>Ga0181612_151638_pt1 | contig 28583 bp, 12 predicted proteins | sample HoacroProtozoa21_FD_119630 | JGI IMG/M metagenome (GOLD analysis project Ga0181612, IMG submission 119630) | Hoatzin crop microbial communities from Cojedes, Venezuel. Combined Assembly of Gp0051906, Gp0051904, Gp0051908 | reverse complement strand
CCCACAGAGGTCCCTTCCAACCCCGACCATTCTGTGATTCTGTGATTCAGCTAGCTATGGTAAGTCTGTTACGCAAGGCTTTAGAGGAAAGTGGCAGTAGAGGCTGAAAAGATGAGTGCCACAGATCCAGGTCATCACAAGCTCTGGCTTACTCAAGAATCCTTGCCAAAGAAAGGGGACAGAAGAGCCCTTCCTGCTGCCGTGTTTATGTCCATCCCATCTGCAGGTGGAGTTAGGGTTATTGTGCAGGTGCCTACCAGCCTTCAGCAGGTAGGATGCATGGGTGTGATGGCCAGAAAAAGCCACCACTGGATACCTGGAAGTGCCACCACCAGATACGAGAGCTGAGAACAGCGTGATGATACAGTCGCCTTTGGCGGTCTATGAGCAGCTGGAAAAAATCTCACTATGGCTCTGCTGCTGTTTCTAAATCACTGCTTTCTTATTTCTCCCAGACTACAAATGGCTGTGAACGTGAATCAGGCGTTGCAAATGTAGTGTAATAACAAAGAGTAGTTCTGCTTTTACTGGGATACCTGCTTGCAGGGGATAGCTAACGCTGGTATTCTGAAGATCAACATAATTGTTCGTAGAATATAGTAATTTACGAGGCTATACTGTTCAGAACCAGTGGTACATTATGAATATATTTAGAATAATTTCCCTTGCTCACCAGTCCCACAAATATGTGAGACTTCATGAACAAAACAGAAGTGAAGCCAACTCTGAGGAAATCTATTAGAGACACTGAATGTATTCAGATGCCACTAAAAGGTGCTGAATCCAGGGAATCCACAGATTAAACAAGATCCTGCTCAAAAACTGCACAATGTATGCTGAAACTCAACTAATGTTCTTAAGAAGTTACTTTGCAGACAGACCATGAAGAAAGCCATGACTGCATCTTTCCTTCACATTTAATCTTATACATATTTTAGTTTTCAGGCATGTAAATGTATAATTTTTTTTTACATGAAATACGGAAAGGTTTTTGTATAATTCTATTCTTATTATGAGTGTAGCTGACAGCTCCTCACAATCGTCTCAAATTACCTTTTGATGTAAATGGCAAAACACCACGGAAGTTGCTGGAATGCTATACATTTACACAGGCCAAACACTCTTCCAGCAACACTTACTGTTGTTTGATTTTTCTGATATGCGAGTGCTGAAAAGAATAGTAATGTAAACAATCTGTATTTATTGTATGTTCCATTTTGTTATAGTCCTATCTGTTACAACAGTATCATCTTGTATAATATTTATTCAGAATGAGAGGGAATATGTCATCAAAACTACCTTTTAAACTATATGTTCTCTATAGATTTTTCGCAGGATTGGGAAATTAACCAGTTGTGAGATCACATATTCACAAAAATAGTTCAGAGTTTATGGCGTGATGATGCAGTAAATCTAGGTTGGGGCTTACAGTTACCAGTTAAACACATCTTAAACATCTCAGCCACATGACCCAAAGCATTGAATCGGTGTTAATTCAAATTATTGATTAAAACGAGTTCTTTTTTTTTTAGTTGAATTTATAATTTATATTTGTATCAGGCCAAGTAGTGCCTGCCTTTCCATAAATTTCACAAATCTAATATAAAACCAGAAAATTGTCCTAAGCTGTACTGTGTTTTCATTATTTCAAAAGAATTGCTTTCATGCTGGATGCAGATCTAATGCCTGGTATACTTAGTCACTAATAATTCATGGTCTGAAGCAAGCTAGAAACTTTCTAGCTGCATTCTTCTCTGGATTTTTTTACCTACAAACTTTACAGGCAAGGAAGAATTCACTTAAACTCAGACTTGAACCACTTTTGTCTTTGAACCTTAGCAAAATCAGCTTGATGTGCAAAACCCAGAACCGTTGCGTTCTTTGCTTGCTTTCAAAAATTTGACTGCTAGCAATGCGATTCTTTAAATGTGGTGATTGTAAGACTAGGTTGCTGAAGACTGAAAAAGCTAAATTATATTGTGTTGCATTGATTTGGGAGGATTAGTGAAGCAAGTATTAAACTGCTTTTTAGAATAGTCTAGATGAAAACAAACAAGCCCTGGTATAAGACCGGTAGAAATCTGAGTGCTTAACTGCTAGGGTTGTTCTGAGAGAGTGCCTCCAAAAACTGATAAAACTTTAGCTCTTCAGACAGATAGATTTACCTTCTGGGAACATTTGAATGCACTGAAGCCTTTGGAGAACCAAACTTCAGGATAGATCAGAGCCGCCTGGCAATTCAGTTTTTCCTTCCAGTAGAAGAATGTGATGTAACAGTAACAAGAATTATTAAAATAATCAGTGGTGTGAACATTTTCAAGTATTAGTCTGTCAAAATCCTGAAATGAATTAGTTTTACTGAAGCCTAAGACACACTGACAGATAGGAATTACCTACAAAATGTATTTGTTCTTACAACTTCTAAAATGAATTTTAGTGAGAAAGAGCATATGATAGATCATCTTGCGAAACAGCTGAGAGCTCAAATTGTTGCTGAGTTAGAGGACAGTTAATGTTCTGTTTCTTTCTCATTGTGAGCTGGTTCAAGGCCCCGTTTCCCACAGGAACCATGAGAAATGGGAAAGTAGAGTTTTGGAGTGAAGGCACAGTCTGTCATCCAGTTCACCTGAAGCTGTTTTGCTCAAGGACCTTCCCTGGAGGAGGAGGAAAGACAATTCTGAGGCTGAATGGTGGTTACAACATCCTTTCAGGAAAGACAACTTGTGGAGCTTGAACCTCTTCAAGCTAATGTAAGCCTGCAAGCTAAGGTCTTCAATGTGCAAATGCCTTACTGGTGCCTAGCATGGGGCTCTGGATCTTTGCCAGAGGTGAGCTGCAGTGTGACTTGCTTCAACAACTTCACTTGAGGAGCTGGGTCCGCTCTGCATAGCGGAGAGGTGCTCTCCATCCACAGGAATCGGAAAGTAACACCAGAAGTCTTTCATTAAGATTGTCCTAGTTAGTTGACTAGAGTGGTTCTTATGCAACCTTCTCCAGGATATCAAGGAAAATCCAGGCTGCAACTTCCTACTCAATATAGCTCACTTGAAACTAGCCTACTCTCTCACAAATTAAACCTGTACAGAATAGGGCTTTCTGTCTTTCCACATTCCTGCATAATGTAGTTCCAAATCCCATTCAAGATATCTGCTCAAGTAGAAAACTTCCTACGACCAGTGAGATGTGTTGTGTTGTTTTTTTTTTCTCCTAACACCCTGAATGAATCTTCTACTGTTTCTCTCACTTATTGACAATTGATGCTTATATCTCAAAATCTGATTCTGCGATGACTGATAATCAAGCGTCAAATTTGATTTTCAGTGGTAACCCCCTCTCCCTTTTGCAAATTTTGCTCATTAGAAACTTCAGGCCTACTCTGTGCTGTAAGCTTTATGCTTGAAAACAGTCTACAAAATTACATGTGCAATTCGGTGTGTACGAAGAACTGACATTGCTGTTAGAAGATCAGTCTGGAGATAATGCCCGAAAGCCTTGTGAATTCTTTGGATATTTATGTTCTTTGAGGAAGTGCAGGCTGAGTAGATTGTTCTTGGTTTCAATGCATGGTGGAGACAGGCATTTTTTTTCTTTCTTCCTTTAATTTATTTTTTCGTAGTTTAAACATTTTCATACATATAAGGATTTTTCATCAAATCTAATAGGACATTACTCAAGTGGGTAACATACCAGAAATGCCCATGATTCCAGCGATTTCAGGTGTCAATTGCTAATACTCAGATTGTTGCAAATTAACCTTTTTTACCAATAATTCTGTACGCAGTTCTTCACTGTCTGCCATCTTATCTTAACTCGTATAAGCTTAGCTTTTCCTAGTGTGCTTCTACATGGGAACTGGCTGATTAAATCTGGAAAACAGCTGCAGTCCTGATACGTCTGTTTGGCATCAGACTGTTCCACAATGTTCTTTTCCGTCTGTCATCTGATAAATACTTGGATTGCATTCTTTTTCCCCCACCCTCGGTGGCATCAGTCTTTTCTCATTCCCAAGGGAGCTGAATCTCACAAAGACCTTGAGTCAAGTACTTCAGGTCTATTTGTATCAAGGAGGATAAAGCGTACTGATGGTAGGTGAGTCTGCAGGGGTGGGATGCTAGCGCTGTAATAGTCTTGCACGTCTGGTAGTCAGGTGATCTCTGTTTTCTGTCTTCCCTCTCACAGAGGTTTCTTCCATGACCTCCTTCAAATAAGCTGCCTTTGTAGTGTCTTCTTGTGTGTAAAATGAGTAGGAATACTTATCTGCCACGGTAGGAGGTGAGAGTGGGAAGGGAAGAGTAGAGATACATGGTCAAATAAGCTTTGCTACTAGTGTGGTAATACCTGGAAATCCCGGTCAAGCCTGCAGTCTCATGCTGGAAGGCATTTATACAAACCTCAGCGAGAGACAGTAGAAAGATTAAGGTCTAACTGGGGAAAAAAAAAAGGAGAACAGAAAGAGACAGGAAGATTTGAAGGTGATGCTGTTGCATGGGAGGCATTATTGTGTTGGAAAATACTATTTATCCCTTAAGATTATTAGCAGATTATGGTATAATACAAGGGAAAGGTTTCTCCAAAATAATCTGGTCTAAAAACTATAAAATGAAAATGACTTTAAGTTTTTTAAAGAAAAAAGTCTGTGCTTTCTCTTTTAATGGTTATATGGTGCACCATAAAATTTTCATTCCTTTCCAAGTAATAATTTCTAAAGCTTAGATCATTGTTGCTTATCTGAATTACTAAATCTCTGTATGAAAATACTTATAAGTTATTACTGAGGAGTTTGAAAACAGGTTAGACTAGGCTGCTGCTTTGCCCAGTTTTCTGATGAGTTTTATGGTTTTGTTGTTGTAGTAATTATAAACTGTCTTAATTCAGATTTTGCTATCTGCCAGTATGTCCCATTTAATTATAAAATGTGCAATTAATGACTAATGGGCTCATGTCTACATGAGCCTGGAGATATTGCAACAAGAGATTTCTCTACTGGGAAGATATTATATCCTCAACATATGGTCTGAGCTTTGGATTTTGTGATACTGAAAACATTATCTCTAGGGTTAACAAAGTGTGAATATTAAGATGTTTGAGGCTGATTTCAAACGATGTATTCAACCTGCGAAAAGCTGTTCACTTTGTCAGTCACCTAAATACAGCACAAGTGATAACACAGATACAGGTGTCTCTCTCCCAGCAGAGCTTGTCATTCAGATTAGCTAACTGAGTAGAACCGATGAGGAAAATGCAAACCACTTTTAACAAGCCAGGGGTTCAGAAATCACTGCTATAAATTAGTATCTGAAGGGTTGAGCCAGAATTTCGTTGCCTGCAGTACTTACTCTGGATGTTGTAATACACATACTAAAAACATCACATGAAGTCATGAAAGGTTTGTTAGCATGTCTGATCTTGAAAGATAGAAGTTCCTTGTTATATCACGAAGACTTCAGCATTTTAAGGTTTCCCAACCTACTTGCTTGTCTAGTGCTCCTTAATATGCTGAGCTCTGGCTTGCATGCCTGTCTTCCCATGCCACAGAAAGCATAGTCTGGGGAGGAAGGATATGTTTCCGAGTGTCATTCCATTGTGGAGTGACACTTGGATGGGACCATCCACAATTCTGTGGCCAGCAGAGCTCAGAGAGGCTCCTGTGTCTCAGAGCTGAGTTGGACCTGTAGGTTCCTGTGGCTCTGGATGGACTAAGCTGATTCGGAGCCTGTGGCTTTGCGATGAGATCGTGATCTTGACGTGGGAAACTGTATTCTGCTCCCAGTTTTTCACTTGTGGCCTGCTGCAGGGAGGGGGAGGGCGGGCGCACACTGGGAAGTTGTCTGCTGCAGAGTGGTACTTGGGAAACGTTTTTTTAACTTAAAAAAAGAAAAAGATCGAAACACGGAGTGTGTCATATTCTTTTCAGTAAGATATGAGATTAATTTTGTTGTTAAGCAATGCATAGGCTTCTTTATAGGCACCTTGAGCAGTTGATAAATTTCTGCTGCCCCTGGGTAGCAGAATTTAAGAGGGCTGAAGTCACAGGTAGAACACCAGTGAGCTGCTTCTGCGACAAACCTCAGATGTCCTACAGTGCTAAAAAAATAGGGGTTTGACATAGGTGAGTTTTTAATATCCTTCATAGAAATGGACCAGACCCTTATAGATTTTATAAAGACTATAAGAAAAGTTTTGATGCACTTACGAACCCTGCAGGAACCTGCCTGATACTTCCGGTATTATGGCGACTCAATATCAAGTTTATGAACAAAATGTTATAAAAACAGGCATAGTGATGTTTTGCCTTATATCAGCCAACGAAACTACTCTAAGTGAATGCTTCTGGATTGCGCATGCAAGCTTAATCTATAGATAAGAATTTTGAGAATAAGTGTACTATTCTTGCAATCAGTATTCCTTCTGTTGCATGATTAAAAAGTGTCAAAATAGGAAGTACCCTCTGTGTATATATATAGAAAATAGTGTCAAGGAGAAAGAAATGTAGTATATGTCTTTATTTGTCTTCAGGCTGATTACTGAAGATGTCAGCCAAACAAACGTGTAGCCCCAATAATCTGTGATTTGCCCTCTCTTTTTATTTTTCTCCCAGCAGAAATTGCATCTTTAAGGTAATCCTCATGTGATTAAACCCTATTTCTGTTTCAGGCTATAGTGATGTATTTCATTTCCCCCGACAGAAGTATTCCTGTACACTTGCTGAAGTTTTCAGAGACCTTGTGAGGCCTATCTGTAGGTGTCTGTGTATGCCACTGGATCTTGGGCACTTCAGTGTTTTGGTTGTTTAACCTTGAACGCCATTTCTCAGCTGCCCTGCCTCTACGGAAACAATCACAAGATGCCTGCCCAATGTTTAACCTACCAGTATGGACCGACCAGCAGAGACAATATCCTTTACTGTATCAAATCAGCTTGCTGCTTCAATCCACTCAGTTTCTCTACCAACTCTCTAGTCCTGTAGAATAAAAATGTCTTTTTTTAAAATTTTTAATCCTAATTACCTTTGAAAGAGAAGAAAAAATGTTGCCAAGCTTGCCATCATTCATAGATCCCTAAAACGCAGTCAAAGCCTCTGGAGTCCAGGACTTTTTGAACTGTTGAAGGTAGATTTGGAATAAGCCTTCTCCAAAAAATCCCAAAGACCCCAACGAACCAACTAAAACACCCAACAACAAAAACACAAAGAAGCAAAGAATAAAGCTTAAAGAAACAAATGTCTATGATCGTTATGACAGCGGTGTCTAGCTAAGCTCATCTGTTTTTCATTTTTCTTTGAGGCTAATCAGATCGGTCTTCAGCAAGTACCGCATGGCTAGTCATTTTGCAAGGGCTCTTTCGTGGTGGAATCACCAAAGCACAACTGTGTTTGGTTTTTTTTTTAGGCTGTTTAGTGAGCCTGTTTTTTTGATTGTGCTGTGCCTTGTGATGTCCGCAAGTTAGAACTGGGATAAGGCCACCAGGCTTGTATTTACAAGACTGAAACTGCATATAAAATAAAGTCCCTTGAGAGTCTAATCCAATCACTCTAATCACAGACCTACACCTACATGGACATTGCTTGTTTCACTGGAGTTAAATATTTGTTTTCTTTTTGCAGTCTTCATAACCTTGCCGTTTAAACTGAAAGGTACTTTCAGCCTGTGCCTGGCTTCAGAGAATTGCTGCTTCTCCTGGTCTTCTCAAGTCTGATGAATGCTTGGGAGGAGTCTTCATCAAGCTAGGATCTAATATTCTGAAGACAAATTGCATTGTATTTTCCAGTAGTCTTCCTGCTAATTCCTGCAACTATTTGTACTCAGAACATTTGTACATTTACTGTTTTAAAGCTGACTTTAAGTATCCTTTTCCCACTCTAAAAAGAGCTTGAGAAGAGCTCTCCTACCCAGAGAAGGAAGAAAAAGGGGCGATGTTTGTATCACCTATCTATTGAAATGTATCCACTGCTTCTGGGAATAGAGTCATTAATTCTTCTGGTTTTTTAAGTGTTGATCCACAGTGGTGGTTTGCAGGCAGAAAAAGGAAGGTGGAAAAAATTAATAATTTACCATAAATTGTTCTCTTTCAGGAGGATCTGAATTCATAATGAATATACAAAGCTGAGGTCAGATAGTTTAGCTTTGCTAACAAAAGTCCATTTTAAATGCTAATTAACCCCACAAGTGTACACTTTTTAAAAAAAAAAAAAAAAATCTCTAATCATTTTGCTTCAAAGTTCCATTTTCTATTAAAGGAAAAGAAGAGAGGGGGAAAAAAAAAAAAAGAGGAAACTATGCAGCCTCTTACATTTGTCTGGAAGGGACCAAACAGCGGATTAAAAGAAAGAACTCTAAGCGTAAAAGGAAAGTGTAATGACATCTCATGAACAATTAAAAAGACCATTTGCATTATTCTAAGTCTATTGAGGGGGAAAAAAAAAAAAAGGCAAGGAAGATTTAGCTATAATCACATGCTGTGAAGGGATAGAAAAGAGAACTTTAAATGTTTTTCGTGATTCCTCCTGAACCCCTCGATAGCACGACAGGATGCTTATTAGCATGCACATTGCTGTGACCTGGTTTACTACAGCTTTTCATTTAGGCAGGTGTCTAAAACAGGTGTACAAATCTGTGGGTTTGTTTTTTTTTTGTTCCTCTCTCAGAACTCTGATAATACAGAAAAGTTGCACAGTTTGTATGTCTGTTCTTTCCATAGAGATTTTCTGGCCCCTTGAGTGCAGCAGGTGGCTTTAGAAAATATTGTTCAAATTGATGTACAAGCCTTTTGAAAGCTAGCAGAAAAGTGAATTGTTGATCTCCAAGAAAAATTTGCTTCCTTTCACACTGGGCAAATGCACATTCTGAACATGCAGGGCATTTGGTGTGCCTCCCAAGTCCCAAAATTAATTGATGTTTTGTTGTAGCCCCAGTAATATCTGCAGCATAATTGAGATTCTGTATTAATTTTTCTCTTTGACTGTCTCCATCTGCAACAATAGTGTTATCTGATGTAGAAAGGGCTTGGAGGGAAGCTTGGGTCATGCAACCCGTGTTGTATCTGTAGAGGTCAAATATACAGCTGGGAACAGCTATGAGTATCTAAACAAGATATGAATGTGTTTTGCCCTTAGACCATAAAATTCCAAAAAATACTTAATACTTCCAAAATAATTTCATAAGTGCCTTTAAATCTGATCTTGCTGAGCTCCACCAGTGATATCAACTGATGTTGTTGGAGAGATATAAAGGGAGCTCAGAGCCTTAGGAGGTTCTTCTGGGAATCTCTTTTTTCCCTGCATGCTCACTCTCACATGGTTCACTGAGCATCTTACAGTGTCTCTTTTCAGGAGCAATTTGTTTTGCAGAGACAGACTTTCCCTGCTGAGACCACAGCCCTCCAATTTTTAGTCACTTACAGAATCTGCCGTTGGAAAGATTACAGAAAGACCATGTTATGACAGCAGATGGGATGCTGACTCCGATCAGATACAATTCAGATTCAGGGTGGTTTGGAAGGATAAACTTGTCCTCCTTCGTTACCCTCAGAATGATTTCCATGTATCGCATGGCGAAACCTTTCTTTTTCTTTCTTTTTGTTTCTTTTTTTTTTTTTTTTAAATAGGAAAATAATTGTTCAAGCTGACAAGCAACCTATAACTCTTATACAGGCAAGAAGGGAAGGCACAAGAGCAGCCTTCAAGGGATTAGAAGTGTTGAACTGTGTAACTCTAAATGGTGCTGAACTAATGGATGCTTACCTAGCAGGGGAGGAGAAAACTCTAGCAAACAGTTAGCAGTTCTTTTGCTTTCAGAAAGAACACAGTTGAACACATCTTCCTACATATGCCACATCAGTTGCTAACAAGTTGTTCTGGGAGAATCTGCTTGCTGATTTATGTGCTGCCACATAATTCTTTTCCAGTCACTGTGAACATCCTGGATCTCCTCTTTATTTCTTATCAAAGATTGCCTTGAACATGGACAGGAACGCCAGTTAAGTAGATTGCTTCTGGATCCTGGGAGCACAGGAAATTCATGTACATCCTGTTGTTTATGTATTACGTGCATACAAAACAATGGAAAAATAGGTTATTTACAGACTCATTTGTAGAATTGCTAATATCTAACTATTATGCATGGAGTGGTGGGGACACATTCCTTTTAATCCACATCACAATTTAAATTTAACACCAAGCATATCTGAAAGGAGCAATATTCCCTCTACTTTTACAGAGGAAGAAGAGTGTCTGCAGGTAAGGCATTAAATTGGGAGTCAGGGGACTCGGGGTCAGTTCCCAGTTCTCTTTCAGGGTTTTGTGATTTTAAACAAATCACTTTCCTGCCTGACTCTGGTGCTCTGAGATAAAATGGATGCTTGGAAGGGGAGTAGATACTGCATGGGGAGTGGGGGCTGATGAACAAATAGGCAAGTTCTCTTTTCTCAGTCCTGTGACTTTTTTTACTTGTCAGGAAGAAGTGGATAGTTTTGTACTGAGTAAGAGAGCTAACACCAGCTGTAGCACTGGGTAAGAATACCTGCCTTATGCAGATAGGTTCTTTCTTAGAAGATGAGTTTTGTATGGGGCTCTTCACAGTGAACAGCTTCTGAGAAGTTTCAGGACATTTCAAAACAGTAGGAAAAATTCATATCTGGTTCCAGAGCAGTCAAAGATGATACGTTATTTTTAGTGGTGACACCATATAACTAGGTAAACCTACTACGCGTCTACCCCTCTGATGCTTTTGAAGATACTCCCCTTCCTACCTGCACTTGGAGACTACATTCTTTAGTGAAACATAGAGGCACATCTCATGGACTAGTCTTGACAGCAGTGGACTCGGTGTTAGGGAACTTTAGGGTAGGCAGTAAAGCTTGATACTTTTATGATTTGGAATGACAAAATCTAATTTTATATTTTGCTCTCCCTTGCCACGTGCAATGAGAATTTTCTCTTTTCAGGAATAAATGCTTTTATTGCAGAGGGATACTAAGGGCTCTCTAGCTGAGATATGTAGTCAGTATAACATGTCATTAACAATAAATAACAAGGAAACTTGTTCCTTGTTTAACCCATTCAATCCAGTGAAATGCTCCAGTAAGGCCTTGTGGTATATAAATCATAGATATTCGTGAAGCAAGTAAGCTTTTTCCCCTCCTCCTTAGATTGCATATGCACTTAAATTTATGCTTTTGGCTGCTTTGTTGTAGTTCTTGAAGGAGGATTCCTCCTGCTATGTGAATGTCACCTTTTACAAGTGACAGGAAGATTAAGTAAAATGCTGTACAGGTAATTATAACAATGCTATTGGCAGCCTGTAACACAGTGTAAAAGACACATTATATTTCAACAGCAAAACTAGTTGTATGTGGCAATTTTCACCTGTACTTTGTACAAGTTACTTTTTCTCCAGAGGCATCTGATGAGTATCACTTTGACCATGAGTCAGCCATAAACTCAGCATAGCCCTTCTACGCAATGTCATTAGAGTGTGAAGACATTTGTCTCAGTTGCAATTAATTATGCCACTTCTTGGAGAGTTTGTCTCATTGCATAGATGTTTTTGTTTAAATTCACATCAGATGTTTCGTATCTGATCATCTGCTGTGAATTTTCTCTGCTAAGAAAAATAACCAAATAGTATACTATATCTCATGGTCGGGAGAGAAGTTTTGACAGTTTTTATGTACTTATCCTTGTGAGATTGATCAGATTCTGGTTATGCATATGTTCAGTGATTCCATCCTCATATGCCCTTGACTTTCTCAGAAGTAATATTGTAGCCATCCTGGTCTGAAAAACAAAGCAACACCAACACAGCATAATAATGTGGTGCAAATCTCCACGGTGAGTGCTTTGCTCACCCTGTTTTGTTCTCTCCCATACAAATTCTTTCAGGGTAATTAATTAACTGTCATAGAGGCAAAGCATCTAATGAAGCTTCCTTCACCAGCCTTGTCCCACTGACTAGTTACTAAAGAGCCAATGTGAAGTGCCACATTCAGTCTTCGCCTCATGTGGTGGAGATGAGTTATTTTCACTCAGCCAGGATACCTAAATTATAACAGAGTGAAAGCACTATGAAGAATTTTTAAAGTAGCTTTTAATGCATCTGTCATTCCTTTCATAACTGCATTGCTTAAACTCTAGCAGTATTTCGTATTTTACTTTCTTTGTATGTAATTATAGCATTAGGTCATCCCAGGGTAATTTCTTAGAAGAAAATAACTTCTTTTATTAAATCCAGAAAGCTGAATTGAACCACTTTAAGTTGTTAAAATAACTGAAGAATTTAAAGATAATTGATACGCCGTGAATAAAAGACAAAGGTTAAAAAATGGTCATTTTTTGATTTAGTTAAATGGAAGTAAAATCACAATATGCAATTCATTCCTTCTTTCTCATTCCTTGCTGTGTTGTGAACATCCATTTTTTCCTGGATTGAACTGTAAGACAGCATGCAAGAGGGAGAGGAAAAACAAAATCCTGTTTTCAAATCTGAAAGGTTGTACTTGGCTTTCATGCATTTCTCCATCACGACTTTTTATTTTTAAACAATTAGGTAGCTCTGGACAGGGAAGAATTTCAACTTCAAATTCCATCTGAAATACTCCATAAAATGTATAGGTGACAAACCAGCATGCGAGCACTGAGACCAAGGAAAACAACAGGTAGCATACTGAAATCCCTGTGGCTTGCAAAAAGTAAGTAAAAACTATGCTTGGATGGTTCAAGCCCTTTCGACTTGGACCTTTTGTCATTTTACTATGTGGGCTGCCTGTTTGTCCAGACTTCAACAACAGAGACCTCCTGGGATAGGAAAGGGCTAGATGAAGCAGACACTGGAGGACAGACAGTTGGTTCTAAGAGAAAACCAACCAGTGTGGAAAAAATGGCAGCAGAGAGCTCAAAAACTGCTTGTAAAAGCACTAGAAAGAGTTCTTGAGCAGAGCACCCCAGGTAGCACCCTGTTGTCAGAAAACATCCAGCACGGGGATTGCTGCCGCCCCAGCGGTGCTTGGGTGACTGAGCTGTGCCTTCAGCTTCAGTTCATAGCTAGCTGGCAGCAGCACTTAGTGGTCACGTTCGCTCTTGGAGCGGGTTCACTTCTCTTTGTACCCTGGGTTTCTGATCAGCAATCATCCAGACTGGGACACCAGTTACTGTGAGTCACAGCTTTCTGAATCTTCATTTCCTTTGGATGTGTCAGAACTCGTTCAGGGACTGAATTAATGAAGTGCAATTGCCTTGCTGTTCAAGAAGAGTTAATATAAAAAAAATCCAAAAAAAAAAAACCCAAAACCAAACTGAACCAAATAAACAACCCCTCACTGCTTACCTTTTTAATAATCAGGGTACCGAGTCTCCAGCAATAGCACAGTTAGAGACGTGTTTCCATTTCAGATGTGTAACGATAGATGCAAAGGTTAAATCTGCCTCACAAGACTAACAGAAGTTTTCAGTTATACTTTTTTATACAAGTGGGGTGACAGTCTGTTGGGATGTTTGTTTTGAAAAAGAATATACTTCTTATGTGGAAAAAGCCATCAAGCCCGTATTTTTGGGTCATAAAAGTATAAATGACAAAGAAGTTAGAAGGACAAAGAAACTCATAATGACCAATTCAAACTAGAAAGCTGAGCTACAGCTGTCAAAGCAAACAGCAAGAAAACAAAACTGTCTGAGTTCAGCCTTCTACACCTCAAATAATTTCTTGGTGACCTTTTCTCCGTAAGTTGTGTAAGACCTAACTTAAATCATCCCTGCTGTCATCAATCCTGTTTTCAGCGCTGCAGTTGGAAAGATGTACTACCAGTGATCAATTAGAAGACACTGCTGCTTTTATAGTGCCATGGCCCATGAAACAATAGTGTCATGCGAAGACTACCATGTCCTTCTCAGTGTCCTTGATACCAAAGACGACCCATAAGAGGAACAAAATAGTGAGTAATGTTCAGTACGTGTCCCATTTTCTTTCTCTGTGAATTGCATTAACGTAACCCTGAAAATGGAAAGGAAGTGGTTGAAAATGAGTGTATGCCTTTCTCTGTAACCCACCTAAGGTCTATGTAGCAAGCTTTAAATGCTGTTTCTGCTTCTTCTCAGTTGGCTGAAGAGCAGCCCCTAATTAGCTATTTATTTAGTAAATTAAATAAGGTGAATTTTATGGTATACATTGTAGCAAATGCAGCAGGGAGAGGAAGAAATAATACTACGAGTTGCATCAAGGCATAAACTGTCTGTGGGTTTAGCAAATTGGTGTTTCTTTTTATTCAGAACATTTTTATCACCACTGCTCTTCAAGGTACCTGGTGTAAAGAGGCCCAGACCCCTCACTGATGACTTTTAGTAGAACGTGACACACATTGCCCCACTCAACCTTGATGAGAACACTTCCTGGGGGCTGAAGGAAGTTGCATAAATTATCATTGTGATTCATACTGCTTATTAGCTAAATGCTTCAGGTGTTGTCAGTTGAAGTGGGTACATTTCAGTCAGCAAGTTTGTGTATCGGGCTCTGGCAAACTGTAATTGATTCAGGTCATGCATGGACACTCCCAGATGTGATGGTCCAAAGCAAGGTTATTGCAGATGGCACAGGTGGCAAAAGTCTGCAGCTGCCCATGGAAAAAAGCAAACTTTTAACAATATGTTTTTAGCAAATTGTAACTATTAGGTTGGTTTTTTGCATGCTGTCTGAACAGTTCCATTGTTGGCTTTTTCATTTATTTTTGACAGTAAGATTAGAATAACTCATCATACCCACGATGAGTTGTCACAGCTACTTCACTGAAAACCTTTAATACATATGTGCTTTTCAGAAGTAGATTTTGAATGCTTATCAAGGTGTTCATTCGTTTCTGTCATAGTTTGCTTAGGTGCTGCTGATTATAGTTTGCTGAAAACGTGTTCTTATTAGACTCAGAAAAATCATTTCTCAGTGTTTTGCCTCCACTGAGCATGCTCCCCCCCTACTGCTTGCTGGGGATATACTATCCACCTCGGGCCATAATTTCAAAATGGAACAGAATTCCCCGTGCAGGTGGAAGAACTAGAGTAAACCAGCATGGTGATTTGGCAAGGTTTTCTGCATAATTTATGTTTGTACAATTTGCTTTTACTGCTAACTTTCTATAGTGGTGCTATTGAAATGACTGTTAAAAATGCTTCTGCCAGTATATGTTCCTGGCCTTCCAATACATAATTTCAGACTATGTCAGTGTTATCATGCTTAATTTTAATGAAAGCACTTTTATCAACCATAAATCTTGTGAAGAGATCACAGAAAATGGGAAAGTGCTTTGTCCTACCTTTCAGATGAAAGGGAGAAGAAAGGAACATTGATAGTTGCCAGAAAAAATAGAGATGGGACCTTGGAGTCTGGACTGGAATAGTGGTTAGAAAGTGTAGGTAAGCGTACAAGGTGATAATAAAGAAAACAAATGTTATAGAAGAGAGGCCTTGCGTCAACCCAAAAGATCCGATCCACCTTGAGGAGCCTTTCGTTTTCCTGGAGATTGAAGAGAGATTTCTACATACAAAATTAATTAAGGACAATACTTCCTCTTCAACAAATCTGCGTCTCCCATATCCACCCATGAATATCTGACAGAAGCTTATATTTGCAGCAGGGAAAAGGAGTTCAGTAATGTGCAAGGGGGACCCTTAAGAAGCAGTGGTTTTTCATCCTGGAGGAGAGAAGGCTCTGGGAAGATCTTCCTGTGGCCTTTCAGTACTTAAAGGGAACTCGTAAGAAAGATGGGGAGCGACTTTTTGGTAGGGTCCGTTGTGATAGGACAAGGGGTAATGGTTTTAAACTATGGGAGGATAGATTCAAACTACACATGAGGAAGAAATTTATGACAAGGGTGGTGAAACACTGGAACAAGTTGCTAAGAGAGGTGGTAGGTGCCTCATCCCTGCAAACATCCCTGCTTCTTCAGTGAAAATAATTTGGGAAAACCTGACTTCATATAATTAACGTGATTTTTCTCTTTTTTCCTTTTTTTTTTTTTTTCCTGAAAGTAACAGAATTTATGTAGTTTGTAATTTGGAAATAGTATATGCACACCATTTCATCTCTTGCGAGTCACTTTTTTTCTGTTCTTGCAATAGCGGATAATGATCTGTGGAGTTCAGTCTGCAAGTTTGGCAGAGTCGGTTTTCTTTGCATCTAGCTGATGTTTAAGGTTTTGGTCCAGTGACATTAAAATGCATGTCTCTGGTTGTACGAATCCATATTCCACTTGAAGTACTCCTGAATTTTAGGGATTCTGTATCCTCTTAATTACATTGGAGGGTGAAAGATATAATTCATATTAATTTAAAGTAATTTTTTAAAAAAGCTGAAATGGAAATTGTAATATAAAATTGCTTTGTTCTTCTGCATGTGGCCTCTTGAGGGCAGTAGTCTTTCAGAGCTATAGAAAATTGAGGCTTGCTTAACTTTTCAGTCAAAGCATGCTCCTCGTAATAATCATAATTATCCATTGGCAATGCAGAGGGATGTTAGAATTCATTGTGTCATTCAATCAATAAAAATGCTGCACTCAAAATTTTCAAGCCAGTTTGTTCTTAAAAGTGTCACACAAGCATTTCTATTTGTGTTTCATTATGGTATAATCTGTATAACTGGACCATATGTTCAGCTAAAGCGAGGCCTTCTTTCGAAATTCTCCCAACTATACTAGAAATAAGCAAGATTAGAATAAATCTTATTGTTTCCTTGGAGATGAGGAGATTTCACAGATCTTAGAACTATACAAATCTGAGGAAGTATTCAGTCTTTCAGAACACCTGTTTTATCTACATCTAGTTCATTAAGGTTTATCTTATGTATAGTTGCAATATAAATGCCCATTTTTAGTAATCTAGTACTGTTGGCAGCCATCTCTAAGAGTAGGCAGATAGGCAGGCAGTCTTGGATCCCAGAATGGAACCTCACTTCTTTGAATCTGACAATATTTAAACTTTCTAGTCAAGTAGATGCTTGATCCATTGAATGAAAATCTAGTTTGACTTGATTCACAGCAAAAACTGCAGAGCTTTGGTTCCAGCAAGGAAAAGGAGGGGAAATCCCATTCCGCTCCTCTCCATATCTTCCTTATTACGTGAAATAGTCATTGACTGAAGTCCTGATACTTGGAGGCAGGAACTTCAGCCACCAACTTTCCTTTCCAGATAACCTTCCTAATCCCCAGGCTACGTTGTTGAGCTCTTTCTTGTACTGTCTATAGCACAAGATGCTATGAATTCTGTTCAGTTTGTTAGAATATCCTCAACAGCATGGACTGTGTGCCATTAACATGTAAATCCACTAAATACAGCCAGTCTCATGGATCTTGAAAGAAGTATATGTCTTCATCTGCACACAGAGAAAGAAATTTATTTGAGGTCCTACTTTTCCCAAGGTAAAATAGCTTTACTTTTACCTAGCGTTCTTGTTTTCTTTTGTTTTAAAGTAGTGACAGTCACTGTGGTATCTGCGACAGCCTGATCCGTAAGGCATCTTTTGAGAATAAATCATGGATAAACTCCTTCAGAACATCTAGGAAAAGAAACGTATAGTTTCTTGAGTCTCATAAAGGATAAAAGTACAAGATGGATAACAAATTCTGCTGTATATTCAAGGCCGGAGCACTGCCCACCACAGACAGGAGCACAGATTTAAACAACTACCTGGACAACATGAAAATCAAAATTGAAGATGCCTATGGGATCTGGGCCATGAAGTCACTATTTGTAAGCATGATCTCTGAATTCTGATGAGTCCTGACTAGAATTTGTTAGTAGATTGAAAACATGCTTCCAAATTTTTTCTTCGTATACTCCATTAGGAGCAACCAAAATGAGAATCTGGAGATTTGGTCTGAAGGAGAGTGATTTAAAACATTTTATCCACGCACAACATAACATTTGCAGCTGCTTTGGGAGAAAATAACAAATTAATAGCAAAATAGTTTGAGAAACAGGCCTAATTTCTTGCAACAATTATCAGTTTAAATTTAAAAAGCCTGAAAAATGTGAAGCTGGATAAATATTCTTGACTAATGCACTATGTTATTTGCAAAACCTTTACTATAGTCTTTTTTCATGTAGTCTGCTTTACTATTAAGACCTTGTTTGTCTTTCATAATGACTTGTTTAGAAGCTCTTTAAAATGCAAACGGATTTGATGATGATGCTTTATTACAAACTACCCACCACAATTGCACTTCCACTTATCAGAATTATCATGTGACTTCCATTCCTGCAAGAGGAAGGAGATTTACACTAGTACTACGTACATTAATAACAACTTTGGATACTTACTCTACCCATTACTTGCCTGCTGAGCTGATGATGCCACTTTGTTTATTCACACGTTGACGCAATCGGCCCTGGAGAAGGACGGGATTATCTGTCGGTGTTCCCAAGCTCTGTAGTGCTGTGCCCAGTTCCCATCTGACTGTTAACTGGGTGGGATGTTACGCTGCCATTAAGTGCTGGCACGTGCAGCCTCCAGCCCGCAAGGGCAGCAACGGGGTCCTCGTGCCAAGAGCATCCGCCCGCTTCAAGCTCACTCGCCAGAGCACCACATTTCTGGTCTAAAGGATGATGAGTTCACAGACTTTTAAGGCTAGAAGTTGTAATACACTAGTTTTACAGTGTGTACTGGGCGCGGGTGCCAGGGTGCCGGCAGCAGCAGCGGGGTGGTGGGCCCCATTCCCCATCCCCCTGCACCACTCGGGGGGGAGGAGGTAGAGGAGTTGGGGATGAAGGAGTTAAGTAGAGCCTGGGAAGAGGGGTGAATGGTGGGGGGCAAAGTGTTTTAGTTTTTTGTCTTTATCTTGACCCGCGAGCTTTTCCATCTTATTTTCTCCCCCTGTCTTATTGGGGAGAGAGAGGGAGCAAGCGGCTGGGTGGGTTTCGGGCAGCCAGCCATGGCCAACCCACAACAGAGTGTCTGCGTTGGCGCAGCATCAGCTCTGACACCCAGTTTCTTATGCTCGCTTTTGGTCACCACTGACAACTTTGAGCTTTTGGGCATGAGCTTCTAGAAATTTCAGGCAATGCTACTGTTTATCAGTTCATTATGTGGCATAATTTAGTACACCCAGTTATATTAGTGGCCTCATAAAAAGTATTCATAGTTTATTACACATTCTATAATAACAAATTTTGCCTTTCTGGTTCTCCTCAACCCTGAAAAAACACTTCACAAGTAAAAAAGTGAACTTTAATAATCCATTCCAAATTATGAGCTGCTAGTGGTAGAGTTGCTGTTTGGAACTAGTAGCTACCATCTATGCATGGTAATTTATAATTGTATTTATTTTTCCCTGTAAAGCTTCCTGTTGTGTTTAAACTGTTGTAGTCCTTAGAAATGGAAGAACACACGGGGTGTAAAAGCTGCCTTACTGTAAAATTATGAGACATGCACAGCCCTCATCAGATGCAGGAAAACCAACTTGCTACTTTTTCTACTTCAAATATCAGTTAAACATTTTTTTTTTTTGTCTAGGAGAATGGCAGCAGTTATCACTATCTCCAGCAGGTCTATGTGAACGGTTCAAGAGAAAAGAGACAGCCAAGCTACAACTTGCTATCCAAATTAGAGATGTACTAAAAGGAACGTGTTATGTTTAGATGAAACAAAGCAGTTTTGCAAGCCCTTAGCAAATGCTGATATGGAACCAGAGGTACAGAAGCAAAAATCCATAGTTGGTCTGGAGACCAGGGGCCAGGCTGAGCCCCCTGAAAGAGCAGCTCAGATGATTAAAGTTAGCAAAATCTGGGATATTTGCTTATGTTCTCAATTTGATTTGACACAGACTCTCTCTAATTACTGCATTTAAGGGTGAAAGACTTGCCTGTGGAAGGGTTTTGGTTTTTTCCAGTAATTTCTTTCTTCAAAGTCCTGCTCAGGGTGAGCTAGGCTAGCTGGTGTCTGGTCTGGAACTTCTAGGCTGATTTTAATGAAAATCAGCCTTTCATGTCATTGCGTAGAGAGCAAGCCCAGGGTGTGCATTTCAAAAGGTGAAGCAGTGCTGTCCAGAAAGTTCAAATAATTTTTTTGTTTCAAGACCTCAATTAAATAAGACATTCTTAGGAGTTATTACGTTAATCAGTGTATTTGCTCAGTGTGTATACAATCCTCCTGCTGAAAATCTTTGCTGTACTAGGTACTAGAGAGTATGTTAGATCAAACAGAGGCATCTGCAACAGCATGGGATTCAACAGTTCTTTATCTGGTTAAAGATATATGCAATAAATAAAATCCTTTTCTCCTGTCATGTTATTTCTGAACTTGTTTTTGATATGTCCAGTAATGTCCCTACAAATTTCCAGATAGTGCACTAAGAAAAGAAAGGACCAGATTAAAGGTAATTCAATATAAATGACAGTGTTCATCTGCAGGAGCTTCAGTAGCAGAGATCAGAAATTTGTGTGTGTTAATTTTCTCGCTTCTACCTGTGCCAACTGCGTGATTTTCCCCTTCTAACAGCACACAGTGCCCTTTGGGTTGAACAGTTCAAAGAGGCACAATTGGTACGTTATTTCTCTACAGTTGTCCAACTTTCCTTCTCTTTCTTCTGTTTTGAGGGAGAAGAAACAGATAATTTGAAAGCAAAATATGACCATCTTTTCCACAAGTGTGCTCCTTCTGACTGTTTCTGAATGATTCAGTTGAGGTGCAGATAACAAATTCTTTATTTTTCCGTGTAACTCTTCTGAATTAGTCTACAGTGCAGAATTCACTGGAACAGAAAATAAAAAATCAAAGATTGGCTTTATTTGTTTTTAAGCAGTAAGATTTTCCTCAGCTAAACTGTAGCATAGATTTAATAGCACACACAGGATAGTGGAGTATTTCCTATGTGAAGTATTCTCATCCTATGAAGAAAATGAACAGGGAGGGTATTGATTAGCCACCGTGATGGTATTGTTTCTTTCCTTCTACCCTTGTTCAAAGAGGCATTGGTCAGTGAAGCAGGGCTGTAGGCTCATAGGTGTGTAGGAAAAGCCAAGGAGAGTCAGCAGCCTGGAGAGCCACCAACACTGACAGAAGATAGCGTTCCACCATGGTCCTGTAAAGTACAGCTGTCACAGAGCCTCTGGGAGTTTGCTGAATTATTCCCTGCGGTCTCCAACACGTGCAGGAGGAAGAACAAGAGTGTAAGGGAGATGTATTTAGGAACAGACAAAGACAAGTATAGCCTGAAAGTGTTCAAACTCTGTAGAAGTAAGCCCTGCAGAGCTATGTCACTGTGAGGGGTGGTGGGAAGGGAATCTTGACAAATGGGAACTCACAGCCTTAACGTAGCTTTTCTTGGCTTCCTAGAAAATTTCTTTTATTCTCATTGGAGTTCTGTTTGCAGGTCCTGATGTATTGTTGACCTTACTCTCACAGCTTAAATGCCTAATAAATTTTTTAATCCTTCCTCTAGATACAATTACAGGTAAGTACTTTTAAAGCATCAAATGAATCTGTACAAACAAAGCACGAGAGAAGGAATTGTCACCCCACCTAGCCATCTAATTTCTTCAGTGGTGCTTCTTATACTGTTTCAGAATAAGCTTTCTTTCTTCAGAAAACAAACCCCAGCATTAGAATGCCTCAGACTTGGGTTCCTCTGATCGCTGTTCAAGGTGTCGCTAGATTTTTATCTGCCTGCCTTTGACAAAAAATGGCAAGTTCTTGCTTTTTGTATTGTCTGCTGAACTCGATTCAGAACTACAGTAACCACATGTAAATTTCAAATAATAATTGAAACAGATGATAGTCTTCTTTAAGTGCTTTTTAGTGTGCTCAATCCAGTTCACTCAATTCAATGCATAGATGAAGATGCAGGCTTTACTGAAGGAATCTATAACCTTGAGGAAACAGGCACATAAAGAATATGAAAGTACCTCAGTTATAGCTGATACAAGATGAAGATCCAAATGACATAGACAGTGCTGTTCTCTTCAGATGCCCCATCTTTTGCTTTCCTTGGAGATCATCATTTAATTGGCTGCATTGTAACGAAGGTGAATGAAGTCAGGTGGTATCACAAATTATGTTTGTATTGGGAAGTGGTCAGATGTGACAGAAGAAATCAGTGGGTGTTAGAGAAAGGAAGAAGGTGAAATGGAAGGATAAGGTACATGCTTTTATATTTGTGGTTTTGCAGCTATTTTTGGTTTTGGGACACCTGGAATAATAGGTCAGACAAATCTGAACGTGCCAGCTTCCAGAAAACTTCACCAGCCTTTGCTTTTTTGTTTCATTAACACCTGTTATTCAAAAGACAGCAGATGCAGAACCTTTGGAGTTCAATGCATGGTTCAGTTTGCTGCCTCTTGGGAACGGACACAGGTCTTCACTGAGGGGAATGCATACAAATTGTAGGAAATCCAGAGAAGTGGAGGAGATTGTACAGGAATAGCTGGCATGGTGGAAGGATAATACAGATGAAACAGGAGATAAAATAAAGGATAATGTGTGACAGGTGGCTACTAGTAATTAACTGTAGTTTCAGCAGAAAGGGAGAATGGAAACTAAACAGGATCTCAAAATGAGAATTAGAAGAGAAACTGTAGGAGGACATTGAGGGAGAGAGTCAGATTGGCAAGATGGAGAGTAGCCTGAACAGGTAAGTCAAATCAAATAATCATGAGTGCTTTTTTCTAGTGATTTTGATGCAAGTACAGTTTACTACGTGATGATAATTCACTTAGCTTTACCTGTCTTTAGGTAGCATTCAAGACATTTCTTTCTCCATGACGGTATGTGGTGAAGGTTAGGTGTGAAAGTAGTGTAACCAAAAGGCATACTGCTGTTCAGTGATTTATTTCAACAGTATTGCTTTATGAGTCAAACTCTGTGATTCTTGATATCAAGATTATTTGTCTCAGTCTAGATGTAACCATTTCCTTTCAAAGATCTGAAATAATTTTCTTGCCAAGATAATAAGTTTCACTGGAACCAACACAAATTATTTTTGGCATCTGTCCTGGTTGCAGCTGAGAGAGAGTTAATTTTCCTCCCAGTAGCTGCTGCGTTTTGGATTTAGTATGAGAAGAATGTTGATAACACTGATCGTTTTAATTGTTGCTAAGAAATCAAGGACTTTTTCAGGTTTCCCATATTCAGCTACTGAGCAGGTGTGCAGAAGCTGGGAGGGAGCAGAGCCAGACAGCCCACCCAAGCTGGCCGATGGAAATATTCCATACTGTGGGCATCATGCCCGGTTTATAAATGGGGTTGGTTAAGGGGCAGGAATGCTCTTTTTTCTCTTTTTGTCTGGGAGTATGAACTTTTCTGGGAGTTTTGGGGAGTTCCATGAAATTCTCTGAATCCGCAAGTTCAGTGTTCCACAATTGCTGCATGGGGACTGGCTATGCAATTTGCTGTCAGGCACTGAGAAAATTATATTCTGTATATCTTTTTTTTGCATATTCATTATTATTAGTAGGAGTAGTAGTATTTCCTTTGTTGTCTTATTCAGCTGTCTTTACCTCAACCTATGAGTTTTACCTTTGTCCATTTCTCCTCCCATCCCACTTGCGGGAAAGAGCAGGGGTGAGCGAGCGGCTGTCTGGTCCTAGTTACTGGCTGCTGGGTTAAACCGTGACAGTATCTTCATAAAGAAGTTAGAGAAAATGAAGACTTGTTTGCACTAAACGCATAGATGAAGAATATTGCGTTGTCCTCACCAGCTACATGGCTAAGGAACTCAATCAACATGTGGGAGAGGAAGATGGTTTTTCAAAATAACTACAGGTGTCTACAGTGTGGGTAAAAGTATCAGAGAAATTCTCCTGGAATGCTTTTCTAGTCAGTGGATAAGTAGTTAATAAAGCGGAAGGCAAAGCACACTTGGTCAGATCAGTGACCCTAATTCCATTGCTCATTTGGCTGAGATCTCTGCTGACCATAATACTGGTCCTGAACAACAGAATCAGAGACCAGGTGGGAGGAATCCCACCCATAATGTTGTTTGGGTTTTTTTTTTCCTTGGAGGAATTTGAGTCCTTATTGCCTGTGTTGCAAGTGAGCAGATGAGCCACCCGTCTAGAGAGTGTCTGGGACAGCTTTCTCATTCACCCACCTGGTATGCAGTCGTTAAACATGCGGATGCTGTAGCATTACAGTGGGGGTGGGAGGGTGTGCGATGGCCCACCTGGGTTCCTGCCTCTTCCCCCTCTCTCTTCTGTCTGTGCTTACAATGCTTACCTATTTTTTGAACAATCTGTCCAGAATAGTCTGCTGAGGAATTTAGGGCTCTGTCTGGATAATATAAGATATGAGCTGATCCCTGATCTCAAGAGTGTTGGATAAAAAAGGCTCTTCCTCTTCTAGTCCCCAAATTGTTTTCCAGCTGGATGAAGTCCATAAAGGTGATGCTGTCTGCACAAGCAGACTCCAGAGGATTACCAGGATGACGTGAGAGGCTTAAGGCATAGAAAATAAAGTAAGGGACAGGGACATTAGTCAAAACTGAATATCGATCTAGTGGCAGCTTAGATGAAAGTCTAAAACCCCTTACTGACAGAAGAAAGGAGAAAGGGTAAGATGCTCTGCTTTCCAGAGTCCACAAGGTAAATAATCAATAGCATAATGTTTTGTGATCAAGCTTTCACCATGTTCTTTAAGGGAGGATCTAGAAACGGAATTCATACTCATATTGCTTTTCCTCATTAGATATTCTAAGATGGGACTGTTTGCCTTTTTGAATGTTTTAGGTCAGTTTGTGCATCTAAGATACGATGAAAGGCTCTTGCCATAAATAATCATCAGGGTTTTAGTATTCTGGCCAAAAAGTTTTCTGTTTTAATCACAGCTAAGTGGCTTTGGAAAGCTTCAGAACTTGATTAGAAAAGTTTCAAGGTGGAGATAGTTGTTTGAAATATACCAGCTCTTTAAAGTAACCTTACCCTTTTACCAGTTATTCCTCCTTCCTCCATTAAACAGTGCCAATTCTATGAAATCTGAGATTCTCCATAAGGCCAGAAGTGTGGAATGAGCAGGGGGTTCTGATCACAGCTGACCTGTGTCTGCTGAGGCCTTGCTATTACCCTGAACTAAACAAAAAAGTAAGTGCTCTGAGGAAAATGGAAGGTGGACAACGTGAAGTGGAATGTACATCTCTCTAACTCTCCTTGTCTTTACAAGGTGGTACACAAGTTGAAAGAGTACAGAGTCCCTCCAGAATGAAAATGATGCTCATATGGCTGCTGATGGTCATCTGGCTGCAAATCAGTGATGCGTACTTACCTGGAAAGTATAAAAACTCCCCTAAAATATATTATAAGCTGGTGGTTATGCAAAATGAAGGGTCACAGCAACCTAGTAGTAATTCCTTTTTCTAATTTCAAAACCTTAAATGATTGGACATATCTTGCCCTTATTTACACCTGTACAAATCCTGTTATATTCAGCAATGCTTTACAAAGAAGACAAAACTCATCCCTTGCAAATTAAGAAATGAACACATAATGAGAAAGAAATCTGTTGCCTTCCATTTCCCAAGGTATTCATTTTTCAGTGACGAAAATTTTCTGAAAAGTCTTGTACTTTGATTCTATTCAGGATTAGAATCTCAACCACAGGCTGTAGGTACACTGTTGCAGCCACCAAAGTCTGTCTGGTGGTGTTTAGATGTTTGGTTTGGCACTAGTTGCTTGCTGTCCTGGAAGCAAGGCATCATACCAGTGTCCTCAAAGTGTAGGAGGTGTCCACAGTGATATGTTAGTTCCCATTCTGTGCTGAAATATGAAGATAACTGGATGCAGGTGTATTGTTTCCGGGAGACTTAGGGAGAGTATTTGAAACTGGAATTGTGAAGACGAGCATCCTAGATGTTTTCAGCAAGATGCTGTGAGAACCCTCTTACTTTGGTGTACAGCCAGCTGTGACCAGCTAAAAAATAAGATGGATGTCTTAAGTACACCGAAGCTTTGAGTGGACTACTGAGCACCTCCCCCCAGCTCCGATGAAGTGAACAGAAACTACAGGTGTGTGGTACCTCATGGATAAAGCCCTACTGGGCAATTTGTGCAGTCAGTTATGCCTGTGCAGAATCCCTAAAGGAAACTTAATGCTCTGAATTGGTATTACACTGGTCTAAGGGGCTGATTAAGAGTACACAAAGAGCAGTGCTTCAGATACTGATTTAAGGGACCAAAAGCATCACAAGAAACACCGAAATAGCTCATGGAAGCCAGCTGTGATTTCAGAATTACGCAAACAATTAATGTGACTGTGTCATTTTTTCAAATTGTAGTTTCCTCTTCGCTATTATTACAGCCCTTGAAAAGGGCTCACAGTCTACTACTTTCAAAAAAATATTCTCTCTAAATAGTAATTGCTTATTTGCATTGAATCCTTAACACTCTGTATCATATAATTGCCAAAACATACTGAAAAATTATTTAATGTATTCATGAGCAAACATTATATGACTGTCTCTTGAAGAAAAATGTATCTCACTAATATTACTAATTGCATGTTTATTACAGCTTTGCCTGCCAAGATAAAGTGGAAAATTATACATAGGCTACTCTTAAATTGCTTATTGGAGAGCAATCTTTTTTTTTTTCTGTCTATCATAATTTTGCCCGAAAGTAGAGTACAATTTACAGTCTCATTCTTCCATCTACACTGTTTTGCTATCGTTTGAAGTTTCAAATATTCTGTGGGAAGGCTTTGTATTTTTCCTGTTTTTTTTTTTTTTTCTTTTGTGTTTCATTGTTGACATTTTTAATACATGCTTACAAGAAAAGCAAAGCAAGTACTTTACTGTAAAGAGCAGAATGGCTCATCCACATGCACCACAAACTGACAGCCTCACTGTAGCCAAGTAAATGTTGACAAAATATCACATATGAGATAATATTAAAATTTTCTATAAATATAGAGCTTAAAAGTAAAATACAATGTACCACAGTGCTTATTGTCTTCGCTGCACAACTCCGTGGTGAGACCAGCATAAATAACTTCTTACATTTCAGTACAAATTGAAGTCCTTAGAGAGGTTTTCAGTGGTGGCTTTTACTGCATTTTGAAGGTCTCTCCTTCCATACGACAGTCATCACTTCTGCTTTTTTATTTTCCTTAATTTTTTTTTTTATGTAAAGTGTGTTAAAAGTGGTATTTAAAAGCAGATTTCATTTGAATGAAACCAGGAAGTGGTGGTGGGTCCTTCTGTAATTGATCTACCTCAGACTTTTTCTCCTGTAAATGTCAGAAGAACTGAAATGCTGCTATTATCACAAAAAAGCTCGGTGTATGGCCTCTGCTTCAGAAGCAGAGGCCTTCGTTTCATCTAATGTTTTCTAGCACAGTGAGTCTTGGTCTCTGAGCAGGCCTCTGTGGCACTCAAGCAGTCAATGGTTGAAAAGGAGAGGATCTGAATTGGAAATCTAGCCTCAAAGTCACCTGTAGTCCATTACGCTGAGACATTCAGTCCCTCGTATTTTGAGTAGTGTTTATCTAAAGCATATGTAACCGGTACTGCCTTTATCTTCCCGGAGTACTTCGTAGAGACTATTTAGCAAATATTTTTTCCTATAAATATTTTGGAAAATAAGATATACTTTTAACGGAAAATAGCATACTGTTGCATTTTACTATAATTTAGTATTTGCAATGGTGATAATAAAAAGAATGTAAAACTACCCAAAGACAATTTAAAATCCACCAGAAGTTTCACCTTCAAATGGTATTGAAATGTATAACGTACATTTTCAAAATTAACTTGATTAAAATCCAGTCATAAGCAGATATTTTTCTCAATATTGAAAATTTATGAGTGGGTTAGAGAAACAATTTTTTAAGCGTGTTATGTTGCCAAAACTGCTTAAATAATTTTAGTGAGAGTCTTTAATAGCAGGTTGTACTTACAGGTCACTGTTATTACCTTGTTGAAAGGTTGTTTATCCCTAAGTGTTCAAAACATTGCTATGTTAGCTGAACGTATCTCAAATGTTGAGCAATTGCTTTGATTAGCAGTTGTATATTGATAAGTAGTCCCTGAAGTAATTTGGTATCCTGGGAGGATGAATGCTTAGAGAAGCAGATTAAATCAGATTAGGAAATCATTTACCTGCCAACTGTTAGCACACAGCACTTTCTGAGGTTGTGATCTGCAGTTAGCTGGTGTGAAATAGTTTATAATCTTGTATGAATATTTAGAGTCTATTTTACCACTGTTTCTGAATATTTCCTGTAACAGTGGTGAATTCTGACAAAGGCCTCCTTTTCAAATCTTTTTGCCATATTGGGGTAGCTGTGAAAGAATTGGTGAAGGCTGACTAAAGAACCTGCAACAGATGAGGTACGTGCATAGCGAGTGCTGTAGTTACAGTTTAAGCACAGTGTATTAATTAGCCATGTACACATTATTTGGCAGTACAGTAATATTTTTTTACAATTCTTGATAATTCCTTCTAGAGATCTCTGTGGCAGTCAAAGCATGTTACCACACTAATTAATTTTTCAGCATCTGATAACATTGAGTGTACTAGACTTTTAAAGACAGGGAAAAATCTTGTGTAAGTATATAGGCTAAAAAACTTGTTCCTCATCTACCTGGACTTGTGCAAAGCATTTGACACTGTCCCACATGACAGCCTT
>Ga0181612_165322_pt1 | contig 28586 bp, 24 predicted proteins | sample HoacroProtozoa21_FD_119630 | JGI IMG/M metagenome (GOLD analysis project Ga0181612, IMG submission 119630) | Hoatzin crop microbial communities from Cojedes, Venezuel. Combined Assembly of Gp0051906, Gp0051904, Gp0051908 | reverse complement strand
GTCTCGGTCATCGCCGCCGGCGGCGAGGCCGACTACGTGCGTTGGCCAGAGCTCAACGGCAACAACCTCAAGCTGCGCCTGGACACCTACGGCAAGCCGTGCCTGCACCGCAAGGTGGATTGGCTCAACCAGCAGTGGGGCGACACCACCGCCCCGTGACCCCGTTTCACACGGATTTCACAGATTAACCTCAGATTTTTCATTACACAGATGTTCTAGAGGACACGGGGGCTTAGGGGGGACATTAGCTCACGCGGATCTTGCGGATTGGGCAGATTTTTTTCTCCTTCACTCGGACCTAAGACACGTCGACCTCCAATCGGGTTTTACTGTGAAGAAAGGGGCTGTTTTTTCAGTGATACCTTCAAGTTTTTAACCAATATATTTGTAAGTTTTACGAATGATGCATAACTTTGCGTCAATCAAAACAAAAAAACCAACTGCAATGAAAAGGAAATTCCCATTAATCATTATGTCGTTTGTCATCGGCATGTCACAGGCTGTAGCCGAGGAATACGAGTATGTTCCGATGGTTCGCGAGGGAGTGAAGTGGCAGTGCCACTATGACAACCCCTTCACGGGCGATTATTATGACGACTATTCAGAACAGTACAAGAATCTAGAGCATGGCCGTCACAACTTCACGTTGGAAATCAAGGGCGACTACGAGTTCAACGGCAAGACCTACAAGGGCTGGCATTATTACAGTGGTGATGCCATCGACCCCGCCCATGACACCATCCCCCTGTATGTCCGCGAGGAGGATAAGGTGGTTTATGGCTACATACCCGGCAATGAAAGGGTGTTGTACAAAGAATGTCCCACGGGCATCGGTAACTATAACAGTGCGTACGAGCCCGATGACGATAACGAGATCTTCCTGTACAACTTCAAGGAGCCTGAGCAGTTCTACCTCTATGAAGAAGACGAGTACGGCTACAGGGCGGCCAATCTGCTTGACACGGACACGATACTGGTTGGACAGAGCCAGCGGAAGTGTTACAAGTTTGAAGACACGTCAGAGTTCATGCTCGTTGAGGGTGTTGGCTGCGTTTCCCCCTTTTGGTACACGTTGCGTTATCTGATACCCATGATGACAGGCGAGGGCTATGACGTGTATTACATTTTTGACCGCATGATAGAGGAAGGTAAGGTTGTGTATGAGAACCCCTATGGTCGTCATGACAGTGTTGAGGAGGCTGTGGCAGACAGCGTGCGCGAAAATGAAGACGCCACCTATTACAACCTGCTGGGCCAGCCAGTGAACAACCCCACGCGCGGCATCTATATCCACCGCGGCAAGAAGCTAATCATCCAGTGATTACCTAGGCCGTAACGCGGCTGCTGCAAAACAAAGACGACAATATGAAACTTAGATTATTAACGATAATGTCGCTAGTCTTGCTGTCCAGCGCGGTGTCGCTGGCCGAGACGTGGGGCGTGCGTCCCCGCGGCGACGTGAACTGTGACTGGGAGGTGAGTATGGCCGACGTGAACACGCTGGTGGGCGATGTCGCCGCCGGCACGGCGTACAACGCGGGCTACACCTACTATGCCGACGTGAACGGCGACCAGGAGCTGAGCGTGTCGGACATCAACATGGTGGTTGACGGCATCCTGGGCAAGCGGCTGGAGGCGATGGCGTCCCCGTCGGGCACGCTGCCGGTGCTTCACGTGAACACCACGGGCTACCGCGACATCACCAGCAAGGAGCGCTATCAAGAGGCGAGCTGGTGGCTTGACGCCGGCACGGGCTCGGCCTACGCGTCGGTGGGCAGCGCTGCCCAGCCGTTGGGCATGCGCATCAGGGGCCGCGGTCACAGCACATGGGATTACATGGACAAGAAGCCCTACCGGCTGAAGCTGGACACCAAGCAGTCGCTGCTGGGCATGGCCAGCAACCGCCACTATGTCCTGCTTGCCAACGCCCAGTACTGGATGGGCCAGATGAACGACGCCCTGCCGTTCGAGATAGGCCGTCGCATGGGCATGTGGGCTCCACAGCAGCGTCCTGTGGAGCTGGTGCTCAACGGCGAGTACAAGGGCATGTACTTCCTGACCGAGCAAATCCGCGTGGACAGCCACCGTGTTGACGTGGCCGAGCAGGCCGACTGGGAGAGCGACAGCACGCTCATCACCGGTGGCTGGCTCATCGAGCTTGACAACTATGCTGGCGACGCCACTGTTGTCATCCCCGAGGGCAACGGCACCCAGGACCTGTGGTTCACCACCCACTCCCCCGAGTACCTGAGCCCGTCACAGCGCACCTACATCACCACGCTGCTGCGCGAGACCGACCAGGCCATCTACTGCACCGACAAGAGCGACACCACGTGGGAGCGCTACATCGACATGGACACCCTGGCGGTTTATTACCTCATCGAGGAGGTGATGGACAACGTTGAGGCGTTCAGCGGCAGCTGCTACATCCACAAGGATCGCGGCGCGTCCACGCGTCTCATGTTCGGCCCGATGTGGGACTTCGGCTCCTCCTATGTTCGCTGGGACGCCTCCGAGGAGCATTTCATCTATGAGAGCCTTCCGGATTATGCCCGCACGTGCTGGATTAGGGAGATAGTGCGTTTCCCTCGCTTCCTGGATTGCGTGCGCCGTCACTGGCGGGAGTTTTACCGGGACATCTACCCCACGCTAGACGAGTACATGGACAGCTATGTCTCGGTCATCGCCGCCGGCGGCGAGGCCGACTACGTGCGTTGGCCAGAGCTCAACGGCAACAACCTCAAGCTGCGCCTGGACACCTACGGCAAGCCGTGCCTGCACCGCAAGGTGGAGTGGCTCAACCAGCAGTGGGGCGACGCCACCGCCCCGTGACCCGTTTCACACGGATTTCACGTTTCACACAAATTTCACAGATTAACCTCAGATTTTTCATTACACAGATTATCTGGAGGACACGGGGGCATTAGGGCTTAGGGCTTAGGGCTTAAGGGGGCATTGGCTCACGCGGATTGACTTTCTCTCGAATTTCCACGAATTAAAAAATAAAAAAATTCGTGTGCATTCGCGTGTTTAATTCGAGTCAATTCGCGTGAGAGTGCATCCCAGGCGAAAAAAATCTGCCCAATCAGCCCAATCTGCGTGAGGTTTATTCATGTTTATTCGCGTGAGGCTTAATTCGCTCAATCGGCCCAATTGGCGTGAGATTTATTTGAGTGGACTAGCGCACGCACACAGAGGGTGGTGGCGCAATGATTAACTTTGGGGCTTTTTGCAACGAGGCTGTCATTATTTTTTGTAACTTTGCAGACCCAAACGTGCCACGAGCAAGTGGCGTGGATGTCCCTAAATGTTTTTTAAAAACGCCAACAACACAAGAGATGAAGAAATTATTAGCTATAGCCTTGATGGTTGCGTTAGCCACTGGCGCGACCCAGGCTCAACTCAAGAACGAGTACAGCAAGGGAGCCCAGAGCACCGTGTTCCCGGTCACTGGCAGTGCCGATATTCCCAGCAGCATGACATTTGCTGGCGAGAAGGTGTCACTGGACCGTCTGGACATGATGGAGCGTCTGGACCGCGAGTTGACGGGCATCATCTATGGTCACACGACGACATCGCTATGTTTCAAGCGTGCCAACCGTTATTTTCCTGTCCTTGCCCCCATCCTGAAGTCACAAGGTGTTCCACTGGATTTCTTGTACCTTGCGGTTACCGAGAGCTCGATGGACTATAATGCCTACTCCAGCGCCAAGGCTGCCGGCATGTGGCAGTTTCTTGCGAGCACAGCCCGTGACTATGGTCTGGAGGTGAGTGATGAGGTTGACGAGCGTTATGACCCTGAGCTGTCCACCGTGGCGGCGTGCAAGTATCTCAAGTCGGCCTATAAGAAATTTGGCAACTGGGCGACTGTTGCAGCGAGCTACAATGCTGGCATCACCCGCATCAACAATGAGTTGTCGCGTCAGGGCGGCAGCACATCGTTTGACTTGTACCTCACTCAAGAGACGTCACGCTATGTGTTCCGCATCATGGCTTACAAGCTCATCATGGAGGCACCCAAGCGCTATGGTTACCGTTTTTCTCGCAGCCAGTTGTGGCAACCTGTTGAGTACAGCACCGTCACCGTCACTGGCAGTGCCGACTGGGTGAGCTGGGCCAAGGCTCATGGCTGCTCCTATGCCCAATTGCGCGAGGCCAATCCGTGGATACGCAGCACCAAGCTCACCAACGCGTCAGGCAAGACCTACAAGGTGCGTGTTCCCAAGCAGTCGGACCTGTACCGCAGCAAGCGCAGTTTCACGGCTTACAACAAGGACTGGGTCATCGACTAACTCACCATGAAACTCAACGGTCAAGACGTGGAATGCGTGCAGGTGCTGGGAGCCAGGGTTCACAACTTGCAGAACATTGATGTCGAGATACCCCACCACCGCCTCACGGTCATCACGGGGCTGAGCGGTAGCGGCAAGTCATCGCTAGCGTTTGACACCGTGTTTGCCGAGGGTCAACGCCGCTATCTGGAAACGTTCTCGTCCTATGCCCGCAACATGCTGGGCGTGCTGGAGCGTCCCAACGTGGACAAGATATCGGGGCTGTGCCCCGTGATATCGATTGGCCAGAAGACGGTGAACCGCAACCCGCGCAGCACGGTGGGGACCACCACCGAGGTGTATGACTACCTGCGTCTGTTGTATGCCCGCGCCGCCGATGCCTACAGCTACTTGTCCGGCGAGCGCATGGTGAAATATACGGTCGAGAAAATCATCAACCTGATGCTGGAACGGTATGAGGGTCACAAGATTTATATCCTGGCCCCGCTGGTCGTGAACCGCAAGGGTCACTACAAGGATCTGTTTGAAAACCTGCGCAAGAAGGGGTACATCAACGTGCGTGTGGACGGCGAGCTGCGCGAAATCACCTACGGCATGAAGCTAGACCGATATGTGAACCACAGCATCGAGCTGGTGGTGGACCGCCTGCGTGTGGCTGCCAAGGACCGCAAGCGTCTGGACGACACCGCCGACCTGGCGTTCAAGCAAGGCAACGGCCAGCTCATGGTGCTGGATGCCGACAGCGGCGAGGTGGCCTACTATAGCAAGACCCTCATGGACCCCGCCACGGGACTGTCCTATCAGGAGCCCGCACCCCACAACTTCTCGTTCAACTCCCCCCTGGGCGCTTGTCCCCGCTGCAAGGGCCTGGGGACGGTCAATATCATCGACCGCGACAAGATCATGCCCGACATGAGCCTGAGCATTCGCAATGGTGGCATCCTGCCGCTGGGCAAGTATCGCAATGTTCAGATATTCTGGCAGATATCAGCCATCTGTGAGAAACATGGCTGCACCCTCGATACCCCGCTATCCCAGTTGCCCGAGGAGGCACTCGATGACATCCTGAATGGCACCGATGAGCGATTGACCGTTCACAACCAGACGTTGAGCACGAGCAACTACTTCATGACATTTGACGGTCTGGTCAAGTACATCGAGATGCAACAGGACGATACCGCCACCAGTCAAGCGCAGAAGTGGGCAGGTCAATTTTTCTCGCGCACGGTGTGTCCCGAGTGCCACGGCCAGCGGTTGAACCGCGAGGCGTTGCACTATCGCCTCAACGGCATGAACATCGCCCAGCTCGCCGCCATGGACATCACCCAGCTGCGCGACTGGATGACAGAGTTGCATGACCACATCACCAGCACACAATGGGAGATAGCCCGCGAGATTATCAAGGAGGTCACCTCGCGCCTCAACTTCCTGCTCGAGGTGGGGCTGGACTATGTATCGCTCAACCGCAATGCCGCCTCACTGTCGGGCGGCGAGAGCCAGCGCATACGCCTTGCCACCCAGCTGGGCTCGCGTCTGGTCAACGTGCTGTACATCCTTGACGAGCCCTCCATCGGCTTGCATCAGCGCGACAACCAGCGTCTAATTGACGCGCTCAAGGCCCTGCGCGATGCCGGCAACACGGTGCTGGTGGTGGAGCATGACCAGGAGATGATGTTGCAGGCCGACTATGTCATCGACATTGGTCCCAAGGCAGGCCGCAAGGGCGGTCAAGTGGTGTTTGCCGGCACACCTCAGCAGCTGTTGCAGCAGCACACCATCACCGCCGACTATCTGAACGGCACGCGCCGCATCCCGATACCTCAGCAGCGCCGTGCCGGCAATGGCAAGACGCTGCGCCTGACAGGTTGCAGCGGCAACAACTTGCAGCATGTGGATGTGGAGTTTCCCCTGGGCACGTTCATCTGCGTGACCGGGGTGAGCGGCAGCGGCAAGAGCACGCTCATCAACGGCACGCTGCAGCCCATCCTGAGCCAGCGTCTGTACCGCTCCCACACCGCCCCGTTGCCGTTTGATACGGTTGAGGGCCTGGAGCATGTTGACAAGGTGGTGACTGTGGACCAGGCTCCACTGGGACGCACCCCTCGCAGCAATGCGGCGACCTATACTGGCGTGTTCACCGACATCCGCAACCTGTTTGTCAACCTACCTGAATCCAAGATACGCGCCTACAAGCCAGGCCGCTTCTCGTTCAACACCAGCGGCGGACGCTGTGAGGCCTGCAACGGCAACGGCTACAAGGTGGTGGAAATGAACTTCTTGCCCGATGTACTCGTGCCATGCCACGAGTGTGGCGGCAAGCGCTACAACCGCGAGACGCTGGAGGTGAAATTCAAGGGCAAGTCCATTGCCGATGTGCTTGACATGACCATCAATCAGGCTGTCGAGTTCTTTGATGCAGTGCCCAACATCTTGCGCAAAATCAAGGTGTTGCAGGATGTGGGACTGGGATACATCAAGCTGGGGCAGCCATCCAGCACCCTGTCGGGCGGCGAGTGCCAGCGCGTGAAACTGGCGTGTGAGCTGGCCAAGCGCGACACGGGCAACACGGTCTATATCCTGGATGAGCCCACCACAGGGTTGCACTTTGAGGATATCAAGGTGCTGCTGGGCGTGCTCAACCGTCTGGTTGACAAGGGTAATACCGTCATTGTGATTGAGCACAATCTGGACGTTATCAAGTGTGCCGACCATCTCATCGACCTGGGGCCCGAAGGAGGACGCAATGGCGGACGCATTGTTGCCACTGGCACACCCGAGCAGCTGGCAGCCATGCCATCGCCCACACTGACAGCACAATATCTGGACTTGTCTTGATGTCGTCAAAGAAAAAACGGCTGCAATACCTTGACTTTGCCAAAAAAGTACTACATTTGTGGTCAAATAACGAAATTATTAATCACTTAACCATAACTAAGGATAACAATGGAGAAAATTCAAGCAGGCAAGTATGTGGAGCTCGTCTATGAGATTCTGGTCGTTGACCCCGCGGGGAAAGAGACCTCGGTGTTCAAGTTCAAGGACGAGATGCCCGACCGCTTTGTGTTTGGCATGGACCCGACACTCATCGAGGGCTTTGTGAACAACATCAACGGTCTGGAACAGGGCAGCACGTTTGACTTCACCCTGGCACCTGCCGAGGCATTTGGCGATAAAGACCCCAACATGATTACCACACTGGAGAAATCCATCTTCAAGAATGCCGAGGGTAAGTTTGATGCCGAGCACGTCTATGTCGGAGCCCATGTGCCCATGATGACCCAAGACGGCTATCGTGTCGAGGGCATCGTTGTTGCCATCGAGGGTGACGCGGTGACACTCGATTTCAATCACCAGCTGGCGGGCGAGACGGTGCGATATGTGGGTAAGGTCAAGACCGTGCGCGATGCCACCCCCGAGGAACTCGCACCCAAGCACCACCACTGTGGCTGTGGCTGCGAGGACTGCGGCGACAACTGCGGCGGTGACCATGACCACGGCTGTGATTGCGGCGGCGATTGTGACTGCGGTTGCGGTCATCACCACGACGCATGACACTATCGTCAACAGGGCGCATGTGATGTGAAACAAACGTGAAAAAAGTATAAAGTGTGGTAATTAAGGAAATTTTTCTTTAATTCCTGCTCACATGTTAAAATAAATCATTACTTTTGCCCCTGCAATAACGAGAGAGCAAGAAATTATTTCTAACCACTTAAAATATTTTCAAATATGGCAAATTTCAATAAGGAGATTTTAGCAGAAAAGTACGGCATCACTGGCGTGAGCGAGGTGCTGTATAATCCCACCTATGAGGTGCTGTTTAACGAGGAAATGAAACCCGGTCTGGAGGGCTATGATGTTGGCCAGGAGACCGAGCTGGGTGCCATCAACGTGATGACGGGTGTTTACACCGGTCGCTCGCCCAAGGACAAATTCATCGTGGACGACGCCAACTCACACGACACCGTGTGGTGGACCACGCCCGAATACAAGAACGACAACAAGCCCGTGACCGAGGCCACGTGGGCTGCCGTCAAGGACCTTGCCATCAAGCAACTGTCGGGCAAGCGCCTGTTTGTCGTTGACGGTTTCTGTGGTGCCAACAAGGACACCCGCATGAAGGTACGCTTCTTGATGGAGGTGGCATGGCAGGCTCACTTTGTGACCAACATGTTCATCCGTCCCCAGAACGAGGAGGAGTTTGAGCAGGAGCCTGACTTCACCGTTTACTGCGCCAGCAAGGCCAAGGTTGATAACTACAAGGAGCTGGGTCTGAACAGCGACACCGCCGTCGTGTTCAACGTCACCAGCAAGGAGCAGGTTATCCTCAACACCTGGTATGGTGGTGAGATGAAGAAGGGTATGTTCTCGATGATGAACTACTTCTTGCCGCTCAAGGGCATTGCTGCCATGCACTGCAGCGCCAACTGCGACATGAACGGTGAGAACACTGCCATCTTCTTTGGATTGAGCGGCACCGGCAAGACCACACTGTCCACCGATCCCAAGCGCAAACTCATCGGCGACGACGAGCACGGCTGGGACGACAATGGTGTGTTCAACTTTGAGGGCGGTTGCTATGCCAAGGTTATCAACCTGGACAAGGACGCCGAGCCTGACATCTACAACGCCATTCACCGCGACGCGCTTCTCGAGAACGTCACTGTTGACAAGGACGGCAAGATTGACTTTGCCGACAAGAGCGTGACCGAGAACACCCGCGTGAGCTACCCCATCTATCACATCAAGAACATCGTGCGCCCCATCAGCCACGCTCCCGCTGCCAAGCAGGTGATTTTCTTGAGTGCTGACGCATTTGGCGTGCTGCCTCCCGTTTCCATCCTGGACAGCGAGCAGACCAAGTACTACTTCCTGAGCGGCTTCACCGCCAAGCTGGCGGGCACCGAGCGCGGCATCACCGAGCCCACTCCCACCTTCTCGGCTTGCTTTGGCCAGGCATTCCTGGAGTTGCATCCCACCAAGTATGCCGAGGAACTGGTTAAGCGCATGAAGATGAGTGGCGCCAAGGCTTATCTGGTGAACACAGGTTGGAACGGTACTGGCAAGCGCATCAGCATCCGTGACACCCGTGGCATCATCGACGCCATCCTCAACCACAGCATTGATGAGGCTCCGACCAAGACGATTCCTTACTTCAACCTGGTTGTGCCCACCCAGCTCGAGGGTGTTGATCCTGGCATCCTGGATCCCCGCGATACCTACGCTGACCCCGCACAGTGGGAAGAGAAGGCCAAGGACCTGGCCAGCCGCTTCATCAAGAACTTTGTGAAGTATGAGAGCAACGAGGCAGGCAAGGCACTGGTAGCCGCTGGTCCGCAGCTCTAAACAATCTGGATATCACAACAATCATCATGGTGGTGCTGCCAGCAATGCTTGCCGGCAGCACCACACTTGTTGTTGCGGGCGATGGTGGCAATCTGTCAATTGGGTAGCTATTGCAGTGAAATGGGTAGTTATCATTCAAGACAATGGGTGTACCTTTGCAGCGACAATTATTATTCACTAACAATCAACTTGAGTTTTTATCATCATGAGACCCCACATCATTTGTCACATTGTCGCATCGATTGACGGGCGCATCGATTGTGCCATGGTTGATCGCATCAGCGGCGACGAGTACTACACTGCCCTGGAACAACTCAACTGCCCGTCAACACTAGAAGGGCGCGTGACCATGCAGCATTATTATGCCTCGCAGCAGCCTGCTGCCGCGATAGACCCGACACCCGTGGGCGAGCCGTCGTGGCACGTGGCGTGTCAAGCCCCAGCCTATAGCATTGCCGTGGACACCCGCGGCATCCTGCGCTGGCAGTCTGGCATGGTCAACGACCGTCCCCTCATTTGCATCATGAGCGAACAGGTGCCTCGGGCCCATCTGGACAACTTGCGGGCGCAAGGCATCTCGTGGATTGTTGCGGGACACGATGCCATCGACCTGGCACAAGCCATGGATGTGCTGGGTGAACAATTTGGCATCCAGCGGCTGGCACTGCTGGGCGGTGCGCACATCAACGGCGGTTTCCTGCGGGCTGGCCTCATCGATGAGGTGAGCTTGCTCGTGGCACCCGGCATCGACGGTCGCTGTGGCCAGCCGTCTGTCATCGACATCGAGGATGACGACAACCGGTTGCCGCAACCACTCACGCTCACCCATGTCGAGCAACTGGCGGGCGGCACCGTGTGGTTGCGCTACAACGTCAACTAGTCGGCGGTGATGAACTGTTCCCCTGTTCGTTCCTCCCCTCTAGAGGGGCCATGTCTTGATGTCATGAAGCCCTGTTTTGAGAAAAATTCTCAAACAAAATGTGCTGAATGAGCGGGGAGGAAGGTGGCTAGAGGCACTCGCTGCGCAAGGCATAGTGGTTGCGCAAGGTCTCAAACTGGGTCGTGTCACTGCGCAACCGAGCCGTGTCGGCGGCGATGTCATAGCTGTCCATGATGTCTTGCATGGTCACGTTGAGCGCTCCAGTGGCGGGTGCCTCGATGACTGACACGGGAATGTCCCAGCCACAATGCGCATTGAGCGCGGTGAGCATCATGGCTGTGGCACGTTGCTTGCCCTGGCTGCTATAGCCTGCAATGTGAGGGGTAGCCACCACACACTTGTCGAGCAGGGCGGGCAGGATGTGAGGCTCGTTTTCCCAGCAGTCGATTGCTGTGTCTCCATGCCACTGTGCCAGTGCCACATTATCAACGATGCCGCCACGAGCCGCATTGATGACCAACTGGCACTGTTGCAGTCCTGCGAGCCACGACTGGTCACACAGGTGCCACGTGGCATGGGGTTGTTGACGGGTGAGCGGTGTGTGAAAGGTGATGATATCGCACCGTTGCTGCAACACTTCCAGTGGCAACAACTCCCGCTTGTCACCAGCTTGCTGCAAGGGCGGGTCGTTGAGCAATACCTTAAACCCCAATTGCTTGCCCCAGCGGGCAACAATGCTGCCGATGTGTCCCACACCCACCACACCCAGCGTGAGGCCATGGCAATCACCGATGCCACGGTGACGCATCCACGTGCCGATGGCGGCAAACACCCACTGTGCCACTGCAGGCGCGTTGCATCCAGGCGCATTGGCCACTGTGATGCCATGCTGACGGCAATAGTCCAAATCGATGTGGTCGGTACCAATGGTTGCCGTGCCGATAAACCGCACACGACTGCCGTCAAGCAAGGAGGCGTCGCAACGCGTGCGTGTGCGCACTAGCAGGATGTCGGCATCGCGCACCACCGGGGCTGTGATGTCACGACCAGGCAGATATCGCACCTGCCCTGCCCACGGTTCCAGCACCCCTTGCAGATGAGGGATGTGGCTGTCAACAACAATATTCATCATCATAGCAGTAAATTGCTTATACAAAATCCTACACATCCCACCACCAATGCCAACATGAGCACATAGCGGAACTGGAAGCCACTCAGTGTGTAGGCATGGGCGGCTTGAACAGCCACTGTGAGGTTGAGCAGTGGCATGAACACCGTCAAGTCGCGGTAGTCGATGACCATTGCCACAATGGTCAGTGCCATCGACAGGGCCAGAAAAGCGTTGCACACGCGCGTCTGCATGCGGTAAGACATCAGTGTCACCAGGTTGCGCAGGGTCAGCACGATGCCAAGCAATGCTGTGACCGCCGCCAACACAATGAGCAGGCTGGCCTGTGAACGCTCCAGCACCGGCCACACCCCATCAATCTGCGGCAGTCTGAAGTCGGTGTAATGCACGATGCCCAGACCCAACACTATCCAGAATGGCGTGACCAGGCCTAGCAACATCGCCAGCGCTCCTCGCAAGTCAAACGAGCGCATGTACAAGAACCCCAGCAAGAAGGCTGGAACCAGTAGCAAGAAGGCATAGTTAAACATGCTGCCCGCTGCCGCTAGTGTGAATATCAGATAAATGCTGCGTTGGCTGTGGGTGTCCTGATAGGAGCCAAACAATGGCAATAGCATGAGAACCAGAGCAAGGCACAGCACCGTTCCAGCATCAAAAGAGACCAACGCCAGCGGGTTGGCCAGTTGCAACAAGAAGAATACAGACACAAACACACTGGTGACCGAGCGCACAAAGCTGAACACCTTGTTCAACGCCAGCATCAACGCGCCAATCACCAACGTGCACACCACGTTAATCACAGCCGACAGCCATGGGTCCTGAATGAGTGTGCCCTCGAGTGAGAAAAAGAATCCCGTGCCTCCATGGGGAGCAGGTACATCGCCCATCGACAATGCTGCCGACGCTGCCACAACCAACGCTACTGCGCACAACAGCGCAAACGGGCGTCCGTTGAAATAATCGTTAAGACGGTCGCGGCTGGTCACAATTCTGCCTGTGATTGTTATTGATTGTCAGGGGCGTTGCCGTTGCTTGTTGTCGTGGGTGCATCATCACCGCCGCCAGTGGGTGGCGTGGATGGCAAGTCTTGACGTTTCCAACTCTTGCGGCGACCATGGATGATGGGCACCTCCTTGTCGCTGCCCAGTTGTGGCTGGCGGTCACGCAACACGGTGCGGGCATACCAGTCACTGTGGCGGTCTTCGTCACGACGCTGTGGCCGTGCGTTGTCGCCAAATTCTCGACGCGGCGGGCGGTCGCCGAACTCACGGCGTTGCGGGCGTGCGTTGTCGCCAAATTCTCGACGCGGCGGGCGGTCGCCGAACTCACGACGTTGCGGTCTCTCGTTGTCGCCAAATTCGCGACGTTGCGGGCGGTCGCCGAACTCACGACGTTGCGGGCGTGCGTTATCGTCAAATTCGCGACGTTGCGGGCGGTCGCCGAACTCACGGCGTTGCGGCCGTGCGTTGTCGCCAAATTCGCGGCGTTGCGGGCGGTCGCTGAACTCACGACGTTGCGGCCGTGCGTTGTCGCCAAATTCGCGGCGTTGAGGACGATCGCTGAACTCGCGGCGCTGTGGCCGTGCGTTGTCGCCAAATTCTCGACGCGGTGGGCGGTCTCCGAATTCGCGGCGTTGCGGGCGGTCATTACCACCAAATTCTCGACGCGGTGGGCGGTCTCCGAATTCGCGGCGTTGTGGTTGTTCACCATCGCCTTGAGTTTCATGGGGAGCTTCATCTGTTGGGGTTTCACTGTCACTACCTGTGGCCTCCTCGCCTTGAGGTGCCTGCTGATGGTCGCGATAGTAACCGCTGCGCTCACTGGCACGGAAGTCGTCGTTGTGGATGTGCTCGCCACGGCTACGCATGTCGCTATAGGAACCGTCAAATATCACATATTCAAGCAACTCGCAATCCAGACCGCCATTGTTGAGCGGATAGCGTACCGATGGCTTGAGGCCAATCCTGTAGGACAGCTCGGGGTCATAGTTGATAATCCATGCCTGATAACCATGGAACACATGCTTGAGCCTGTTGCCTAGTGTGCGATAGAGCTCCTCGATATCCTCGATGCGCAGTCGCTCGCCGTAGGGCGGGTTTGTTACCAGTATGCCATTGGGTGACGGAGCTTGCTCAAGGTCGGCAATGTCGCGGCGTTCCAGTTCCACATATCGTGCCACGCCGGCATTCTTGACATTGGCGCGGGCAATAGCAATAGCCTTGCCCTCGATGTCGCTACCATAAATCTTGTGAGTGAACTCGCGCTCGGCGCTGTCGTCATTATAAATCTTATCAAACAATTCCTCGTCATAGTCGGCCCACTGCTGGAAGGCATAGCTCTGACGGTAAACACCAGGAGCGATGTTTGCCCCGATGAGAGCTGCCTCGACCAGGAATGTGCCCGAGCCACACATGGGGTCCACCAGGTCACAATCGCCCTTCCAACCACTGAGCAGTATCATGCCAGCCGCTAGCACCTCGTTAATGGGAGCATCGGTCTGAGCCACACGCCAGCCGCGCTTGAACAACGGCTCGCCGCTGCTGTCGAGCGAGACAGTGACATCGTTGCCCGAAATGTGCACATCAAATTTGACATCTGGATTGGCGACCCTGATGGATGGGCGCTTGCCGTACTTGTCGTTAAAGTAGTCGGCAATGGCATCCTTGACGCGATAGGTCACAAAGCGTGAATTGGTGAAATTCTCGCTATAGACAGTGGCATCGATGGCAAAAGTCGTGTTTACCGTCATCATGGTGTCCCATTCAAACACCTTGAGCTGCTCGTACAGGTCGTTGGCACTGTCTGATTGCAGCTTGATGAAGGGCTTGAGCACGCGCACAGCAGTGCGGCACGCAAAGTTGGCCCGATACATCATTTCCTTGTCACCAGTGAACATCACCACGCGGTTTCCCTCGGTAACATCCCGCGCACCCAGGGCACGCAACTCGTCGGCAAGCACCCCCTCCAATCCCAGGAAGGTTTTCGCCACCATGTCAAAATTCTCGCTCTTCATGTGTCGTTAATAGATAAAAATTGTGGCGCAAAGATACGTCAAAAAACCGAGATATCATGCCAAGGGCAGGTTTTTTTGGCAATTTCAAAAAAATTGTCTAACTTTGCCCAATTCTAGTAAACATTTACGGACTTAAATCAAGCTAAAACGACATGAAAGGAATAGTACTGGCAGGCGGCTCGGGCACACGGCTCTATCCGGTGACCAAGGGCATCTCCAAGCAATTAATCCCCATCTATGATAAGCCAATGGTGTATTACCCCATCTCGGTGCTGATGCTTGCCGGCATCCGTGAGATACTGATAATTTCCACACCCCATGACTTGCCCATGTTCAAGCGTCTGCTGGGCAGCGGTGAGGAGCTGGGCGTGCACTTCACCTATGCCGAGCAACCTCGTCCCGAGGGTCTGGCGCAGGCTTTCATCATTGGTGCAGACTTTGTGGGTGATGACAATGTGTGCATGGTGCTGGGCGACAACATCTTCTATGGCCAGAGCTTCACTCGCATGCTCACCGATGCTGTGACCCGCACTGCCACCGATGACTTGTGCACACTGTTTGCCTATCCCGTCAAGGACCCCAACCGGTTTGGCGTGGTGGCCTTTGACGAGCATGGCCGTGCAACCAGCATCGAGGAGAAGCCCGAGCACCCGTTGAGCAACTATGCCGTCACGGGTCTTTACTTCTATCCTAACGATGTCGTTGAGGTGGCTCGCAACATCAAGCCCAGTGCCCGCGGCGAGCTGGAAATCACGACCGTGAACCAGCATTACCTGTCGCAAGGGCGCGTACACGTGCAGACGCTGGGACGCGGCTTTGCATGGCTTGACACGGGCACCAGTCAGTCGATGCTGGATGCCAGCAACTTCATTGCCACCATCGAGACCATGCAAGGTGTGCAAGTGGCATCGCTTGAGGAGATAGCCTTCCGCAAGGGCTGGATTGATGCCGCTCAGTTGCTGGCGCTTGCCACCCCCATGAGCAAGAACCACTATGGTCAATACCTCATCAACCTTGCCAATAATGGAAAGTGAACAGTGGAAACGGCCATGTCTGGTGGAACTGCCCAAGGTGAATGACCCCCGTGGCAATCTGACGTTTATCGAGAGCTGCGGGCACACGCCCTTTCACGTGCAGCGCAACTACTGGGTCTATGACGTGCCCAGTGGCATGTGGCGCGATGGCCATGCCTTCAAGGTTCAGCAGGAGCTCATTGTTGCATTGAGCGGCAGCTTTGATGTGGTGGTGAACAGCGGCAGTGGTGAGCAGACATTCCATCTCTCGCGTCCACAGATTGGGTTATATGTTCCCAACATGACGTGGCGTTACCTCAATAATTTCTCGACCAACTCGGTGGCACTGGTGTTGTCCAGCACCCTGTTTGACGATGATGACTACATTACAGATTATCAACAATTTCTGGAGGAATTGAAACAACATGGATGAAAAGACCCGTCTAGCGATACACAACCGTTCCCACATCGACGACTGTCGCTTGTTGTCGCTCAACCGTCACCACCATGCCAACGGCAACCTGACGGCGGTGAACAACAACGTGGACCTGCCCTTTGAGATCAAGCGAACGTTTTACATCTATGATGTGCCAGGCGGTGCTTCCCGTGGTGGTCACAGCCACTACACGTGCCATGAGTTCATTGTAGCCATCAGTGGCAGTTTTGATGTGACCATCGACGATGGCACCGACCAGTACACCTACACGCTCAACCGTCCCTATCAGGGGTTGTTGATAGTGCCTGGCATCTGGCGCACGTTGCAAAATTTCTCGTCTGGCTCGGTGTGTTTGGCATTGGCATCCGAACACTTTGAGGAAGAAGATTATGTGCGCGATTATGACCGGTTTCTTGACATCAAGTTGGGCAATAACAATAGGCACAAGCCATGATGCGACAATTTCCTTTTTTGGACTTGGCACTGGCCAATGCGCCCTATATGGATGAGCTCAAGGCGGCTGCCTGTGAGGTGATTGAGCGGGGACGCTATCTGCATAGCGAGCAGACTCAACTGCTGGAACAGGAGATTGCCCAACTGTGCCATGCCGGCCACTGTGTGACAGTGAGCAATGGGCTGGATGCGTTGCGCCTCATCATGCGAGCCTATAAGGAGATGGGCGTGCTGCATGATGGCGATGAGGTCATCGTGCCTGCCAACACCTACGTGGCCAGCGTGCTGGCCGTGAGTGACAATGGTCTGGTGCCAGTGTTGTGCGATGCCCGCACCGACACCATGAACCTGGACATCAACTTGCTGGAAGCCCTCATCACCCCACGCACCCGTGCTGTGATGCCGGTGCACCTGTATGGCACACCGTGTTGCGACACCACGTTGCTTGATGTGGCCCGTCGTCATCAGTTGCTCCTCATCGAGGATAACGCTCAAGCCATTGGCGCAGTGAGTGATGTGGCAGGATTGCATGGCACTTGTGTCACTGGTGGCCTGGGGCATGCTGCCGGCATCAGTTTCTATCCCACCAAGAATCTGGGAGCGCTGGGCGACGGTGGAGCCGTGGTCACTAGCGATGAGACACTGGCCGCAACCGTGCGTGCTCTGGCTAACTATGGTGCCGACCGTCGCTATCACAACATCTATCATGGCCTCAACTGCCGTCTGGATGAGATACAAGCCGCCATGTTGCGCGTTAAGTTGCGGCATCTGGATGAGGAGAACAGTCGCCGCGATGCTGTGGCTCGTGCCTATCATGATGCCATTGACAACCCGAGCGTGGTCACTCCTGCCATTTTTGATAACATGCGGCAGACCTGGCATCAATATGTGGTGCGTGTCAAGAACCGCGATGCCTTCAGGCAGCACTTGAGCGACAACGGCGTGGGCACCGATGTGCACTATGCCACACCACCTCACTGGCAGCCGTGCTACAATGACCTGCCCCATGGTGACCTGCCTGTGACCGAGGCACTGGCACGTGAAGTGGTCTCACTGCCCATCGCTCATCCCATCACACCCGATGATGCGCGCACCATTGCCGGCATTATTAATCGATTTTAACCCTCTGTTGTCATGCAAGGCATGAGACGCTTTGTCCTGCGCACCCTGCTGGCACTGGCTCCCGTGCTGGTGGCAGTGGCAGTGTATGTGGTGAAAGACCCGTTTCATGTGGTGCATCCCTACAGCGGCCATGCCTACACGCCTGGCGACACATTGGCATTGACGGTCAACACGGGCTATGTCACGGTCGAGAGTTACAAGTACTACAATGCCAACCAGCACTACGACTCATTCATCATGGGGTCATCGCTGTCGGGCTATTATCGCATTGATGATTGGCGACATCACTTGCCTGCTGGTGCCCATGCGTGCCACTTCAATGCCAGTCGCGAGACGTTGCAGGGCATTCTCAACAAGTTGCGTTACCTCACCAGTCATGGTGCGACCATCAGGCACACCCTCATTGTCATGGAGGACGAGATGCTCAAGCGCAACCCGCTGGATGACGACATCCTGTATGTGCAGCATCCCCAGACAACCAGTGGCGTGTCGTGGTGGAAATTTCACCAGCTCTATTTTAATGCGTGGCGCCGTCCCGCCATTGCGCTTTACACATTGTTCCCGTCACTCATGACACAGCGTGTGTTGCAGCAGGGCTATGCCACGACCGACATCCCCAACCGCATCGAGCCATATAACGAGAGCTACTATGGCTGGGCAGACTCGTTGATTGCCGTTAATCCTGAGGCCTTCTACACCCCGCAACATCTGGCCAAATACCAATTGCCCGACAAGTTGATGCCATGCCCCGACAAGATAACACCCACCGTGGAGCAGCGATTGCACGACATCGCCGCTGTGCTGCACGAGCAAGGAACCGATTACCAGATTATCATTCCGCCCCACTATGGCTATGAGCCAGTTAGCGATAATGACTTGCTGGTGCTGCGGCAGATTTTTGGCAGTGGACGAGTGCATGATTTCAGCCACGACCCAGTGCTGTCCACCGACCTCCACTATTACTACGATGACGGTCATCTCATTGCCTCGCGATGTGCCGCCCTCATGGATACCGCCTATAGCGCAAGTTGGCCCATTTGCGAGCCCCAGTGACAGCAATGGCGGCATTTTGTGAAAAATTGGCATGAGAGTTGCAATCGTTTGGACAGAAAGTTGTATATTTGTCGCAATTTACGCAAATTATTCACTCTAAACAATAACATTAAAACAACAAGACAATGAAAAAAGGTTGTGTATTTCTAATCGTGTTGGCGGTCATCGCGCTCGCCTTGTATGTTTGGGTCAAGAATGGCTACAATGGGCTGGTAAAGTCTGATGAGAGCGTCAAGACCGCATGGTCGCAAGTCGAGAACCAGTATCAGCGGCGTGCCGACCTCATCCCCAACCTGGTAGAGACCGTCAAGGGATATGCCAAGCATGAGAAAGAGACAATGGAAGGCGTCATCAATGCTCGCGCCAATGCCACCAAGGTCACCATCGACCCCAGCAACATGACGGCACAGGACCTGCAAAAATATCAGGAGGCACAAGGCGAAATCAGCAATGCGCTGAGCCGCCTCATCGCCGTGAGCGAGAACTACCCTGACCTGAAGGCTAACGAGAACTTCAAGGAATTGCAGGCTCAACTTGAGGGCACCGAGAACCGCATCAGCGTGGAGCGCAAGAACTTTAACGAGGTAGCGCAGCAATACAACACGATGCGTCGCACCTTCCCCACCAACATCCTGGCAAGCTTCTTCAACTTTGCCGAGAAACCCTACTTCCAGTCCCAAGCTGGTGCCGACAAGGCTCCCAAGGTGGATTTTGGCACCAGCACGACGACCGAGTAACCCCTGATGTGGCATGGCACTAGCCGATTTCATCCCCAATGAGGGTCAGCGTCGCATTGCCGATGCCATCACACAAGCCGAGCGGCACACGACGGGCGAGATATGCGTGCATGTCACGCCCCGTTGCCGTGGCAACGTGATGCGCCGTGCCATCAAGACGTTCAACCGTCTGCACCTGTACACCACCCAGCGCCGCAACGCTGTGCTCATCTTTGTCGCCTATCAGGACCGCAAGTTTGCCATTCTGGGCGACACGGGCATCAACGATGTGGTGCCCCAGGGTTTCTGGGACGATGAGGTGGCGACACTGGGCGAGTACCTCAAGTCAGGCCGCCCCGTTGACGGCTTGTGTGAGATTATCTCCCACATGGGCACTCGTCTGTCGCGCTATTTCCCTGGAGAGCGTGATGACGTGAACGAGTTGAGCAACGAGGTGTCGTTTGACGATGGCGAGTTTGATGATGACGACGATGATGACACCCTGCCCAGCCAGTCGATGGATATCGATGAAGGCAATGACACCACCGACAACGATGACGTGGACAGCAACGACGATGATGACGATGATGATTAAACAGACATGGAGGCAGACCGCCACGCTGGTGGTGGCTTGCTTGCTTGCGCTCATGGTGCAGGCTCAAGTGCCCGAGCGTCCCAGCCCGCCACGGCTAGTCAACGACCTGGCGGGCATCCTGGGGGACACCCAGGCTCTGGAGGACACCTTGCAGCACATTGCCGTCACCACCAGCAACCAGATATGCGTTGTCACGATGAACGACTTTGGTGGGTATGACAAGGCAACGATGGCCCAACAGATTGGTCAAAAGTGGGGAGTGGGCACATCACGCTACAATAACGGTGTGGTCATCCTCATCAAGCCCAAAACCAATAACCAACGTGGCGAGGCAATCATCGAGGTCGGCTATGGCCTGGAGGGTGCTATCCCCGATGCCATCTGTACACGCATCGTTAACAATGAAATGATACCACAATTCCAGCAGAATGACTATCAGGGTGGTGTATGGGAAGGTGTGCGGGTGGTGCGCGCACTGGCAACTGGCGAATACAATGAGGAGGACTATATGTCTGAGACCGAGGAATTTGACTGGATGGGACTAATCTTCATGATTGCTTTCATCTTGTTGTTCCTCTACATCATGAAGGAAAACGAGAACAACAACGGCAGTGGCACTCGCAACAACCGTGACACTGGCACCTGGGGCGGCCCCATCATCATCACTGGCGGCGGCGACTGGGGTCGTGGCGGCGGCTGGAGCGGTGGCGGCGGCTTCGGAAGCGGAGGCGGCTGGGGCGGCTTCGGCGGCGGCTCGTTTGGCGGCGGCGGTGGCGGCGGCAGCTGGTAACCCTGAAACATTTTATCGAGAACATCATGAAACAATATCTGGAATTGTTGCAGCATGTGATGGAACATGGCACCGACAAGGCCGACCGCACAGGGACAGGGACACGCAGCGTCTTTGGCTACCAGATGCGGTGTGACTTGTCTGATGGCTTCCCGCTGCTGACTACCAAGCGTGTGCACCTCAAGAGCATCATCTATGAGCTGTTGTGGTTCTTGCGTGGCGACACCAATGTGCACTGGCTGCAAGAGCATGGTGTACGCATCTGGAACGAGTGGGCCGACGAGAACGGTGACCTGGGACCTGTGTATGGTCACCAGTGGCGGTCATGGCCTGACGGCAAGGGCGGCACCATCGACCAGATTGCACAAGTGGTGGAGCAAATCAAGCACAACCCCGACAGCCGTCGGCACATCGTCAGCGCATGGAATGTTTCTGAGGTTGCCACCATGGCATTGCCCCCGTGCCACACGTTGTTCCAGTTCTATGTCGCCAATGATCGGCTCAGTCTGCAACTCTATCAGCGCAGTGCCGACCTGTTTCTGGGCGTGCCGTTCAACATCGCCAGCTACTCGTTGCTGCTCATGATGGTGGCACAGGTCACGGGTCTGCAAGCGGGCGAATTTATCCACACCTTTGGCGACGCCCACATCTACCGCAACCACTTTGACCAGGTGCGGGAGCAACTGTCGCGCGAGCCGCGTCCATTGCCCCACATGCAGTTGAACCCGCAGGTTAAAGACATTTTTGGGTTTGATTATCAAGATTTCACATTAACTGGCTATGACCCCTGGCCCACCATTCGTGGTGTGGTGTCGGTCTAAAAGCTCAACACACTCATGGAGGAGAAGGAACAGAAAATCAACACGCGCCCCTTGTGCATCATCGTTGCGATGTCCAGCAAGGGGGGCATCGGGCGTCAGGGCAAGTTGCTGTGCCACCTGCCCAACGACCTTAAGCGTTTCAAGAAGTTGACCATGGGGCATCCCATCATCATGGGGCGCAAGACCTTTGAATCGTTGCCCAACGGGCCACTGCCTGGACGTCAGAACATCGTGATGACGCGCAACACACAGTGGGAACACCCCGATGGCGTGACCGTGGCACACAGCCTGCCCGAGGCTGTCGCTGCCGCCGAGGGTGACAATGAGATTTTCATCATTGGTGGAGAGCAAGTCTATAAGGAGGCGTTACCCTATGCCAGCAAGGCTTATCTGACCATTTTTGTCCAGCTGTGGCGTGGCGAGGATGCTTTTTTTGACTACGACACTTTCAGCAGGATGAACTGGATTTTGGATGATGTCCGCTACTTTGAGCCCGACGATAAGCATCCCTTCCAGTACTCTTTTGCCGACTATCACCTCGTGGGCAAGCCCAAACCCTTGATTTTGCCGTGAAGTATTTTCTCATTGCTGGTGAAGCATCGGGGGACTTGCACGCCTCCCACCTGATGGCGTCGCTCAAGCAGCAGGACCCGCAGGCGCAATTCCGCTTTCTGGGTGGTGACCTCATGGCGGCACAAGCGGGTTGCCAGCCCATCATCCACTACCGCGACATGGCCTACATGGGCATCATCGAGGTGGTGCGGCATTTGGGCAAGATATTGGGCTTTCTGGGCACAGCGCGGCGCGCTATCGATGACTGGCAGCCTCAGGCAGTGATACTTGTTGATTATCCGTCATTTAACCTCAAGGTGGCCCGCTATGCCCACAATCTGGGCATCACAGTGCACTATTTCATCTCGCCCAAGGTGTGGGTGTGGAAACAATGGCGTGTCAAGGACATTCGCCGATATGTGGACCGCATGTACTGCATCTTGCCGTTTGAGCCGCAGTGGTATCACGAGCACGGCTATGAGGCACACTATGTGGGCAACCCCACAGTGCAGGAGGTGGGTGAGGCCATGACGACAATGCCCAGCCATGAACAGTTTGTTGCGCAGCATGGCCTTGACAACAAGAAACCCATCATCGCACTCGTGCCAGGCTCGCGGGTGCGTGAGATACGCGACAATCTGCCACTGATGCTGCAAGTGGCACAACGTCACCCCGACTATCAGGCAGTGGTTGCGGGTGCTCCCAGCATCGATGATGACCTCTATCGCACGGTGATGGGTGACAATGCCGCTGTTGTGTTGCGCGATGCGACCTATCCGTTGGTACACCATGCTCGTGCCGCACTGGTCACCTCGGGCACTGCCACGCTCGAGACCGCCCTGCTGGGTACACCTCAGGTGGCATGTTACCGCTTCAACGGCAGCCAGTGGACTTACAAGTTCTACAGCCACCTGCTGCATGGCAGGTATGTCACCCTGCCCAATCTCATCGTGGACCAGCCGCTCATTGCTGAACTGCTCATGCACTTGTGCACGGTGGACAGCATCGACCAGCATCTCACACCCCTGCTTGCCGACAGCACCACCCGTGCCGAGATGTTGGCGGGCTATGACACCATGCGTGACCGGCTGGGAACGCGCGTGTGCACCAGCACCGCCGCCCAGCTCATCACGGCGACACCTGCCAAGGAATAAGTATCTTCACGTTTTTATCGCATCGGTTGACCCACGGTGCAAACCGATGGGTGCACCCTGCGTTGTGTCTTGTCGTGGGCGGCTACAGTGGTGGTCGGTCACGATGATGGCAAGCGGTGTGTCGTCAGTCGATGTCGTCAAACAAGGTGGGTTGCGGCAGGAGTTGGAATGAGCGACGGTGATGTGGGGTGATGCCGTGCTGCTTGATGGCTGCACGGTGAGCCCGTGTGGGATAACCCTTGTTGCCCGCCCAACCATATTGGGGAAACTCGGCATCCAGTTGTCGCATGAATTCATCACGGTGGGTCTTGGCAAGGATAGATGCCGCCGCAATGCTCAACATCTTGCCGTCACCCTTGACAATTGTGGTGTAAGGAATGTTGTGGTAGGGCAAGAAACGATTGCCGTCAACCAGGATGGCATCGGGGCGCACGGCCAGCAGGTTCAGAGCACGGTGCATTGCCATGATGCTTGCCCGCAAGATGTTGATGTGGTCAATCTCTTGTGGCGACACCATCGCCACAGCCCATGCCACTGCCTCGCGCTCGATGACAGGGCGCAACTGCTCACGCTGGTGCTCGGTGAGTTGCTTGCTGTCGTTAATCAAGTCGTTGTGAAAATCGCTTGGCAAGATGACTGCTGCCGCTGTGACTGGTCCTGCCAGGCAACCACGGCCTGCCTCGTCACATCCCGCCTCGACGCGTCCTGCTATCAGGAAAGGTTGCAGCATGGTGATTCTCGTTACTTGTCGCGCTCGATGATGTAATCAAAAATCTCACGCAACATCTGGGCCGCCTCGGGGTCGCCCCCGCCTGCGAGCAAGGCATCGGCCTCGCCCTTGATGCGCTGCATGGTCTGATAGGCATAATCGATGCCGCCAGCCTGCTTGGCAAACTCCACCAGCCGCTCAATTTCAACACTGTTCAACATGTCTTGACGCACCAGCGCACGCATGTCCTCACACTGGGGCATGTCGGTGCGTTGCAGCGCATAGATGAGCGGTAACGTCACCTTGCCTTCACGCAGGTCATTGCCTGTGGGCTTGCCCACCACAGGGTCGTTGTAGTAGTCGAACGTGTCGTCCTTGATTTGAAAACAGATGCCCAGCAACCGTGCATACCGCTTGATGCGCTCCAGCCCCTCGTCAGGCGCGTCCATGGCAAGCCCGCCCACGGCCGCACAGCATTCAAACAGCGAGGCAGTCTTGGCACTGATGATACTCATGTAGGTCTCCTCGTCGATGTTGTGATTGCGGGCGATATCAGCTTGATTGATTTCGCCCAACGACAGGTCACGCCCCATGTGTGCCAGTGCCTCCAGGATGCGACTGTCGGCAGTGCGCACCGCACATTGCAGCGCACCCGTGACAAAGAAGTCGCCCACGAGCACTGCCACATGGTTGTCCCACACGCTGTTGATGGTTGCCAGCCCGCGCCGCTCTCGTGCCTGGTCGATGACATCATCGTGGATGAGCGAGGCGTTGTGCAACATCTCGACTGCCGCGCCACCCTCCAGCACCCGCTGGTTGATGCCACCAAAGTATTGTCCCACCAGCAGCACCATGATGGGGCGCAGTTGCTTGCCCTTGGTGCGCAGATAGTTGGCAACAATCTCGTTGGTGAGTGCACTGTCGCTGCGCAACGTGGTGGTGATGATGTCATTCATCGCCATCAGTTGTGGACGCAGGCGGTCTTTGATATGCTGCAAGGTAGTAGCCATTGTTGTTTGCAAGTGCAAAATTAGCAATAATTCTTGCTCCAATGGCACTTTTAGGTCTAAATATTTTTGTGTCTCAGAAAAAAACGCTACTTTTATACACTTTTTCACAACAACGACATGAACACAATGGAACAACGCAAATTGCTATTGCTGGATGCCTACTCGCTGATATTCCGCGCGTTCTATGCCGTGATACGCAATCCGCGCATCACGAGTACGGGTATTGACACCTCGGCAACCTTTGGCTTCGTCAACATGCTTCAAGAGTTGCTCAAGCGTGAGCAGCCCACTCACATTGCCGTGTGCTTTGACCCTGGCGGCAAGACGTTTCGCAACGACATGTATGAGGCCTACAAGGCAAACCGTGAGAAGACCCCTGAGGGCATCCTCACGGCAGTGCCCTATATCAAGCGCATTCTCGAGGCCTATCGCATTGCAGTGTTTCAGGTGCAGGGCTATGAGGCCGATGATGTCGTTGGCACGTTGTCACAGCAGGCTCAACAGCAAGGCTTTTTTACCTATCTGGTGACTGGTGACAAGGACTTTGGCCAACTGGTGACCGACAACATCAAGATTCTGAACCCTGGCAAGCACGAGGTGCTGGGAGTGGCTGAAGTTAATGCCCGATATGGCATACAGAACCCATTGCAGCTCATCGACATCCTGGGGCTGATGGGTGACAGTGCCGATAACATTCCTGGTTGTCCTGGCGTGGGACCCAAGACAGCCGAGAAACTCATTCAACAATATGGCAGCATCGAGAACCTGTTGCAGCACACCAGTGAACTCAAGGGTGCACTCAAACAGAAGGTTGAGGCCAATGCCGACCAAATCAGGCTATCCAAGCAACTCGCGACAATCCAGACCGATATCCCCATCACGCTGGACGATGAGACCGTACGCCGCGTGCCTGCCGACATGGATGCGATGCGGCAAGTGTTCACCGAGCTGGAATTCCGCACCTTGACAACCCGCATCATCGACCAGGGTGAGGCCAATGTGGGACTGAACGGTGCCGCGATGCCGTCGGCCGCGTCTGTGTCCCGCTCGCCGGCACCTGCCGCTCACAGGCAGCCACGTGCCACAGCCAGTGACGGGCAATTGTCGTTGTTTGACTTGTCGGGTGATGAGCCACAACCTGCTGGGCCGACTGGGCCGGCACGTCTAGCCGATGTGCAACACGACTATCGCCTGATGGATAGCCCCCGACAAGTTGCCGCCCTGGTGCAACAGTTGCTGCAATGCCCACGTGTGGGCATGAGCATCGTGAGCATGGGCGCCGAGGCCATGCGTGCCGATGTGGTGGGCATCGCCCTGTGTGGGCAAGAGCACCAGGCCACCTACATCCCCTGCCACAACGACGACGCCATGCTGCGCGAGCTGGCACCACTGTTGGGTGGTCAAGCCACCATCGTGAGTGGTGATGTCAAACGCGCAATGGTGATGCTGCACAATCATGGTGTGGCGTTCACAGCCCCCTACTATGACACTGCCGTGGCTCACTACTTGCTGCAACCTGAGCGGGGGCACACCACCGCCGAGGTTGCGTTTGAACTGTTGCACTACACGGCCATTGACCCGCAAGAGGTGTTGGGTCCCAAGGGAAGAACCCAGCTCAAGCCGCAACAGGTGTCACCTCAAGCCATGACCCGATGGGCGTGTGAGGCTGCCGACCTCACCCTGCAGTTGCCAGCTGTGCTTGAACAACGGTTGCAAGAGCAGGGCATGACGCGGTTGATGCACGACATGGAGCTGCCGCTGGTGAGGGTGCTCGCCGACATGGAACTGGCGGGGGCACGCATCGACCGTAAGGCTCTCGACGAGTATGCCGTGACACTGGAGCGGCAGATTGGACAACTCGACCAGGAGTGCCACGAGCTGGCAGGAATGACGTTTAACACAGCTTCGCCTGCCCAGGTGGGTGACGTGCTGTTTGACAAGCTCAAGATAGACCCCAAGGCCAAGAAAACCAAGACGGGACAATACAGCACCACCGAGGACATCCTGTTGCGCCTGCGTGACCGCCACCCGCTAGTGGACAAGATACTAGAGCTGCGTGGCAAGCGCAAGTTGTTGTCCACCTATGTGAACGCTCTGCCTGCGCTCATCAACCCGCACACGGGACGCATTCACACCACCTACAATCAGACGGTGACCGCCACGGGACGCTTGTCATCAACCAACCCCAACTTGCAGAACATCCCCGTGCGCAACGATGAGGGGCGCGAAATCAGGCGCGCGTTCATCCCCGCCGACGGCAATGTGTTCTTCAGTGCCGACTATTCACAGATTGAATTGCGGCTGGTGGCTGACATGAGCCAGGACAGCACCATGCTAGAAGCGTTTGCCAACGACCGCGACATCCATGCCATCACTGCCTCGCGCATCTATCACGAGCCGCTGGAACAAGTCACTGCCGACCAGCGCCGCAAGGCCAAAACGGCCAACTTTGGCATCCTCTATGGCATCTCGGCATTTGGATTGGCACAACGCCTCAACATTCCGCGCACCGAGGCGCGAGAACTCATCGATGGTTACTATGAGACATTCCCCCAGGTGAGGCAATACATTGACCGATGCATTGCGCAGGCACGTGAGCAGGGCTATGTGACCACGGCATTTGGCCGTCGGCGCATGTTGCCCGACATCAACTCGCGCAACGCTGTGGTGAGAGGGTTCAGCGAGCGCAATGCCGTCAACGCCCCCATCCAGGGTACCGCTGCCGATGTCATCAAGTTGGCCATGGTGCGCATACATCGCCGCATGGCCAACGAGGGGCTGCAATCGCGCATGATACTGCAAGTGCACGATGAGCTCAACTTTGACGTGGTGCCCGCCGAGCTGCAACGCCTCACCACGATTGTTGTCGAGGAAATGGAGGGTGTCTATCAGGGTCGCGTGCAGCTCACGGCCAGTCATGGTGCTGCCACCAACTGGCTGGATGCTCACTAACAGGCAAGCATTGTCCAGCCCGCCACATGGATATCGCAGGCTGTTTAATCCCTGATTGTCATCACTTCAGGGCAATTTGGGCTCGACAATTGTCAGCATCAAGCCCGTTCGTCTATGTAATCATTGGATTGGTATAAAGAATTTGTGAGCAAGCCAAATTGATACTACTTTTGTAGTGTTCAAGTTTTCATGGACTTTGTTAGAATTAGAATTAAATAAAAAGAGTTAATATATAAGGTTAAACATTAAACTCCGTTGTGAAACGGGGTTTTTGTTTTATGTAAATTTTCCAACCAGTTTTCAACCCTACAGAAACCAGCAGCACCCCGTCGAGGAGGTAGTGTTTCATAAAGTGTGTCTGAAGTCTGCAAACTTCAGAGTGACGGTGCAAAGTTAATTCATATTGTTCATATCTCCATTATTATCGTCAAGGAAAAGTGATTTGTCCCCGGTTATCCGCGGTAGGACGCGGTCAAAAGCCTTGTGGTCCATGGCCACACTGCCCATTAGTGTAATCACGGATTCTTCATTAGGCATGGCTGTTCTCATC
>Ga0181612_102935_pt1 | contig 28598 bp, 13 predicted proteins | sample HoacroProtozoa21_FD_119630 | JGI IMG/M metagenome (GOLD analysis project Ga0181612, IMG submission 119630) | Hoatzin crop microbial communities from Cojedes, Venezuel. Combined Assembly of Gp0051906, Gp0051904, Gp0051908 | reverse complement strand
GATTTCAAACAGCCTTTTGACCACCAGGTAACCACTGTTTCATAAAGCACTGAGAGATCCTCACTTTTCCCAGTGGCTACTTCCAGCAGTGTTAATTTGAGAGAGCAGAAGGATAAACACTGCAGGCAGGCAGAGAGGTGTTAGAAAACAAAACACACTCAGATGTGCCATGCAGTTTCAGAGTAATCCATAACATTTCAACAAGGTATTTTTGCTTTGTAAGTAACAAACAAGGCAAATGTCCACCACCTTCTACTAATATAGAGGTAGGAGCAAGACGATGAAGGCTATACGTCATCCCAAAATATTCAGGTACCAGCTATTTAAAGTATTAGAGGAAACGGAATAGCATAGTACTATGCATCTCCAAGCTTCTTAAGCTTGAGAATAACTTTATGACTCTGTTGAAGTGTTTTGTAACTAATAACTAAATCTTTGAACATCTCTTTGCAGTTAAATTTGTTTCTGCAATACAAATGGTAAAATGGAGTCACAAAAAGGATTTTGACATGCTCCCACTGAAAATTTGAGAGCTGGGATTAGCCTTGAAACATCCTCACTCCCAGCCCTGTACGATCATTCATGATTTCAGACCAAGCTGCCTGGTTGGATGGTTTAGCCATATTGTTGCAAATTACAGTGACTCTTAAACAATTCCTTTGTGTTACTGTTACCAACTACATAGATTAACATTTAGAACAGTGTTAAAAAAAAAATTATACATGAAGCAGGGGATCAGATATATGTACAAAAGAATATGCCACATAATCCAATGTTAACCTATGTGTTCTATAAATATTTTAATGCAACTCATCTCCGATGAGCTGTGGGAGTAAAGAAGAAAAAAATCAGAAAGACATAAAGTACAAAAATATAAGCACAGAATTTAAGCATTGTTCCTTGTAGTAAGATGTAGTAGTTTAAGCACAGGTAGCCTAGAAATTATAGCGGGTCAAGGAACAGTGCCTGCCAAGAGGAGCTTGCACTTCAAAGGAAATTACGTTTTGTGGAGTCAACCAACAACAGGCATTCACAGTATTAACATATGAAATCAAGGCTGACCACAGAATAGTGTGGGCTTTCACATGGGATTTTGGCTAACCTTGTACAGAATCTCATTTTACTTTTGATTGCGCAGTTGAGTGTTGTTAATCTTAAGAGTCTTTGCTGTCATTGAAATCTTTCTGCATCCTTCAACTACCAGTATTAGTATTTCAGACATGCTATGAATTATTGGGAAAACTCAAGCTTTGGCAAATACATGCCAAACCTTACTAAGCGCTCTTTATCCATGATATTTTTAATTGTATTGCAGTGTTTGGGGGTTGCTGCTCTCTTGCTCTTGCCATGTTTGTAAGCACCTAGAAAAATGAGGCTTGATTCTCAGCCAGGACCTGGGAGTCATCATGATACAAATAATTCCAATGGGTAAAAAAAGAAAAAGACATTATGATTACTTGTCAACTCAGGGCACTAAGCATCTTCTCTAGCAAGTCCATCCTGTACTGTTGGCCAACCCTGAAACTCTTAGGTCATTCTAGAAAACTCCTCCTGTCCCAGGCACAAAATATTCCGGTATTAATTTATGAATTGGAGTCTTTGCAAATGTATCTGTATGCCATCACTCCAAATGCATCATAGGGAAGAAATTTTTGCTTTTGCAGGATTAGGCAAGGTTAGTAATAAAAAACATCTTCTCATACTGTGGTTTTGACTATAGGTAGTCAGTCTCAGAAATAACCATATTCTATGGCAGCTTTTATGCCAGGAAGTGATTTAGTGGCAGATTTGGAATTCAGATCAAATCCTGATTTCTAGGTTTTGCTGTGAATACTGGGAATATTCTCTCTTTAATGGGAAACACTTTAAAATTAATTTTTTGTAATTACTTCTGGCTTTAAAACATCCCTATGTTGTGAAATAAGTAATTGTTACTTATAAAGAAAAATCAAATACTTAGCACAGGTTGCTCCTTCAGTCCATAATCATAAGGTAAGATCCAAACTATCTACTTCTCACATCTAAGCAAAAGCAGGAAAAGATGTCATGTAGTTTCACTGGCTTCACTACTATATATGTATGGATCTTTGAAATTAGTCTGTGGTATACGGAGCTTGAAGGAATAACAAGGTTCTTCCTAAGACAAGATTTTCATGCCAGTAGTAATGGTCAGGCTGGTCAGGTCATGTGGTTTGACAGACTTTTGAAGTTTGTGTTGTTCGTTCTCCAGGTGAGCCACTAGTAAGCAATTATTTATGTATAGAGTACAATTTCTTTTTCTTAACTTTTAAAAGCATTAAATTATTTTACTCTCCTGTCTGCCCTCCTGGCCCTGCTTTTGTAAGAGAGCTGTCATCTTAAGAAATGGTATATGTATTTTTTGTTCTTGCTGTTTTTTTAAGAATTGTTTATAAAATGAAGCTCCAAGTTCTTTTCCAGGAGTAACAAACACACAGAAAGTATTAAGATGGGGGAGTTTTCATACTTGTAAAATAAATTGTTTTGGGAGTGACCTGTGGAGGTCGTCTAGCCCAACCCCCTTCTCAAAGCAGCTCCAGGTATATCGGCTTGCTCAGGGCTTTGTCAGGTTGAGGTTTTAATATCTCCAAGTCTCTCTGGGCATCTGTTCTAGTGTTCATATTACAGGTTTTCATCATAAGGGTGGTCAAATCAGACTTTACCGTGTTGCAACTTGTCTGTTGCCTCTCATCCTATTGTGCACCAGGAAGAATGCATTCCTATTAGGTTGCTGAAGGTGTGAAAAAGATCTCCCTAGTGCCTTCTCTCCTTAAGCTGAAAAAACTCAGTTTTCTGAATCTCCTCTTATATGCTGCATGCTCCAGCCCAGTCACCAGTCATCTGGGTCATTATGCTGGACTTGCTTATTTCCTTAGCATTTTGCTGCAAGTGAACTGAAGCCATTTGACTGTTCTTCACATCTCTCACTAGTTTCGATTCCAACCGAGCTTTCTATTTCCAAACTTCATCCCTTCATCCACTTTGTCAATGTACTGGTTTTCTTCCCAGGCAGCCAGTCCCTGCATCCACCTTCTGTGTACTTGTGCTCGATTGCAAGCAGAGGCTGTTTCATCTGTGCTGGCCTTTGGCCATGCTTGCTCAGCTTCTTTCACATCTGATTGAAAGGTTCTTGTGCTTTTAAGATGTTGTTCTCGAAGCTCATCTGGCTTTTCTCAGTCTCTTTGCCCTGCAGAGCAGTCTCCTGCAGGAACCTGCTATGCAGATCTTAAAAGAAGCCAAAGTCTGCTCTCCTGAAGTTCAGGGCTGTATTTCTACTTTTTGTCTTTTTTACTTCTCTCAGGATTTAAACTCTGCTCTTTGCCGTAGTCACTGCAGCCAAGACTGACCTTGGCCTTCATATCCAAAGCCATTTCTTTCCTGTGAGGAAACAGATTCAGCAGAGAGTTTGTCCTAGGTGGCTTTTAGAGCAACTGCATCAAGACATCACCAAGAGACTTAAGGAATCTCTTGAACTGCTTTCGCAGCTGTATTGCCCCTCCAATAGATATTGCTATGTTTAAAATGCCCTGTAAGTACCAGAGCCTGTGATCAGGTGGCTTCTCTATTTCAAGTATATTCTGAGATGTTTGTACATATGCTCTTAGGAGAACAGAAAGGAATATAAGGTCACCTACAAAAGTGTTAGAGGCGTCCCAGGTCTTGACTTAGGAGTTGAGAGTCAAGAAAATTTACATCAGTCTGCCACTCTAGTAGCTGTGGAATAATATATCAAAGCCAACTAACAGAAGATGAATGCCTGTGAAAGAGATCCTATGGTTCTGAGTTCTGTTTTGGAGAGGACATCATAGGTGTCGTAAGGGAATTTTAAGAGGATGGCAATTTAAATGAAAACCTTTAACTGGCACATTCAATTCACCTGCGGATGAAAGAAAGATAGAACATGGATTAGAGGGATTAGTGGAGTGCAAGTTTTGGGTGTGAGAGGAAAATTGGGAACTCGGAGGGTAAGGACACAAGGGACAGACTGAGAAGATGCATGAACCATGGAATAGAATTGGGGCTAAACAGAGGAGTGCAGAGCAGAGGAGGAAAGCCACATCTTTGTTCCCTGTTTTTCTCTCACTCTTCTGGAGGGAAATTAAAGTCTTGCATGGAAAGGTAAGTTAACATGAAAAAGCATTGGAGAAGTGTTATAAGATACCTGGAAATGCAGATGTGGGGTCTCAAATGAGGGCGCATCTGAAAGAAATACTTTGTAGGGGAGGTAATTATCTTATCATTTTGAGTTATTTTTCATTTCCATTTTCTCTCAGAACTGGTGTATAGAGTGTATGAATGCCCTCTGTGCATACTAAATTTTTTTTGAAAAGGCACATTGTACAAGTATGGAAGTGCTTAAAGCATTTTGCTATTTTTTTTCCTCATTGTTTTTCATTTTTTTTACTTAGTAATTAACCATTTAGTTATGGAATACTTGATATTGCTCGCATCACTGAAAATGTTGGGTTTTGACAGCTTAGGCGGATCATATTCTGGACTTTGCTTCCTCTTGATTTTTAACAAACCTTGCTTTTTATCTTGGTCACTTTAGAATTTTTGTTCTTGGTTGCTTCAATAACCAGCTTTCATCCTTGTGTGCTTGTTTGATGTAGACTGCATTCTATGTCTGAATGCATAGTTCTTTGATATACTACTACTACTGTAGTATGTGACAGAGTCTCTGTGTATTTTTGAGGATCGGTGAAGGGTGTACTGCTGTTGGAGATGAGACTTCTGAATGTTATGAAGAAAAATATGGGAGAAGTTGTGATACTAGGACATTGAGAGGCAATGTTTTTAAAAAAACATGGCCAAAAGTGACAAGTTAAGAAAATCAGGGTGGTTAATTAGGTAACAACACTAAACTAAAGCAAAACTAAGTAGCTTTCCTAACCAGCTGATCGTTATTTCAGAAAAAAATTATATGGATTAACTGATGCTGCTGTTAGTCTGAAGAAAGATAAAGGACTGAGAGAGTGAAGAGTGGTTCCTCTCATGTCTATAAGACATGACTATTATATTCATTTTAGAAAGTATTGTCTGAGCAATAGAGAAGATAAGTCTGACACGGTGACTGTAACACTTTTGCGTGTTCTGTGGATAAATACGTGTGACCCACTTTTCTGTGGATAAATAGGTATGACCCAATTTTCTGTGGATGTCGGTCTTGAAACTTCAGAAACATTGAAAAAACCACTGCTTTCCAGAAAGGATGGGTCTGGGGTTTTTTTAATTAACCATACCAAGTTATGTACATATTTGAGGCCCATTTCATGTTCTCTTTTACCCACTTTTTGTCTCGCAAGCAGCAATGTTTTGGTGGGTTTTTAATGTAACTTGATGGGAACAAGAGCTTTTCGATTATTTGCTTTGCTGATGCTCCATTCAAGCACTGGTTACTGTGGTTTATTGTTCTTGGGCATTTTCTCTGGACTGCACTTTTCTTAAGAACATGTGTCCAGATGAAGAGTAGCTTATTTTTCCTTAAGCTAATAGAAGTTGGGGGCCATATAGGAGTAGACAGGACATTAAATACAAGCACAAATACACAAGAGTCGGTTCAGTCCATTTAAAATGGGAGGGGTAGAGTACGACGACACTGAAGTGCCTTACAGCATGTTGGAGTTACATCAATAGCCTGGCTGAGTAATGCTATCATATTCTGTTCAGTGCTGCATGAAGCAAATGTTGCTTCTCTTCTCAGGAGAGGAGGCTAGACTGAGGAAGTGGTGAATGTAACTCACTCCATTCAGAAAGAAACAAGACTCATCTGTGGTTAGCTCCATATTCCTCAAACTCTTGTATTTTGAAGTGGGTACATTTATAAAATTTACATCTGTGTTCTCAGCAGCTGAAAAATAACTTATAACTATCATATTTCCTTTCAAACAGACGTCTTCTGCTTTCTTCTTGGCTTTAAAACTGGATTCCAGGACAGCTACTGTTTAGCCAAAACCCAGCTGTTCTAAGACTGAATGGATTTTATTATTCTGCGGGATACTTAGAAATAGTGTTTCTTTGCATCATATGGCAAGCAGGGAAAGGAATTTCAATCCTTTTAGTTAACAGCATGTCTGGTATACTTGCTATTTTCCATGGAGCAATATTAATAGGTGGGCTACATTAGGAGCTATCGCAATGAAGCTGAGCTCTCATCCAAGAGCAGCTATTTAAGGACACTTCTGTGTGCTTGATTAGTGTAACTGTAGTGCCCATTATACGGATTTCACTGAGTTTTAGGCATACTGAAATCAAAGGCTTAGAATACTGTCCAAGAATTCAACAGATCATTCAGAGAAGTGCTTTTCTACAAAGTTCAGAGGCCTGTTGAGAAACACGTCGTACTTGCCAGAGGTGGGACTACTGTTGACTAAGCTGTCTGGTGATGTTAGTCTTACTGATCAAGAGTGAGAGACTTAGGGCTGAGGTATCTCAGTAATGAGTTTGGCCTTAAAGATACCGTAGCTGTTTGGTTTTTTTAATTTGTGTTTTCTAAGGTCTGTGCACCATTTAATAAATTCAGTGACAGGCATTTCAAGCTAAATCTTGATTCTTAACTACCAGTTTTCAGTGTTTCAGCTAACAAATGTCAGATGTACTGAGGTTCTTATATTTCATTGTTGGATTATGACTTAAAACTTCTGGAAGCAAAAAAACCCCCTTCTTTTACATCTAATTCAATTCAATTCCTTTAGATAAATCTCTTAGCAGTATCATACATTATTAACTTTGTACATGACTGGAAGATAATTTGGAAAAATGTTCACTGGTCCAGAAATAGACAACCAGTGGCCATCTAAAAAATACTGCTTCTAAAATCTGTTTTAAAAAAGAAGTTGGATCAACTGTGTTATCCAGTTTGGTTTATTTTAAATTGGTCTGCATCTAAGTGCATTATTCATAAGCAAACCAGTTTACTTTTGTCCATAAACAATGCACATTTGATGAAATGGTATGCTTTGGGGTTAACAAGGGGAAGAAGCACACACACTTCCAGATCAGCCTTACACACTCACTTTGGAGCATTAACAGTTGTGTAACAAGACTGAATATAGGATTTTACTTGGGAAATGCTGACAGGGGCTTCAATTATTGTGGTAGCAATGGCACCATTATGACCTGTTCTCATCAACACTTGTATAAGGTATGAAGGCAATAAAAGTGTTGTCCAGGAAAAAAAATGTAGGGCAATTCAGCACACAAGGCTGATGATATCAATGTACCTAAGTTTATAGTAGCAGCAATTAGCTAAAACACCTGATATGGAAAGAGATGTGACTATCTACTAAAATGCAAGTTCTGAGGGAAGAAATTTTGGTTTGTTTTGTTTATAACTTCCTCTTTCCTTTCTTCCGCTCCTTGTTAGGAACTTCATAAAAGGTTTTTAGACTAGGTAGGAAATGTGGGCCATAGGGTAGATTGCTTTGTTCAGTTAATGTTGCAAAATGGACAAAAATAAGAGTACAAGTGCAAGGTGTTCATATCGTGATGTTTAAAGTTATTAGCTAGATATTTAGGGTCACATTTACATGAGCTGTTAAGAATTCTTTCTTTGAGTTGAAGATACTAAGCCTAACACTGAGACAGGACATGTGGTCCTTGTCATATTGCAAGTTCTATGGCAGCCGAGACTTTGCCTCAACTGTGTGCCTGCATGTTTTCTGAAGAAATGGAAACTTTGTGGCTCTTGTAGGCTTATTGAAAAATGAGAAAAGTTTAACTGAAAGAAACTGAAAGTTTAACAGAAAGAAATGGAGAACTTTACTGAAGATCATATGAACGTGGTTTTTTTCATAAAAACATCAGGATGATACTATTAGGAGCGCTGGAATTTTCCTGCAGATTTATTAGTTGATTTGCTGTCATAATTTGACTACCCTATTGACCCTAGTCAACTATTATTGGCTAATACACTTTAATTTAGAAAAGGTCTTCGTTGAAAGAAGTAATCTTAGTATATGCAGTGACCTAGAGTATTGGAGGCCTTATCTGAAACTTAGAAAGTGATTTGTCTGACATGCTGTGGAAAATAAAGACCATAGTAAACTCATGAATGAACATATTAGGTTCTTCAGCTGTGTATTTGAATCAATGCTACGGAAATAAGTCATCCAGCAACACTGCCGAATAACAGCAGTCATTTTACAGTATAATAGGCTTAAAAAATGTGACACAGAAATTGTTAAGTTAGTGTTTGCATAATTTATGACCAATTTAGGTAGAAAAGGAATTTTGTGACAGCCAGACGGTGTGGGACTGCAGACTTTGCTCCAGTACTGAAGCTGAAGATTGTGGTTGCCCATAAAACTAGGACCTGGTAAAAAGCGCAGCTTGGATGTTGAGGATGCAAGAGCAAGCTAGGGCTATGCACTAGGCAGTGCTGTGTCAGTAAGGCTGAGAGGGAGACTGGTGCTGGCAATTCAAGCTTAGCTTTGAAAGTTTGAGCATATAATATGAAGGTTTTATGATATTAAAAGCAAGTTTGGAAGAGGTAGAAGTTGCTGGGTTTTGCCACACTTCATCTCAAAATTCCCAAATCTGATCACTTCGTCATGGGTTAATTGTGTACACACCCAGGTAAAAATAAGTGCACAAAATGGTGATGTAAACTTCCTATCTCATTATAGCATACCAGATGTGTTGTATTGGTACTAAACAATTTTTCCTCATTGATGTTCGATGTTTACAGGTGACTCAGGCCATAGCTGATCTGTGCCCATCAATGTTGTGTGGGAGTTGTACTGCTCAAATGTTTTCGTTGTTTCCTATCTCAGATGCTCATAATTGCTTTATTTCTGACTTTTAAGAATTTATGGCTTTTAGAAATGTTATATGAGTGGGGGAAAACAGTGCAATGTAGTGCATTTAGTGAAAGAACAAGGGGTAATGGCTTTAAACTGAATGAGAGTAGACTTAAATTAGATATAACAAAGAAATTCTTCAGTATGAGGGTGGTGAGGCAGTGGAACAGGTTGCGCAGAGAAGGGGTGGATGCCCCCTCCCTGGAAATGTTCCAAGGCAGGCTGGATGACGCTTTGAGCAACCTGGTCTAGTGGAAGGTGTCCCTGCCTGTGGCAAGGGGGTTGGAACTGGATGATCTTTAAGGTCTCTTCCAACCCAAAACATTCTGTGATTCTATGATTCTGTGACAAGCTGTCTCCATATGAAGAACAGTAAGACCTAGAAATATGGCAATCATTTTACAGAATTCAAAGATCCAGTTTTAGGCCCTTGTATTTTAATCACTTAAATATATAATGCATTTTTTTTGCTGAATAAATATACTGAAGTTAAGGTCCTGTCTTCTTGCATGCATGTTCTTTGGCTTTAAACCACAAGCCAGGCCTTGAGAACACATCCAGTATTCAGCTGGTGATCTGGCCTAAAATTCAAAATATTTCCAAAATTCTGATGTTGCAGAGACAGTAGTTCATCAGTTCTCTTCACTGCAGTGAAGAGGGAGTGTCTGTGTCACTATGTGTGTATGTATGTTCTTTGGGGTTTTTTTGAATTTTTTTTTTTTTACAGCTTCTTGATAGTCTTGCCCCAGCGAAAATCTTTGTGGCAGCCGAGAGGATTTTGTTGAGTCTACATTGGGCAAGAAATGCTATAGGAGGACGTATAGAAATATCAGATATTTCTACAAGTATATAAGCAGTATAGAAATAACAGAGCTGGATAAAACTGCAGTAACGTAATACCACTAGGAGTAAAAATATAGATGACGTTACTGTTAGTGCAAATTTAATAAAATATTTCAGATGTACTTAATGTAAGAAAATCTTGAGACATAGGATTTTGAAATGTACTGTGCACCAAAAAACTGCTACAGTGCTGTTCTCTTTTTTTTTCTGATTCAGATACAGTAGGAATCTAGTACTCCAGTCTAGCAGTTTTCTTGCCTGGACTTTGACAGTCTTAGCTTTCCCTGTGCTTTAATACTCCTGCTGGAGTGAGAATGGTTATACTTTTAAATATGTGGGTATTGTTTCCTTAAGTTACTATAGTTCTATTTATGCTTCCCAGTTTTAGTGCCTCAGCTAATTCAATTGCTATTCATACGGCTGACTGGAGTTCAGACCTTTGAGGAAGGGTCCTCAAGGGTCCAATGTGTTTCTCATTCATTATGGATGATGTTCACTCTGTCACTTTTTCGTAATTTCTTCATGGTGTCATTTGTAGCAGTGGTTTCTAAGGTTAGCTGAAACTGAGCTAGTTCTGGGTACTCCTGTTTAGGTGTCAGTTCTGTTTTAACCAAAACCAGGACATGAGGATATACCGTAGTGCAATGTAATCATGCTTTGATGCACGGAAGTGCTGCTAAGCTCCTGCTTTGGCCTTGAAGTTCAGAATTTTAAAACTCAAAATCCACGTTTAGGTAACAAAGTACTTTTTGAGGCGTCAAAGTGATGGCATACCACCGGCTGTTTCTGCTGGCGTTCCTTGCGTCTCAGGATCTGGTTTCGACCATGGGTAGAAACACCTCGTTCTTGACAAGCCCAAGCAGCAAGTAGGCCTTGCTTGTACTAAAATCATATCCAAATATTTCTGTGATCCCCCTTGCTGACATACGGTTGGCATTCTCGGAACAAGCCTCACAGGTCGTCTGAGAAATGACCTCCTTCAGCAGTTCTGCAAGGCTACGGGAACAAAGAATTTATTTCCTATCTCCACTAGAGCAGGTTCGTGTCATATACATAAGCAGTTGTACTAGGGACTAAGATTTTATTTTAGATATAAAATGTTATACTTCTGCCCTCTCACGTTTTCCTTCTATCCTGTGAATGAGTCATGTGAATGTAGTGTCATGAGTCTTTGTCCCCTCAGACTAAAGTTCATAAATCCAGCCCTTTTCTTGAATTTAAGACATGTTTGCTTTGCAGCACTGGTTAGTTTAGGCTCTTAGGGTTAATTTATAAGACACGGGAAGAATTAAGAAACACGCTTAAGGTAGTGAGATTTTTGCTGTGTTTAGTTTTGCAGTGCACTACCACTCCTGAATTCTTCTGCAGGTTTAGCACAAAGGCAGGTTCTTCAGCCGTTGCTCTGCAGACCACATCCATTACACCGAAGTTTAACCGGTAATTCCAAGTCAGTGTAATAAATTCCCATTAAAAAATAGTCCTTTCTAGAGTGCTGACTGAAGGGCCTGGCCTATGAAAAACTGTTACAGGTCCATCCTGTCAGAGAAGGAACATGAAATAACTGGGTGTTTGTATTGCCATAGCGTTACTGCTGGTTAGATTAAGCGGTGTGGCTGTGAAGAAAGGACACGATGTGCTCAGAAGTAATTACTGGGTGCTTAGACTCAGCAATGCTGCTCCCTTGACTATTGAATTGGAGCCATGCTTGAGGAAAAAGGAGGAGCCCTAAAAAGTCTGTACAGAGTTCTTAGACACTTTGACACACACACAGAGGTCAAACACTCTGGAGCATTTGTGGATACGAGAGAGGCATGCATTCTTTGATGGGCCTGGTAACGTTATGGGGTGATAGTAAATGATGCTGAACTTCAGTGCTGGCATGCTGGGAAAGCAAATGTTTAGATCTAGAGCTGAGCGGCTGAGTCCTTGTGGTAAATCTGGAAAGAACTGAAATACTTTCCTCAAAACAAAATTTTAGGTTATCAATTATTTATACTTATATATTTTAAAGTTATCATGATAAGGACATATCATAGACTTGCTAGAATAGCTAGAGTGTACTGGTGAAGTCCCCACTGCCTAGGGGTAGCTTAGGTCTTACCTTTACTTACTACAATCTTTCTTGAAGTTGCCAAGAGAGTTATACTGCAGCCTCTCTTAAACAGCAAGACAATTTTAATTTCACTGTTAGCAACAGGTTTTGAAGTTTTGTAGCTTTCTGGAATACTAATCTTTCTGTGCACGTGTAGTCAGCTTTCTCATTAAATGTTGATAAATTTAAAGGCTAGAAGCAATTAAAGAGGCATAGAGTTTGGAGAAATCAGCATACAAATATATACTGTGATAGGCTGGATGGAAAGGAAGTGGATCTGGTTTGGGTTTCTTGCTTGGGCTTTTTAAAATTTTTAATCCAAGATATTTTTTCATCTGGATTTGAATCTGGGGGCGACTTCTATCTGGGTACTATGCATAGCTGTCTTGTGCATTTTAAGATGGAAGAGCATAATGCTGCCTTTCTAGTAAAGAGATAAAAGTATTTTTTGTACTTTGCACTTACTGTATGATTAGTTAACACAGGTGTTATCTGATGACAGTTTCTTCTTTCAAAAAGAGGCTTTAAATCTACTAAGTGTGTGTAGCACATGCAAATAATCTCTGTCTACAGAGAAAATTATTCAAAACTTGTAGCCTCAGAGGAGTCATTGCTAAGACTGTTGCTACTACTTTCTCTCCTTTTTTGAGAGTTGGCAACAAGGACTATCATCTACTGGGTTCAGTCTGTTGGCTTTTCTGGCAGTAGGTGTTTCCTGGAAAGCTGCTATTTTGGACAAAGAGTATCCTTCCTGGAAACTAGCTGTTAAGAGTTGTTAAATGTGAAGTCAGTGCAGTGCTGCATGTATTTATCAGACCTCTAGAGGTCGTCTTATTTCTGAAGACGTTGGTCATTTTACCCAGAAGCAGCTTTGAGTCATAATGAAACTTGCACAACCATATCTGAAGAAAATATCAAAGAAGTCTGGTTCCAGGCAGTTTCACGTTGTCTTGTTTAAATGGATACACTGATAAATGTCAGATAAATCTGAATACATATGTAGGCTTCAAGGAATATGCAAGGCAAATAAGTCCCATCAAATAAATCTGTAATTACGAAAACAATTACAATGCCATAATTCCTGATTATTTTTTCTGGAATGAAGTTTAAGTGTGTGATTCCTTTAAAAACTTGTATTTCTTTTAGTGCTTTATGAATATTTCAGGGAAAAGGAGAGGGACAGCAGGGTGGCAGAAGTGTGTTAGCCTGGATCTTTGAAAGCATAGGGAAGAGCAATTTTATGCCAAAAAAAGTTCTTAAAACACTTAAGATGCATTGTGTATCCAGTAATTAAAACTCTTAGACCTGCAACTTGGCTTTTAATGCAATTAACTCGTAAAGTGCCACTCCTCCAGAAAAACAGCAATAGAATGTGTAGGGCTAATTCTGCTGATGCAGACTGTCTAAGTCTTGTATTACATTCGGAAGCTAAAAAGTACATCTAAGACAAGCATTTTGCATCTTAATTCATGTCTCCAGTTTCCCTTTCTGTGGCTATCATCATTGCTATGACAAAAATACACAGTCAGTATTGGCTATTACTTAAACAGTGATCACCAGTTTAACTCTGAATGGAATAAAAAGACAGTGTAGCTTACGTAGCGAGGTCTTTGCAGAAACCTTGCATACTTTAAGAAAACACATTTTTTTGCACTGTTGGGTCTGACTGTGTACCTAATGTAAGGCATTCAAGGAAGGAACTGCCAGCAAGCAAAAGTGCCTTCATTGATGGTCTTACCAGATTTCTGTTATTCAGGTAGGATAGAGGTTTTACACTCCTACTCTTTAATGTATGGGGACATTTGTTTTGCAGCTGAATTACCAAACTTAAATTGAGATGGTCCTTCCGTCCTCATAACATGGATAACCAAAACCTTCTGCAAGGCCAGCCCCCTTCAACCTAGTATATGACAGATTTTGAGAGAGCAGAGGCAGAGTTATAACTTTGTAAGGAAAGTTTAATTCCTGTGTTTCAGCTCTGACACGACAGAGAAACTAAGTCAGCAAATGCTGTATAACCTTATATGTGAGTGGAGAAGAGTTTGCACTGTACCAGCTGCTCCTTTTTCACTCTGAAATCCTTCAGATTTACAATTAGATGTTTATTCTGTGTAAAGAATACAGACATTTCAAAGAAATTACTCCAAAATAAGCTTTATTGCAAGAAAATTGTTGTCTTACTGATACAGACCTTCAAACAAAACTTTTTTTCTTACAAGCATTTGATTAAAAATGTACACAGTTTCTTTTTCTTTTCAAAATCCCCAAACTCAACAAAAGAAAAGAAAAGAAAAATCACTGAGTATAACTTGATATAATCTTTGGTCAGCACTGATATGTGACTGAAACAATCCTGTAGTCAGCATGTGCTTTGGCTATTTTCACATATGAGATTCTGTTACATAACTAGTTACAGGCACCAGCTGTCAAAAAAAGCACCATTGTGACATACATTTAACACATAATGGTACGACATTTAAAAAAAATTACTAAAGTAAACTAAATGTCAACTCATGGTACAAACATCTTTCTTACAAAATAAGCTATGATAAAATGAGGCGTATGGTGTATAACTACAGTATTAATGAAACTTCTAACAAATGGATTTCAAATACACATTTTGCTTGTCTGCGTTGCATAATTAGTTTGCACATATGGCAGTCCTGATACTGCTCTCAGTATTTAGTAAATGCACCATTAATTCAAGCCAGCACCAAACAGCATGAAACATCACGCGTTCCCTTCAGAGAGAGATTGTCTTCAGCTGCCTACAGTAATGCAAGTTTGTAGAGCACCTTTCTGAGAATGAGGTGTGGTTGCATGTGTGGTTCCTTGAGGTTACTGGAAGGATGTACAGTACAGTTTGGTTCTGCAATTCTAATGGCATTAAAAGCAGTCGAGGTATTTTGCTACAGTAGTTGTGTCTCTTATTCCATTATTTGATGTGGCTGATTCAGAATATAATCCTATTGAGCTGCTGTGAAATATGATCTCTGCAGAGAATGATATAGTAATTTTTGTCCTTTAAGACTCTTTTTTTTTTTTTTTTTTTTGAATACTCAAAAGTTTTGCAAGTGCACTTTAGAGTATCTGGAACATGTACTACAGTGGTCTTTCAGCTCTGGTACATTATAAAATCACTTATATACTATTTGGATGACTGGCCCAAATACAAAAGGAAACACCTTTCAAATCTATTTTTTCTAATTAAGAAAGTACCTCTAAAATGTTATACCTCAAATTTATAAATCTAAAGAAAAACAAGCAAGTTTCCCTTTTTGTTTACATAATTTGTTATTTTCTCCATATATTACTGCATTAAAAATAAATAAAATTCTATATTTTTTTTTAATTAGGAACTATAGCAAAATACCCAAAGTGTTACAGACTGCTAATAAGAAAAGAAAAAGCTCACATTTTTGTGCCATTTAGTGCTGTATGATGACTTCTTGAACTTTAGCTTTTTAATGTACTTTAAACTGAGGTTATATAAAAGATACAGTAAACATGATCGCCATTGTAATCAAAGTTTTGGCGGTGGCAGAGTTTGTTACCCTCCTGCAAGGGTGGTTCTGCAGTCTCAGGAGGATGGAAAGAAAGAGGTTTTCCTCTTCCTCTCTCCCTTCCTCCCCTGAAAGTCAGTGACTGTTTGAAAGCGTTTGAAAAGCAAGTATGCTCAGGTGGGTAGACAGGTGAACAGAAGTGTCTGAAGTACTGGACTCAGTCTGGAAGATGGCTAGTATAGGTCTATCCACAGCCTCATTCTGAGAGCTTCCCCCAGCTCTCCTAGGAGGTAGTTGTCCTCATTGCTGTCTTCCAGTTTCTTTAGCTCCTTTTCCTTATATAGAGAGATGCTAGTGATTTCCAGTGTGTGAGTTCCAGGCACTGACTTTTTCTTAACTGTGTGCAAATAACTCAGTCCGTCCCTCTGATGGATTTGAAAGATGCCATCATCATTGCCATGTGAGATGATGTAGCGTATGTGGTTGGTAAGCGGCTCAATGGCTGGCATGAGTTTTAGGATGTGTTCCTTGTTGTCAAGCCTGGAAATGTTGACTCTCATCTTCAAAAGACTATCCATGTCTAGACTTTCCAAGCTAATCTGCTCGATCTGAAGGAGGAAAGATTGTTTAGAGCAGGCAAGAAACAGATATTCACTTGCACTGAGGGAAGAATGATATATGTTTATTTACAGTTTCTGCATTTGTAAAATTTAGCTGTGAAAGAAGAACTTGTAAATCCTTTTCATCTGGGAGAACCGCTTGATTCCACATAACACATCCTGTATATCTTAAAGGATTCTCACACAGGCTTAAAAGGATAATTAAAGTACAGCATCAGGTCTACAAAGAGGGCTCAGATTTCAGATTCTTTTCAGAATCTGTTTAACTTCATGCTTACAAGAAGTCCACGTAAAGAAGAGACCTGTGTTTACTACTGCAGTAAAGACTGCACCATGAAGCACAGTCTTGTTCTTATGATCAACTTCAGTGAGGAACATTACAGATACAAACATCACAACACTGTAGGGGAACTCCCTGAAACCTCTAGTAAAACTGTTTTAACGAATCCTGACTTCTAAAACCAAGCAGGCTCAGCATTTGGTGATGAGGAAGTACAATGGTTATAAAGGGAACTGAAGTAAGGAGAGAACTGCTGTATTGTTAGCCTTCTACAGAAAGGGCCAGTGTGTCATGTTGTCCAATCCTATTTGGATCCCTGAAAGGAGTGTAGAAAAAAGTCCCAGCACTGTTTTTCTGACAAATCAGTCATGTTCTTTTTAAATTTGAGCTTCAGTAGAGTTATGCTGCAGGTGTGAATCTGCCCAGAGGTGTTAGCTGTGAACACACTTGGGGGCAGGGGGTGAGAATGAGTGCATTCACAGGAAAGTCATCTAACAAGCAGCAGTTTTTGAAAGTGCTTCTACAAAAATATATAGGCTGTAGACTTCTTTAGGAAACGTGGTACTAAGTGAGGTACATAGCCTACACGTCAATATCTTTTCACACTTGTCAATATAGCAAAGGATTTATCTCTGAGGGAATTCCAATCACATGTGAGTCCATATGTGTACTAATATGTAATGTAATTAAAAAACCATGGTGAAAACAGGGAAAATTTGTGGACAGGAGAAAGTGCTGTAGTGTTTTAAACACCACACCCCACAGATGTCATTAGTGATGAGATTATTCATTTTTTTTCAGTTTTATGGATATGAAACCTTTCACTTTTACTGCTCACGTAGTTCTAGTACTAGAAACTAAAAAGGGTAATGCTATAAAAAACCCCGTAATAACAAGATATAACAGTTATAAACTAGATTAGAAATTAACTGTGCAACAGAAAAAATGCTTTTTAAAACATCCATGTATTTCTGTGGTGGGTTGAATTCAGACTGGAACAGGTCCAATAGGAGTGGCGGTAGCAAGGGAAAAGGGATGTTTGTGCGAAGTGTGGATGTGTGTGGGGAAATCAAACAGATTTTAAGTGCCAACACTATATTGTTTAGAGCAGAAATTATAGGATTACTGGCTGCTTTAGAAACTTTACCAACACAAGAACTGGCTTTGATGGCATGCAAAGTAGTGTGTACTAAGGCTGGACCTTCTGGATTGTTTGATTGATATCCTTACCTTTTTAGAAAGGAAACTTGTTTCCCCATTCTTTCAATGTACCTTGGGTGGCTAGCACACCTTAACGTTTTAGCTCAGGGTTTGCATTTTGCCTGTCTGCATTACACGGCTCTTGTACTACTGAAGGAAAACCTGTGTGTCTGTACACCTCTGAATTGAGTCAGTTTCCCATTACAGCAGATTTGAAGACCAGAGCTAATGCTAGAAGACAACAACCTACCATACATATAATCCAGTATACAATACATATATATAACAGATAAACAGGTACGCTATTCTAACTTTTGAAAAAAAACCAGCTAAAAGCTGGAAACAGTAGGGCCGTCCTCATAACTTATTTTTATAAGCCCACAAAATGCAATAAGAAAAAAATGAAGTATGAAGTTTAATTCTCTAATACCCTCATCAATTCTGCAAATACTGAACTTAAGTGTATCTGCTACGTCACAGACTCTGGATTCCCACAACTGTGAGCAACCGTGGAATAGACACTTAGACTAAAATGATCTGGAAGAAGATCTACTTAGCTGTCCCAGACCATAAAATGCTGTCCAGTCTCCTCCTGACAGCAGAACAGATTGCAGACAACACCAGTTTCCTAGCGCTCTGTAAATATAGGAAAATTATTTCCCTGCATATATTTTGAGGAACTAGACCACATCTTGCACTACAAAGCATTCTTTACAAGCTTTAAAAACTTCATCTGTTCATACTTGTTGATGTCTTTCTGATTGTCACATCATTCCTGCTAACAGGACCCCACGTGTGAAAACCAGTGAGGCAGGGAAGAAAGATTTTCGCCATTGAATGTGGCCTGTTCCCTCCATTTACTGATAAGTGTTGAGTATGGTATCTCTGAGAATACCTCGAAGTACATGATCGTGCTTATTTATCCTGGTACGTACAGTGTCATTAGCACTTCTCTTCTTCCTGTTCTCTTTTTTGGAATGGCCATTGATTTTGCACTCATAACATGCTTCAGGGGACAAAGCATTCTCTTCATCAGCATCTCCATCCAGTGGCATGTACTGGCCCTTGTTGAATCCCATCCCTGAGACACAGTGGCTGTTGAATAAAAACATCTGCTTTAGTTACTTCTTGCAGCTTTACAAACTGTTCTGTTAAATGGAAAGTGAGTGTATGTAATCTATACCACAGTGCCTGTATCCCCTTCCATTCCCGTCCCTCTGCAGGACATACGTGCATTAATTTTCTTCACACTAGTGCAGCATACTGAATGAAGGCCTGTAGGCTTTCCTAATTTCATTTACAAGTTTTACAAAGAAACAGAATGAAACCAGCCTGCCCTGAATTTTGTAACTAAAGAATTTAGCCATTTTCATGTACCAGAACAACATTCATTTGTGTTTAATGTTCTGGGTTGATCAGCATGGCTTAAAACCCTTAATTATCTCAGCACAGATGGTACCTACCCTTATGCAGTAACAGTCCTCATTGATCAGGTTTGTGAAGGAGTTCTTGTGCTGATACTGGGGCGGAAAGCAGAACTAATTGTTTAATTTTGCTTATATAACTAGATTTAGAATTAGTGTCAAGCTGCATGTACAGACGTGTCTTTTTTTTCTAGCGTATGGATATTGTATGGAAAGGGAATAAAAAGGATGACTTTCTAGCCTGCCCTTCACTTGCACCTCTGCTCTTCAGTCTGACTAGGGTCCAGACTTCTGAATGTGTCTTTGACTGTGTGGAGATACTCACCCTTGTCCAATTCTGTAATAGCCAGGTGGACAGCCACAAAGATAACCACCTTCAGTATTGGAACAACCATAATTGCAGGGGTTTTTGGTAGAAGAACACTCATTCACATCATGGCATGCACTGGAGAATTGGTCATAAGAAAATCCAGATGGGCAGGCACACTTGTAACTTCCAAGTGTGTTGTAGCAAGAAGCAGAGCCACACACGTTAGGATTGGAGCATTCATTTTCATCTAGTAAGCAAACAAAAGTATATTGGTATCTTCTAATCTGATAGACATCAAGGAAGCATGATGTAGCTAACAAAGCAGAGTATCTGCAAGTCCTAAGGCTCTGCTACATCTTTGACCTTATTGCCGCACAGAGACTTGGTCTCTGACGAAAAACTAAGTACATTGGCAAAAGTCTCAAACACTTATAGCTGGGCTGTAAAGGTAATTTAGGATACTGTTACTGTTAATCTCATACTGACTCAATGCTCCCACCTCCTTCAAGTTATGTCTCCTGTTTTGCTTAAGGGTCCTCTTTCCCCTGGCAGGGTACGCTCCTACCATATAAGGTCCACAGAGGAGAAATGAGCTGGAACTCCAGTCATATCCCAACCATGACAGTGTTCTTGGGCACCTAGCGATGAGGTGAAGTTAGCACATACTTGTAGTGGAAACCTTGCTAATGATGGGGAAAGTTTTTTGCTGATAAAAGGCGGGTTTTTTAAATCTTTTTTCTACCCCCCCCCCCCCCCCCCCCCAAGTCGTATTTACATTGATGCTTTCAGGAATTCAATGAACATCTTTCCACATTTCTAAGATGGGGATTTTTCCAAGCAGAAGGAAGTTAGAGTTTAGGCCTTACAAGGAAAACTCCTTGTCACACAGAGTTTCAACAGGATGAGTGTGTTTTCTTGTTACCTTATGTCACTGATTTCTGTTTGGAGTAATAACTGTATGGAAGGAGGAGGAGAGAGGAAAAGAAGATTTGTGTCTGCACACCCTTTGTCCTGCCCATTCTTGTCCTCACCTGACAGTTGTCACTATAAATACTATCACATCTTCGCTGTTTAAATGTATCCTGCACTGTTTGTTTCCTTACCAACACATTGATTCCACTGGTAGTGCTGAATATATCCTTGCGGGCATCCGCATCTGTACCCACCCAGGATGTTTTGACAGCCGTGCTGGCACCTATGGTTTCCATCACATTCATCGACATCTTTGCAATCAGGAGAGAAGTAGAACATGAAAGAATACATGATAATACATGTTGCCAAATATGTTACTCACTTTGATCATAATCATTGAAATACCAGTATTTATGACTGAGGAGTACTGCTGTAAGATGGAAGCACCATTCAGATTGGTCTTTTGGAAAGCCTGGACGGCAATTAATGTAGTGTTCTATCTATCAGTGATCCAACTGAAGTTTCGAGTCTTTACATTACTCAGATTTGGAGAAGAAACACTATTACTGGTAATCCCACGTGATGTTGCTTTGTAGTGTTCAGAATCTGAATGGTTTTTTATTTCAGTTTTCAAACCAGCTATGTAGTAGGACTAAGCTTTCAGTTTCTTGGAACATACTGAAGTGTCTGAATATGAGGAATACACATCAAATTTGGATGCAAGTGCTTACCTTTGCAATATAAAAAAAAAGCCATCTAAAAAGTCTCTGAGGTACATGTAAACAAAGGAGAAAACCATAAAGAAAAAACAAAATGTAAACCTCAAGTCACCTAAAATAGTGTCTGCTGTAAGAAATAAGTAAATTGTAAGTAGCCTAATTTGTCAGGTACAGTATGTAGTTCTAGTAGAAAATAAAAAATCATGCATGACATCACAGATTCTAAGTTACACTCTAGTTATCCACAGTTTGAAACAAATTCAATGGAATTGTGACGTTCCAAAGCCTGAGGTGCAGAAAACCATCACGCCAGGAACTGAAAGCTGTCCTTTTATCAGTAATGGCACATAAAGTAGTTCTGATGGGCTCGTTGTATATGTATCTTGTGAATGCTTTGATATGTATAATTTAACGTTTTGTTTTGTAGGTGCTGGGTAAATTACACAATAAGCATGTCTCTAGCTTATGAGAACAAAGTAATTGGACAGAAGATAATGCTTTCTAAAACTTCTGGCTGCACATATTCTCCGCTGTTACCCTAGAAATAGGCTCTAAATATAAATTCCTGTTTTAAATGCCGTATCAAGGTAGCTGACATTTTGAGATGTCATGAATTTGTGCACATATACCTCTGCATTTCTAATTCTCAGCAGTCAGATGGCCTAGTACTGCCTTTTAATTTCTTTGCTCAATATCTGAGGCCCACTGAAGAGTCTGGAGCTCTCAGACAAAGATTTTCTGACTTGGGCTGCCTTCTGGGCCAACACAGAGAAACATAGCTCACCAATGTAATTTGTGTTTTAACTGTTGTGAATTACCCTTCTGAAATGTGTATCTCTATGATAGAAGACTTAAAGTACAGAATTTAGAATGTACTCTTAGATACCCTCATGTGGGTAATTACAATTAGCTGAAACAAAAACTGTAGAGAGATTCTGCTTAGAATATATGAAAATGGAGAAGAAGAAAAACCTAGACTCTTAGATGCAGAAACATATGTGAAGTTGAAATGGCATCCTGGAAACAGTTGTTCAAGAGTTCAGCGAAAAAGTCACTTTTTATTCTAATTTGTGTAAAAATTACTCAGGCAGTATGTTCTTACATACAGTTATGCTTAATATTACTCAAATTCATTCCTTTTCTTTTTTTGGTATTTACTTTTACTATGGCTGGTGCTCTGTTTTATCTGTCTTTGACACCACAGGATTGACTAGACACAAAGTAAGGATTTGCATCATAACAAAATTTGACCTTTGCTTGTTACCTTCACAGTTCAACCTAGTAGAATCCAGAGAAAATCCCCTTTGACATTCACATGTAAAACTTCCAGGGGTGTTTTGGCAAATTCCTTTTGATCCACAAAGTGATGGCTGAGAACCACATTCATTGTTATCTTAAAAATGCAGAGGAGAGAGAAGAAGGTTGGCATACCTTATGGCATGATTTTAGACATGTTCCTATAACATTTCTTAAGAGGCCGAAATCCAGAGATACAACAGTTTGGTTCGAAAAGGTAGCTATTCATATTTAAATGTCAGATGACCTGACGACTCACGCAGAGCTATGGGTAATTAATAAATGGGAAGCGCAAGTTGGAATTCAGTTACAAGTGTGAAAGACCCACATAGTAATTGCTGACAGAGGAAAAATGCTGCACTTGTGTATTAGCTGAACTAAAACAGCTTCAGTTGGCAAGATTCATATGTTTAATATCTAAATACATCTGTATCTATTAAAAAAGAAAATGCAGTCTGTTTTTGTTTAAATACATTTTAAATTAGATTTTAATATTTTACACCTTTGTCTCCATGTGGTTATACTTAGAATATAATAACATGTATTAAATATGTACAACTGTTTACTAAGTAAGAAACTACAAATGGTGGATAGTCTCATTTCTTTAGCTATAATTTTTGCTTTTCAGAATCTGTTTTTTGGACTGCTGACGTTATTGCTCTGTATTATTACAGTTTATATAGAGCAAAAGAAATGAATGAGAATTGAGAATGTTGTTCTTACATTAAAATGGATACAAGAAAACTAATGTTTTTCTTACCAATACAAGCTGTGTGATGTTGTGTAAAACCAGGTGGGCATTTGCACGTGAAGCCTCCAAGGGTGTTGACACAGAGAAACTGACAATTATGTTGTTTGGTTTGACATTCATCAAGATCTGAAAATAAGAGATGTTGTTGTCTTCAGAAAATTCAACAAAAAAAAGAGGTCCGTTTAGTCTAATTTGATATCACACTTCTAAACTATTTCCTTTTAAGTCAAGGTGTAACAAAATTAAAAGTAACTGTGTATAACTTTCTTTACCTTTACATGTCTTTCCATTATCTTGAAGGATGTAACCCCGAGGACATGAGCACTGATAGCTCCCTTCTGAGTTCTTGCAGATAAAATTGCATGGTTTAGGAGACTGGGAGCACTCATCAAGATCTGAAGAAAGAAACCGTTAAGTATCTGTTGTACTGATTTCTTTGTCCGTCATTGAAGGGTCTTTTCTACACAGCACTACATTTAAGAGAAAAATGATTGTAGAAAAAGTCCCCAATTGACGTTTGTTCACAGGTCCTATTTCTTTCTCTGTGGACGTGTTGCTGTGGAGTTTCTATGGAGTTGCCACTGCAGTGAAAAACTCAGTGTCTTGAAAGAACCATATATTAGAATGACAGTGGCATTAGTATTCTCATCTGAGGACTAAGTATTTATCTTTGGGCATACTATGGTATGCTTATATGTGTTAACCTACAGGAAAGTGGGAAAATGTAGACCATGAAGTAATGAGCTGGTTTGTCAGTCAAAATAGTTATACAGCTGAAACGTATTTCAGTTGTCATTCTGTTGCAGGAGTATTGCCAGTACAGCTTTTTTCTCCATTTCCCCAAATGAAATACAAAAATAGAAGTGCGTATTAGGAAAAGAAAGATAGAAAAGAGATAGAGATAAAAAATGGCTTTGATACAAAGGTTTACAGAAGTTGATACCTCATTATATAGCAACTCAAAAATAACTGAGACTCAAGACGCTGAATCTTACCAATACAAGATGTGCCGCTTATGTCAGTGGTATAGCCAACTTTGCAAAAGCATCGGAAGGAGCCCATAGTGTTAATACACTGTCCATTTCTACACAGGTTGGGCATGACCATACATTCATCAATATCTGTACAGAAAATATTAAATATATCATCTTTTGGTTTTAAATTCAACTTTTTTCCTCTTTTCCATTTTTGCACAGTTCCTCATAATCATGCTTCTGATGGGAACTTCACCCTTTCTTTCTCTTTAAAAATGGATCTGAATTCAAAGTCAAACATACTTCAAATTTTCATTATTGTTTTTTGTATCAAAACTTTCCTGCTATTTCATTGGGTAATCAGGTTCCAGTTTTGCTAACTCAAAATACAAAACCCATAGCAGTAGAATTGAATTTTCTTATGACCAGTTAAATGATGTCAAAAAATTTTTCACTACAATTTAAAAATGTATGTTAGCTTCTGCTTTCTGCATGGAAATAGTAACTGCAAGGCATTCAGTGAGACTTTTGTTAGAGCAACTGTTGTCGCATTTGCCATGTATGCAACTTTTCAGCACACAAAAGCTTTGTGTTCTTTTTTAGATTTTAGTTACCGGCTGGTACCTCCTGTTTTAGATCCCAATCCTGAAAAATCTGCACAGCAGTAACTATTCTGGTTGCAGCTACTGTTTAAATGTGTTTTTAATTTCTGGTCTCTCAGCAGCACTTGAAAAATCAAACTGTTGTTTCACAGGAAATTCTTCGAAGAAACTTCAGAGGGAACTCTGCATTTTCTTAAATATGTGAGCATATTCTTTTCTCCTTTTGTGCCTCTTTCCATCCGTGAAAATACCTCTTCCATCTGTAGTATAGCCTGGTCCATGTGGACAGAGTTTCTTATACTGGGTGGTTCCGGGAAGTGGACAAAGCTCACACTGGTTACCCCAGCCCCGGCCTCCGTCACAGCAGCACTCAGATTTAGTGACAAGATTCCGGCTGCTTGAAGCCATCTGACACATTGTCTGTAAAACTTCAGCAAAGCAAAACCCTTGGCGATTATCTGTACGGAAGAAGTAGAGAGATCAAGTGAGAGTCGGAGACAGACATCTGATCCGTTAAGTACCTGATGTATCATTATTCTAGCTCCCTGTCAACATATACAACTACTAGAAGATTATTAGCAACCAGTCTGTGAAGTCTATTTTGATTTAGCCTTTCAGATTTGTGCCTTCTGATAATCCGCTGCCATTGCCCATGGGTTCCAGACATCCCTAAAGTTCAGCACCTGCATGAGTTAGATACAAGTTCTACTTCTACCAAAGTTGTGCCCTGGGGCATATCTGGTGAGCTTGCTTGACAGTAAAACAGGCTGCAGGCCAAACTGAGCTTCCACTTAAGCTGCCTATCTTTGGCTTGCCTGGAGTGACAGGAGAAGTTTGCTTTGTTTGTTTGTTTTACTGGCCAAAATAGCATGTCTGATCATCTACAACTATCCTGATGTATTTTAAATGACAAAATCCTTAGCACTTAAAAGTGTCTACGCAACTCAGTACTTTTTCAGTGGCACTCCTAGTTTCAGTTGGGGGAAAAAAAAGATATATGGCCTTACTGTTAATCTGTCCCTTTCTAATCCTATTTTCCTTAATTTTTGAACCTTCTGGTTAACATCTGTCAATCATATAAAGCAAAACTTCAGAGTCATTAAGCTCCTACAAGTTTCCTTCAAACAGACAGCTGAGGAGAGCAGAGATCCCAGCTTCCAGTGCAAATGGAAACTAAATTTTAGAGGTGATTCCAAATAGGCTACGTTACCTTATTTGCTAATCATGATGGAGACATTGCCAACTACAGTCTGACAGAAGCTTATGGTTTTAAATGAAAGTTTTAATTTTTTTCCTCTTAAAAGGTAGAAGTTAAAATCCTTCACATCCCTCAGAATGTGTCTATGTATCAGCACCTGGCTGACCTTCTCTTTTACAAGTATGAGGTGTAGAATCTGGACATTTCTTACGTGAATCAGGTGAAACATGAACTTTGGCTTTAGGCAAAGCTTACCCTGGGTGCCTGGTAATTTAACTGTTTACATAAAATAAAGCTGTCCTTACTGAAAGTGTCGGATGTATGAGACAGCATGTTTGCTGTAGTAATTTGCAAGAGTCAGCAGATTTCTCCTAGACAGGTACATTGTGCAGGTCTTTACGTACATTATAACTTGAAGAATATACAATGCTTAGTCTGCAGTTTGAGATGTGGAATAATTTGAATGTGAACAGAATATAAAGGTTTGCACAATATATTTAAAATAATGTTATCTAAGACTTAAGGTTTGTGCTTTAATTCTGAAGGAATACTTTGTTTCTCTCAGACTCATTTTTCATTGTAATTTCTGAACCAGGAAACCCTAAAGGAAAAGCAGAAATGAGGAAACTAACCCAAAGCATAGTCTTCTGAAAATAATAAGAAAATTATACATTAAATGTAAGAAAGCAATAAAGACCTCCAGGCAGGGTATTTCCTTGGCATTAATGACTGGCTGGGGTTAACAGACTGCAGCATCCTCTTCCCATCTGGTCTTAATCCTTACGAAACACCCTGCACTACCAAAGTTTTTGCTTTGCCATGAAGTCAGCACACTACTGATGACCACTTACAGGGAACTTGTTTTATAGTACTTATGTAAGATAATATACAAGTATTTTTGATGGAAGAATACTAATAATACTTGTACAGTTTCAGTATTGTACAACACTTTGAAGTATCTACACCTGAAGAGTGGTCACGAAAAAGCAAGGCTTTGCAGTTCTGTTTGATTTCTAAAAAGGGATCAATTTTTGTAGTCCAAATTACAAGTCTGAACATACTGAAAAGGAAATATACACTAATAAATATAAACCCCTTCATCATCCTTTAATGTGCAGGCCTGTCTCAAAACTTTTTAATACATTTTGCAATTTTTTGGTGAAATCCTAGTATTTGTATTCATAATCACCATCTGAATTAAAAGTATAGAAAATTCAGAAGCCTAGTTGCAGTACTGCGGTGCTTAAGATCACATTCTGAATATGCCAGAACTTGATTTTGCTCTGCATCACATTTTCTGATCTATCTAAGGTGAATAAATTCTGCCTATTCTTTAAAAAAACCTGTATTTTGTCCGGATAGTGTTGCTCAGCACCATATATATGTCCTTTGGAATTCAGACACTTCTATGTTAGGCCCCTGATCGCTAGACTCAGCTGGCATTCTCAAGACACTCCATTCCTATCATTATTTAATACCATATAATTGTTTGATTAATAAGGATCATTATTTAATTTCTGTAGACATGAGAGCTGATACACACATAATTTACACTCTTCATCCTTTATACTTTAATGTAAGAAGAAATGTATATGAAAGAGGCATTTACCAAGACACTCAACGCCTGATGGACTTGACAGGAATCCTTCATTACATTCACATCGGTAGCTCCCAATAACGTTACTGCAACGACCATTTTCACAGATACCTGGCTTGCTGCGGCATTCATTTTCATCTTTACAAAAGTATAATAAAAAAAAATTAAAGAAATTGTTAAAAGAAAATATATCGGACTCATAGAATGCTTTAATTATTCTGCATAATATTTGCAAAATACTTGCAAGAAACGGAAAACCAACAACTGATTAAGCCTGTAAATGACTTTTCTGATAACACTGTCCTATTCCATTCCTTATGTACTGCATCCTAGAATGAAAGCTTTAATCCTTGTATGTTCTTTGCAACTTACAACAAGCGGGAAACGCAGCAGAGCAAGTTCATAGTCATAACTTTTACCTGGCAAGTAACATTTAAGTAAAATTGGAATACATGCATGATTTGAGTAACAAAGTACAATTTGCCAAAATGTAGCTATCGTTTACCCCTCAACTAACGGAGAAAATGATGGAGGAAAGCTTAAGGAAGTTTGCTTACTTACAGGATGGAGAATTATTTTTAATTATGACAGTTTCCACACCTTTCGATCTTCATGGCTTGTGTATGTTGCTTCAGAATCTTACAGTTCTAATTCTTTGAGGATTGCCATATTATTTATAAACAGTATTAATGTTAAAGGAAAAGTAACTTTTTATTTGTGATTATTTTGCTTCCTACTCATCAAATGAGGTTTCTTTTGTTTGGCAACTTCATTTTTTAAACGCAACAAGTATCTGAAAAACTTTCTGATTTTTGTTGTACAGCAAAAGGAACAAAACCAGAGTATTCCTTCTGAAACACTTAAGGGTCAAACCTTGAAACAAAAAAGAAAATTTCAGATGCTGGGCATCATTATCTATCATAAGTGTCCTTTACAAATTGTCATTTTCTATTTTACAATATCCATGTACAGATAATTTTTCATTTGTTGTCTTGTTTGTACTTCTGTAGATGTCTTCTTCCCTTCCTAAGCTTTACCTGTGCAGCCTTCTCCATCAGGCCTCCGGGTCGTTCCAGGGGGACAAATGCACATGAAGGTACCAATCAAATTTTTGCACATCATGCCTCTCGATTCGCAGTCATGGAGACCTTCAGCACACTCATCTAGATCTAGAAAAAAAGATTTATATATTTTGTGTTTGAACTTCCTTCCAATAGCTTCAGTTATGAAGACAACTAGCACTTTCTCAAGAAAAAGGACATACAGATTTCCCTAACTAACAAGCACTGAAGAAAAATTTGAGCACTGTGCTTAATTGCAGTTGTCTTAATCTTTGTTAGCTCTATCATCCTGTCATGTTAAAGATGAACTTCACCATTGTGACCTTCTTGGTTTTACAATCCCCATCAAGTGGTACACTTGATAAAAACACTAGATACGGGTCTTACATGAGTTCTG
>Ga0181612_110893_pt1 | contig 28600 bp, 14 predicted proteins | sample HoacroProtozoa21_FD_119630 | JGI IMG/M metagenome (GOLD analysis project Ga0181612, IMG submission 119630) | Hoatzin crop microbial communities from Cojedes, Venezuel. Combined Assembly of Gp0051906, Gp0051904, Gp0051908 | reverse complement strand
GAAGTGGTGGACTCCCCATCCCTGGAGGTTTTTAAAAAACGTGTAGATGTGGCACTTCAGGATATGGTTTAGTAGGAATGGTGGTGTTGGGTGGATGGTTGGACTCGATGATCTTAGAGTCTTTCCCAACCTATAATTCTACGTTTCTATGATTCTATGATTTACTGCCCCAACAGCAGTAAGGAGATTAACATGAGAGCAAAACTGAAATTTTTCCAGAGGCTTAAAAGCTGGAGTCAAGCCTTCCCCTCTTAGTAGTCTAGAACAAAAGCAAAAATATGTTAGTAGAATTTGAGTTGAGCTAGAGAAGAGGACTTCACAACTTTCAGAACAAACCCAACAGTTTCTCAGATCCGCAGCCAAGCTTCACCAACATGAGCTGTAAATGAACAAAACTCATGGCAGAGTCTCAGAACATGTCTGTGGCTGGGTCTTTTGGAATGTGATGAGTTGCTCCATGAAGTTCCCTTCTGCTTCCTGTTCCTTTTCCCCTTTCTCTACCCCTTCCCTGCCCTTTTTCTTTTTTTTTTTTTTTTTTTTTTGAAATTCAAGCAGCATAGTGACATTGAGCACTTTTCAAAGGCAGCCTACTTTGGGTTTACTTCACCTCTGAATAAATTATTTGACTCTGATAGTAAAGACAGACACTTACAATACCATTCTACATCCTTTAGACACACACAAGCAGTAAAAAAGATATTTAATATAGAGATTCTTCACTGAGTTTGATGACAACCTCTCTCATCAGTTTCAACCTTTCAAGATGTTTTCCCTTTCCTTCAACTTAAAAAATAGGAAGTACTTGCAAGCCTGTGTGTTTTCCAATTTAGATTCCAGTTTTTGTTTTTAATTGTCTCTTTTCAGCCAATAAAACATCCCATGGGGACTTTTTAAGGTTTCTCAAGCTGAAAATAAATAATTTCAAACTAATTTTGAAAATTCATTCTGTTTTCCAAAATACGCACAAAGTGCAAAGGCTCTGCTCAAGCACACAAACTGTACTCTGAAATTGTGCCCAGATTCAAAAGAGAGCTCTAAAAAGGCAGCACCGTGGAGAACGTAGATGAGCAGGTAGAAATATTAGATAAGTGCCTAAATAAAGCAGATTCAGTGCCTAAGGGGTTGCCTCATTTGTCAGTGAAAACAATGCAATCAGTGAGCTTTGACGATAAAGGTTCCTTTGAAGCTACTTTTTCATCGATTTTCATCTAGATTTGAAAAGACCAGAACGGACAATTGATGGCATGGGAGACTCCTGTGAACCATGGTGACTTCTCCACTGCATTGTATGGCTTATTTAGCCATTTTTGTTTGGTTAGTTGAACTTACTGTATTTATGGTAATGGCACACCCACAAATGATTTTATTTGATGCAGGCTTTAATCATATATTTTTAATAGCAGGTCAGAACATAAATAAAATTGGCAACCTAACATCCAATATATCTTTATGGCAATTGAATGTGAAAAAACCTGACAGCCTCTTTCATTCGACCCTTTGATCTATTCCACATTTCCATATCTCTCTTGCTGAGTTCAGGAAAGATTTAATACATTTGCCATTGAAACAATATGGGGCTCTAAGAGGAAAGAAACAGACAAATGACCTATTATACAAACTCACTGAAAAACACAGCCTGCATTTGCTTTGTACTGAAATGCAGACAGAACTCAAGACAAGGCTATTCCAAGTCACCAAACCTTTGTTCTAGAAGAGTGCAGTCTGCATGTTGAGTTAATTCACAGCTGTCGGTATGCCACCTTATTTTCTTGCTGTCTGGCCCAGTCCTTTGTCACCACACTGGCCATTCACCGTTTTCACTCTGCTAAGATCTGAGGAACTGCTTCTCAAAGGTGACTGAAATAAATTGGTCTGAGGTCCCTAGTAACTTGGATGACGTAATATTATCTAAGTCTCAGACCTTTGAAATTTTGCTGTTTCTGCAGGAAAATTGTTCTACGAAGAAACAAAGGACGGGTATAAGGGCTGGCTTTAATTTCATTGACTATTACTGCTCACAGTGCACAAATTAAGGTCCAGATAAATTAGAAGTAGCCCTCCCCCTCTAATTAATGTCCGAGGCAATTGTGTCATTAAGGGTGAACACAAATCCTAAATCCTGTCTATATTGGCACAAAGTATCTATGAATCAACCAAATAGCAAAGTATCTGAGGACTGAGAAGAACTCAGCCTCCTGCTTAGACTAGGCGATCACAGGGATTTTTAACTTCATGAAGGCTTCAGATACACCTACTTTGGATGATTTTTTTTCCACTACTCTTTTGTCCCTTCTGAGTGGAAGGAAAAGCTTCTTTAGCTATTTGAGCAGTTGATTATGAAACCTCCACTTTTCTGTTCATCATATCCTGGAGTACTATATATGCAAACACTCGGTGAAAATGCCACCATCAAAACAGAGGTTTTCTGAACTTTGGGAAGATAGACACTAGTGCTGTTGATTAGATCAGAACTTTTCTGTGAAGCAGCTCTGCCAGACATTTTTTTGAACTAGGAAGAAGAACACTATCACTCAGCCTCAAATCCTCTCATTTTTACTAGATTCCAATACTAGCTTTTCTAAGAACTGAGTAAATTTGTTTAAAGAGCATTAGGATCCCATGTCTTGTTTTCCATAATGTGTTTCCCTGGAATGTGTAACAGGTCAGTCATGGCATGTTTTTGGTATGGTCTTTTCATTTGTGCTACCCCCTGATTCCTCTACATAGTACATATGCTACGGTGTCCTGTAATCTGCAACATGTTAACAAACTAATATAATTAATTCCTCAATAATTTCCAGAATTACAGCAGCAGCAACTGCACAGCTGGCTGTCTGAGTATACTTCATCATCTCTTGTAGCAGCTAGACATGTATTACAGACATGTAGTGTCTGGGCTGTAGCTTGTCATGTAGACTACCACCCACATTCAAATGCGGTTTTTATGCAATCTCTGACTTTAATGACGGTTGTATGTATTTTTTTATTCCACCTAATAGATGGAATGAAATATCTCCAATCTGCTATTGATTTCCAAGGCGAAGCAGCCAGCCAAATCAGATGAGAGCAATTTGCCAGCTGCTGTTGAGCAATAAATATTAGTCTCCAAATGTTATGTTTCTTTGCATGCTTCCCTGGAACAAGCTGTCAATATTTTCATCAGAAGGCTGGTTCTAAACTGTCTTCAGTGGTAAGGGTTTCCCTAGGGTGTTTGGCACCTGTGAAGAACAATTAAGCAACCCATCCAGGAAGCATACCCAGAGGTTATCCAGCCATTTCTTTCTTGCCTGTAGGTGAGAAACTTGCTTGGCTTGTTAGATAGTGTTCAAACAGCTGAGGGAAAATACTCTGAGTAGAAATGAAGCAAAGGAGGAAAACTCAATGCCATATGAGAATCAAGACTTGATTTATTTTTCCTGACATGAACCAGTGATTTAAAGAGTACTCTAGGCACACAACTTGAATTATGATGCTAAAGGTGTGACAGCAGCTTTGTAATTGTTTATCAATCATTTAAAAAATGCTGCTCAGTGTCTGATGAAGGTCTTTGGAAAGTTTGTTTTTAATTTATTGCAGTTCTCCGTTTGATTTGGGAGAATGCTATTATACACAGACACATTTTCTCTTACCTACCACCTTTTTCTATCTGAATTCTGCCTCACACGCTTAAGTAATCTGAGAAAACTACCTGCATAAACATCCTCTCTTCTACACATATTCCATCACCACCTGTCTTACTGTTCCTTACTTATGAATTTATGTCCAGAAAAATGACTAGTTGCAACCCAGCTCTTCAACGTAGGAGAGTACGGTATCTTTGCAAGACTCTGAGGAAGCAAGGGGATGTGGCCACGGGAAAGAACACACGACTGAGGGAACATCAAAGAATTATAGCCCTCCTCCCCTTAACCCTGTGGTGTAATAAACATAGGAATTTAAACATTATTTTAAAACTTAGTCTCTTTTCTCCAGTCTCTCCTTACCCACAGTTGTCTCTCACCACAGCCATTCCATCAGTCATCTCCCTTCACATTATTGAACTGTTCAACATAGCAAGTGGCAGGGTTGGTTTACGGTTCTTAAGTACTTCAGTATAATATGCACAACCTGTACAACGCTTGCTGAAAAGGTGAGGGGAAAAAGGGGAATAGGGGAACCTAATGTCAAGTGAGCTGATGAGTCAGCAGATTGTTCTCTCCACACTCAGTAAGACCCAGCTGTAGCCCAGCTAAAAGCAACAGTTTTGCCAGTTTCTACTTGCATCCAAGAGGAAACCTGACTCACACTCTATCTCAGCCTTTTCACTTTCTTAGAAAACTCTTGGAGCTTGAACACAAACACATGCACATCTCGAAAGATCTCTTAATAAGACAGCTGGACCAAATTAGCCTGACTGGGAGGAAAGCAAGGACACAATAAGCAGGCCATCTGTTCCAGAGGTTGTGCTCCCTGTCAACTACTGGCATTTCAAATTGTTAATTGTGTAGTGGAGGAAAGAGGGATGATGTTTGTTGCACCGTAAAAGCCAGGTTTCTCAAGGTGCCAGTAAGGTTTTCAGAAGTAGATCTTTATTTTCCACTGGAACTAGATGTGACTCATGGGGATGATTTTGCAAATATTAGAACAGTGGACACCAAAATATAATTTTGAAATATAACCATTTGTTCTGTAGGATTGTCAGGTAGATGTTTCTTAATGTGAAATACATCACCTTTTGAAGCAATATCTCATGTAAGAGCAATCATGTTAAACTTGGTCTACTTCCCATGTTCGACTCATACCTGATATAAGGAAATCTGAGAAACAGAGTGACATTGACTGAGGTATGGTTGATAGCATGAGGGAAACAGAAGGCTAACCTCTAATTTTGCAATGACCTGGGCAGGGAGACAGGGTAGAACATTGCTTCGTCTATCTTCTACTGCTATTGGATTTCCTATGGTCTCAGAGCTAGTCTCACAGGTGCCAAAACTGAGCTGTGCATGAAGATCAGCAGATGCCATATGTTTATAAGTTGCATAAACTTGTATATTTACATAGCTACATATGGATTTCAGCTTCTCCTTGTCTCCTTCAAAAAGCACATGCAGTGCTTCTAAAAGGAAACCATTTGGATAGCAGTCTAGGTCTTAAGTAATTGCAGTCAGAATCCAGCAAGTTTGAGGAACTAGAGACATGTTTCTGCTGCCCAGTTCAAGGTCCGACCACCTGGATCTGTTGGCTCTGTGAAAAACCATAATGGCAGAGCCCAGCTCTCTGTTATCCAGTTGTCCCACTGCCTGGTTAAAATCAGCAAGTGGCTGTGAAGCATCTGGCTAAAACTAAATCTGTGCAAAGGGATCCTAGAGACAGGAAGGCAGGCAGTGTTTTGATGGTGTTGTCGCATTTGTATGTATTAACAGCCTCTGCTCCCAAAAGTCAAATTGGTTCATAGCCTGAGAGCATTTCCGGACTCCTTTGATTGTTGATTCAGAAATTTATTCTGACGCCAAAACGGCACTTTTCCATCTGTGTTTGGGAAAGGGAACCCATACCTCACTCTTTGACCATTTTACTGATCCAATTAACTCATTCTGTATTGGAAAGCATACAAAAATAGTAAAACTCCAACTGGTCCAGAACATATCTCTGGTTGGAAGTATATTTGCTGAGAGCTTCATGCATAACGTTGTCTCCACACAGAAGTTAATCTCAAGACATTGATCCTTATCATGGCATGACAATGAAACTACACAGAACATCAGCTCTCATTCAGGAATAAGAAAACTCATTGGCTACATCCTACCTGCACTGTGGTGGGGTCAGGGACTGGAGGACTAGGCTCCTCCTACATGTCACTCATTGAAAATGGTATTAAACTTCTAATCAGGCTGGCAAAAGTTAAGTAGCCCTGTATTTTCCCTTAAAACTCTGTCCTCCTGCAATTCCTATCTCTGTTAGAGATTCGCATGGTATCATGGTCTGCTTTGTTTAATGAGCATCAGTTTCTTCTTTGGTAAATGGGCCAGATTTATTTTTCATTTGGTTTAGTCTTATTTGAAAATAAGCTTTTCAGAAACAAAAGGAAAATTGTGACAGTTATTGATATGCTGGGAGGAAGAGGGAGGGAGGGGTCTGAGATCCTTTAGTCTTTAACTGTCTGCTGATGCAGGGTGAGCAACCACATGAGTAACTATGATTCAGAAGAGGTCTCAGCAGACCTCATAGAACTGAAGAAAAACTTTAGAGTTTGATCCAGGAATTGCTGTGTTGACTTCAGTGGCGTATATTATGCAGGGAATTAGATGAATAATCATGTTAGTCCTGTCTGGCCTGAATAAACAGTTCAGTAGTTCTTGACTTTCAATTTTGCATACTTTTTTATGCTTATAACATTATTTTATACTCTATAAACACTATTAATTTTCCCACTGAAAAAATATATGCATAACTATCTTATCTAGATGATGGAATAAACAAAGGGAGGACAATATCACTTCCTCCTCCTGCCCAATCACACATATTACTGCTTTCAAGAAAGCCTTCTAGAGGCCCTCTAGCAGAAGAGGGAGGCTAGTGTTTGTGTTTGTGATTTACTTCTGATTTGCCTCTATGTTTTCATTTGATTAAAACTATTGTGAGGAGGAATGTATTGCAGAGAATTTCATGTTAAGAAGTTGTTGAAAGATTAGAAAAGGCCTATCAGTTACTAAAGCTAATATGAGTACCCAGTCTGAATTCTGTAGAATAACCTTTTCCTCATTAAGTGTAGCATTTAAAATGAATTAAATTTATAATGGGCACTGCCTTGGACCTTACTGGCAATAAATTTCTTAGAAGAGTCAGACCTTCAAGCTATAGGAACCACATATTGTAGTTAATTAAGGCACATTAGTAGGACTTTTATTAATCAGAAATTATAGTATTACCCTTGAAACCTCTCGCTTAATATTTCTCTGTTAACATTTCAACTCGTAATGAATCAACCTTCCGAATAAATATAGCCTAAGATAATACCATTAAAATTATGTGTGTTATTTTTCAGTGCATTGACTTCTTTCTTTTAACTGACCTGCATCTCCGGAAATATATTGTGAGGAAAAGAGAAAAATCTTGAAATATTTGACCCAAAGTAAAGAATGGATCCAAAATAATCCCTTACGTTAGCCTCAGCTCCAGGAAGATCTTCTGTAGCCAGGTGAACCCAATGACATCTTTACATGCTCACAAAGAACCACAACTGTTAGAATGATAGCTCTTGGTCATACAATTTTGGGGAAATAAAACATAAGGAACTTCTCTAAAATGAAACTATTGTGCTAAGAAAATGACTTCTCCAGTAGGCAAGAACTATAATAACTGAAAAGAAATCCTTTGTTTCCAAAGTTTTCTTCCAAAACCTGCATACAGGCTTGGAAAAGCTTCTGAAAACATCTGAAAACATCACAAAACTTTTTGCTTTTGAAAGCTTAAACCTGAGATCCCAAGGCATCCTATTTTAGATACTTTAAGCACAGCAGTACTTCAGCATCCAGCTGTGGAGAGGGTAGCAGAGGCATGCCACAAACAGGTGAAGAGTCTCTGACTTGGGGAGTTTTTAAGTATTGGAAGTTCTTGAATGTTAAAATGGAATCTGTCTCACCTTTATTGCGATTTTTGCTTTTGAAACAAATCATTTATTTCTGTGCAGAAATTTTTTTACCTGGTATTTTTTCAACATAAGCATTGAACAAACAGGAACTACAATTCTTCAGAAGGTATCTCCCTAAGTTTCTCTATCCTCAGTAAACACAGAAAATCATCATCTTAAGGAGTCCCAAGCTCACACTTTATTCAATTCCCAATCTATTAAAATCGCATTGATGTTTGCTATTCACAAGATAATACCAGTTTTTAGTGAGTACTGCAATGGTCTGCATTTTGAGTGGACTCCTTTGATCTACTTCTACCTCTACCTCCAGCTGTTTTGCTGAGATCACTAGTGTTGTGTGACAACTAATAAAGGTCTTTTAAACGCTTACAAATACAAGAGGCCTTATCTTCATGGCCAATACTGTATCAAATATACTTGGACAGGATAGCTGCTCCTGCAGATTGCAAGAGCGGTAAACTTCACAGTTCAAGAACAGAGCTGTCTCGTGAAGCTCCATAAAATCTTTGTGAGGTTTTGTTTTACATACCTATCCATTTTAAACAGTCTGCCTCTTTGCTACTTCCTTTTTAAACATCCCCTGTTTTAAGTGTCCTCCACTTTTACACAGTTTCTTCTTCAATGTATCTATCCATGTCCCCTCTACTTACTTTTGTCTTTTTGTAATTTTTGCTTTTTTTTCTTTCTGTAGGATTCAGTTAATCCAGTTTCTATTCACCAATTCAGTCACTGCTCAAGTCCATGATTTGAAAGAGCACATATGATTGGCAGGAATGGATACAGGCTTTATCGTTCCCTCTTTCCTCTCTCTTTCCCCAGCTTGCTTCTATCCCTGCCACTGGTACAGATATTTGAGGGCAGAATGATAGAGAGGTGGGTAAAAGAAAATATTGAGCAAAACAAAGCAGGGATATATTTGCATGGAGTTCATCATATTTTCTGTATCTTCTTGATAGGAACATACAAAACAAAGTGAATATTTAGCAGCAGATTCTGCTATTTTTAAACCAAAGATGGCCACAGTTCTCTTATCTTATTGTTCTAGACTCTGCACGGTCTGCAGGTAATAAAGTTTAAAAGCGCCTAGAGCCCATTTTGTCATTCTATCAGTTCCTCTCTATCAGTATTTTGTGCATCATCAGCTCACAAAGATCACTTCTGTTAAAAATTTAGAGCATTCATGTCTTATAAAATCCAGGCACGTGTAGAATTCCAGCTATACACAAACACGAATTTTCCTGTAAAGGCAGCAGTAGCTGATTTGAGGCATCAGGGATATCATACAAGAGACAAAAAGGAGAAAATTAGAAGAACGGTTTTCACTGTTGGATCATTCAGATGCCGTCCCATATTCCGTGTCACCTTTTAAGGAAAGCTTCAAATACATTCAGATTGTCTGGTATTGTTCTTTTGGGATCTTACAGCTTGTCCCTGTATTTTCAGCTTATGTACCCTCTTTATCAAAGACAAAAGAAGTTGAGGTACAAAGAAACATTTGACTTTTCAAAGAGCCTTTCTGTAACACAGTTTCAGAAAAGAAGTCTGCCATATTTTCTTCTCAAGTTCTTTAGATGCACAGGTCTTTGAGTCATTAAAGTGTTCTTCTTCCTTCTTCCTTACTTCAAAAGTAACCTACAAGTTTTTTAAGAACAAAAATAATCTCCTCTTGAGGTCTTGCCATTGTTTCTCTGAAGGGTCACTCAGCAGTGCGCTGTGTAGTTCAATACAAGGTACAGAAGATCAGTAACCTTCAGCGGACCAGGTTCAAATCCCACTGCAGTCAATGAGGCATTCAAAGCTTGAAGTCTATAGGCTTGAGCTATAAGTGCATTAATACCTGTTTGTATGTTCGGCTCCGGTACACCAATCACACCCTACACAAAATATAAAGAGATGCACGTTTATCAGATCTTGTTTCATGTATGTCTAGAAACCATGTTAACAGAAATCACAGTAATTGTCATGGTGCCCAGATACCCATCTGTCAACTTTCTCTACTTTGCATCACTGTTTTCCTCCAGAGCTGCCTCCTCTGCTGCTGGTAGGACAGTTTGGTACATGGAAGCCATTGGCCACACAGATCAGATATTCTTATTTTCAAAGGTAATTAGAGAGGCTAATAAAATACAAGTACAGCTGTGGGTGATATCTGTGTCCCCTCTAGCCACACTTTCTTTATGGCAAAATGTTGGTAATAAAGTCTCCCCTATGATCAAGTTTCAGTGGTGCTCATAGTCCATTTTTGTACTTTAGTGGTTTTTCAATCTTCCTTACTACAAAGTTTTACTATAAGCCTTTTTCCTTTTTTTTGTCCTGTTCCTATTCCTGGTTTATGTGACCAACATACTACCACCTCCTGAGTCACTGACATTTAGTTTTTATTCTAAAGGCTCTTGCCTGCTCCTGGAATTATGCAATATAAGCAAATAACTGACAAACCAAGCTCTCCCTGGAGATTCTTGTGTAGAGTAGTTTTCCAGTTTAGAAAAGCTGAAGATTTGCCTATAAAGGGTCAGACTCAGAGAGTAAGCTGATGTGTTTAAAGTATAAACAAACTTCATGATTTTTAGACCTTTTTAATAATTATCATGGATTCTGATTCCTGATGCTGGACACCTGATATTTAACAGTAAGATATGGGAAAGGTTACACAGAAGGTTTTTTACTTTTTCTACCTCAAGTTCCAAACATGAGACCTGGAGAAAGAAACAGGCATCTCCAAAAGTTACAATGACATGCTCCTCAATTTTCTGAAAACTACTTTCTTCAGACTTCAGCATCCATTATCCTAATTCTTAACTACAGACAAGTTGTAACCCTCCAGGCTCCTGCTTTCAACTCATCATGACAACACACCTAAAAGAGAAGAAAGCATCGCTTTCCATAAAACACATATTTCAGCCAAAATTCCCATGGTAACAGTCCTGTAGCATTTTCCTTTCTGGTGCTTTTGCCTAGGAGTAACATGTGAGTATAGGTGGGGTGACGCTTCTGGCAAGTCTCAATTCATTTTGTCACATAATTTCATTCATTAAAAATTCTTGTTGAAAGGATGAGCATCATAATGTACAAGAAAGTAGTACAAATAAACTGAAGATGCTGTTCGTTCAAGAATGTTCTTGAATATCCTGTGTTTTTCTCTAGTTAAACCCTTTGACTTATGCCAGATTGCAGTTCAGAAGTAGCCACATTGCTTTCATGTGTCTGGTCATGTAAGTCATGCTGTAGGGCTTTCACTTCATGATTGTCTGACTGTAATTCATTTCAGATGTAAACGCTTGCAGAAAGTACTCTTAAAATCTTTTTTTGCACAAGCATTCAGATATGAAAGCTAATATGTATATTTTGCATGAATATTCATTTCAGAGAAACTCCGTCATAGACGTGCTTATGGGAAATGATCACTGAAGTGCATTGATATGAACATAGAGGCACTCCAAAGACCTCAGTTACAACCTAAAATCTTTAAGCACCTCAGCTGTTGCCAGAATAATTTTCTGACAAAAGGCTTTCTTTGTTCAAATGGACAATAGATTTAGGTTTCCTATTCTTATCTTCTGTGACTGACAAATCTCCTAGGCTTTAGAAATTATTCCATCCAGCTTCGACTAACCCAACTGTTTTAAACAGAATAATATGGCTTCAGTTAGCTATATTGAGAGGTCATGCCTTTCCTTGGCTCCTTTTCCTGTCCTCAGACCCTTTACCCAACTTCAGAAAAGAACGCATTGTCTAGTAACAGGGCAATTTCTAAGCTGTGGAAGGACCAAACTTCATAAACCTCAACCAGGGAACAGCTAAGTTTAGGTATCCAGGGATGCCTAAAATGACAACCAAGTTGCCTAGCCTAAAATTTAATTTTACCCCTAGATACTCATTGGGATCTACTTTTTTGTCCTTTCAAAGAATCCCAGGAGAACAATTTTTCTTAACATAATTCAGTTTCTTGGTGAAACAAAAGAAAAATAATAATCTGTCTGTGTGATCAGCATAGATCCTTGTGACCAGCTGTTTACACTGACTATGTAGTAGGTTTGATTCAAGCATTTCCTCCTCCTGATTTGAAGGAGAGACTGCTACTGTTCTGAGAAGTGTCTTAACCCTAAAGTGCTCCAGTGTGAATGGGTTATTAGACACTCTGATGTCAAGTGCTCTGAACCTCTCCTGTTAAAACGCTTCTGCTGGAAATGCCTGACTATTCACTGAAACAGGACCTGAACTACCTATGTTCCTAACTGCTGGTCTGCTCAGTCCTTACTATTTATATTGACAAAAAGGGAAGGCTTCAGTGGGAGGGAAGGAGAATGCTGTCCTTCAAAGTGTACATACACAGGGCATTTTCCTGTATGGTGAATGTTGTTGATTTCTTACTTAAAATTAAGGACTGACTGAGTTTAGGCCCTGAACTCAGTATGAGAGTTTACAGCTCTCAAACACAAACCAGGGGAAGCACTGCCTTTGAGCCCAGATGTAAAAATGTCTTTGGAACACAGAGTCTAAATAACTTCTTCCCTAACAGTTTTCCTTGGTTGCATTCTGCCTTTCATCAGCTGAGCTATCAACTTCCTTGAATTGAATTTTAGGTATCTTTCCCTATGTGTTATTTAGGCCTTTTTGGCCTGATCTTCACCTGGATGACAAGCTATCTACAAATTACTGTTGGAAGGATAAATATTCTTCATGGAGATTCCCCTGTGGAAATCTGGATTCTTAAGGTGCTCTTATTAATGACTATAATATGACCCCTTCCGTGGTGACCAAATTCCCCTGGTAAGTCTTCCCTTGTTTTCAGCTTCAGCAGTCCCATGAGATACAGTAGCATGGAAAGGTTCATTGCAAAATGTGGGAGGTAATTTTCCATCACCTCCATATTTCCCAATTGTTGTACAATAAAGCATAAAGCATTACAATGCATCATGGTATTAGGTTGTTGTGTTTTCATTGGTGCTATCATTGTACAGTCCATAAATTTTTGCAATGAAAAAAGACTACTAAATTGTCTATACACAGAATATTAAATTAAATGTGTTGCCTTCCATTTCATCTCAATTAGCAGCAGCTAAATGGTTGGAACCAATTCTGCATCTTCATTTGCACAGCCTGTCTAATAGCTGATTTACATCAGTAGCACCAGCAAAGAATTTTAGTTAATTGGGACTTCAGTAGCTGAATGGCATTTCATTGTCCTAGAAAAACAAACATGTGTTTACAAGTTTTTAAGTAAAACTATAAGAGCTTCAAATGATGCTTATTTTATCAAGCAGCAAAACTACTTTCTATTACAATTCACCATTCATAATGATATACAAACCACAAATGTATTCATTGGGGAGGGTATGCCTATAGCCACAATAGTGACAGGAAAGGTGTTAACACTACATAGAACCTCACCTGACAGTGGCTTCATGATAGAAGTGTTCATTAGATAATTCTGCTGTACTGTGGAGGTGGAAACTTCTTGTGAGCAGAATTAATTCCACAGAAGCTGTGCTGTTTTATCACAAAGGCTTAGATGTATTGTGAAATTCACTTCTTTTTATGCTCTGCTGAAGTCCTGCTGACACCCAGAGGGACCTAGAAATGCCTTCCTAGCTATAAGAAAATGTTTGTTTTATTGCTACAGTCTTGCCTAAGGGCTTATGCTCTGATGGAGCATTGTTTTTGCTGTCACTCTGTATTGTTAATTCCAGGCATTCTAGAATGCTGAGTCACACCCTTGAAAATCATGAGATAGTGTCAAAACCAATGAATTTAAATAACCGTAATAACATGTCTTAGGACTTTATTATTTTACCTCCATTTTTTTGGATTAGAGTGGCTAAGAGTCAAATGTTATTTTCCCATCAAAAACCCCAAACCTTACATTATCAAAGTACAAGGGTGATACATTCCCCTGATTCTGAGTGATGGGAGGTTTTGAAGAAAATATCAAATAATGCGTGGCCTTTTTGCTAGTACCAGATGTATAAGCACATACTTATTCACAATCTAGGGAATGTACAGTATCTACGGCATGGATGAAATATGTAAGCGAGCAGGATGAGAATGGAGAACAGTGGACCAAAGTGGACCAAACTCTTGGTCCCTCTGGGGACCTTGGTTTGTGTAAATGAGCAAGTGCACACTGGAGCTAATAGAGACAGACCAATCTGCACACACTGAAGCCTGGCCAGTTCTGTGTACAACTCCTAGCATGCCAGATGGAACACAAACTTCGCATAACCTTTACCTGTTGTTTACCTCCAGAAAAAAGTCTTGAAAGTGTATCATAAGTCTTCATCCCACCCTAGACCTAGGACAACAGAGCTATTCAGTCGGTCTATTCTCCTTCTTGTTTCCATGATTACAAAGCAGAGATGAGATCCACACAGGAAACAGAGGACAGTCCATATAAAAGAGAAATGTGCAATTGTGCAAGCCTTCTAAGAAATAGCCAAGGTGCTTTATAAAGATTTGTAAGAAGGTGAAAGGGTGAACAAGGAGAACAGATGTTTACAAAAATGGAGAGGCATGGAGAAATGAATCTGCAGCAATTAAAAAGAAAAAAAATGGTATTAGAAACAATGATTAGAATTCAACACAGATTCTGATGCCTTGAAGAGAACAGTTGCATATACTGTATGAAGCATCCTCAAGGCATAGATCAGAATATTATGACTGATGACTATAATAATGACCATTATTTCAGTTCTCCATGTCAGGATTCAGAACTGAAAAAACACTCCTGCTTAGAGCTATAGAGCACATTAATGAAAATGTGAAAGTCAAAGTCAAGAATCTCATTTTACCTTGAGGGAGAGGCAGTTTAATACACTTCAGAAGTGATAGAATTTTTCTAAAGTGATGACAATGTCACAAGTTGGTGATGACTTCAGTGAAAGTCAAAGCAAGTAGATAAAACTTTGTATGATAAAACAAGTAAACCCCCAGCACTTATGAAAGATCTTGGTGCCAAAGTGAAACAGTATGCTAAATTCTCTCTGAGTCTCAAGGGAGCACTTTATCAGCTTTCCATAAGCACTAATGAAAGGTGCATAGTAAAAAATCAGTGCAATTGTTTCAAATCTGCACATCAGTGCTAGGTCAGGGAATAATGATAATGGAAATTTGATCCACAAAGTTTTCAATTCACAGTAATATTTGTGTAATCGGTTTTCTTCTGCCTTTACCACTTTAGTTTGCTTGAAGTGGAATGTACGAAAGTTAAAATTGAAAGGAAATCCCTCAAATTTTCCATCTTGAAAGCAAACATGAGTCTTGAACTTACAGATTGGAAGAGCAACAGGTGTCAGTGATTTATAGCACGTACAGGCTTGCATCCATCTATCCACCACAGTGTGCCTCAGTTTGGTCTCGGGAACGGAGCAGTTCTGTGAGGTCCATGTTGTTAGGCCACGCTTTCACTAACACACTGTGCTTCCTCAGCAAGAGCATGGCTGCAATATCAGGTTCGTTGATTCTGCCTGCATGGTGTGGGCTCAGTAAAGCTGTTTTTACAGAGTTTAAGATTGTACTCAGTGCTGGTAGAGGAACTGATTACAGTTCCATGAAGGAGTTCACATAAGGCCCTTTCTGAAGCAGCAAATGCAATTTTTCCAAAATTATTTTTATGGCTGCAAGCAGAGATTTTGTGATCATGTTGGCTCTCCACCTGCTTGTTTATCTGTTTGTCTCCTATTCCTTAACTAAGTAACTGTCAAATTTGTCAGCCTGTAAACTGGCTGTTTACAGGCTGCCCAGGGAGGTTGTGGAATCTCCTTTTCTGGAGATATTCAAAGCCCACCTGGACGCAGTCCTGTGCAGCCTGGTGTAGGTGACCCTGCTTCGGCAGGGTGGTTGGACTAGATGATCCACAGAGGTCCCTTCCAACCCCTACCATTCTGTGATTCTGTGATTCAACTACATTTCGCAAGGAAGCAGAGGCACCAAAGGTAATCGCATTCATATATGCTTTGTGAAAAACGGTAGGTGAGGAGAGGAGTGAGATCCAAATTAGAGCTCCCACAGAGGAAAAAGCTGAAGTGTAAATTCAATGGTTAACTGTTCTGCTTGTCCTGCCTTTGGCAAAATATTGCACACAAAGCTTGGAAGCTGCTTGAGCACATGTCCTCTGTCTATTAGAGGGCAGCTAGTACAGGCATTAGACTGAGTGTGGAGAGGCTGTTCATCTTTGTATTGGGACGAAGGAAATGAGGAACTTGGAGGTATTTCAGAGAAAGGTAAGATTTTCAAGGTCGCAGAGGTAAAGGAAGGAGCTGGAGCAGTTGTTGACAGAGAGTGGGGTAATTGCCGACAGAAAGCACCAGAATATGAGATTTGGTATTGCCTTAGTTCTCCCATTTGTGGAGCAATGTAGTTTATTTCCACCAGTTAAAAATCCTTAATGGTTTCCATTAAATGATATTCAAATGCTGCTATGCTGTGATATCCTTTTCTGCCTGATAAACTTCCTCTCATGTACTAACAGGCCAATAACTGCTTTTATAACTTTTCATCAGACTGAAGGGAATCAAAATGTTCCATTTTGTCATACAAAATAAGGGAGTGCTTACTTTCTGCGTACATTCACGATCAGTCTACATCTCCCTGAACCACTAAAATGCCCCAAGTTGATATCTTATACCTCTGTTCTCCATTGGCAAGGCTCCAGACCCTGTGATGAAGTGTGTTTTCTCTAGCTGAACTGCTGTAATCCTTAACTGTAGTCTCATGACTGCAGTGACTATGGGAAAAGTAGTCACTGTCTTGCCACCTAGCCTTAAAGAATATATTTTTTTTTATTCAAAAGCAAAGGAATAAAAACATAAGTGAAATCTGAAGGCAGCTTACAAATTATGATGATGCTTTCCCAATAATAAATTATACTATAATTCAATAAAAACAAACATGGGAAAAAATACCCCAAACAATTATACTAACACTAAAAACAAAATGAAAGAGAGGATACTAAAATTCCAGAGAGAAATATGTAAATTCATTAGCATCTGCTTTATGGCTTCTAAAGATGTAAATTAGTAGCATCTGTATCAGTATCACTGGAGTGTCAGTCTTGTGGACCTGGAGCGAGAGCAGAAATTGGCTCTGTAGAATTTATAGTTGGTTATACTGAAATACCTCTGCAGATGACAAGTTTCCCTGTTAAACTTCCTTCCTCCTAGTCATGAGTGGAATGGATGGGAATCTCAAAGAATTGCTTAGAAAGCCAGTAACAACATTTGCTAAATTTATCCACAGGTGTGCCTCGGACTAAATCAGTAGTTTCAGTCTCCTACGACTTGTCTGAGTAGTTAACAACTCAAATCTGCAGGAACTGGAGAAGTAGAACACTAGAGCTGTGTGTCTTGCTCTCTTACTTCTTGCGATTTTGTGGTGTTGTTTTTTTTTTTTCTTATTAGTTAATTAATTAATTCTTTTGGCCTTTAGTTGAATTTGACAATGTTTCCATGAACTCTTAATGGGCAAACTGAGGGGGATTTGATTAAACTTTTTCCCAGATATTGTTTCCTTCTGCTTTAACAGCTCCACATTTCTGCTCAGTTCCCTCTGATTTTTCTGTTAAGAAAATGTTAAGTCAGAGAAATCAACTTATAACAGAGATGCTGCCAGAACCAGCAAATAGCTGTCTGGTTGCATTGAAATCACTGAAATTAATGATGGAGTTGAATTCATTCATCTTGTCCATACTGACTGTCATAGGAGGCATTCAGTGCTTATACTGCTAGAAATGTTCAGATGGATAGAAATAAGTTAAAGTGCTTGGCACACTACTTTGCCTAAAAGTTGGAGCTCAGAGCAAAGTGGGAAAATATTCCATATAGTCCATTCGAGGATAAAACAACTTTGAGCTGGCTGAGGACAAATGTTTTCTCTATCTTCTTTTCCATAAGCACTTGCATGTGAAAGTTTTTGTACATATACACAAAAGGAAACTCAGAGGCATACAAAGAGACATGATGGCATGGCAAGCTTAACCACTTGAAAGAGGCTGCTTCTGCCATCTTGGGTATTCACTGGGAAGTGGGAAAGGGGTCTGTTCCTTGTTCTTCACAGATAGGATGAAAGTGGGGTAAAAATTTTTATGCTGGGATTTTTGCTCCTTCCCCAAGAATAAATAATTCTGAGGAACCTCTGCTGCTTCCAGTCAGCCTCAGTCACAAAACAGACCAAATTCAAAGTATATATATTTTTGGTAGAAGCGGTTTGTAATAAATACTAATAATTTTTTTTCCTTTTCTTTGAGTCAGGATATGAAGCTAGAATGCATTTACACCAGTGGTATGTCTGCTGATTCCTCTTGTTATCTGTCTTGTATCCTGCACCATGGTCTGCAGGTTGGTCACCATGATTCTGTCATTTTTCACTCAGGTTATGGATTAACCAGGTCCGGAGCCACTTCCCACCCTGGGTATCTCCAGCTGCTATGCTGTGAGGTGCAGAGTACACACCATTCATCCCAAACTCAGTTTTGCTGACTGCTGTTGTAGCTCCTTGCTTTCTATAGAAATCTGCTTTCAGAGATGAACGCAACTTAAAATGTTCTTGTGATCTATTATATGTATTGTTTCATGTTATTCATGCTTTCCTTTTGTCTGGGGTCTCCCATCTTCCTATGTTTAAAGCGGATGATTGGATGAGTAGCAGGGATTGCGTTACATCTGCCATCGAGCTTCTTGAGGGGAATATCCAAGGCAGGAGTGAGGAGCTGAAGTAACTAAGGAGCTCTGAGATTTACTATGAAAAGATAAATGAATTTGTAAAAACTGGATTTGGGGTGCAAGACCATAGTTTCATGATTAGAGAAGGCTAGAACAGTTCACTCTTTCCCATGATGAGAGAATGTGCTGATGTCTGGTTGTTCCAACCTCTTTCTATCCCTCTCCAAAGCTGAAGAGATGGACAATGTAGGAAACTGGGCTGAAAATAGCAGAAAGCATGATCAGAAGTTAGGACTGTAGCACCCGTTATTGTCCTAGATGAATGAACTTAAAATGGAAGAGATTGTACTAATGATCTCTGCCCAGGATTATGGGCTGGTGAGCCTGTGTTATTTTATTTGCATAATATATTTCTCAGGAATAGTTTTGTGGCAGCTGAGTGTCTGCTCTGAGATCAGAACAGCCTCCTGTTCAGAGTGCAGTTTTCTGCCTCTAACCTCTTTTAGATAACTTTAAATAAATCTCCAAAGTGGGAAAAGTATTATTCCATTCACAAAATCTAATGATATCCCCTTTCCATGTTGTTTTATCTACTTCAGAGTGGAGATGAAAAGACACTGTTGGTCAACACTACCAGTTTTAGCTAGAAACACTCGAGTCCTCTACCTATGTGTTGAATATTTGTTGTGCCAGGTTCTCTCCCTTGATTGAGCTGCTTTGGAGGTCCCAGATTAACTCTCCTATGACTGAGGATTTGCCAGCAAAGAAACAAGGATATTGGGAGGTAATTAACTGAAGCCAGATTTAGATCAGCAGATACAGACGGAAAGAGGGTTAAGTAAGTAAATTCATTCCCTGTTAGAGCAAGTTATATTCACTGACTTATTTCTATCAATATCCATTCTCATTATTTTCTGTTGATAAAATGTACTTTCAGCAGCAAATGATAACGCTCAGGTGCCCTGAACACCTTGTTTTTCAAGCTACATAAAGCAAGACGTGTGAAATTCACATGTTGGGAAAAGGTAGTATGAAGTCTGTGAATTGAACTAATACGCTAAAATGTACAAAAAAGTTCTGCAAAATTGTGCAGTTTTAGGATGCAGAGGTGTGAGATCTACTTGCAACTGCCTCCTGTAGTAGGCCAGCTGTGCATCATCTCTGTGTTTTAGAGGAGTTATACTGGTGCTCCTGTGAGTAAAATGCTGTCCCTGTGAAAGAGGATCTCAACTGCGGTGCAATTTTATAGATTTTATACATACTTTTCTGCTGCAGCATCCCATGTGTCACACGTGGCTGGGTGAAGGATAGTTGGTCCAAGAGCTGAAGTTTTCACATTTGGGTTCATGCATGTCCCAAAGAATCATGAGGCCCTGCACACGGAATCCATGCTCATACCTTGATCACACTGTAGTCTGTGCTTTTGCTATGTTGACCAGAGAACAGAGGAACAGATATCCCTTCAGCCTGTACCTTAAAACTTTATTGTGTGCAGTCCCAAATTGTGTAAGAGAAAGAGATCACAGCTTTGTGCAGCACAAATGTAAAGTGTGAAGTGAGACCCTATAGCACAAGTCAGGTAGGCAGTGTTTGAATCTGGATGGGGTTGTCTTGGCCTCATTTCACAGAGCTGTTAAAGTTGGAGGACAGCTACCATCATTACTCATTCTGGTAGCTGCTACAGATACTAAGGGCTGGATTTTATTCAAGGCTTCTCTAGTGTTGTGAGGGAGATACAGAGTAACAGGAGTTGTGACATAGTGAGAGGTTTCAAGTTTTTATGTATAGAGTGGAAAGGCAATACTGTTAATAAAATTAAGATCCAATTTCTCCCAGATGAAAGCTAATATAGATTATAGATTTACATTAGGAAGCAATGTAGACAACAGATGAGCTTGTTTTAGAGAATCACCTTGGACTGAGTGCTCACATACAACTACAACTGAGATTGAAGGGAAGGATAAATAAAAAAAAAGGACTTAGCGCCTGTTGGGTGAAAGTGAGGTTTCTCTTTTCTGTCACCTCTTGCCTGTTGAGAAAACTGGATTCTGAGTTTCTGAAACTTTGAAACTCTGTTTCTGCCATTTGGCAAGAAGTATTTCAAAGTCTGCTCATTATTGACTTCACCTCGTAATCAAAATTTGCAAATTTTTTACAATCACAGACTTTAATAATGCTTATATATGTAAATTGTAGTTTCAAATATGTACTTTTAACTGTCTAGTTAGCATTTTTCTTCTGTTATTACACAAACTCATGTATTAATTTATAAAAACATAAATATATTTATTTGTGACCGTTTATGACCTGCTTTTTGGGGTTTATTTCCCTTTCTCTTTTTACTGATTTTTATCTGTCTTGCTCAATTGTGCCTTTGGGATCTTGTAGGGTTTCAAATTGTTCCCTGTTGTCATTCTCTACTTAAATTCTTTCTTTAATCACATTTAGCTTGGTGAGTTACACGTAGTTTATGCATGTTTTCACTGTATGAAATTGAACCTTCAAAAAGTCACTACATTCCTGGTTGGTATTTAATTCTGTTTGCAAGTAACGAATAAAATGCAATCTTGCCCTAAATAAAGGTAGCTTTTGTTGCCATGATCTTGACCTCCATTCATATCTTTTAGACAGTTTAGGAATGAAAGAGGGAGAGAGACTAAATATACTCAATCAGGAATTTCAAACACATTGTGTTTGGAAGTACAGATGCACTGTATTTGACAGGGCAGGATTGACTTTTTGCTGATTTTTTCAGGGTTTATTTCCTGAGTGCATAATAAAATGCTTTATGATGAATGAAAAAATCCACCAATTATTATAACAAATGCTATCTCTAAAGTAAGAATTGCTGCTTACCATGTCAGTTTTATTTCTCCAAGTAGTAGACAGAACACAGCCTCCTTTGTGCAGTCTTCTTCTTTCCAAGCACTTAAAGTTTTCCGAACAACAGTTTACAAAGAAATTTACCAAGGATCTTGACCAGCCCTCATGGGAAAAATACTTCTTTCTAATGCCACAATCATTTTATTATGGTGTCTTTTGCAGATGAATGACCATGATTTGCAAGGTAATCCATCAACTTTAGTGTTGTCAAAGCTGTCATGGGATTTAAGGGGTTTAGAAGGAGGATCTTAATATTTAGGGGAAATAAAATTACCATTGCTCAAAAATAGAAGAATTATATTGATTCTGATAGTAGACATTTTATTGACAGGTTCCATTTCTAAATGAAAGCAAACACACACAAAAAGTGATGCAGCAACACTCAAGGATATTAATTTTGCCCAGTATTAATGCCAAGTCTGACACAATCCTGGTGCAAACAGGGACGGTTTTACAAGGATCAGTTTAAATCCTGAATTTTGAAGACATCTCTTCTACTATCAGTGGCACATCAAAGGGAATCAGTATCATAGACAGACTGGATAAACGGGAAATTCTTTTAAACAACTAGATCAATCTAATGATTTACCTGGAAAACATGGTGTATGCCAGTCCTATAGCAATACATTAGTAAGCAGCAAAGTTCTTATTTTCATCTCCAGTGGTGCTTTTTTTCCAGAGAAAAATAATTTCTCTGGCTGCACTAGAACATAAGTTTATGATACTTCAGACCTGCACATAGATATTAATGGTAGAAACCTGTTCTCTGCTCAGGAAAATCCAGATTGAGCAATTCTCTTCTGGAATATGCCAGTTCTTGTCGTTTTCTTTCTTTAATCTAAATGTACATATATGGACATAAATATGTATGAGGGTGGGGCATGTTCAAGAACACAGAGTTTAGAGTTGGTAGATGAAGTTACAAAGTTTGTAGCAGTAACATTAACATGTGTCTCCTCTGTGCCACAGCTTCCACGAGGGTCACTAACAAGGACTTTTTCTAGATTCCTGCTTGTTTCAGTCATACTCATTGTCTAAATTTTGTAATCTACTAACTGTGCCTAAAATTGAGTACCTGTCAGCTGAAGATCACAGAATATTTGACACAGATTGCAAATTCCTTGAACAAAAATCACTTTAACCTCCAATGAATCCATTCTGTAGCACAGAATATGTTTGTACCACATACTAATTCTTCATACTATCTTAGATAAGCAAAAATACAAGGTATCAGTTTCAAATGTCAGGTCTGTTTACCCAAACCTGTAAATGAAATTTTGCATGTAAATCAGAGTTAGAAGGTGACATGTATGGAGACACCATCATCTTCCAGCTATTCAGTGTAGCACAAATCTTGGCTTCCTATCACATCTGGAAAAGGACACCTCTAGCGAACATGACACCTACCAGCACTAAAAGCATTGCATATTTCCTGGCTGAGAGTCCTGATTGGTATCATAATCTATGGCACCTGAACATTCCTGATGGCAGCACTCTGATCAGGAAGCTAATTAGCTACAAAAGGGAAATATTTAATCATAAATTACTGATTACTATCCCATTACGTAAGGAAGCAATCATGCAATGGAAATGTACAAGCCTGAAGGACAGAAAAGGCCCAAAGTAATTTCATGAGCATAATTTGGTCCAGATACAGGAAGAAAAGACCAAACAAGAGGTCAAGTATTAGCACTGAGAGGCATATTGCACTCATGAGTAATCAGCTTGTTTGAAGACAGTGTCTGCTAGTGAGAGAGTTACCACTGCTTTAGTAAATCAGTGACCCACCTGTAATGGCGAGTGCTGCAAGAAAAGTGAGTGGGTAAATTGCAGCCTCTAAGGTCAGCAACACAATATGATTCTCTCCCTAGTGTTTGATAACAGCAGATGGAGGATGTGGTACTGTGAAGTTCTCTGCCTGGTGTGAAATGAAATGTGAAATATTATTTTGCAACTCTTTTTTTTTTTCTTTTTTTGTTTCTTTCTTTTTTTTTTTTGTTTTTCCACTTGTGCAGATCCATAGCTGGAGAAAAACATGACAAGTGTGTTCTTCCTTATGGAGCTATTTCATGTTATGTCAGCTGTTAATTTGGCATATTAATGTCAGTGGGAATGTGACTTACATTGGAGTCCTGCTCTGTGGTAATGATTCTAGTATGGATTTACACTTATGAGGATTGTATCTAGAATTAGTCCTTTATTTCAAAGTGTCATTCCTCTTCAGTTATATTATTTATATGTATTTTAGAAGTGAATAAGTAACATCTACGGTATCGTGACATATATATTTTATTTCTGCTCCTTAGAATAATATGTAATCATAGAACTTTCCATGAAGCAGTATGGGCCAACTACTCTTGGTCTTTAGGTCTTACTGAAATTAAAGTCAGCTCTTAAGTATTCTGCAAGAGTTACCTAGAGCTTTTCTTTAATCCAGCAAGCTCACACATGGAAATCAACAGAGAAGACAAACTAAATAGATAAACAGTTGAAATAGGTTTGTTTACCATTCTTGATGTTTGCAAAACAGTTTGTATTTACCCTTTGTAGCTATTGAAATGCTACTCTGGATTTGTACTTGGTGAAGTACTTCGTGATCTATATACTTTACTTGCTATTATTTTGTAAAGTGCCACTAATATTTACTCTGAGTCAGATTTTACTGCTTTTGATGGTGCAGAATAGCACTTCCTTACATGAACAGACAATAAAAATTCTCATGTGGAGGATGTTCTTTAGGGAGAATAAGATATATTGATAGACTGAGAAGAATACTTGCAATTTTACAGAACCCTATAAGGTATATTTTACATGTTTAAACAGTGGTTAACCTTTATACTAAACATTACTCTTCAGAAAGCTGGGAGAAGACAATGTTCTTTCAAGAGCAAGTAACAGATTTCAGTGGAATGTCACGTTACCATGAAAAACAAGAACTTCAATAACTTCATGAAACTGCTAAACAAAACAGATTGATTGAATGATAAAGCCCAAAATATCAGAGTGGGTCAAAGATACTTCCAGAACAATTTGTTTGCCATGGGGAGATGCCACTTTATATGTACCAAACCCTAATTCAAGAACATAGTATATAATTTCGCACTCGTGGATTTACATAGCCCGAACTCCTGGCCTGGACTACATAAGGGCATTCTGCCTTAGCATGAGATCGCTTGACTGATAAATCTCCTCTGCTAAGCATGAAATCATAATGGTGTGGGTGAGATTTAAGATATTCAGACCTAAGAATAGCTATACTAGTAAATAAACCATATCAAGTCATTTAACAGTCTGTTTAGCTCAGTACACTGTTCTTCATGGTGTCTCATAGATATTGAATAGGAAAAAGCATATGAATAAAACAGTACAAAATGGTATTTTTTTCCATTCTTATTCTAAGATGCTGGAAATTTGTGGTGTAAGGATTTCCCGAGATGGGTGCTATACCCTCATTTTTGTGTTTAAGAGCCCTTGAAGAATTTTGTTGCATGAATAAATCTAGGTACTTTTTTAACCATCTGTACTTTTGACTCCTGTACTGTCACGAAGCAATGAAATGTGCAAAGAATACTGACTTTAGTTTAAGAACCTTGCTCAGTCATTGTACTGGGTTCCTTCTAGCTTCTGTATCATAAGAAAAGGCAAAAAAATTTTCCCCATTCACCTTCTCCATGTCAGTAATTATTTTGTTGTTGCCTGTAATTTCCCTTTCTTCTGTCTCACCTCCAGTATTAAGATCCCTTATCTTCTAATTATTCCTCATCTGAAATTCGTTTTTCATTGTCCTCATTTAACTGCTCCAAAACATTATAGCACGGCATAATGCAATTTGTCTTTGCTTTTTCCCGGTAATTCTCTGTCACCACTTTCTAATAATCTGTTTCCCTCTTTGGCTGATGCTTAGCACTGAAATGATGCTTAGCACTGAAATGATGCTTTCACTGAATTCCAGGAAAATGTTTTGAGAAGTAACGTTAACTTAGAAGCCAACATTTATGTGTCTAATTAAAGTTATTCTCCATGTGCCTCAGTTTGCATCTATTGATACTGAATTTCATCTGATGCTTTATTGCTCAGTTACTTGGCGTTAAGAGCCCTCTGCAACTCTTAGCTGTCAATTCTAGTTTTCACTGCTCTGCGTAACTTTGTGCCACATGATATATGAATACCTTGAAAAATAATAGGACCACTTTTGATATCTTTACATGATGAAAATTAACCATTTATAGCTACTTCGTCTTTTCCATCTTTTATGCGTTCTTGTGAGGTCTTTTCTTATGCCCTGTGGTAATGTATCTTCCAACAAACAGTTGGATAAACTGCTCTGGAAATCAGACAGGCTGGAAATAAGTAGTACAGTGAGTGACTGTCATGTGCTCTTGGGTTTTTCAGGAAGCTGAGAATCTGCACCAGTTGCCTAGAATAAATCAGAAGCAGAAAACCTCAGATCTTCAGCAATAACACCACACATGGCGAATTGAAAATAGAGACATGAAAGTGATGTCCATCAGCACTGCAGAGGGATTCAGCACAAGATGGTAAAACAACACAAATGAGTTTCAGGCAGGGATTCAAGGAAAAAATATTGTCCTCATGATTAGAATGACGAAAACTGTGTCTGATTTTTTTGGGAAAGTAAATTGAAAGAAGTGCTGGTTGTACTGCTCATGTGCAGATCAACTACTGTATTCAGGCCTGTCTACAGCTAGCAGGGCTTGAGAAGTGACCTGGAAAGATGGTTTCCATGTGTAGGATGCCATGAGTTAAGTAATTCATACAGCCCACTCACAGATGAGACTTTTCTTGATTGATTCTGGGACCGGGACAGGGAGTAGACAATGAAATGCAGGAACATTCTATGCACGGGAGCGTTCTCACATCTTATTCCCCTCAGTCCTTCTTTCATTGTATGATCACACAGACACTTAACGTGTTGTAGAAAAAGATGCTTGGGGGCAGATAGCCTCTTGCCTTCAGAAAAATCCATCCTTCTTCACAAACTTCTGTTGGCTCAGACTGAGACCTCTGAAAGGGAATCCAGAAGCAGGCTACAGCCCGAGTTAACTGTCACGTAAGGCTACAGATGGCTTGTGGGCTGAAATCCCTTGTAACGAATGATAACATGGAGCATTGTTTCACTGTTAAGTGCTTAATTTGTTCGCAGGGTAATTTTAGAATGATAGTTTGAACCAGTCATTCGAAGTGTTTTCATTCTCCCTTTAGCAAAGCAAATTCCTTCAGCATTTGGATTTTTTTCTTTTCAAGGTCACTGATGAGTGGTTGACCTATGAGTGGAAAAAAATGCATATCTTCAGGTCACTAGCTTTCAGATGAGGCTATCTGCTCCAAGTTCATGGGAAAAAAACAGCAGAGTCTCTTGCTGGAAATTAATAAATTGATTCAGACATGCTCAGGAAATTGTATTGTGCCACAGGGAAAAAATTATTTATGACCTCATCTGGAGATCACCTTCTGCCTCAAGCCACAAAAACTCTAGAAGTAAGCTGGATGAAGACATTAGAGAATAGTTTCCATGGGAAATCCTGCCATTGGATGGACAGGATGACCTATAAAATAGTATTTTATATCTCTAATTTTGGAGTATCTATGATTTACAGTCATTATAATCTCATTCTGGCTAGCGTCACTACAGGTGTAAAACTTCTTCCTATGTGTGTCTTATCATCCCTTTTAGATTTATGAAAGCTATCTGCTTTAATCTTGTAAAATACGTCAAAGGAAATGATAGGTCAGTATATTTTTCTTTAATTCACCATTCTAACAGGTGCTTTTGTGGCCCCTGTTGCACTTATACTTGAGTGTCCCGTACTATCTCTGCAAGAGAAGTATGTTCTTGCTTTATCCATTTCATCTGTGAGGAAGAAAAGTCACAGAAGACATCTATGATGCTGCACAGATCTCAGCACTGGACTTCTGAGTTCCAGCCTATCTCTTTGTTCACTCGCCCTTCCTGTTATCTGCCTGTCCAGGAAGAACATCAGACAAATGCAGGACTGAGAAAGGAAAGTGGCTTTGTTTATAAATCCAAGTCTCTTGTAGAAAATGAAGTACAAATATTTTTCAATGTGTTTCAGTTCATGCCTTTTTAAAATCATTTTGAGAGGCAGGGAAGTAAATACAACATAGCTAATTAAGTTAGTCATTGCATTTGCAGAGATGGATGTATGACTAATTAAAATTAGTGGAATATATAGGTAGTATATCCTCTTCTGGTGCATGTTGTTCTGAGTAGCAAAGGTGAGCAAGCATGGTGGTTGAATCAGATCTCTGACACATCATAAAACCTCACACTCTTTCAGGACCAGAAAAATGTTGCCAGCAGTTTCTTTAGACAGGAGATTTGTCTTCTGGAGTAAGATGATATGAATGAAAGTGGTCAGAGAACGGATGATGAAAGTATCTGAAGACTAGGAAAGTAAGCTGAGGAAAGGGCAGAGGGTTTGGGTGCATAAGAGAAGCAGCAGATGTGTAAGAGAGCTCTGCAAAGCCTGAGGATAAGCAGGGTAAGTAAATACACTGAAGGAAAGATGTGAAGGCCCTTGAAGAGCAGGGTGGATTACCAGTTGCAGCAAGTAAAAGAAAATGTAATTTTTGTAACTACTTTGTAAGGAGATGGAGCCAAGGAAAGCAGTAGTTTCAGGCCAGAAGAGTTAGACAGCAATAGGTCAGGTATCAGGGTGTAGACAATAATTACCTAGTGGACAGAGACTGGGACATGGCAGACTACTCTCTGACACAATACCTGAGTATTCTGGCTGGAAGAGGCATTAACAAGCCCTTGGTTTAGTTAGCAGGTGATTTTTGAATGTTGTTTTTGCTGTCTCTCAAACAGAGAACTGATCCTAATGTGAACCTGAGCCCTCAACAGAAACAGAGCCGGGAATTCCTCTACATCCTGAAAGCACATACTGCTGGGAGGTGAATTCCCACTGCAGTTCTTCACTTTTCCAGCCCCTTTCCAACCGTGTTCCTAGTGCTGCCCAGGGATTTTCCTCTTTTAGAATCTGCAGTGCTACATGAACCTGGAAAAGAATCAGGGGTTCAGGCCCGACTGTCTCTAAGTGCCTGGACAATGTACAGTTGGGAGGGGTGTCTGAGTCCAAGATCCAAATACTGCCTTGATGGGCCCTTTTGAACTTCACTTTTACTCTGTCTCTCGTTTAGGAGTTTCTCAGCACCCTAATACCTTGTTTGAGAGTGAGGTGTGCAGATCTTAAAAGCCATAGAGAGAATGATGCTTGGAGGAAAACTGAAAAAAACAGTTATAGTTTCTGTTTACCACGGATCCTGCTTGTCCTTTCAGAAGCATAATCATAGAATTATAAGTTGGTTAAGACCTCTAAGATCATCAAGTCCAACCATCTGCCCAACAACACCATGCCTACTAAACCAAAGTGCCACATCTACACGT
>Ga0181612_154650_pt1 | contig 28623 bp, 14 predicted proteins | sample HoacroProtozoa21_FD_119630 | JGI IMG/M metagenome (GOLD analysis project Ga0181612, IMG submission 119630) | Hoatzin crop microbial communities from Cojedes, Venezuel. Combined Assembly of Gp0051906, Gp0051904, Gp0051908 | reverse complement strand
GTCGCAGCCGTGCTTCTGCAACACGGGGATTCACAGCCACGAATACTTTTGGCCTGGTTTTATTCTGCTTTGCGCATTCCCCAACAACTTATATCAGTGCATAAATCAGAAATAAACTCTCAAGAAGAAAATCTCATTTAACATTCACGGAAGTGTTTCATCTTCATTTTGCAGGAGTATAAATGACAACACAAGATGTAAGATGGAAGAAGTTTTATGAGCGTCCTTAGGGGACAGATCCTAGATCATTTAATCAAATGGATCTAGACACGTTGTCTTTGCTGGAAGTGTGACCAGCTGACATCTGTGTTGAAGAAAGGTCACGTACCTTGTGACCCAACAGAGGCAAACATTCAAATAAAAAAGATAAACCGACAACATTTGGGAACGGTAAGCAGGCAGACCTAGCAGGCAGGCACACACACAACGTACGGGGCACTCAGGATCTTGCAGCGATGACAGAGTCGTCAGCATTTGAAACGTTTTGAAAGGGAAATCCCTCTAAATGGCACAAGGACACAGCAGGTTCCCAGCTCAACCCTCTCCCAGGGCCAGCTCCGAAATCCAGCACTGACAACTTCCACCACCCCTTCCTCAGCTCACCTCTGCCCAGAGCTGAGAGCAGAGAACAGTTAACTCCTTGCTATGACCATGGAACATTTTCCTTATGTCCATCCAGCTCTAATACTCCCAGAAAACGCAAAGAAATATAACGATAAAATAAAATCTGCTCTTGGCCACTGCTACGTTAACACTGACGCGTGTCACAGATCGAGGTCAGCTTGTTTTTCCCAATTCAAAGTACTACTTCTAGCCTGTGAATGATTCCCGAACTGTGGTTGCTCTAATTAGTAAGAAACATTTAGGTCAGCATCCTGGTTACTACAATTACTATTATTAATTGCATTCGATTACACATTTGCAACTATTAAATGCAGTATCTCTAGAGTACCTGTGCAGACTTTTAACTCAGCAGAAAATAATGAAAAGTATTTAACAGAGAGAAATGGCCAGATAATGCAAGGCTAAAATTCATGCTAGCCCCATGCATCATCTGTCTCCTCTCTGTGTGTGCCTGGCTGATCCAGCGCACGAGAGACACAAAGGATTTGTTTTCCTTCATCCTCTTTTCTCTCTGGACCAAAGGCCTCTCTCCTCCGTCGTCCCGCTCACGCCGTGGCTGCTCAACTCCCCGCGTTCACCAGGATCACAGCACGTGGGCAGCATCGCAGGAGGGCAGGGCAGGCGATGATCTCTCTCAGAGCTGTCCAGAGAACAAAAATGCCGTTTTGTGGGGGCTTCTGGCAGTCTGCAATGTGGCTTCATCCCAATTAGGAACAAAAACTCAAACTTTAAAAATTGTCTGAGAAAAATAAAACCCACAGATAACCCGCTTGGCTAAGGATGCAGCGCTAGCTTTCCCATGGCTGCAAGGGCTCTCACATTCACTCCCACAGAGTCAGGACTTGACTTTAAAAAAAAAAAATTCACTTTGAAGCAGTGTTTCTGTGTCCTACAACGTTAAATTGCTAATGGGAAAGGAAATATATTCATGATTCAGTGTATGAAAGTAGCCTTGGAGGAATGCAGATTGTATTTTCCCTCTGCAAACATTTGATCATCCCAATAAAACAGCAGCCCCACCTTTTCCACCAGCTCAATAAATCACAGAGAATGGAAACAACAGGTTTATAGTTGTCATGATGATCGTTACTGAAGGATTTTATGGTGTACTGGAGAGATGGGGGTGCTTGTTTATAGGCACGAGGTGCCTTCTGAAGGACTGTGGGACTCTCTAACACTCAACTCGCTGCTTAAGTTTCTGGTTTAAAAAGGAAATTATTCTCCTGATTCAGCCTCCACCTCAGTCGTGATTGCATTTGCTGATGCTCCAGCCTTTCCAGGCAGCCCTGCTCAGCGAGAGGCTGAGCCAACGGCTCTCGGAACGAGCAGAGAGCTTCTGTAGGTCACGGCAGCCACCGTTCTGCAGTCCTCATGCAGATAATTGCACGGCCTTGTGCTAGTAAAGCCCCCGCAAACCTGAGTCACATCGCCGTAAGGCTCTGACCTCTGCTTCTGCACTCGTTGCTGTTAATTATCCCTATTGATTAGGGTTTGAGCTTACAGCAAAGATCACAGCCATGTTATACAAGTCCTGGGTCACATTCAGAGTAGGAGGCAGCTTTTGTCCAGAAGCATTTTTTATCTACCACGTGCCATTCCCGGGAGAGCCGGACAGTCACCTACCCCGCACTGTATGTCCCCAGGACCACCTGAGACACGAATAACCCTCTGGAAGAAGTTAACATCTCATCAGGCAGGTACAGAGGGAGCTGGCTGTGACCGCCCTCCTCACTGTTGCGTTGCCTTATGTATGCTGCAACATTACGTACCTATGGTTTAGTTCCAGCTTTAAAGTCTCCAAGGAGATGGCGTCTGCTGCCCTGTATTACAAATAAGGCCAGGAAGCGTTGGGCCAGAATGCACGGTAGTCGTTCCGAGTGATGACTTTCAGGTCTAAACGCTCCTTTGGAAGCCTGTTTGCTCCCAGGCCGGCGCTGACAGAACCCACCAGGGTCTGTGATGTCCACGGGACAGCAGTGAGTGAGAGCAGAGCTGGGGCAGCAGCAAAGGGACGTTCCACGGGTCTGTCTCTTGGGCTAACGCTACTCCCTCCACCATCTCTCATCTCCTTCTGGGTGTAGGAGCTCTGTATTCCTCTACCATAACACCTTCTTTCCCTTCTCCATAGAATTGATGACAAATTAGCATTTCTCCCTCTTGAATGGCTCTGTACAGTGAAGTATCTGTATCTTAACACTTGGACACGACTTTCCTTTTATTAGAAATCTCCTGTGCTGCTTTACGACCAGCTCTGCAGACTGACAATAAAGCAACAGGAGGAGAAGTGTTTCAAGAGGTGCTGAGCAGCTCTGACTTCTGCCAACTCAGCGCTTCACGCAAAAGCACTCAGCATCTGGCAGGATTGAGCTTTTGCATATTTTTTTTCTAAACGCTCCCCCTGCTTTTTCATAGCATAAATTAAGTTTAATACCAGAGCAAGTGTGCAATGCTGCTCAGGGCAGAGAGCGCTAATGAGCTGAGCATTGTACTGCAAGAGCAACTTCCCTGTCCACCTCACCTCTCTTTCCTTTTTTACATTTTAATACTTGATCTTTTCTAAAAATAGCCACTTTTAATATGGTCTTCATAAAAAATTATAAAAGATCTTTGAAAACTTTGCTTTGGATTTAATAAGCTGGACAAAGTGGTCATCCCAGCAACCAGGCTGAAGAGCACCTGGGAACAGAAACACCCAGCTCCTGGTGCAGGACCGATCTCATAGCACTGGATCCCCAATACCACACATGGCTGCTTCAGTAAAAGAATGAAGATAATAAATAAGGTGCCTGTTTAACACCCTTTCCACAGTACCTGTTCACCAAGTTCCCCCAGAAAGGAAAGAAATAGGACGGGGACAATAAAAATGACAGATCGAAGTTGGACTGAGACACAGCAACAGTGAAAAAGCATTTCAAATCAAGACTTCTGAGGAGCGCTCCGGCTGGTTTCCCCCAGATTCATTAATAACAGCTTTGCATTAGATAGGTGTTGCTGCACTTGGTATTTGGTTTCAAATACTACAATTGCTTCTCACAGGTTTTCCCCCCAGTAGCCAGGTGCAGGCAGTTGGGCTCTCTGACCAGTTTTGCACTGGTGTGATGTCCCAGGCGTGTTGCTGACCTGCCTGAGGCAGCACGGAGAGTCAGCACGGCACCTGAACCAACGCACCGGGCTGTGGGCTCTTTGGGAGCTCAGTTTGACGGTACTCCACCTATTTGCAGTACCTGCGTACTGTTGCAAGACACATATCTAGACATGGGACACTGAGAAGGCACGCGAGTGACTCCGACTCAGGGAAACAAATGCCTCAGAATGAAGACTGTGAAACGATGAATCTCTTTAACTTGCCAGGAAGAAATTCAAAAGGTAATTTGATTACAGTGCACAAGCACTTTCACAGGAAGAAACGATCAGATACTGAGGACTCTTTAATCTAGCAGAGATGAGCACAGAGAGAATCTCTTGATGGAAATTAAAGGCAGACAAATTTGTATTCAAAATAATGCTTGCATTTTGTAAATAGGGTAATGAATCATTGGAACAACCTGGGAGTGGTAGACTCTCCATCAGCTGGTGCCTCCCAGCCTAGACCTGGGTCTCTTTGAAAGATACTTTTTTGTAGGAAAAAAATGATCTTCACAGCTTTGCCTGTGAAAGAAATCCGACAAAAGATCTCCAGTCCAATGCCAAAAGCAACAAGGATTACCTTAACCTATGCATCAGGTTGCTTTGGACCCACCTGGCTGCATCTGGAGCAGACCACGAGACCTTCATACATTTCTTTCTGTCTGCAGAGCTATAGGAAAATAATTGCAGCTGGGGAGCAAAGACACACAGTCTGTAGGCTGGGGTGAAGGGGCACCACCTTCAGCTGGTGCTGCTGCCCCAGAAGAGGAGAGCTGATGGGAAGAGGGACCTCCAGCAGCCACCCCACCCAGCACACAAGCGGTCATTATTTCAACGCATTGTCCAAGCAGTCCTATTAGTGATGCTCACACTTGGTGTGCTATTGCCCAGGAACGGAGACGGCTTTAGAACGCATTAGCGCTCTCCACAGCAAATTAGCAACTGGAGTTTGGATGTTCACTAACAGGAATATCTTTGCATCCCTTATATGCTTCTGGGTGGCTTCCCCCTGAATCCAGATAGCACATCATTTATTTAACTTGCTGAATAAAGTAATTAATACTAGGGAGTTCTGACTGCTTGGCAGAGTATACTGTTACAGCTAACAAATTTTATGTCTTTAGGCGTCACAGCAGAATTTGATTTAATTTGTCCCAAGGTTAAGAAAGACAGGGAAGAAATTTGATGGCTCCAGATCACAAATTCACTGCAATTTATCATCTTCACCACGTGGCATGGACAGACACCACTTCCAAGTTAAGATGGTAGAAGTTTACCAGTCACCTTTGCTTCAAACTTGCATTCATCCATTATCAGATACTGCCTGACCAAAACACGCCGTGTCTCCCTGCTACTGGCAAGGGGAGCAGACGCAGAGTACAGTTATCCCAGAACTGGCACATCTTCCCTGCCTTTTGGATGAGGGCCCCCAAAATTTTGGGATTAACTAGTCAAGATGTATACAATCCCAAGGAAAGATATGGAAGCATCTTAACCAGACTTTTCCCCTGAAAGTTCGGTTTAAACTGCATTTTTAAAAGTCAGGAAATTCAACAGAATGTTCTGAATTGTTTTCTTTTCTTTTGCTGAAAGAGAAGAAAGGGAACATGTGGCACAGTGGCTCTTTCTTAATCACATCCAGGTTGCCGGATAACGCATTCTTGCGGTCAGATTTCCTTCCTTAAATAACAAAAGCCAAACCAATGGAATAATTTCTCTACTTTGTTATAAGATGTTTGCAACAGAGAAAATGCAGTTATACAGAGGACCGACCTCCCCCCCCTCCCCAATTCCCAGTGTCACAGCCTTGCAGAGAGCTACATGTTTGGTCTCAGCACAGAGTTATCTTTAGGACTCAAACAGTGCACCTCCCTCCGCTCAGCAGTGGATTTGGGAGCAATGAGGCTTTTCGAGCCTCAAAAACTAGCATAGCAGTGGCTTGGCCAAGATCTCACAGAGCAAAGAGAAGGAACCAAGAGTTTTCCACTCTGTGAGTCACAGAGCTGACCAATAAGTCACGCTCAATTTCCAAAGCAGGGGCTACAGCATTACAACAACCGCTTCCAAGAAGACGTGTATCAGGCTACAGCTTGTGAACACCATTATGCAGCAATTCTGTACCAAAAGAGCTCCCAGACATGCAGTGAATGTGGTAATGAAATGTCCCGGTTTACGGCATTTTCTCCATTTCTCTCTCTGTCACTGTCCTTTAGGAAGGGAAGATGAAGAATAAAGCTCTATTTTTAGAAACAAGTCTAGGTCCTAAAAAGAGAACAAATTTAGTGCAGAGATTTCCTAGCAATAAGGAAATCATGTACTACAGGCCGCCCGAAGCATCCCTCCCGGGACAGACCCACTTCCTCCGTCTCAGCAGAGCTGCGGCTGTCCGCATTGGAGCAGCACTGAGGTGAAATCCAGGAAAGACAACAAGATGGGAAGAGGACGCTTCACCCCCCTCCGCCTGCCTCACATGATTGAGAACTGAATCTGACTCTTCCTTATCTATTTGACAAATGATTAAATTAGCCTAGTCGTATTGTCAATGATTCACAGAATATCTTGAAGGGTACAAGCCACTTACTTATGAGATCTTCCTAAAGGTTAATTCCATTTTCGAGGGCTGATTTCTGCATCAGGTTTCCACTGCGGTTTTCCCAAATGGCTCTGTAGATGAATCTCTGGATCAGACAGACATTTGTCATTATTCCAGGTCAGCAAGAAGCTGGGCAAGAGAACAAGAGGAAAGCATTGCTATCTGTACGACGGAAAGTCATGTGAAGTTGTCTAAGAAGTTGGGAGAACTTGGATTATAAAGACCATAGATTCTAAAGCAAAATCTAGACAAATGTCACTAGTCTTTAAATCCGTAACTTCTAAGACATGGGCTTTGACTCTCTACTCTTTCCTGGACAAGTTGTCTGGGACTCATTTTGATCTTGCCGGGATGCCCTCAGCGAGGTACCACGCACCATGATTAAGTCTCCCAACCAGGCCACTCCAGATTTGGCAACAAAAGAACAAGTGTTTCATAGAAATAGTAGCTCTGTAATTCATAATCCATGCCAGAGCCAGCAAGGACATGTGTCCAGAATTCTGACTCTAATTACTTATGCTGCCCTGCTCAGGCAGTTACTAACGTGATTTATTTTAAAGACGACAAAAAATTATTATTGCTGACCACTTAAAATAACTGTCTTTGGAAGTACCTGACAGTTTAAATCTAAGAACATACAAGGGAGAGCCCAGGTCCTCAGCAGAGATACAAGCCCTTTAGTCGAGTGGTTATTCTGGGACACAGAGGACCATTTAATGTGGTTTTCTCATTAACGTGCCTGCAGGTGAGGCTCTCCTGCAGGGACCTCTGTGCCTCCTCGACACGTGGGAACCTGCTGCCAACCCTTGCCTAACTGCTGCATCACAGTCTGAGGCCACTGCTCATGGCAGCTGTGCGTGCTGTTCCCCATCACGTCTTACACAAACTGGCTCGCTGCATCTTTTTATCCTGCTTAGTTCTTGTCTCTGATAATATTTAGAGGCTCTCTGGGATACAAATAGTTTTGATCTGTATGCACAACCACCTAGAACAAGGAAGGCTCAGGTCCTCCGTCCAAATAATAAATAATAGTTAATATACTCCAGGTATGACTAGCCAGTTTCTACCTAAAAATGTCAATAAAGCAGGGTCGTATTGATGCAGAGAGACATAAAATGTGAACTCCTTCAATACATGCACTTATTTGTCTCAGTTTGTGAGGCTAGGAAGGAAAGAGCTGTTAGCAGTGAATAGTATTTTATTAGCATCATAAACCCCAAGAGCAAAGTTTGTGTCACAGAGAACTGCACATGCATTTGAAGGCTTAATTTATGTTCCTGACATTTTTTTTTTCCCCTCCTTCCTTCTCTTTTTTCAAGCAGGCATGTAATATAATTTAAAATAAAGACTAAAGGACTTTGAAGACACCTTTGGGTGAAAGGGATGTTCATGCAAACGGAAAACCTACATCCTGCTGAAATCCTGGCAGTTAGTATATTAATCTATAGTGCAGAGGTACATGGAAGCTTCAGTAAAAATGCAGTACCACATATACCAGGTTCTGAGCAAACAGCATCCTGAAATGGCAGCAACCTTGAAAGGCAAAGCCCAGAAGGAAGAGACAGATGGGGGTGAAGTGACTTGCTAAGGAACTCCAACACGTTAGCAGTGGGAAATTAGTGAGAAGAAAAATAAAGCACGGCTTTTATCGGCTTTCCACGAATTTGAGCTTCAGCGATAAAGAAGCCGATCTTCAGCGGGTGCAAAGCCGTGCTGACAGGAGACACGCGCTGACCCACACCACGAGCGTCCAGCCCTGCCACAGCAGCCTTGCAGCACTGCACCTTAACACCCATCTCCGTCGAAAACAACCCAGCATTAGGGGTCAAAACTCCTCCAGCTGCTGCTCGTTCTCCTGCACCTCTAACCGTGTTTTCCTTTCCTTTGGCCCTTTTGGAGATGGGTCAGGTTTCTCGTGATGCTAGGAAACAGATCTTGCAATACAATTGCAATCAACCACTGTTAATCAGCAAATTACAGCTTTCCATGCATTACAAAGATTTTAACTACCAGCTGCTTATTCCGGTTTATTTATGTGGTAACAATGCGGTAGGGCAAGTTCCACGCCTCTAACAGAGCTGTTAAGTCTCTGTAAACATGGCTTTAATGACCAACGAACATTTATTTAAGATTCTGCAGCCTGCCTGTTACGAAGAAGTGAAATTAAACATGTAGGTGAGTGCTGTAGGCATAGCACTGGAAGTTTTATGACAAAAGAAATAGGCTGCACGGGCAGCTGTGAAAAAGCTGTTCCGCAGGGTACAGGATAAAACGGAGCAGCATGGTGCAAGTTTTTCAGCAGACTGTGACTTGCTGCCTATTGAGCAGTAAAAGTATTTGTGGCTCTGAACAATGAGGTGAGGTAAATCTCGTATGTCACAGCCTAAACACAAAGGCTCCGGGAGTTCAGGAAGGAATAGTCCCTGTTGGGAAATACATTGCCACGCTCTTTGCTAGAGCAAGGCCTGCGTACCCATACACACCTCCAGTTCCACATGGGTGTTGAGCAAGCGAAGGAAGGTGTGGAACAAGATCTGGGGAGCAGACCTACACAGCACGACTGTCTTTGTCCTTGGGTTCTTCTAAGCACAGCCAAATGATGGCTGACTACAGGGGTAAAACTAGCTTGAAGAATAGGCTGAAGACCCTATTAAAGCTTTATGATATTCTTAATTATTTGCTTTGTGTTGGTGCCTAGAGAATCCCCTGCCCTTTCCATCAGGCTCTTGAATCCCACGTGCTGTGCTCTTTGCTGTACAGGCACAAGACAAAAGATAGTTGCTGCCACAGGGATTTTACTTTTTAGGGCAGCACAGCAAAGAACAGTTTTCAGATGTGATCCGCAGAACACCGCAGTCAGCGTCACAAAGGGTAATGGTATGCACCTTCAAGGCACAGCGAGTCAGATCATTTGCATGGCCACCAAACTGGGCTAAAACAAAACTAATGGGCTCACCAGTTCCTAGCTCTCCTTCTAAAGAAGAAACTAGCAATTTATTTTTCCTGGAAGGGTTGCAGGAAAAAGGAAAGGAAAAAGGATTATTCTACTTTTCTTCCAACTTGAAACTGCAAATATTGCCCCATATAAATAACATGCTGCATAAAAGTATCATCTCTTTCCTTCCCCCTCTCCTCTGCAATTTCAATTTTTTATTTTTTTCCTCTCTTTTATTTCACAGCTTTTAACCTTGCCCAATTGTCCCTCTTAAATAATAATTAACTCTCTTGTTCAGCCAGGGAAGTGTTTTAAAGCTCTAGCAATTTTATTTTCTATACGACACCACAGGAGATGATGGGAGGAAAAAATTAAATCAGAAGGTTTCTCAAGAATCACCCCTCTAAAAGAAACATTTGTTACCTCTGCCTGGTGAAAGGCAAATGCTGCTGCCAGATCTGTAGAGCGATCCGGCAGTAACCAGCAGTGTTCACACAATGATTAACTGAAAGAGAGGAGAAAGAAGAAAATAAACAAGTAGACAAGGCTGTTGGGCTGCACTCTCCACGAACGCCTGCTCCCGACAGGCCCACGTCTTGAGTCGTGAAGACGCTCAGCGCTTCAGCACAACAAAACGACGACCGCCACTGGGTGACCCAGAAAAAACAACGCGTAATGAAGTTGTCTCCCTCGCGCTTCGGGGCGAAACACAACGCAAACCGCTTTGCAGCCTCAAAAGCAGGACATGGGCGGAAAAACCCAAGAGCAATGTACAACGATAAGTGAGAGAGCACTTATTTTAATTATAAACTGGACCAAATAAATTAGAAATTCAATTACAATGCCATTCACTGACAAGAAACTCAAAACACTCAGGCTATTAGTTGCACAAATTAACTGTAGGAAATAACAGGATTTGTGGGGAGCAATCCTGTACCCTAGCTGTAATGAAAACACTACGGTCTGAAGTTAGGCAGAGTGCCCTCGGTACACTCGGAGATTTTCCCATGCTCACTGAGCTTGTGAGAAACAGAGAAGTAGCAAAACATTGTTTCAGAGCATTTTTCTCATTAAAAATTGCTCATTACAGTACCTGGATTTTGGAAAAGGCAGACCGGCTCTACTGTGAAAGTATTTCTGTGCTTTGCAATTAGTACTGACAGAAAACAAAACAGCCTCACCTTAGCTAGCTAAGGGATTGCAGCTTGGTTTAGGCACTCCTGTCCCCAGGGAAGCTAGATTCTGCCCAGCTCCGTGGGTGTAAATCCCTCAGCTACAAAAGGATGTCTCAGGTTTGACATGACTGAAACCAAGAGCAAGATCTAAGCTCCCAAGTTCCCCCTGGTTCATAGCTTGCTGTCTTGAGAAGATAACCCCACGAGCCGCACATTATTAAATCACATTCCTTCATGCTTCTCCTAAAGGGTCGATATCCTGGGTCTCTCTCGTCTTCCTGACCTAAGCCAATATGAACAATGCACAAGCTACCGGTGGGTCAGACTGCGGCCAGCCAAAGGGCTCTCTCAGCAGATCAAAAGCCAATCAAGTTCATTTCAATATTTATTTTTAATCCTCCATTCTGAAATTATAAATATTTAATGCTACACCCTTACCAGGAAAGCAAAGCAAAGCAAAACCAGAGGAGAGACCAGACAGACTGACTCTTTCATGCTAATTTGTGCTAATAATGCTCGTTATGCCCATTAAAATTCTTCGGTGAACACAGCTTATTTATTTGAGTCCTCCGAGAGCCTGCAAGGACAGAGGTCACAGCTGAGGAGCACAAAACAGACACAAAAGCAGGTTTTGTTCCTCAAGACTCTTCACGGAGGTTAAATTTTCTGGCCCTACACTAATATTCATCATGGCTCTGACGACGCCCAGTTACCCTGATGCCTCTCCATCTCAGACCTGGCCTTCCCCAGCCCCTGTCATCTCGACCTGCGGGACCACGTACCCCTTGATGTACCTGTCAAGCGCTGGAGGCTTCCCAGCAGCGCTGTCCTGTCAGAGCCCTACCAAAGCTTTTGGTGCTCTCATATATATTGACTGCAGCTAAGCCAAGCCCCTCAGCCTTCTCTGCCCATAACCCCCAATCACTCGCCCGCTTTCCGCACGCCTGCAGACGAGAGATGGGAGCCGCGCTGCACACGGACGCAGCACCGTAGGGCTGCACAGCCCCACGGGTTTTGCAGCAATCGAATCCTGCTTACCTGGGAAGAAGCGCAGGGGGAGCGCAATGGATTAAAGAGATGTAAATGAACTGAAGATGTAGAAGATTGGACTGAAAGGTAACTTAAAAGTTTTCCCAAAACCCCTCCTGCTGCCTTTGCTAATCACGACTTAAGGACAGGCGCCCAATTCCTAACTAACAGTGAGAGGAACAAAGGCTTTTTGATGGGGATTCTGTTTTCCAAGGAGAACCATTTAATAAGTTTCACTCAGGAAGTTTCTGTTCCCAATAAAGACTTAACAAAGTTAATTAGACTAAATAGTAATTATCGTGTCTCTTCATTGTTCAATTATCTTGCTGAACTGGTGTTTCCTGATTAATTTTCTGATTAAAATGTATTAAATTGAAAAGCACTTGCAAACACGAGATGACAGGTCCTCTCCCACGCAGCAGGATTTCCGGAGGTCAGGCAGGCAGGGACGGCTGGCTCCCGCCTCGTCGACCACGCCAGCACCGTGCGCAGCGCAGCAAGGAACCCGGCTCAGCGCGCTCTGCACAAACACGCTGCCCACACGCTCCTCCAGTTTGAGGACCACCGGCACGTTACTGGTGCGCTCCTCCTTTACACCTCTCCTGGTTACCTGTTCCAGGCCTTCCTACTCCTCCGCTGCTTCACCCTTCCCTGAGGTTTCTCACGCACAAACGAGGCGCAGTGGCTGAACACAGAACCGTGCGTGAGCTGAGCTACGGAGCCGGCCAGCTCTGCTGTGGAGTTCTGCATGGCTTCTTGGCAGCAGCTGCAAGGCGGTCGCACGCAGCCAGGTCTGCAGCACAGGATGGAGGTCTCGTAGCCACGAAAGGCAGTTTGGAAAGCCAGTTCCGCCCTTCCACCAGCTCCCATCGTTTGGGCTCTCTAAGCGCTGCCTCGCATCCGACCAGCTCAGACTGCTGCCTTCGGTCTGCAAAACACCACGGAGACACGGACTGTGCTCTCCTACCTCCCACTCGTGACAGCAGAGAAGAGCAACCCCCACTACTGCATCCCCTGCTCCTGCGAGCATCGCTCCGCGCTTCTCTGAAGGAGCTCAGCCCACCTTGCACCGACTGCGTTTAGCATCCCAGTCTGCCTAAACTGTCCCAACCAAGGCCACACCCTGCATCCCTCAGTCAAATTCTCCCAACGGGACAACGTACTTCCACAGATGACCTTAAAGATAATTCCAACCTACGGCATCTTGCTATCTAACAGCAGAAGACATCCTCACAACGGGCGCTTCTGAGCCACAACAGCGTTGCTTTCCGAGGGACTGCTTTAGTATTCACTCTTAGCAATCCAGTAATCACTGGCATTTTGATCAGCCCCTAATACTATTTGCATATCTTTTATAAGACAAATCAGAAAAGGGGATTAATTTCTCTTTCTTCTCTTTAATATCACCTGTGGCTGGGAGGAAACAAACAAATTCATTGCCTCCTTCCCCAAATCCTTGTGATTAGTTTATTAGAGCCCAAGACTTCTTACAAATTATTGAAAGGACACAGCTGAGCCCAAATCCTACAGAGGGCTTTTTATCTTCCATAATGCTGGCAATTCTTGATTAACTCCCATCTAGCACGAGGCAGGAAGGGTGAGAGACATCTCAGGAGCTCCACTGTGACTAATGCCAGAACGGTTCAGCTCTGCTGAAATACGCAGCCCCACGCACAGTTGTGCATGGCAGTCGGTGGGCTCCCAGCAGACAATCCTGGAGGCACAAAGATTTCTCCCCTTGCTGCCTGTCCTTTGGGAAATTCAGCACAAGGCTCGTAGCTCTGCTGGGACCAGCCCAGCCGGCTGTGGCAGACTCGCACGGCACTGCTGACGGACGACCGGTCTGCGGGCTCCTGCTTTGAGTCTCCGTGCTGGAAGGCAGAGAACTGGCTTTCGCTTTTGGATACTCAGTCCTGAGAAAGGCATCTACATGAATATGGAATAACAGCACCAATATTTTTCAGGTTTTCTCCTGCATGATACTTTGCTTTGGTCTATTTTAAGTCACCCTGATACAGACTAAAGCTGAGATTCCGATAAGGAGTTGACTTTGTTTACGATGTACTAAGCTTCCGAAAAGAGCTGCAGTTCACCTAAGAGTAGGTATCTATCCAAGAGCTAACAGCTTACACCTCCACATAAAACACAGACAGAAAAAACATTTACAATAGCTTCATCAAACACAGTTATACTGAAACTGTTTTTACAAACATCTGACATTTGCCACTGGTTTAGATTCATTCCAAAGGCCGAGACAAAAAATTGAAGTCTAATAAGCTCAAGTAGTTATGGTTTTCTTTTCTTGATAATCATATAATCATAAGTAATGAATCAAAGCGCTCCCTGGCTCCTAAGCTATGATTTGGCAAACAACTACAATTATAAAACCCAAACCTAGTGACTGCATTTTGACATAGCCCTGTGCTTAGTAGCTTACAGTAACATTTATCCTGCATCAGGCTGAAAGGAGATGTCCGCAGGGAGTTAGCTGTGAAATGTTTGATTTCAAAAGCCTGCAGCAAGTTGATTCACGTCTATTTAATTTTTCCAGGCAGTTTCACTGGAATGCTGTATATAAATCAAATATAAGGCTAGCAGCAGAGACGTACCAAGTTGTGGAAATACTGTATGATTTTAATTAAACTACATGCACAAATCAGGCAGTAGTGAAGGTGGAAGGGGAGAGAGAGAATTATATCACCCTAGATAAGCCAATGTTTTGTGCAGAAAAACAAATAACCATTTACTGTGAAAAGTCTGATTTCAAAAGCAGCATTTCGTCATCATGCTGATATTCATAATCAATTTAAATCTGGAAGAAACTATGCTTGAGCACAGAAGACAATACAGCCTGCAACGGAAGTTAATTAGACTGTATTAGCTCAGCCTCGCTCGTCCTTCACTCGCTGTCCAACTTTACGGGCTCTGACAATCATGCTTTAAAGACAGTACATAACCAGCACTCCGCTGATGGTGATGAGGCCGTCTTCTGCACTGTCCTACACAGCCATCAACCATCACTAGAGGGGAAACTAAAGACCCCTGACAGAAAACTGATGCACCCATAGCCACCCCCTGCGCCTGTGGGGAGTCACGCTGAAATTGGTGGCACTCAACAGCACGGCTGGACACGGCCACGAAGCAGACAGGCTAGCACAGGGGAAAATAATACGGAAGCCATACAATGGCCCTTCTGTTAAACAGCAGGACTTCTGAAAGAAGGCCTCAGCAAAACTATTTTTGTTCTTTGTGGCCATAGGATTTGTACCTGAAGACTCCGTGACAGGACTGAAGCTTTAGCGATTTCCATGCAGAAGGAGGACGACTCCGTAGCTAGAGGGCTCTAGGAAATGCAGGACTGTTGTTGCACCTCAGGCTTCTCATTGAAGAAGCCATTAAGCAGTCTACATTTACTTTCCCCTCTCCTCGAACCCTGCAAAGTGGAAAAACAACTATGCCTAATAACCAATAGGCAGTGCAAGGATAAACACATAAGATATCAGGTCCTAAGATAATGGGACCTATAAATACTTTGGATAGATAGGCATCTCCCTCCCTATCTAAAAACCAGGGAAGTACAAAAGCTGTCTGCTTTGAAAAACAAAGTAACACCAAATAGCATTCAACAATTAAATCATTGCCTTGAACTGAGAAGCTGTGCTTACAATATGTCCATGCTAAAATAGGTTGCAATAATTCTTTTGTGTTTCCACCTAAGTATTCAGCAACCACCGACATTAGAGACGCCACGAGTCTCCCCTGCAGGAAGCAATGCAACGGGTGGGAAAGCCTCTGCCCACGGTCTGTAGCCTCAACAGACACAGCAGAGCAAACGTAAAGAGAGGCTGTGAGAGCAGAAGCGGCGTGTCACCGTGTAGGTCCTTGCTGCAGCTGCCTCCCAGGGCTTCCCCGCCGACAGGCACTGCCTCGTCGGAGCCCTGCACCAGGCACGGCGATTCGGCTCGGCCCAGCACTCCAGGCAGGGAACCGCGGCCGTTCCACGCATCCTCTCAGACACCTCTCAGGCAACAGGGACCTGTTAGCTCCGATTAAAGCCACAATACCCCAAATCCCGTGAGGTTCCGTGGTGTCGAAGCTGTGATGAATTTTGCAGGGTTTTTCTCTTCCTTTTCTCCACCTCAATCACTCTCAACTACAGGGCATGAATTATACAATAACGTGTTGCCTGGTGATTGCTGTTGTGTTTCCCTTTCCAAATGCAGTCAGGGAAGGAAGCAGACTAGAAACTGCCTGGAGGAATCAGTTGTTTAAAGAAGACTACCAAGGGGCTGAGGTTCTGCAAACGCAACGTGCTCCAGAGGCTGATTGCAGCCTGGCCTAGGAACGTGTTTGTGAGGGCCCCCCGAGCCCACCGGCCACGTCCTGTGGCAGAGCCCTCTTTACAAGCCCAGTGCACAGCTCCCCCCGTACTGCGGCACTGGAAGGGAACAGAGGGCTTGGCTGAACCTGGTGTGTGTAACTAATACTGCTGTGCAAGGTGCTTCACCATCTTTTACAGCAAAAACAAATAGGGCTGTAAAAAAGGAAGAGGATCTCCATAAAAAACACACTATTCGGAGCCGAGAAGGGGTTTTTTTTTCCTACTTTAAGTGAAGCAAGCCCATCCCCCAGAACGCTTCTAGTTGGTGATACAGAGTGAAACCAAGGTTATCCTCCAGCATAGGTTTGCTCCCATCAGAAAGAGCACTATGTATACAGGTTGATATTTTTAAAAGAACGCAGAAGAAGCTCCCATCCCCCTTTGAAAGCCCCTTCCTGTCCTCTCCTGTGGATGCAGACAGGCCCACAAAGAGCGCGTGAAACTACTCAAAGACACGCTCCATTCGGAACCCAGCGCAGCGTGGGTTTCTGGAGTGGCTGATCACCTCTCAGATCCTCTTCTTGGGCCAATTACACGCTGGGCTGAAAGCAGCAACTCCAGCAGCTACTCCAGACTTACAGCGAAGGCGATAAGCAAGAAATTGGACTCGGGCTCTGTTCCCTGGGCTTTCTGAAACGAGTCACGCGGTGAATTGTCTTCAATGAAAGGGTCTCGGTTTCTGACCCGCATATGGGCTATACCCTGACACTTGTCTAACCGCCTCCTTCAACCACAAACTGCACTTTGGGAGGCTGCCTCTCCCTCTGCACAACGCAAAGAGCAAGCTCAGCCGTAGCCTTTAGATAATGCAGCAATACAGAAAAATAGCAGAACTAAATACTTTCAGAGGGTATTTACTCCTCCAGTCTAACGATGCTGCTTTGTACAAGCATGATGTACTTAAATACAGGTACCAGGACGCTGTAGTGCTGTGCTTTGGGGAGGAAGGGAACAGGACAAGTTACAATATTCCAGGTCCAACCTGATCCCAACCAGAGGAGCCGTTAAGAACTGGAATACTTCAGTAAGAAACAAAACCTCAAGGAATAAATGTTCTTGATGTATTTAACGATGCACCAGCCTCCGGTGTATGTAAAGAGCAAGGCAATTAATAAGGTATATTTAGCATGCTAAGCTGAGGTGTGCAGCTCCCACAGCAGCTGAGATCCAGCAATTTAAATAACCATTTATCTTAAAGATCAGTCTGGCTGTGACTACAGCTGGTGAGTGCTGTCTGTGGCTCTACAAATATGCTGCTTTTCTCACCGGGGGGGCACTTGCTCGCTGCTGCATCAGTCCCGCAGAGCCGCAGCTGCGGGGCTGCAATGATGGGTGCAGCACAGAGAGGAGGGTGGGGATGCTGCTGAACCAGCCCAAGTGCCTTGGGAGAGACCGCTGAGACCTCAGGGGCTGTTCCCTGGTTTGTGCAGCCTGAAAACATGGAGGGAACAGACTGTGCTTTTCCCCTACCGCTCAGTTCCCATCCAGACTGAAAACCAAGAAAAGGAGATGCCTTTTTTTGAAACAAAAAAGTTTAAAAAAAAAAAAAGTAGAACTGAAGTTCTCCAAGCTGCAGAATACTGTGGATGCAAAAGTTTTCATGGTCTCATAAAACTTGTTAAACTTTGTGGAACAAAAAGCCTACCAAGAACACAGACCTGCAAAGCTGCATCGTAATTCAGATGTTCAATGCTAGATACTTAAATAAAGAATTAAAAAACCCAAAGCCCTTTTAACAGCTGTAAAACTCTCTGCTTCAACCCCTGTACTGCCACACTACTTGTGTCATGGCATCCTAGCAAACTCTAGCCACCCTGTGCAGCAAACTGCTCTGTAATGCAAAGCCCTGCCTTCCAGTAGTACAACCTTTCTGAACATAAATAGATTTAAATGGTTCTCAATATTTGTGCAGAGAACAAGAATAGCCAGAGTTGTAATTAGTAACAATAAAAGTTTGGGACAGGATAGCAAACTTTATATTTCAGCGTTGAGAAGATGCTCCATTTCCAAAGGCTTAACAGCAAGACCCCCTGGAGTGAGCTGCTCCACTGTCCCAGCTCCCGTTCCCCCTGCGAGCACCCGAGGCGGGGTCCGGAGGAACACCAGATGCTCACGCTTCTCCGTGAGAAGTCCCACTTTTTACCTCTGAAGCAACGACACCAATCGCCCCGCAGAGACAGAAAACACCCTGACCGCTGCTCTGAGCCAGCACAGGCAACACCACATCTACACCAGCGTGCGCTGCTAGGGAGGATGCACGGAGACAGCCACCTCCTCAGCAGCTTGAACTGAAACCCTTCAAACGCCGCTTATAAAAGATTTACTTTTTAACTTTTTTTAATTAAATATTATTAGTTTTTATGAGAACCATTAATAAAAATATCGGTAGTTGGGACTGCAGCTATCTTTGAACAGATGAAATGTTTTGACTGCCTCTGAACTCACTCGCTGACTGTTCCCAGCCTGTGGCCACCCAGTTTGCCACCAGGTGCCTGGCATTCAAGTCTCACGGATAAAAGAAGCTGGTTAAAAACAAAATTCATATCCTGCGTAGAAGGGTGTAACACAAACTGAATGGAAGGAGAAAATAAAGACCTGAGCTAAGCAAAATCTGTATACAGATGATTAAACTTCCAAGACTTGACACGAAGGTTTTGGAAGCAAAACATGTGGCAAACACGTAGAGAGCCTGACTCCAAAGCCAGACAAAGATCTGGAAAACATGCCTTGTGTGGGGCCGTTTTATTATAATTTTCAAAGTGTCAGTTTACTGCAGGACCTCAGGTGTAACTGAGGGGTGACCTGGCCTTGAGTTAGCCCCAAAAGCAAAGGGGGGGACACCTACTCTTGACAGAGAAGATGAAAGTCCCTAATGCCCTTTTGTTCCTACCAGCACTTACACAGCCCAGCGCCTGCAGCAGGCAGGGACTGGATTTGGTGAGCCTGGCACCCAGCGACACGCACCAGAACACAATCCCCAGCGACGCAAAGGAAGCCACGGTCCCCCTGTCCCCGTTCTGCCAAGTGCAAGTGGATCTCTTTCTAAGAAACTTCTGGAAACAAAACATTCATTGCTCTCGGGCTTCACGGGCAGCTGCTAACAGGGAGCTCCAGACTCGGCCGAGTCCACGCACGGCTTTCATAGCAAGCCAATACTCACAAACACTTCCCCTCCCCCCGGAAATATTTTTCCCAGCTCTCCCCAGCACTAATAAACAGTCATTTTTCTCATGATAAAATCAGTCCTGCAGCACTGGCTGTGGCAACTCACTGCTGACCTTAGCCCTCTGTTCCCAAGATCTGACAAAGCTATTAGAGGTCCTTAGAAATTGTAACAAAACATCTGTTTCCTTTATAGCAGCTGCCACCTGGAGAATACAGCCAAAGCTCTCCTGACCCGAACGCTACCTGGCTGTGGAGACTGCAGCATTTCTAATAGCAGCCATAAGGATACTTGGCACTTCCACAGCTTCTAAAGTGCTCTGCAAACACCGCAGTGGCCCCAGAGCCGCAGCGCATCAGATGTTCCTTTTGGAGGAAGGCACGCCGTGGTGCGGGGACAGTCTTCCCATGGTCTGCAGGCAAGAAGGCAGAAGGTCTAGGAAGAGCCTCCAAGTGCCCCAGCTTTCCTCCACCGCTGTGGAGAAGGACAGGCATGCTGCTGGGACACGCTGAGCCAGGGCTGCAGTGGGTGCCACCTCCTCGAGGGCCGGGTGATGGCAGGCAGCCCTCCCGAGCTCTGCTGTCTGTGTGGCAGCTCATACGATGGCTTCATCTAGCTGTGCCCCTCGCTCCTCCTGTCCCTTCTGCCCTTGGAGCCAGGACCACGCATCCCAGCGGCATACAGCCCTCTCCCTGCCCGTTCCTGCCCACAGGCACCCAGGGTCTGGTGCTCAGCCACGCTGGGCCAGGCTGTAGTCAGCAGACAGACAGACAGAGACTCGGGGCTGAATCACACCTTGGAGGTCGTTATGCACTGACTCAGGGACAGCCGAGCCCAGCTCACTCCGTGCGTGCAGGATCTCCGGTAACCGCTGACGGGGAGCCGGGATGAGCCCATCCTCAAGCGACCGCAGCCACACGCTTCGCCTCCCAGCCCCAGCCGACTGCTGCAGCCACCGGCTCCGCTGCTGCGGGGCATTCACTGCTGCCTTTCTGTCTGAAACAACATAATCTCTGGTGGATAACTGATCAGCAGCAACAAGAGAAAAGACACCATTCGGATTATAGAAATTAAAGCTTTAGAAATAGGTAAGATAAGAAAAGCAAAAAAAAATAGAAAAGATATCCACCATTCTGAAGCAAACAAAAGCCGCCATAGATTAAACAAACAATGCATCCCAAAACTTTTCTTTACGGTGCTCTGACAGATAGACAGCAGACTCAGATAATTAATTGTGTCCTGGTACAGCCGAATGAACCACCATATGCGAGTGTTGACAAAACAATCTTTTTTTTGTGGCAAGTTACAAACTGTGCAAATCGTCAACTCTGTCTAAAGCTGAAAACTGACACATTTTACTGCCTTTTTACTGGGGAAACAGATCTGATGATAGCTTGGGTCTGGAGCCACTGAAAAAATCACTTTTTGCAGAATTTGGGGTTTGATGTAGGTGAGAATTCACATGATTAAAAAGGGATTTGAGAGGAAGCTGTTGTGGGAAGCCCATGAGACATGGTCACCTTCCTCCTGCTCACTGAGCACGCAGCTGCAGCAATGGCGTTGGCACCCTCTCAGCCAAGGAAGAGCCGGCAGAATGGCCACAGATTAATAGGCTTGAAGGACCACAGCAAAGCATCCTCAGGTCTGGACTTTGCAGGGCTGGTAGCCTGTCACAAACCTGGCAGAGCAGGAACTGCAGCAAGAAGAACATCAGCACAGCTGGATAAAGGAATGCACGTTCAGTCCTCCCGTGTGTTGGCTTTCTGATTTTTCACATACATTGAATTTACTCATTTGATTTTTCCATATCGATATCCATTCACAATTGCACTTGAAATGGCTGGAAAAATACTACACAGCAGAGCCAAGGAAGCCTCTTGGAGATAGTCCAGATTGGCAGAGCTGGGTTAAAATGTAACTGCAGAGTGACTCCTTCAGGGTTAGGCCAGACATAAATCCACAACAGCTCTGTTCACGTTGCTCCCAGTTCACACCACAGATGAGGAGACTTGCTTCAGTTCTGGGGCTGATCCTGAATTTCCTGCAGATGAACAGAAAACAGGCCCCTTGAGATTGAAGTCTTTGCACGCTGTCTCTCCACGTCGTGCGCACAGCTCTCCCCTCCTTCGCATTTTTGTTTCAAATGAAAGAAAACACCACTGTCAATTTGACAGCCAACAACACCGTTCAACCCACCTGCCTCTTGATGCCATAAACACCAGTCAGGACCACACAAACACCTTGAACTGCAATTAGAGGGGTAGTGGCAGGGGAAATGCTGGAGGTGTAACTATTCATCTTGCCTCCAGAGCCTCCTCTGCTAAAGGTCACTTGAGATCAGACAAACAGGCAGTCACTGACACCCAGCAATCCCACCTGCATTTTGAGGGCACTGTAAGACGGGGCTTTAACAGACCCAGGCGACACAGGCGACGCACCAGCGCAGTCAGTCTCTTCGTAATGAATTCCTTTCTAACTCCCAGCCTCTTCCCTCCAGGAATCCCCCTAACACCTCTAATTTAAAAGTGCCATAATCTGTTCCCCTTCTGCTACCTCTTAAAGTTGATCTCCTCCTCGGCGCTTTGCAGCCATGACATTTTCACTGCACTCGCTGCTGCTTTGGGTTGGCTCGCGTTTGGGTGAGAAGCCGCAGGCCCCCGTTTCTGCTCTGTTCCTCCCTCCTGTCAAGGTGCTTACATGGATTGCTTTTGAATTTTCTGCCTTCTCCCTAACTCAAAGACACAGAAACTGCTGCTAGAGACTGGCATATTCCCATTTATCCCAAGCATTGCTGGAGTTTACAGTCTTGCTGTACAACAGGAAATTAAGTAATAATAAAAAATACACACCAAAAATACTCAGCTATAACAAAAATCAGTCCTGCCCTATAAGATATTTTAGTGTCTACTTACGGCACCCAGACTTCACTGCTTTGGCTTCAATGACCAGCACGCAGTCTTGAAACAATCCCATAGAGACTTACTCTTCCAGCCACCAGGTCCATGAATCCTGGTCTCGCCGCCGACTTCCAACTCAGCTTCCACACCGTGCCAAGCAGCCCTTCCTTCTGCAAAGGTGTTTCCCATCCCACAGGAACTTTCAAGATCAGGAAAACAAAATGTTTTCTTTGGTTTTTCTTTTGACAGGGTCAGGGAGAGGATGACAGAAAACAGAGTTGTGAATCCAGTGCAACTGGAAATGTTTAAACATGATTTAGGAAGAGAAATGGATGGTCTTCAGGTCACGGCGGAGGACTCGGGACTAGTGCTGAGTTTCAGCCCTTACATTGTTAGTCTTTCCATTCAGGTCAGTGGCTGCCGAGTTAAATCACAGTTCTTTTTTGGCACAGTCCACTTTTCCTTCCTCACACCTTTAACGACAATGTACGCACAGGACTCTTGTAAAACCTGAACTCTGGCTCTCCAGCCTTCCTCTCTGACACATGAGCAGCGCACCAGAACTGCGGCTCTCCATCCACGTCCCAGCAGTGGTCCAGGGCTCTTGTTTTGCTCAGATAATGCAAGGTGCCTACTTCAGCTCTATACCTAACGTGGCATGTGTCTTCAGGAGATTATTTGGAGTGGTTATTTTTATGCCTAGAACCTTCAAAGGCAGAGTTATTAAGTGTATTTAAAAGGAAGAACTGGTCCAGATAAAGCTGGGATGTAATTAGTTACAAGCTACTGTACTTTGATGACAAAGCAGCATTTAGCATGTGGACTGTTCAGCAGCAGGCTCTGTAGGGTGTGCTAATTACTGATAGCAGTCACAGCGAGGGAAAGCCTGACACTCTTCTGATAAAGCAGAGCCTTCTATAACTCGACAGCTTGGGTTTAACTCTTGGTGTTTAACTCTCAGCCAAAGCCTGGACTTTGGCACGCAGTTCTTCACAATTTACTGTGTATTTGAAAGCACAGAGAAAGAGGCAAAAACACAAAACTTGTGAAGTAGGTAGAGGGAGGCCAGCTCACACCCTGGGATCCTGGCTGGTAGCAGCAGCATGGTGGGGAAAAGAAATTCATTGTGTTTTCCCAAGGAACCTGCTCTCTGACGCAGCTTCTTTCCAGCTCAGAGCATGCACCTCGCCAAGCGGTGCAAGGGCTGGAGATTCGTCAGCAGCCGGTGTGGTTGGATCAGATTTGACTCAGCCTCACTGATGTCAGGAGATGACTTTCAGAGACTTGAAATGGGTTTGGCTCTGGCCCTAGATAAAACTACGTTCCTTAGCCCAAAAGAAAATAGATAATGAATTGTAGACAAATGGGAAAGAGAAAAGAGCTGGATCTGCGAAGCAGAGAGACGGGCTGCTGGCAGGAGGCACCAGCACACAAAACAGCACGTCTCAGAATACAGGAGGTTTTTGGGGAGGGGAGAGAATTCAAAAGCAAGGAATTAGGGTGAGCTGTAAAAGTGGTTTGATAAAGACTGCAGAAGTAATGAACAGCTGAGGAACGCCGAGACATCTGGAGAGGGAGACAGCACGAACTGAGAGCCACAAAACCAAAGGCGGTAACAACGCTGAAGTGTCTCAGCATTGCTCCTCAGCCTCTCAGAAACACTGCAAAGGAGCGCAGCAACAGCGAAACCAGTGTAAGTGTCTGTCACCATGTCAACTGCCAGCCTGCTGCTGACAGATGGGCAGCTCACTGTAAATGAGCCCTCGCTCCCCTCTGCGCCTTCTCAGCACAGCATCCATGCCCCAGAGCCACCACCCCTCCCTGCCTCAGGCTCCATCCTGCACGGTCCTGCCTCACGGATCTGCGGGTAAGGCAGCACAAGCCAGAGTCCCAAAAAGGAGACGCGAGGTGACCTGGAGAGAGAAGAGCACAATCTCCTGAAGCTCTTTCACTTACAGAAAGACCGTACAAACACATCCACCACTCACCTTAAAAGCCACAGGCATGTATTAAATGGGAGGACAACTATTCCAGGTAGCCGCAGAAGTGCTTTAATAAACCAAGAGACAGAAATCCCTCAAACTCCACTAAAACCAAAACATTAAACCACCCCTGTCAGGACTGATGTGACTGCAGCGAGTTCCCAGTCAGGGCAAATGGCATCCCAAGCTCAGATCTCAGCTCTCCAGGCTAATGACCGCAGGGTGATAAAATGAAATTATATTTCTATTCTGATGCTGGGGTGATTTTTTCCATTTATCAAAGTGATGGGCTTTCATTCCATTTTTTTATAGTTTTGAGTTTGTTCAGTCCCCCTGGGAGGACCCGAGGGTCTAACGCATATCTTATTACCCAGTTTTATGTCTTCACAGTGCACCTTCTTCCTGTCTGTCTCAAACTTGTTTTCTCCTAAGCCCAACTTCCAACACCAGCAGGCAGCATCTGGGCAGACTGCTTTGCAAACACTGACGTGCAAGCCTTTCAGCCAAGAGACGCTTAGGGCCAAAGCCACAGGCTGAAAGAAGACCGGATAGATCCATGGACCCGGGTATCACTGTGCTGCTTCAGGCTAAGCGAGGACCTGCCTCTCCAGGTGGCAGATAAACTTTTCACGTGCCTGTATGCAGACAGGAAAATCCAAAAGCACGGCAATTCTTCATCACATGCACCTCAGTTGCACCTTTGCAACACAAAGGCAGGGTAACACTATTCACACAGTGTACCTGAGGCTCATCTGTGGGATGATTACCTGTAGGAACCAAAGCCTGATGTTGATGTGTGGCTTACTCCCTCATTCACACATTTCTAGGAAGGCAAGTTGTCCATAATGTCTTTTTGAGTTCCCTAAATCCAATTACTTTCTTCCAGACTCTGCTCCTGAAGAATCTGTATTGTTGCTATCGCTAATGGATGTACAATTAACTGACTGACCTATAGCTGCGACAATAGATCTCTCGACACCGGGAGCCTGTCAGCCACAGACGGGGCAGGAGCCGTAATTTCTCTTGCCACCCTAGTGACATGGTACTGGAACAACCAATCTCAGCAGCGCTGGGTAGAAGAGGTAAATGGAAACCATTTCCATATTTATTGACAAATTTAATTTACAATCTGAGTTTCCACTTTGGAAAGAATATATATTTTCTCTCTAAATGTATCAGTCTTTAGCAGTCAGCCCAGCAATAATGATTTCTGTGCCTGCAGACACTTTTACACTGGGTACGGTAAATTTATATGTAACATTTTTGAAAGAAAATGGTATTAAAATTCACCATTTAGGAATGAGCTGTAAATTAACTGTTACTGAGCAGACAGCGGTAAAGGCAAATTTTGTGTGCACATGTATGGCTTTTCTACCAGTGTTTGGTTAAATGCCTGTCCCACTGAGCCCTGTATTCTCACTGGGAGTCAGGCAAGCGTTTGACTCTCTCTCCTCATGTTGAAGTGGGTGAGGAAAAAAAAAACAGAGAAGAATGTTCTAGCAGGTTTCATCTGACAATATTAAAGCACCTGACAGATAACAACTCCAAGACAAAAGCCCCTTGTGAAAGAGGGGAGAATTATAGCTTCCATCTCATAACTGCCCAAGGGTTGGAGCCCAGAGGTAATTACCAACAAGATGGAAGGTCCTGCGGGACCAAATACTCAGCGAAACAAGCAGCCTGTGAAAAATACAATCCCACTGGCCCCGTTAAACCACGCACAGTTTCTACACGACTCTGCCATGCCACCACGTTACGTCCTCACAAAGCGCCCTGGAAGAAGAGAGCAGAGCACTGCTGACCCACCCTCCAGTCTCGCCGCACGCCCAGGCACAGCAGCAAAGAAACCATCGCTGCCAGGAGGTCATCTAGAATGACCCATGCCCAGAACTTCTCTTCACACGGCAAGTCAAAACGCTCGTGAGCGACCTTGCGAACACGGCACTGCCTGGTGTAATCCATCCTGCGCTAACAAAACCAGAGGCGTGCAAGGCTGTGATCTGGACATGACAGATTGGGGGGAAAGCAGGAGAAAGGGTTGCCAGAGAAGTTCTGTTTCTGCCTTGTTACCTGTGAAAACAGCACTCAACCTCATGATGTGACGCTTTTTTCAGAAAGCCTTTCCTCTCTACCTGCTTTTGGACTCCTGCAGTAGAAAGGCTCTCTCATGCTTGTGTTTATAAAGCAAACATGGGAACAAAACCCCTCAAGGCAAAAAAAACTGTCTTGATGTATGCTGCCTTCATGATTGCAGGACTGGTCTGTTATGTCTTCATTTTTTTTAATAGTTGGATTGTGATGCCAACAAGGACACAGAGTAAATGAGGTTTGTTTTTTCTTAATATCATAGATGGGTCTTCAGCTGTATTAACTGGCACTGTTCCTCTGAAGTTGTCAGAGCCAAATTATGCTTACTCAGGGTCTGGCCCTGTGACAAAAATATCTTTTTAATTTCTATCTTACTTCAGGAAGAACCTTAATAATACCCCTTTCTACCCATATGCTGCAGTCCCAGCAGAACATTTACAGCTTCTCTTGCAGCCCTGGCTAATTGCCATCCCATTTCTAGAAGATGACTGTAGTACTTCCGGTTGTAACTCTAACTAGAAAAGCTGGGGCTACACGGGGCGAAGCAAAGCCCGTCTGCTCTCCAGCAGCACAGCCCACCGCACCCTTGGTGACACGCAGGACGACTGTGGAGGACCATCCCTGTGCTTGTCTCCAGGCTTTGCACTCTGATGGGGCTGCAGGGGCCTACACACACGCTCAATTCCATTATTTCCCTTAACTGAAAGATACATAATATACATTTTAGCAAGAAAACAATTATCAGGTAACCCTTGAACCTCCTATTTGTTTTGTATCCGTATTCATTTAGTTGTCGCTGATGACTGGCCATGCAGTAAATACAAGAGGGAAAACTTAAACCTACCAGGAGATTAATGACAGACTCCAGTGGAACAGATGTATATGAATAGCAAATTAGGCCACTGAAAGCTTCCTGTAAGAGTCATGACAAGAGGCTTTGCTGCAGCAGAATATACTAGCAGAGACGGAAAGGCCGCGGGTTACATGGCTGAGGCCATCGTCTCTGTTCGGTGGGCGCTGCTCTGCTGTATCTGAAGCAGCGAGATTTAACAGCATGATCAGTTCCAAATCGGGTGAAATGGTCAAAATCAGCCACTGCTTGGGCAGGGGAAGGGAGGGTGCACATCACGGGAAGCAGGGAGCACCCAGGGACCCATCCGCCAGTCACTCCTCTTACACTGGCCAACGGCTCTTCCTTTCGAAGCAGAGCTCACCTGGCAGAAGGCATCACACCCTCGCTGCGTTCAGCCTTGCTCTTTCCCAAGCCGAGGCATAAAATTTGCCTCTCCACTGACTGACAGTATTGTCCTTCTCTGTGTCAGTAAAAAAAGGGGTTTTCCCTATAATTGATACACACTGATAAAAATGTTATGGTTTTTGTTATGAAACAAATCCTGAAGAAAGCATCATACACCTGTTTTTAAATGAGAATTTTCTTCTCTCCTTTCCCACCTCACCTCCCTTAAAAAGCAAAATTATTTGGTAATTTCATACCTCCACAGAGGCCCTGTCAACCAGAACTGTGCTCTAGTAAGAGGAAGGAGACCACACCAAGCTCTTGGTCTGGGGAGGGATGAAGGGAAACACAAATTCCATAAATAAAGAGGAAAGGGAGAAAGCACTTACAGTGCAAGCAGCTTCCAGCTTGTAGAATATACTCAGCCTGCAAAAGCCTCAAGATAAGCTATCCGGAGTGTCAGAAGGCAACTTTAAATGTATCTCAGTGTACTCGTGGGAGATACGCTGTGGATAATCACACTGTCTAGAGAAGATGAAATTGTTAGGAGAAGGTATTTCCAAATCTGCGCCTCTTCAGCTCATTGCTAAAGGCATGGACTGCCTGAAACCAAGCAGAGGAATTTTAACAGCCCCCCTAAACCCACCCAGGCTCTGTCCATCTCTGAGCGCTGCCTATGGAAAGCGCAGCCTTCCCGGGAGATGAGCTAGCCCATACGCTGTACCTTGGTCTAGACAAGTTCATGTTTCCCCTCGGAGAATATGGTTCAGAAAGACACGAACCAAAATGGCAGGACTAAACAAAACTCTTGCCGCCTGGCAGACTATCACAGTTAAATGATGTGATCTCCACAAAGGCAGCAAATCAAAGCACAAAATAGCAGAAACAGCTTCTAGAGAGCGCTCCCTCAAGTCCTTTTGTGCCGCCACGTGTGTTTTTCTTCTGGAGCATTGCCTGTAAGGTAAGTGCTCGCCCAGCGTCGTACTGTCACAGTGTCCTGTGTGTGTAAACATCCACAAGCACGTGCAAAGCCTCACGGCCCTGATACACCCCCTGAGCACAGCTTGGCCTCCAAACCCACAGACCTCACATATAAAGAAATCCGTATGTATGCACATACGTATATGGCTCAGAGGTGCAAAGCCAGACACACCCCTCCTTTCGCCCTGTACCTCTCAGGCAACAGGGTGAATTTATCACCCAAACCAGACGCTCCCACACCACACCGCCACAACCCGGCACCACCACGGGCGCCGGGCCAGCCTGCCATACAAGCAGCGGATTGGTTTTTTTTTTTCCTTCACTTTCTCAGAGCCTTCAGAAACAGCAAATGTTGACAGTCTGGAAAGGTACTGAGCATGGGAAGAAAACAGAACAAGCAGTTGCTTCATCC
>Ga0181612_148458_pt1 | contig 28628 bp, 14 predicted proteins | sample HoacroProtozoa21_FD_119630 | JGI IMG/M metagenome (GOLD analysis project Ga0181612, IMG submission 119630) | Hoatzin crop microbial communities from Cojedes, Venezuel. Combined Assembly of Gp0051906, Gp0051904, Gp0051908 | reverse complement strand
TTTGTTAGATTTTTTTTTTTAAGAGTTTGAACTCTGCTGGACACGTTCTGGCCTGAATAAGAATTTTCTTCTCTTTACAGGAAGCTGTGGAGACCTAAAAATTAAGGTTAGAACTTCAGCCAGATGTGTAGTTTGTGTGCATTTAAAAAAAAAAAAGCAATAAAAGTAGAGAAATACTGATGAATTTACAAGACTTCCTCAAACCCCTGGCTGGGGCATCAATTTTTTCCTTGCTCTGACCAGGTAGAAGCGCTCCTTTAAAACTGAAAAAGCCCAAACTGAGAATGCAAGAAGGAAAACAAAGCTGAAAGCAAGGAGGTTTGTGAAATAGGAAGCAGGGCATGTCACAATGTTACTCCCTTTTCCTTGGGACCACTGATTTCATGTAAGTATGAAGCAAGGGCAGCCACCTTCATCCACAATCTGTGTAAATATCTGATAATAATCCTATCTCAGCATGGGTTTTTACTGCCATTTTTGCAGGTGGGAAACATCTAGACAGTATTGTAAAAAATTAACTAGTTTGTGGGTTATGCTTACCTGTTATTCAGCGACTTGGGTTTCATTTTGGGCTGTCTGTGGTTAATTTTAAGAGCACTGGGAACTTCAGAAGTTCTGGTGATCCCCGTATTGGCCAAACCATTAACATTTCAAGCACCCCAGAACAGTGAGGCTGTGGAAATTTGAGCTGAAGTGATTAATGTAAAACTCCATATCAAGTAGGAACCAGAAATGAAACCACAGTTCTGGGATTTCCTGGTTTCCCTGTCCAGGGTCTTGTTCTCACCAAAGCGACAAGTGGAAACATTTGTGCCTCTTTCATGCAGGGCTGAGACAAGTTGTTCCAATGCCGACGGCACGACATAGCTCTTGGCACCATGCTCTCCAAAATTGTCTGCTAGCGTAAGATCTCTGGCATCAAATCCAGGTTCATAACGTTCACTCTTTCAGCGTTTCCACAAGTTGTTGTGTGACATGGAGTTGCAACACAGGGATGCTGCCAAGTGCCAGGGCGTGGATTTTGGCTGGTTCCTGCCTGAACCCATCCAGCTGTTGCTGTGCTCTGCCCAGGCATGCATACTCATCTGAATTTCACAAATTGTTTATTCCATTGATAAAATAAATGCATAGTCAAAAGTAAAATTATTTATTAACAGTAAGGCTGGGACCTGAAGGGACCTGCACCAGCACGTGGTAGAATCCAAGCTCTGACAGCTATTCAGTTGACTGGATCCTATGCTGGTCACTGACAGAGTCTCCCCAGGTGCACAAATAGGACTAGGCTATTTTAACTGTTTTTTGAACAGTAAATTGCTGTCTTTGCAAAGGTTTATTTCACAAATATTACATGCAATTCTTTCCAAAACTCAAAGCTTTTTAGTTTATTTCACCTCTCAACCCCTCTTCTACTTCAAACACTGCCAATAGGAGTCTGGATAGGAAAGCAAAAATCCATCGGAAAATGAAAATAAGCATCTGTACACAATCGTATCCTCCATCAGTGTGAATACACGGCACTCGAGTCTTATCCAAAGCTGTGAATATTGCATGACAAAGTTGTTGCAGGTGTAGGCAGAAGCAAGAAAGTACTGAAAGACAGAGCAAAGAGGGTTAAAACACAGGCATACAAACATTTATGAAGAAAAGAATATTTCTGAACATGTTGCTTAATATTAATTGTGTTACAGCTCTTTTATTCTGTCTGCTTATGAAATATTTTGCAGCCAATAGCTATTTAGTAGAAAAGTAACACAACAACAGATGGGTCAGATGCTTCCAATACCACAGGTTTTATCCAGATGTAATTTTAAAAAATGCATATTTGCAGGCTTGAAAAGTCCTGTGAACTCATGTTTAAAGCAGTTTGGTTTTTGGCATATTCCAGCTTGATATGAATTGCGAGACTGGTTAACCTGACTTTCCTTTCTGTGGCTAACATGAGCTTGGTGTGGTTTTTTTATCATACAATGTATGCTGTATGTAGAGGAGATTTACTGTTTGTATCTGAAGCCTTCCCAAATTACCTATCTTCTTTTTTTCCTTTATGTGGACCTTAACTCAATGAAAACAAAACTGAGAAAAACAAGAGGTTTTCCTCCACCTTTTCTTAACTAGATATTTCTGATTTTGATGAAGATATTACTAAGGAGAGTTGATCAGCAACCAAAAGTGAGGAGCTGGAGTTTGACTATAGAATCAGGTCCTGATCTTCTAGCTGACTTTTTGTAACAGACTTGGGCATGTAATCTGAATGATGCAAACTCTAGAAAAGCTTAGAATGAAACACCATTCATAAGCAGAAATAGCAAAAAGTACTTTCAGTCATTTTTATCTCTAGCAGAGCTGGCTAATGCTTCATTTTAAAAAAAAAAAACAAACTAAAAAAGCTGTTTTGGAAATGAAGAGAGGGATCTGATTTTCCCATGGGAAAAGTTAAATATTTTGCCTAACAGTTGAACATGGTATGGCTTGTGTCCAAAAACCTGCTAATTTTTTAATGCCTGGTGGGACTAGTATTTTGGTACTTCATGGATTCATCTTCCTCTCTGAATCAGGCTTCTCATGTCACTCCACAGCTCAGCAAGAAGGGAGGTGACTTCGGTGGAGCCTGGGAAATACTGTCTGACCTAGAAGTCCAACACTTAAGGGAAAATGGAAAATCTTCAGATTCTTATTTCTATAAATTTCCAGGCTAGTGCTCATGAAAGAAAGCCTGAGATCTGGTTGTTTCTGTCAAAAAGCGAACACTGCAGTATAGTGTATTAATTTTAGATATTTAGGTGGATTTTCTTCCTATGTGTAGATATAAGATAGATGGAAGCAGTTAGAGGATAACAAGAGAAGGCGTGCCCTGGCAAGTAGACTTTGCCCTTCGGTTTGGAGGTTGTAGAAATTCCAAGAACAAGTTACAAGAAGATCCATGTATTTGAGAGTGTAGCATGTGTCACTTCAGTCAAGTACAAACAAAATTCCAGTGTACAGAAACATGAGTTTCATCTATATCTGGAATATGTACCGACTCCTTGAACCTTTAGTCTGATCTAGAAGATGAAATGGGAAAGCGTGTGGATGGCTGATCTATCCTCACTACTACTTTGTGCAAGGTCCATGTAAGAGGACAGAGCGTATTTTCGTCTTAGTTAACAAAATATAAAGTATTATTGTTCTGGCTTTGGAAGAGCAGCTGTTTCATATTTTCTCCTGTATAACAAACTCACCAAAGCTGTATCTTTTTTCTGATGGAGAATTAAAATGTGAAATTAATTCTCATCTACAATATTAGAGAGAGTTGCCGCAATCCAGGGCCACTGGTAAATCAAGCTTCTTTCAAAAAATTTGTATCTAAGCTAAAAATAGGCTAATGGTTTCTTTTACCTCTTGTCTATATTCACAGTCCCAAGAGGACTGACTACTGTAGTGTGTGAGCCCGAACAGCTTGATGGAGTTGCACCGGTGTAGACTTCATTGCTTTGAGCAGGGACGTAACCTTCTACATTTTACTTTTGGAAGTACACTTTGATTAGCAGTTGCCTGCAAATACACATATCTGCTTTCAATAAGTTAATCTTAAGCACTAAATGTAAATTTGAATCAGGAAGTCTACACAAGTGATGCAGCAAATCTATTGTGTTATTGAGATATTTGCTGGCATTATAGAATTACGCTTTCTTAAGAATTTTAGCTTTCCACGAGATGCTCTTTGTGAAGTAGTTTCCTTTATTCACAAGAGTCAATTGATGCCAAGTGTACTGCTTTGGAATTAGAGTAATGCTCAGTGTAACAGACAACTGCATGTAATGCAACAATAATCATCCATGTGCCTCTATTCCCACTTGCAATCATATCACTGTAGAAGAATATTATGAAATAAAAATATTGGGGACTGGATCAATTAAAAATGTCAGTATTTGACTGTTGTGTAATGAATCTTAGCCTGACAGGGCATATATTTTCTTACAACCTTAGATTATATAAGTACATAGTGTTTTAGCTTCCTATTACCTTACATTGGTCTAAAGATGCGTGATGGACATCTTCATGTTTTGTGCTCTCCTCAGTGTTAGGTAGTATTATACCTCCTTTACAGGGTAATCTTTAGAGCTTGCCATGCCAACTGAGTGATGAATTTCCTCACCAGCTTTTCATCCTGGCATTTTCAGAGGCATCACTGCAAGTTCTAGAATCTGCAAGCAATAATTCAAATTATCAAGACAATGTATTCATTAATGCTGGGGCTTTGATGCTTAGAAATTTTCACAGGACGTGGTGTAATTTACACCACACGTATTGGAAAAGCAGCTCCCATTCTGTCCAGCTGAAACTGAGTAACTCAGAGTGCTTTCACAGTAGATCACAGAAATTCAGCACGTGAAGACCACAGAACCCAATCATCACTTGTGCAAGATGAAGCAATAATTTCAGTAGGTGCAGCAACTCACTTTCACCTTCCCTTTTCAATTCCTTTAATATTAATAGCATTGACTAGCTTAGAAATGACAAGAAGAGATACTGAATAGTTTTCTTTTTCTTCATTCTCAGTATGTTGGAATTTGCACCTGTATGCATTCTTTTTAATAGTTCAAACTAGCTCCCTGGAAACCTTGCAGCATCTTGTTGACTTCTGTTCCTGTATGGGCAGCTGAGAGGGTGGTTGCTACCCTCTGTGTGAACCAGCACTTGAGGAGAGGTGGATGTGATCTCTTTCTAGGCATTTGAGTTCCATGACAGCAAAAGTAAAACACCACCCAATCTACAGCTTAGACCCAGTACAAACCTCAGGAATTTGGAGCTACAGTCAGCAGGAAAAGTTACGCTCAGACTCCCTTAGCTTTGGGAAACTAAGCTGTCAAGGTCTAGCAGTACTATGCACAAATGGTTTTCTTGTGTTTGGATGCTTTTTCCCATCAAAATCTTATTTCTGTCTTGTCCTACTGGTGTTTTGCAGAAATAGCAAAAGGGTGATCCGTGCTGAATCGCAAGTGCCTGCTCTGACTCAGAGCCAGAGACCCCCAGCTAGAGCACCGTGTAAGAAAAAGTCCTTCCTTGGATGGACGATGCTGGAAACAAACTGAAGTGAGAGAGGGGCACAGAGGAAGCAAACACAGGTAGATAATTTACAGGAGAGTATTAATCAAAGCAGTTGAAATATTTTACAACCATATGATTAACTGAAAATGGTGGATTATAATTCAACCGTTGGATAACTTACTAGTTAATAGACTGGAACATACGTCCTGAAGTTCTTGAGAGTTTTGTAGGTTTTTGAAACCTCTGTGGCTATCAGGAGACAGAGAAATTTTTCATTAACAAAAAAACACTAGTCGGTTTTGGAATCTTCCAGACCTATTTTTGTATGTTTCAATGAAAGTGCATTTTGCGATGGGGTTTGTTTGCTGATCTGTGTTATTGCCATGTGTGCCTCATGTGAAAATAATTCAGTGAGAGTATTTGTCTATGTGTGTATGTGGTACATATATATATATGCACACATACAGACATATATATTCTTATTTAAACTCATAAATAATTTCTTTCAAGAACCGATGCTCTTCTACTGTTCTATATCTCAGTGTTTCCACAGTCAAGAGTGCCATAATTTGGAAAAAATTGCAACTGTCACAACTCTGCAGCAGTAATGGCTTTGTAAGGACCAGTTTAATAAAAACATCGGGCCGCTCTGCTCCAAACAATTTTATTACAGTTAACAACTCAGCCAGTTATCGAGTGTGTTGTCACCAATGCACTCTCTGTCTCTGTGAATGATGACGCAAATGAGTTTTGGATTTCTGTAGCGTGTTACACATACACGTGCTGTCTTACAGCTGTGCAGCAGTATTTCTCTAAGGCATAAATCCACATGGGTAGGAGCAGTACCTAAAAAAACCTCCATTTTGTGATTACAAGATTCAACAGGCATCAAATTTATTTATCTGCATTAATTTACATGAAAAATATGTGAAGTCTTCTCCCTGGACTTTGGCTGGGTGGGTCTTTATTTTTCTAAACTCAATACAGAATTTTTAATAACTGAGTGAGTACCTTCCAGGAATCTGTTCTGGCCTGCACCTCTCCAATGCCTACTCCATTCCTTCGGTTTGCAAGGGTACCTTACCATGGATAATGTTCTTAATATAAATATTTCCATATCTAGAATTCAGAGAGATTTTTATTTGCCTTGTGTGTAATTCTTACTAATATAAAAAGCGTGTTCGTGTGAGATTAATAGTCTTTATATTATTTCTTTTTTCTTTCAAAAGTATGACAATATTAGCTGCACTTTACCCACTAGTAAATCTCTGCTTGAACTGTACTGCATTTTTATTGTTATTTTTTCAAAGATATGCTTACAAAAAAAAGTTCTCTGTGCATCAGCTGAATATGGAACTGGATATTGTGTTAGTCAGCCTCCAGTGATATGCTTCAGTTTTCCTCCACTGTTTTTTAATGTCAGATATTTCAGGAATGAGATGGTTTAGAAATTGAAGCTAAGAAATGTTGAACAGTGAATTGTGACTTTTGGGTAATAAGGACAATTTTGTAACAAACTGATCCTCAAATCTTATGTTGTTATTTATGATGCTAAAAAAAATATTGGTTCTGTGGATTTTTACCTTTAGAAAACACAACTGAGTGTAATTCATTTTGGCTTTTGGGAACGAGTGAATAGAAATTATGAGTTTTTGAAAATGTATTCTCAGTGATTCCCCCCCTGCCCCTCCCTTTTTTTACTCCCTGTGTCCAGAGAGATGTTCAATGTATGGTAGATGAAGGTAATTATTTTTTTCTAGAGAACAGATGTGATAATTAAGAACAGGAATAAGTTTCAAAATTCAATGAAAAAATAATTGTCAAGTGTACTTCTAAAATGAGGCACAAACAAAATGCATGCCTATGTGTGGATGATTAATAGGGGAATGTCAGTGTCTTTCCTTTAGTTCCTTTATACTGCTAAATGTAGTACTGCATACTCTATAAGACCATCAGAATTTACTCTCCTAAATATACTTGACCATAATGTCAATCAATAGTTTCTCCTGGCAAATAAAAAGTATTAACAGCTTCAATATAAAAAAAACTTTCTCTGCTTCAATTAGAATGGTACAGTATAACTGTTTGTCATTATTCCTTCCTCCTCAACCTGAAAAGTGTGCATCTAAATTAATTACTGTCACTTAGGTGCTCTCTTGATAAATATGTTATCTATATTTAATGTCTCTTTATTCTCATTTTATTATACATGTGTGCAGCAGTGACAGCAGATAACTGCCAAGGCGGTGTATCACAGCGAGAGACTTTGCTATTGCTTCTTTGGACTTTCTGGCACAACAGCTATATTTAGAATGCATACTGTCAGCCACGAATTGTCTACCTATATGCTTATCTTTTTCAAACCGTGATATAAAATTGCTTCTTTATACTGCATAGATAATATCCCCAAGTTTCACCCATACAGCTATAGTATTTGTTTCTACACTGATTAATTTACAAGTGTTATGAGCAGGAAAATTATTCTGAAGAGGAGAAGAGGTGTAAATCCAGTATAATAGGTGTTTGTGTGGATGCTATAAGGTTTTGTTGTCTACACCATAGGTAGTGCTTTAGTTAAGGAAAATGAGAAGTTGAAACTCAATTTCTTAGGTGAGGAGTGATTTATGATTGCAAACATACAGGAGTGTAGAAGTCAAAATAATAAACATTTTGTAAATTTGCACAATCCTCCATTTGCTATATATAATTATTTCCTGTGCATAGCATTTATGTCTCATGAGTAAAAAAGCTTCTCATAACATGTCCTCCTGCAGTGTTGTTAAGCTCACCTATTGAATACAACTGTTTGTGTAACATTAATTTAAAAAAAAAAAGGTACATTATCTAAAAGCCTATATAGTCTTTCTATTACAGGCAGGGGAATTTACAAGTTCCCATTGTTTTTTGGTGCAGTAAAAGCATATCGAGAACTACCAGCACACATTTATTACATTTAACATGAACAGAATTCACAGAAAGCAGTTCCCCAACTTGCTCTTTGTGAATGAAAAAATACTTGACTACACGGTTATCATACTGCTTTTTGTTGTTTCTCTTCAAGATAAGGAAGATGTTGCTGAGGATGTAAGCACACAGTTCTCTACAAGAGTGTCTACTAAGCTCTTAGTGCTGATGATCGTGTTCTCTGAAGTTGATGTAGAGTAGTTGTAGCAACTCACAGTAAAATACTCCATGTTTGCGACCAAGTTTAGTTCACGGGAAATATGGCCTTTTTTCCCCTCATTTAAAATTCTTTGAGTATCTCCCTCTGTACAGCATTAATGATATGCTATGTTTCCAAATCTGAATAAAAGTTGGGACTGCTACTCTTCAGTTATTTCTGGAAAGACGTGTGATGAGGAGGATATAACCATTTCACCACAGTGTGAATCACACCACTTACATGGACTCCAAAAGCTGTTCCTGTACCCAGGGCTTGTGGCAGAGACCAGTCCCTTAACCAAACTGTAGGTGCTGTAAAAGGCTGATGCAACGCAAACAATTCTCAGTGACTTGACTCCTGCAGAGCTCAGACTGAGCACTATGAAAAGACTCTTGAGGAGAAATACAGATCCCAGTTTGATGCTTTGGTGCTCTAAGAGGATTCCCAAAATCCTTGTTCCTGATGTGGCTACCTTAATAAAATCAGAAGACAGCTAGATATACGAGAAAAACTGATAGGCATTAGCAGTCTCGGTTTCTAGTGGTTTAATTTCATAGACCATCATGAAATGTCAGCCAAGTAAGTCACCAGGTAAGAGAAGAGATAGCCAAAGAATATAAAAAAGTACAAACTTTACACTGTTTTACAAGATGACAAAGTTTAATAGGGCATACCACAGAGTTCTGTACTAAGAAACTGAACCTTATTTTACTGTATGGTTTGGAAAACAGGATAAAAACTGAAGTGTCAAAAGTTTTCAGCTGACTAGAACAATTACTTTCACATATTGAGATTAAATGACTTTCTCTACTGGAAAATTCAAAATAAAGTATTTGGAAAAAAAATGACCTGAATTAGGTGGCCTATAAGTATTTAGGGAATCACTGGGGGTCGCTTTAGTGTATGAAATCTTCACTTTCCAAAATGCTCAAAAAAAAAAAAGCCCAAGAGATAGTAGAATGGACAAGAATTTGAAGCAAGTCTTGTAAAAAAGTGGATGCAGATTTGAAGTTTCTGACTCAGGCTGTTGATACATGCCAGATCATTAAGTTACATAAAACCTTTTTCTACAGTAGTAAGTTAAGTCCGGCTTTTTTTTTTTTTTCTACTGTGCAGGCATATGGACTAAACCACCTAATGGCTCTCTCGTAAATCTGTCATTTTCTAAATTCAAGACTAATTCAAATAACGTGGAAACTAACAGTTAGCATCTATACAGCCCCATTACATACTAAGAAGTCCACAATTACATATCAACTGTTTGAAATCCAAAGTCTTTCAAATACCCCTTCTAGAAACACATATGTAATTAAAGCTGACTGATCTTGCAATCAGCTATAGTCGGCGCTGCAGTTATTTTCCTCCTTGACAATAGTCAGAATGGTCAAAATCCTCTCAGAGATTTCTGATGAGGGGGTGGATTGTGTCCTTGATTGAGAGATGCAAAATTTATACAACATTGATATTCCAGCTGCTCACCTTCTAATCCTCCAGATCAGGAATTGCTCAGGGTTTCACAGGCTTCGGCTATCCTTAGGCATGCAGAAAACATATAGTCTCTCTCCATCTTGATATGAGGCAGCTTTTGTGCTCATGGAGTGAACGTGGTCTCCTGCTGCATCTCTCAGCAGACCACCTGCAACTCCTTTAGGTTGTTGTAATTCCACAGTGCATCATGTTATATTGCCAGCAAAAATATTGAGTTCATCTGCAGCTGCATCAATTAGCTCCTCAAGTCTGCAAATAGTGACACCAGTGACACTTTTTTGGGTGAATGAGGGACCTACTGGAGAGTACATAAATGAAATGATTAACCATCCCTTTCATGTACTGTGTTTAAACATTCTTTTGCCATCATGTACTTTGAAAATGACATTGCTCTGCCCATAACTCATAAAACACATACAAATATTTTGCATCTGTCACAACCAAGTTTCACAGATACACAGACGTGCAACAGCACAGATGCTGATTAAGTATATACATGTATTCCTCTTCGTCAGAGACAATTGGTATTTTGTGACATTAACTACTGTATTATAGAACTGGTATCTTAAGATCATGGAATTTCATTGTGTTAATGTTTTCCCGTGCTTGTTACAGATAATGTCTCGTGTCTTACGTGAAGTATGTAAGGGCTGTCTTTAACCCATCAGAATACGTACAGGATCTTCTTTTATGGGGAGAAATTTGCCAAGGCACTATTGCCTTATAAAATATCAAAACATGCTCACTTAACTCCTCTGGCCCTACACCAGTCAGTGTTATTCCAAAAGAGAAGGTGAACTTCTGGTTTAGGGGTTTAAGGTGCCTGCTAATATGTTTGCTGCTTACCCAGCCCAAGTTAGTTGTCTTTCCACAGAGACCCCATCACAAACCAAAGGGACTTAACACTCCATGCTCTTAATGTGATTGTAGAAGGATGAATCCCTCCTCCTGCCTTTTTTTTTTTGTTAACCAAAATACAGATCTTCTAGCATATGCTTGGCAGAATAATTTTAATTAATTTGAAAGTCTCTTCTGAACAAACTTTTGAACCTACTTGAGCTCTTCCAGTAAAAACTAGGCTGTTAATATTGTGCAAGACACCTATAGGTTTTCTTTTGACTATGTTCAGCTCTGTCCATGTTAGTGGCTCACTTGCTCCTACCATCCATCTTAATCCTATTTTTGTAAGAGCCTACTATATTTGCTACTCCAATCCTTGTTTCCAGATGTCCTCAGGGGAATGTTTCAATCAACCCTCTCAACACAGAGTGTTTTAACACAGACTGGGACTATGGTGGTGGTGTCTGTGAGCTGCTTCCTTTCAGTTGTTTTGGACAAACAGTAGTGTGTTCAGGAATTAAAGCGATGACAGACATCTGGATCAAGTGAAAAACAAGGGCGTCACCAACAAATACATGCGTAGTCAAGCAGATGCTGCAATGAGCAGGATCAGCTGTGGATACTTAGCTGTGTTGAGAGGGACACAGGAATTGTAGGAGAATGTTGGGATGATGGGGGACCTACCCATAAGCAAGATGTGGCAAAATGGACCTTGGGAGCCCAAAGAAATGGAAGTCATCTTGGAGGACTGGGCAGGTGGATTAGAACTGCAATAGTAGTAAACACCAAAGGTTTATTACTGACCTCATGGACCAGTCACTGGTTGTGACAATTGGAAAGCAGTACTGGTTTTCAGTGGTTTCCAGGGGTTTGAAATATTTTTTCAAGTTAACAGTGAAACAAAGCAAAACTTCTGAATGTTTGCCTCCAGCTCAGAGAAAGGGGAGAGTGTTTGCGCTTCAGGGGTCTACTTTAGCTGGCGGATGTCAGGCAACAATTTGGGACAGAAAAAATGCAGATACACATCTGACTCAGCATGACTCAGAGAAGAGGTTTTTAGTTCAGATCACTGTTGGGCAGAACTGGTACTTGACATTTTCATTGAAAATAACCATATACAGCTCTACTTGCTGCAGTAGTTTCAAACTCCTTTGTTTACCTTGCCTCTATTTTACTTTCAGGGGGAGGAACATCCTTTTCTGCCCTCCAGAGTGTGTAAATGAGGAGGAACAGCGTGTGTCAGTGTGTGTGCATGTGTGTATGTATTCACTTGCCTCTCCATATGTTTAAAAATCAGAAGGAGAAATATACCCTGGAATGGAAACACCAGAGGACTAGATTCTGACTCTGTGTTGATATAACTCTATTAATGTCAGTAGAGCTGGTGCTGATTTATACCAGTGTGGGGTCAAAGAGCACAGCCTCATGGCACCTGGAGCAGCTGGTGTTCCTCCCCCCAGGGGTGGTAAATAGGTAGGCTGAGGTTTTCTCCTCTGCTGCGTTGCTATTTCAGGTCTCTGTCAGCGATTACTTCTCAGTTCTCCCTCTTCCAGTGGTATGTTAATGTGCCGTGTCAGGTGTGCTTGCAGGCTGTGCGCCGGTGGAAATGGTAGGCAGCTCAGCAGAGGCACCGTGCTGACAGAAATACCCTTCTAATGAAAAGGAAGTCAGGATGGATAACTTCCCGTAATATCTTCCCTCTCATGAAACTGACAGAAAAGCACACAAGAAAAAGCTGCTTTTTCTTCTTGTCTTTAGCCTTTTGCCTGGGTTTGTGTTCCCTCTGGCCTTATGGTTTCTCATGAGCTTTTGCTGTGTCCATCCTTCCTTTTCCTTGAGCCTCTATCAGCAGGCAGAGGAGACAGGGTCTGATCTAGGGGACAGTCAGCAGCAGGCTATAAATTTGACAGCATATCACAACCATGCTTCAATATGCTATGTAATTTATAAGGCAACACATCCTTTTTAAGACCAGCCCTGAATCCCAGTATATCAAACAGCAGGAGGCTGAAGAATAGGCCACTACTGCCACTTATAATAATCCCTCTAGAAACACAATGTGTGAAGGGTCTTATATCTGTCTTTAAAGTTGTTTTCTTTCTCCTTTTAGCTGCTATGTGCCATGTTTTTATTAGAAGTTATTGCTAGTGTGAGTTCATTGATAAAGCTCCATTGTATCTAGCACGAAAAGAGAACAAAAGATGTAATATTCCCTGGCATAGCATCCGGATTCTCATTGTACAGCATTGACTTCAAGGGACAGAAATTTCTCTCATTAGGTTTTCTTCTCTGCTACCGAATTCCTGGCAAAATCAAAGTTCAAAAATTAAGCTTAAAACCCAAAGGGAGTTGAACGTGTCAAAATGTTTTATAAATTGAAGGACAGAGAAGTTCTGGAGACAGCTTTAAAATATGTGTATCATTTTAACCAATACTTTATAGGGGAGGCTCTGTCACTCTGAGCAGAGGATAATTACTCTGTGTCCCTGCCCTGCTTCTGCATAGCAACCCACATCCCACCTGGGCAAGCTCGCCCTCTCCTCTGTGACGGGGGCGGACAGGGACCCTCTCTCTGGCCATGGGGAGGGGAAGGAAGGTGATCTGCGTGTTTCCCTTCCCTTCCTTTCCTCCTTCCTCTGCTCTAGTCTGACGACAAGTACTGAAGTGCAGGACGTGAGATGAATCTGCTACAAAACCTTTGGGATCTAGGTGCTTTTGGTGGGTTTTTTAAATTTATTTTTTATCTATTTATTTGTTATCCTAGGAAATCCAGGCTATCCAGAGTTTGTTCTGAATGGAGGAACTACCCAGAATTGAATTATCCAATAGGCCTGGTCTTGAAGCCATGCGTAACTTGGTCTGGCTGTTTATAACCTGAGTAGAGGAAAGGTATATTAAAACAAGACAAAGCATACGCCGCTGAGAGTCACAAACTACCTACAAATGCCAGATACAGACTGGAATAACTGAAATTATAAACAAGGAAAGAAGATGACTCCTCTCTCTGTGCCTCACTGCCTGCAGAGGAATATCGGATTAGTGCAGCAGCCAACAGAAGCCAACGCAGACATGAAAAGTACCATAATACAGCCAAGATTAAATACCAGAGCTATGCTGAGAGGCATCTGAGCCACCTACGAAAGCAGAAGCTCTCATTCACTGCAAAGCAGGTAGCAGAAAACGGCAATTTCCAGAAACAAGAGGAAGTATTTTCAAGAAAAGAATAAATATGCTTTGGTGTCAGAGCTGCGACCTCCATGCCAGGCTAGAGGACCAGTGTCAAAGGCAGATCAAAGCTACTGGACTGATGTGCTAGTATTAGAGTTTGGGCTTTGGTACCGGTGAATTGTGTGGCAAATAGAAAAAATAACCAGATATTCTGAAAGTTATTTGCTTTGAGCTATACCCTGGATTGGTCTGGCTCACTTAGGCACTGTCAGCGAAGGTCTTCCATAAGAAAGGACTTAATGAATGCCGGGGTCCGAACAGCCTCCTCAGCATCGGCACGCAGAGGCAATCCTTGATTTACAGCCGCAAGGAAAGATGACGTGTAGCGTGTTCACCCTCTTTTCCAGCAGCACTTCTGGACTTCTGGGAAACAAGAGGTCTATTGCCAGGGGGAGAACAAGTCAGATAAAAAGTTTGTGGTTATTGACTTCCTTGCTTTCTGCAGGACGTTGCTGCAGGACATTTACTGTGTTTTCCATATGACATTGCTGCAGAGGTAGGCAGTCCGGGGCCAGTGACGGATGGAGAAGTATCTCGTAGACAATGATTCCTTCGGGACTGTACTGTCTAGAAGATGGAAGAGGGCCAGGAGAGATCAAAGGCACAGTGTCTGTTAAAAAATAGTGATTACAGCTGTGTGCATGTATGGTTGTGGGGGATATTCTGTTTTCTGTTTTGATTTAATTATTAGACTCTTAGGAAATAGAATTTCAGATCAATTTCAAAGTAGGTTTTTTTTGTGAATTAAAGAAATATTACAGATTCTTTTTTACTCAAACTTAAATATGTGTGTGTGCATGTAGTTACAGCTACATAGGCTCTCATCACGGCATTTTAATGGTAAGCTTAGTTTCTTATACAGTTACATTATAAAATTGTGTGTAAAGCTGAAATGGTTCACTGAAAGGGAAACTATAAAACTGTATAAAGATTCATGATCCCTTACTGGTCTTATTTTAACAAGAAACTATAAAAAGAAACATTTATTTTCCATGCTAAAAGTAAAGGTCACTCAGTAGCTTTCCGTTTTCTTTCCGTTTTTTTCCTCTTCTTGGCACTCATGTTTGTTTCTGAAAATATTTCATTCTTTTTTCTTTCATTTCTCCCCTTTCAAGCTCACCATCTTTCACTCTAACAGCTTCTTTCTTCTATATTATTATTTCCCAGCAAACTAATATCCTTAGGGGTTCTCTTGCCTTTTATTACAAGGAGTTCATATCATCTGGCCCCGTGAACTGGAGGGCAGATAAGGAACTATTTTCAGCGCTGTAATGTAGTAGGGGTAGTCTGCACACTGATCCAAATGAGACTTATTCTTTAGTTATTGCTAAACTTTCTTTTCCATGGAGCTGGTAAAGAACAGATGGTAAAGAACCAGTGGTCATTTGTACAAGATGACTAGGAAGCATTAAAAATTGTGTACTAGTCTCCAGAACACAAAAGCTACTGACACTTCACCATTTCATTGAATTATAGGGTCGGTCATTTCTTATTTTTAGGAGGTCAGCTGCTCTGACTATTGAATAGTCAGAGAATATATAGAATAGAACTGTAATTTCTCTTACCCCTGGGGTCTCTTCTGGGTCTTAACACTCCAGAAGTATCAAATACATTAAGTGTTCACTTTCAAAGAGTGGCTTCTGCTTCCATGGCCAAACTGCACGGTCCTGGGCCACCCAAATAATTTCTGCTTTTAATGTACTAAATTTATGATAAATGAAAGTCATGGCACCTGTAGGGCCCTTTCAAAATGCAACAGATGACTTTTTTGCAGATGTGTATCCCAAGTCCTGTATATTTTTAACATGCTCTGTGCCATTCAGAACCATAGGGGTTCTCACAGGGTTTTCAGCACTAAGATTTTTACTTTATAGGCAGTCCATGGGCTTAAGAAGTTAATGAACTACTGATTAATTAGGCATTACAAAATCCTGAAAATCTAAGACTAGCATGAGATTTTTGTCCCTTTCCTCTCTGAAGATATGCTTGCTTTTTGCTGGTTTTCTATATTTATTAATCTTATATTAACCTCTATATCTTAAAAAGTGTTTCTTATGTTTCCCAGTCCAGTGATGTTTCTGTTGTTTATATTTTTGGCAAGAAGTCTTTATTTTAAGGCAATACCATACTGACTTTTCTGATTTTCTTTCCCTGCTCTAGCAGCTCTAGAGCAGATTGTGTGGCAGCTACTTCAGAAACCAGAGTCTTGTGTCAGCTTCATAGATTTTACGCAGTAATTTACGTTGTGCTTTTATAAAGTTGTAGACCACTAGAGCTACTGCAGGTGCACGTGGTGATGTAGTTCCTTTCTTCCTCCCCCATTTGGAATAAAAAAAAAAGCTCTTCCTTATATTTTTTGTTTATTTTTGTTAATTTTATTCAAGTGCTATCCAGTTAGTATTCTTAACACCTCTTTCCGTTGAGTAGGTAGCCAAGAATAAAAAAATCTCCTAGTCATTCCACAATTTCATTTTCTTTAATCATTCTTTCTATAGAAGTACATGGCTGGTAATATAGCAAAAGGAAAGGTCTTTTCCCCCTAAAATACTGCTATAATATTCAGGGTTATTTTAAAATCAAGTATTTGGCAACCATCTCCAGAAAACTTTAAACAGTGCAATTTTTTTTCTTAAATTAGCTGTTACATTTAAAAATGTGACATGACATAAATTAAATTCTAGCAGAATCCTATCTAGAGCAAACTAGCAGCTGATAATTCTGAATTTCTAAACAGATTTTCTCCAAATTAGTTGCAAATCAGTTGTTGGATGCTCTTCAATGAAAAGTCACTGTCACCACTGTAAGACTGGTACCATTGTAAATATGCTTTACCTAGTGACAGGTGATCTACTGGGTTGGCTGTGACAGGGTTTTGGCAGTGCACACAGCATTAACCTTACCCTCCTTTCCCTTCTTCTCCAGTCTGTTTCCCTTCCGTACCACGAGCACTTTCTGCACTTACTCATCTAAACCCCCTGAGCTGTTTAGCAGATAGCCTTCATGATCGCACCATTTGCCTCTGTTTCAGGCCATGGAGCCAGCTGCTGTCCCAGATGCACTTGGGGGACTCTGGCAGGATGGTTTGGAAAGGAGTGACCTTGGCCCTGATTCTGCTAAGACACTGGTGTGACGGTGGGTCTTGCCCTTTTGATTACGGAAGAGGAACGTAATCGTCCATACATGCTGTTGCTGGCACTGGTTGCTTGTGCCTTGATGGATGTCAATATATTAGAACTTGCTTCTGTTTTGAATAGAAAATTGCATCTGCTCCCAGAGCTCAGTATGATCTGTCTTTAAGGTAACTATGTACATATTGCAGGGAGACTCCACTGAGTTGGTAGACTTGATTAGTAGAACTACTACAAAGGATAAATTATCTCAATGAAATTATTTCATGAACGGTTAGATAGGAGAATCTGCTCCATGCCCACGGCTCTGAATAACCTGGGGCTAGATGTGAATGTAGTAGGCTAACCTTACGTGAGAGGTTCAGCACCTGCATGATAAGGAATGAGAGTTCTTCAGATGAGAAGTCTGGGGTGGTATAAGGGGAAGGGACTTCGCACAGTGACCAGGCCCATGTGCTCTTTCCATGTAGCATCTTCTGCTTCTTGTGGGTTGGGTGGAGTGTTGATCTGATCTGATGTGGCAACTGCTAGGTGTAAGCCATTTGTACCAAAGGCTCTGTTCCTAGATTAAAGACTAGTTAAACACATGCAAATACTTAATGTAACAGTTTAGCGCAGAGTACAAAACACAGCACCCTTTATTTATCACATCTTTATAATTCTTCAGAAGAGGTACTGTAGAAATCTGTCTAAGATGCCAGCAATTATAGTGCATAGAATATGCTCACAAAGACTTCCATGGAGTAAATCTGTCCAGGTGAAATACAGCTCCAAACATTTGAGGAAATTGGGTAGGTGTATAGAAGCAGAAAGCATTGACAATTTTGGCAACTTCTAAAATGCCACTGCATACAGCAGAAGAGAGCAGAACAGACATCTTTTCATCCAGCATGTCTTCTTTCTCTTTCTCTCTCACAGCTGCCTTTGTCTACTGTCTATGCAAATACCTATACTATATTCTGTCCTTTTGTGTATTTCCTAGATACTTCATGATTCCAGAGAGGTTGTGGAAGTGTTTGTGTGTGTTTGTATGCACAGTGAACAATGCCATGGACTATTCATCGAAGTGATAAATTGTGTTCACTCTGAAGTCGGGTACCTCTCATTGACTTTAGTTTCTTTCCTATTGGATATGTTTAAGATTAACCAGGCATTAGTCATTAATCAAGGTGGTATCCGCAAATAAATTTTTCATCGTAACGAGCTGTGTAGTTGAATTAATAGTATTTGCACTTTCATTATTTGCCATGATGTATGGGTATGGTACCAATGCAGTGGGCCCAGTGTGGCTGTTGGTGTTGCTGTGATCTCAACAGATAACTCAGCAAAAAATAAAATGATCGTGTAATACTATCTCAGGACATCTTTTAATTGAATGCAGAATTTACTTCTAATGTTTTAGGCACTGCACTACAGTTTTCTTGTAGTAGATGCATATTTTTAATTTGTTGTCTAGTATTGTTAATGTATAGATAAGTGGTAAGTCAAAGCTGAGAAGGGACAAATATAGGATTTTGGAGTTCGTTGTGATAGAGACCTTGCAAAATAATTTTTAACAACAGCTTTAGGTGTTGTATTGCAGATTTACATTTAAAATATTACTGTACTGTGATTCTGAAAATTCTACTTGTAATGAGGAATAAACAAAATCTTATTTGCAGGAAATTAGTTTTTAAAACCTAGTGTGGGCTTGCTTGAGTGAATGATTCTGCACATTTGAATTTGTATTGTTTCTGCCAAAGAGACGTATAAGGGAACTGATACTCTTCATGAGATGACAACCAAAGTCTTTTGCAAGAGAATATAATTTCACTTACAGCTGACTGAATTCTGGAAAAGAAGGATGTGTGTAAGAAACTAGTGAATATAGCCCATGAAATAATTTTGTTGTGGATGGTAGCATTTTGTATTCACTTAATATTCATTTTAATGATGTATAAACTTTCATTGAAAACAAAATTGTTGCAAAAATTAACCTGAATATCTAGATCTGCTTACTCTCAGAGTACCCTCATGGATGTTTTGACACATTATTTTTTTCATACTATTTTCATTGAAGCGTTATGAGCAGTAAAATGTAACTTCTGAAACGGGGTGCTTCCAGGGAGGTTGAGGGTTGGACTAGATGACCTTTAAAGGTCCCTTCCAACTCAAACGGTTCTATGATTCTATGTTCTTGTGTCAGTACCCCATGGGGACTGACAAGCCCCACATTCCTTGACTGGCCCCCTCCAGAACTTGCTTCCGAGAACCCTCCCCCTGAATCCGCAGGCACCGTTTTGTCTTGACCAGGGCCCCATGCCTGCCCCAGGCAGCGCCATGCCTGGCCCAGTGCCCTGCTGCCCTGTCTGGGCTCCCTGACCATCACCTCAGGTCCCTGAGGGATGCCACTGCTGCCCCTGGCCCAGACCAGAGCCCGGCTGGGCTGCATCCTTGTCAGGGGTCTCTGCCCCATGCTGAGGTGCTCCTGGTTCCAAGCCCTGCTCCTCCTGCCCCCAACATCTTCTCAGGGTAAAACCCTCTGTGAATAACAGCTCATCAGCTGTTGATCTGAACAGCGAGGGATTCATGGGCTGAAATGCACCTGGGGAAGCTTATTCTACTGGCTACCTGAGTGGAGCCATTTGGAAAAGTGAATCATAATTGCAGAGATGGAAACTGTTCCAGTTACTCCTTAAAATGATGCAAACTGGCAGCATAAGACAAAGCTGTGCTATTTGTAAAAGTGAAGGAAAGGACAATAACAAAACTACCAGCAAACCTCAAGAGCCAGTGGAGAGCTCGCCAACCCACAGGAAGGGTGAGGAAGAGGTACAACTTGCAGAACAGATTAACTGGGACTACTTGGCCGTCTTTGTACTGTATTGTAAGATGCAATGCAAAACTGTGGCTTTGTGTTCATGTGGAGTTATGTGGCCTCATGACCCATTTCAGAATTTAAACGTTTGCAGAAGCTTGACAACACTGACAGTCTTCATCCTCTGCAAAATCTGCATTTACCCTAGCACAATCAGTGTTGATGTCCTTGTGGACATATCAACTTGACTGAGGAGAGCTTGTCCCATGGCACATTTGTGCCAGGATTTCAGTCCCATTTTGGCACTGAAAGATCATTCAGCTGTTGCTGAGATGAGGCAGAAATACCTAGCATGAGGCACAGCTATTTGAGGTGTTCTTTGAATACCTTGGATGCATTCAGCAGCAACTGATGCTGACCTATAGCACAGGATAATTCTAGTTTGCATTTCTAATGCGTATCTTGAAGCAGCTGGGCTCCCCAGAGCAGTACATGGTCTTTACAGGATATCACCAAGTTGTCTTTGAAAGGGAAGTTCTCTCTATGGATGTGTAAAGATTAAATCCATTGAAAAGTACTGTGTGATCAAGTTAGCTCAGCAAACACAGCTAGCTACTTTGGGATGTAAATTAATCTAAACTTTCATGCAGAGAAATATGAGCCCTTAAAATTCAGTAAATTAATTATTGGACAAATCTTTAACTAAATACACAAAGTTTATTATGCAGATCAGAGATCCCTCTTTCTTCTGCTGCCTCTTCTTGATTACGACTGAAAGTGGGAATGCCCTGTCTGTAAAGTATGTGATTCTTCTGCAGCTATTGTCTAGGAGTCATAGTTGGCTTTTTTTTTTTTTTTGTAACACTTGATAATTGATGCTACTGGCGTTGTTGAAGCCTCGCTGTTCATTGGATGTTTTTTCATTCTGTATTGCTCGTGCACACTGTGTCTGGGCTGGTTTGCTGACCCACCACAGCCTCTCGTGTTCCCCTGCAGCGGGCCATGCCCTACGGCTGGCTGGCTGCTACTGCCCTCCAGCAGAGAGGTTCCAAACTTGCACTGCATCATCTTCCTGGTGGGGAGGGTGGAGCTATGGGACAGCAGCTATGTTTCTGGAAATCTCTGCTTACAGGAGGAAAAGCTACAGTCTAGCAAGAGGAATAATAGTCACAATTATCACTGAAGTGTTTTGTTCGTAAAACTCCTTAAGAACACAGACGGAATGTATTATTTATTTTAATGAAATTCTGTCTAACCTAGACTATTACTCACTTGCCCATCTCTGATTTCTGTGAAGTGCCAGCTCAGAACAGGCTCTTAATAACAAGCCTGAAGAGCTTCTTGGGATTTACAGATATGAGCTTCTTCCAGCACATTTGGGTTTTCAGAGAGAGATATTACTGAAGTGGCAGAAAACTTGGAGCACAGAGGTTTGTTGGCAGAGTGGAGCTGTCCCAATGACATCCTTGTATTTTCTTTTTCAGGGAAAAACTGAAAAAGTTTCAAGTAAGGGACATGGTATGGGTAGAAGAAAGAAAAAAGAGAAGTCATTCTGAATCTTTTGAATCCCTTTGACTTCAGGACAGAGTGGTGCCTGTACCTCCGTGTTGTAGTTTGTTCAGTTCTCTGAACCGCAGTGTGTGAGCAAACAGAAGTATGATAAATACCTCTATAGCTCGGTCACCACAGTGGTCTGCAGACCTTTACCTACAAAAGAACTCCTGCCATAACGAAAGCAGTGTGCTGTGGTCATGCACGCCGAGCAATCCCTCTGTCCGGTACCGCGGGTGATGAATAGCTGGCTGTGCCGGAGAAATCCGGAGTGCGAAAACCGTGTGCTCCTTCTTTTGCCGGGGGAGGGATGCAAAGAGATAAGGCCAGGGCATCTGGTCCATGAAAAAATGTCACCTTGTTGAACAGGATTTAAATCAACATGAAGTTTAAATTCCAGCTCTGATTCAGATATTTATAAACCTGACATCTGCATTTCTGTAGAAGGAAGAGTTAATAGGTTGACTAATAGTCAAATTGCTGCAGGAAATGCAGGGGAAGAACATTTGGAGGTCAGATAATATTTAATCAGGAAACTTCTCAGCACATCTTAGATGTTCCTGTTAATTTTTATCTTTTCCTCAATTCATAATATCCATCTGAAGAAACTTAGATGCATTTGGTTATGTTTTATTAAGCAGGAAATAGTCCACTGGTCACACATTTTTAGGAAACCACACTTGGCTTTATCTTTTCTTCCCATGGAGAGTGGAATACATACATAGTAAAATCTCCTCCCAGTTATGTCTCAGTTACAACCACGGATTTTTCTTGTATTGCTCTCTTCTTGGATCACCCGAGAATAAACCCAGGCACCAATAAAATTTTCTGTTTACCCTGGATGTCTTGAAATACCGTGGCTCTCAGGAATTACTTTGTTGTTTTATTTAAAGGGTATGTACTACAATTGATTCCAGTGCATCATGACATTTACAAAAGCGCTTTTTGCAAGAAGGCTACTAATATAGGTGAGAAAAGAAAGCATCCATAATTTAAGGTAATTCTTGTTATTCTATTACAAATTCATGTACGTCAAAGAAGTAAGCATTCTGGAAGGCACAGGGGAGAGGCAAGCTGGCAGCAGAGGACCCATGGTGGGTGCATGGTCAGAAGTACACAGTCCCCGGAGTCACAGCACCCGCTGCCACTCATCCTTAGGGGTGGCTTAAGTTAACACCATCTCTGACTCCAGTGTCCCCCATGAGGCCATGTCTGCCATGTACACAGCGGGAGGACTCTCTGAAAATCCTCCAAGCAGAGTGTTGCTGTGTGTGGGTGAGCAAGCACTGCGATGACACCGGTTGACTTTGAGTTATGCCGCCTTGTGTTACGGGGTGTCATATCATGGGAAATCAACATTTTGCTTCACTCACTGGAGTTACTGTGTGAAATGGTGGTGTGACGTACTATCATAAATGAATTTATGAGTTATTCCATCCTATGTAAATGTTCATTGAGTACTTTACCAACACACTCGTACCAAAAATGTAGGAAGCAAATGAAGGGAAGATGTGATAATTCTTAAAATAAATATGAATAGGGGTTTTGTGCTTTGATACAACATGCTATTCTGCATGCTATTTTCCTCTTTCTAGCTGGTAGCACAGGGAAGAGAGAAGAAAGCCAATTTTTTAGCTATCTATTATACAAACACCACTCTGAGATCCATAGCTAAGGCTGAACTGAGATACTTTTAACACAAGAATGATCCCCTTGATCAAACAATGTGGAGTTTTCTTTCTGCTTTTCTGACTACACAATTTAATGATTGTAAATTAAAAATACATATAGGTTCCTGAAGTCTTTTGGCATTCCCTGCCATAACTTCTTATTTTGCTCAATTATAATTTCAGTTCCAAGTTCAAAACTGTAGGTCTTTTAAAAATTCCTATCTTGTAAAAACCTTGTGCAGGCTATATTGGGAAACTGAAAGATGAGTGATTTTTAAAAATAACGTTCACAGTGTGTGTACTTTATCAAGAGCTGAACAATGCTCCCCTGCTGAAGACTTGTAAAGCTACCTGTCCTTTGCTTCGGAGCAGTGAAGGCACAGTTGGAATTTCAAACGGACTTCTCTGTCGCTGTTGCTTTGTGGCACGCCTTCTGCAGGAAGCGCAGCAGGCTCAGCTTCTCTCTTGCTGACACAGCTAGGAGTCGGTTAGTTGCAAGAGAGACTATTTTGTGCTCCAGTCACTGCTAAAAGGGTACGCTTTAGAGATGAAAATGGATGCCTTAAAATCAACTTCATCCTAAATAATTTTAAAATCTAGCTGTTGCAGGAAAGAGTTGCTTGTGAATAGGAGACCGGAGGAGATGTACATGGATTTTCAAAATAGAAAAAAAATATATGGGTATTACAAAAGTTGTGAAATAACTGTGTTACCCCTGTGTTACTTCTTTCCAGTGGCATTGTGGGTGCATCAGCACCCGTGAGCTACAGCGGGGCAGCTGCTGCAGCAAACCCAGAGACCCAGCATGGGGCAGAGCCACCCCTGGGCCAGCCTGGGGGTCAGGCAGGTTAAGGATCCCTGCCAGGAGCTGCTCCCCGGCCCCCTCGCACCGCACTGCAACAGCCAGGGGCCACGGAGTGCATCGCTGTGCCCGGATGACAATGCTGAAGTCAGGTAAAGACTTTAGAGACCGCACCCATTTCCAAACCATTCAAAATACTAATGGAATATTTTAACTAAAAACAAACAGTCCTACAGAAGTGCTTTATTTACATCAATACATCACTAGGTTATATATATATATATATTCTCTTTTAACAAACCAAGTGCTCTAAATACAGAATACCAAGCCGGGTCTGAAGACAAATACTTTAAGCTATGGGAATATACATCTTCAGATATTCAAACAAGTTTAACTTTGCTCATCACAAACACTGCATTACAGAAAAAAATCCACCCTGATATCTTTTTAAACTCTCAAAATTGGCGTGGGATCTTGTTAAAAAAAAACACTATTATTTTGATCTGTTTTAGAAAAGCTGCTGGAGTATAAAAAGGACTGCTCAGGACTGTGTTTTTGAAAAATGGTTTAGCTTGCTTTCTTAAGGCAGTAAGATTTATCTATTTTTGATCTGTGATCCTCTTCTTCCCTCCACCCCCTCCTTCCCAATAGCTTATAACACCTTTGGTCAGTTTTTGGTCAGGTATTGTAGAGGTGTGTCCAGGATGTTACACTCTTGTTTCTGAGAGAAATAGATAGCTGGACAAAGCGAGAGGTCCTATTAATGTCCCAGGGTGCAGCATGAGCTCAACTTTTACACGCACCAGAAAATCCACAAAGCAACTCACAGTGAGAACTGTATATATCCATCTCTCATTTATTCTAGAGACCTCAACTACTTTTTATTGCTATAGGCTACGTCTACATTGATGAATAGTAAGTTACAATAGGAGTGAAGAGTGAAATAGTTGGTGCACAGGTCCGCACTGCGTGTGTTTTGGGGATTTTGCTTCAGGCCAGCTCCAGCCTGGTGCAGCAGGCTAAAAGTTCCTTGGTGCCTGAGGCACAGTAGGTGCTCCCCTGGAGAGAGTAGGTGTGGGTTTAGGAAAGTATCCAGCCTGTGCACACCCTTTCAGTACGAACCAAAGTAAACTTGGTCAGCCAGGAGGGATCCTCCTCAGGAGTCCTCACACACAGACAGCATGATAGATGCACTGCATTATATACATAGTGCTCTGCGGCAGAGGTACATCCTTCCCCTTGTCTAGACACATCAGGCTGATGCAAAGGACTCCGTACTGGAATAATAGTGTCTACCCAAGGATGCTTGGGTTATCTCATAGAGATAATCAGTGTTCTGGTTGCATTTCATGGACAGAAAATAGAGAAGTGACTTGACTGATGTCACCTAGAAAGAGGCTAATTGGGAAAGTTGCTTTCATAACTCTGTCCACAGAAAAAACACTGAAAGACTTAACAATTTAGACAAGTCTAATGTGCAATAATATTTATTAAGTGGTACATCCATACAAAGTTAAATATACGCACAAGTGATTTGTGGAGTCAGAGCCAGTGCATACTCTAAGTGCATAGAATGTTTTATGCTTACCAGTACACAACAAGCAGTTTTCTTTGGGAAAACCGCTCTGTAAAAGTGAACCTTCAGTAATGTTTCTGTCTGACCTCATGCACTGAGGCACATTTTAAGCTTGTTTTTTTTTTTTTAAGTGGTAGATGGTTTGCCTGTATTCCATTTTAGTTTTCCCAAATGATAATTCCCTGCTTCCACCTGGCTGTGAGTCATTAGTGGGTGACAGCTATTTGAGGCATCCATACAGCTCTTCTGTCCTGTCTGTTTGAACTGCCATGTTTCAGATGTGTTATCAAGACATTGCTATTGTGCAGATACAGATTAGTTCTTGAGACTGATTTTTCTGCTTCACTAGTTCTTTTGTAGCTGCCAGAACTAATTGCTTACATTACATTACCAATCTGTGCCTCTATCACTCCTTGGATGATGCCATCCGTTGGAATACAGCTGCACAGTTAAGTGCACTTTTTAACTACTTCTTACTATTCCTGCCTATGGTTACAATTGACAGAATTGTTCATGACTTTTCTCTGACCTCCACTACTTGCCAGAAATTGTATAATGTTTGCACTTACGCATTCACCGTTTCTACCTCTAAAATCTTCTAAATTTTCAGTCACTTGATGGAAGTTAAACGGAGCTATCTATGAACTCTACATGAAGAATCTTTCCTTTCTGAGACTGGGTAAAGTTGTTCAGTAGCAACATTGTAGTGATCAGTGATGTTTAGAAAACTTAAAATTTAAGAAAGGTGGAAAACTTAAGAAACGTAGAATGAAAAACTGGAAATATGTCAAAGCCTATGTTGCCTACATAATACAAGTCTTTATTGTTATGGCCCAGCTATATTGTGTCTTCATTCCAAGATGTAAAATCTCAATATCCACTAGCAGTGATAAGCTTGGATGCCAAAACTGGCTGTCAATATAAATTGCTGAATGAAGCCTGCGTGTGTTCAACTACTCACGTTAATGTTAGCTAAATGTTTTCTTAGAACTCCAGAGAAATATGTTGTATGGTACTTACTGTTCCTACATGATATGTATTCAGAAGGAAAATTATAGTCTTGCTGAGCAGAAGTAAGTGATTGTATGTATGTCTTTGTATTTGCATTCGAGAAAAAAGTATAAAACATTTTAATATCTCTTTTTAGATTTGCAGGGTTGTTCAGTACTATGAAGAACCTTGTTTTTATCTGTTCTTTATGTCACTAGTACATCAGGCTGTTGTTTTAATATTCAGGATTAGTTATTATTAATAATAATAGCCATGATACACTTTAACACAATGTGAATAAAACACAGTTCTGTAAATGGCATAAAAGTAAGATCATGCTATATTTGGTGACTAGAGATTTGCTGCAAGTTTTAAACTTCATATATTCAAATCCAAAGTACTGAAGTGTAGCTGGTATGAAGATTCTCTCAACACTTGCAGCAGCTATTTGAATAGCATTCATTTTTTTTGGGGATAACATTTTTGATGCCAAGCAGGACATTTTTTTTCCCGATAAAAAGTGATATAGAATAGCTTTTAAGTGTGAAATATGTAATTTCTTTATAATCCCAGACTTCATCATTGCAAATCGTATGGATATCAGTTGACCTTTTTTTTTTGAAGAAAGAACATCACTGTTCTACATACTATCCAATAGCTGTTAAATAACCTTAAATGTGGCAGTCAATTTGTTCTAGCACTGGCTTTTTCAAGAGTAGTGAAGCAGTCCAATTAGTGGCTTAGGACACATAGCTGAAGGCATTTCACTCATTTACTTGGCATCTTTCTGAATTATCAGACTTGGATGCATATATTTGCTGCAGAGAGCTGAGTTTGTTCTGGAGTACAGACTGAGATTGAAGTGATTTGGGTAACGCACGTGCTTTCATTCTTGTGATCACTAATTCCAAAGGCTTGCAACTTTCTTCATCATTCCTTCAGCTTCTACCCACCTATCCCTTTCTTTTTCTTGAGTTATTGATTGCTAACATGTGGAACCTGATGTTTTTCCCAATTAACATTACACTTCTCCAACCTGAACAATTTTATACCTATTATTTAGCTGTGAGCTGAGGCACATGCTACACCTCTCAGGGTGTTGCCAACCCGAAGCTTTGCTGACCGGTTCTAAATGTCGGCTAGAATGAGTACTGTTTCCAAACCTGCACACAAGGAAGTACAGCGTTACGATGTGGGATGCTTTGAACAGGATCTCACATAGACGGTGGGAATCCCAACTTTATCCCTCCCACAAAAATATAGACCAGAGGCAGATGAGGAGGGAGGCTAAGCAAAAGGAAGGCTGCTGAAGTCAGGAATTAGAGTAAGCTTCACAGCTAACTTGTACTGTGATTTCCTACCAGATATATTTACTCTCAGAGCATTGTAGCTATTTCCTTATGGGAGGTGGGGAGTAAAATTTATTCCAGTGGTTCCAGAATTAGATTTCTCGAAGGGAGAAAGGAGTGGGGAGAAACACAAACCATTGTGGTTGTATTAGATGCTGATTTAATTTACATTTGTGGTGACTGGATTGCAGTAATTTCCCTGGGGAGCAGCTCCTGAGATAATAATTTCAAAAGAGAAGCTTAGCAATGGAGAGCTGAAAACTTCCTGAAACAGGATGAGCTACAGAAGAAAATGTCCTTTTAAAGGCATGTGGGTTCAGCCAAATTTAATAGGAATTCAAAGAAAAAGATAGCATAGAGTGACTGTCTTGCAAGCAAAGTTAGTTCCTTTGTGGGAAAACTCTGTGGTCGTAAAATTGTTTGCTATAAAACAATCTTCCAGGGAATTACATTCTATATTCTTTAAAAAGATCTATGGGAAATTTGAGGCAGAGATTAATGAAGAGCTTGGTATGTTTTCTTTTCTGTGATCTATGTCAAGCTTCAAAAAATCTGGACATCTATGAAGTGCTTAAAGCACAGGAGTGGACAGGGTTTGGCCAGGAATCACACATTATGCCTGGGAAGAAAATATTAATTCCTGTTCCTGGCTTTGATTTCTGTTCCGCTTTTGTGCCAGCACTGTCACCTGTCACCCTACAGAGATGGAGTTTCAGTCGCAGAATCATGGAATCATAGAACTGTTTGGGTTGAAAGACACCTTAAAGATCATCTAGTTCCAACCCCCCCTGCCAGGGGCAGGGCCCCCATCCACTAGCCCAGGTTGCTCAAAGCCCCTTTGAACCTGGCCTTGAACACCTCTAGGGAGGAGGCAGCCACAACTTCTCTGGGCAACATATTCCAGTGCCTGCCCACCTTCGTGGTGAAGAATTTCTTTCTTATATCTAATATAAATCCATCCTTTTTTAGCTTAAAACCACTACCCATTTTCCTACCACTACTTGCCCTTGCAAAAAGT
>Ga0181612_176627_pt1 | contig 28634 bp, 20 predicted proteins | sample HoacroProtozoa21_FD_119630 | JGI IMG/M metagenome (GOLD analysis project Ga0181612, IMG submission 119630) | Hoatzin crop microbial communities from Cojedes, Venezuel. Combined Assembly of Gp0051906, Gp0051904, Gp0051908 | reverse complement strand
GGACCCTGGCTGTTAACGATGGTTTGCTCAAGAGAGTGTAGAATTGGAGCAGGAGAGGGTGAAACACACCAGTTGTGCGCCCGTGTGGCTTTAGAGAAGGGGAGAATGGGGTGACAAATGTTGCTGCCATTCTGCAGCAGCAGTGTTTTTGAAGCTTTTTATCTTCTACTGTGTTCTGGATGGAACGTGCTGTAGTAGTTGCAGACTGTCTTGAGTTTCACCAGCCTATCAGGGACCTCCTCTCTTTTTGCCACTATTTCTTTTCGCTCTGGTTCTCTGCTTTTATGTAACTGTGTGAAATGTGAAGAAATTAAGTTCAGGGTTTATGGTTTCTCTCAGCTCTCTAAATTCTGGAAGCTACAGTGGCCCCTAGCATTCAGAATAAGCACTTGCAGGAAAAAAAATGTACGGCCTCTATCTCCATGCTCACTTGAAATGCAGTCTCTGAAGCATAGCTACCAGACATTAAGCAACATGTGCGTAGCATGCCAAAATTAAATATTTCCCTCAAATACCTAATCACTCTATCAAGCTGTGGAGTCAGCAGACTTGGACTCTAAAGGTTTTTCTCTTTGCTATTATATCTTTAAAATACCTTAACATCATAGTTTCTTAATTTAACTATATAAAAGTTAGCCTGGGGCAGACAATTGACATAGAAGAGTTTAGCCTGTGTGGTTAAATGGTGCATTTGAACTATCTGGTGAGTTTTTTTCCCCTTAAACATACGAAAATTAGATAAAGAAAAAAAATTATGAAGAGGTGGCAATATTATCATTGAGTTGAAAAGCAAGTATTTCACAATCTTATGTTTTCTTGCTAAAATGTCATGCTGTTTCTGATATTTTTCTTTACAACTTGTGGATAGTATTATCTTTCTTGATATTCTTAGAGTCTTGTCAAATGCTTTAGTGTTAAAACTGTTGTAAGCGTGGTTTATCGGCTCTGGAAGTCAGGGAGTTGTGAAACATCTGGTTATAAGAACTTGTTGTAAGAGCTTATCTTTATGGAAAACGTTACGGAAGTTTACAAATGGGAGATATGAAGTTGGTATGTATAATGTCCTTCAATGTACACATACAGTGCTTTAAATTTAACGTAAAAATCTGGTTTCAATCTGATTACCAGAAGTATCCTAGTGTTGGTAAGTCTGGGCTCTGCAGTGCGTGGTGTTACAGTTCCAGCTTAAACCTAGGATAGCTTTAGAAAGAAAAGCTATTACTTGCAAGGTGTTAATGAAAACCATTCCAGATTGCTTATCCTATTCAGAAAATGTGTATTTTTGCCAGATGTTTGTCTTCTGTTTTACTGTGATGCTTTTAAGATTTGTGGAGATACTTTGTGTGAAGATCATGGGAGGAGTCAAAAATATAAAGTCTTTCAACCGGAAAAAGCTTGGCTGGAAACAAGAGGGTGGTGTGATGTAATTTTTCTCTTTTTTTCAACTTTTTTACCCCTTCACATGTGGAAAAATTTTCAATGTATTTATTTATTTTGTTATAGAAGTTGTCCACTGCAAAGGAAGAAAGAAAAGTAAGCTTGTACTTCAGACTGGTTTTTGAGTATCTTTCTAATACAGTGGTGTTCCAGAAGATGATAAAGAAATGATAGCAGCTCCAGAAATACCAACTGATTTTACTCTCCTTCAGTAAGTGTTTTAAGAATTTGTAGTTTCATTTTTAAATGTACGGGCTCTTTCTAGTGTTAATACATATGGTTGGTTTTCTCTTGGAAACAAGGAAACTAAATGAGGGAGTAGGGTTCTGGATTTTTTCCTGTTGAGATATTGATACAGCTTTGTCTGAATTATTTCTTAAATATTCAGCAGTAATTAAAATTTAAAAAAAAAATTAGAAAAATTCTAGAAGTGCTTGATTATTTTAAATGAATTTTTAAACTTTACTGGTAGGAAGCCATTGTGACAGACCTTTTTTTTTTTGTTTGTGATGTACTTCTCAGGATTTTGTCTTCCAAAATGAGTTTAAATAAGAAACTTTTTGATTAGGAATACCAAAAAAAGTTTCCTTCAGTAAAGCTTCTTCGTGGAGAGAGACGAAGTAGTTGAGGTATTTGCCCTTAATAGCTGGGGCAGGTCACGTAGTATTTTAAATACCTCTTGCCAAATGTTTTAAAGTCAAAGTCTTAGCTTCCCTCGGGCATCAGTTCCTTGGTGTTTTTGACATAATTTTATTAGCTTGCTAGTCTTCCTACAATTTTTAAGAAGCAGACATTTGAATTTCCAAGGTTTAAAATCGGGTGTGGATTATATTTTGAACAGTGAAATAAAATCAGTATTTTAAGCAGACAAAAAGAATGCCCTTCCTCACCTTTTAATTGTCAAGAAATTGTTGTGAATATGTTTCAAGAGACTGTTGAAATGGATTGAATTGGTATAAAATCTAAAAAGATACAAAGATGCGCTTGTGTATCTGAGATTTTTTTTGTGGGCTTTTTTTTCCTTTGAGAAATAAAGGTAAATTAGAAGATGGTTTAATATGAAATACTATTTTTACAGCTGTTCATAATGGATTTTTACTCTTGGAATTTGTGTTCTGTTCTTTCCTGTGAAAAGAACGCTTGGGAAGTTTTGAAGAAGAAATATTTCTCACCTTTTTCTTTATCTGTTGCACACCTCACCCCCCCACCGCCCCACAGTTGGAGACTTTCCCAGTCCATATCACAGTACATAGTCAACAAAACCCGAGATAGCAAAATACATGTTAAAAAGCAGAAAGCTTCTTTCAAGCACTTGCAATAGTTAGAGACGTAAGGTTTCTGGGTTGTTTTAGAAAGTTATAAAGAAATACGTAGGAATGGGTCTTCCGTGCCCCCCAGTCATCTTTATGATTGCATTGTTAAGTTGAAGCAGGAAGTGCGTATCAGAAATTTGTGGTTACAGCTGGAATTCAGGTATGCATGTCTGCGCTGAAACGAGATCTGGTAGCATCGTTGAAGTTTATTCTACAGGAAAGGTAGAAATGGACAATATATAAGCTGAACATTCTCTAGTAATAATTGAGTAATAATTTTATTTATTAATAATAAACCCTAGTGTTGACAATAAAGGTTTTTTATATTGATGCAGCATATTTTAATGATGTAGGAAATTAAACAAATGACAGATCATATATCGTTTAACATCTTTTTACCTGTAAGCCTAAGCAGAACTATAGACTATCTTTTTGATGGAGAAACCTCATCTAAACTTTCTTCGGTACCTTTTGACAGAAGTGCGTACCTCTTGACTGTTTGTTTAGTTTGGAACAGCACGAAGAGATCTGCTGAGACACTTTGGTTGTGAGGGAGGGTGGTGGTTTCTTTTTTTGATGTTGAGTTTTTCCCCCTCTCTTTTATTTCGTTTTGTGTAAGTATCGGTGACAGCTAGTTACAGTTTTCTTTGCTCTTTCAGATAGTGTAACGTTTGTCCCATGCCAAAAGCAAGGTTCTCAACCTGTTGCTATTTTCTACCCATCTTCACATTTTTTAGCCTTACTTCATGGCTTTCTTCGTAGGTAAATTGGGTGGGGTGTGAGTGTGAGGATACGGTCTGATCTGTTTCTCGACAGCAGACTCAAAAAGAAGAAAAAAGCAGTTTCACTGTTGGAGTTGGCTTACTGAGCTGAGAGCATAATGTGACTCTATTTAGTATATTTAAGAATGTTTCTGATGAAATGTGTAAATGGTTTGTCTTTTTATCCTTGCAGGGAGTCTGAAACACACTTCTCTTCCGATACAGACTTTGAGGATATTGAAGGAAAAAACCAAAAACAAGGCAAAGGAAAAGTATGTTCAGTTTATAGAGATACTGAAACACTTCTGCTGTTACAAATTGAAGAGTTCAGCACTTACTTTGAAGCTGAATGAGCTAGAAATAGTTTCTGAAAACGCGAGTGTTCTGTGAGGAGAGTTCATATTTGTATTTGCATTGAAATACTTCATCTTCAGTAGTTGCATGTTTCCTTAGTGCTATGAAGGCATAAGGGAGGTGGCAGAGAAAAAGATTGGCTTTGATTTGATTAGTCTCTCTGCGTGTGTTCCATCCTGTACTTAAATTTGGGGCTAATACAGTCTGTTTGCGTTAGTGTCATTGATTCTGGCACTCTTTTAATTTGAAAGGTAAATAGAAACCAGTAATTCAATTAAAAGGTGCGGGTTTTTATACATCGCAGTCAGGAGGTTACACTACCCGAGTGGAGAGGTCTGAGTGCAGTTGATAGCCCTTCTCTCCCCTCGTGGGATGGGTGTCCTCCCCACCTGGGTGGCTCCTGCCCTCTCACTGCCCTGCACCCCCCATGTGCGGTTCCTTCATGCTGCCTGGCCTGGGCTGTGACCGCCTCGCCAGGCACCCCATGTGCCTGTACTGGTACAGAATGCCCCATTATTGAGAGGTGGTGATAAATAGTTTTATATATACAACAGTCATTTAATTTCTGTTTAAATTTTTTTTTTGTTTCTTCTTTATGTAAGTCATGCTCAACTGAGGGAATCAAATACAAAGACACCTGTCTGCTCTTCCTCACCCTGCTTGCCAATGTGTGCTCAAATTAAAAATCAAAAGGTTAATGAATTGCAGAGGAGACTTTGTGATACGTGTTAAGGGAATTGCCATAGGTGTTTTATATAAAATCTCTGTCATCTGGTTTAAAATTAATACACAAGAAAAATGTTTGTGTCATACGCTGTCACTTGTTGCAGTTTAAGTTGCTTTAAGATTTTAAATGAGGAAAGGAGGAAATGGAACCTGTAGAATCCTTGCTGGTCTTTGTATCAGTCAGGATCAGCTGTTATTCTCAACTTTGGATTTTACATCTGGTTCCTGAAAACAAAAGACCTTGTGTACAGTTGTCATGGTATGTATAGTAATTTGAGGTTTTTTTAGTGGCTGCATAATACCAGCCAGTTAAAACTTCTTGTGCGTGTGTGTGATTGCAGACCTGTAAAAAAGGAAAAAAAGGACCAGCAGAAAAGGGGAAAAGCGGGAACGGAGGAGGGAAACCTAGTGGTCCAAATCGGATGAATGGACATCACCAACAGAATGGTGTGGAAAACATGATGCTGTTTGAGGTAGTTAAAATGGGCAAGAGTGCTATGCAGGTAAGATTTGGGATAGCTCTATGACTTGGGTGAATATGCAATTTAGATATAAAAATATTTTTCTGTATATACGATTTAGTAAAATGAAGCCTGAAGAAAATTTTTTTCTTTACTTTCTAGTTTTTAGTTCCAGATTAAGATTAAAAAGAAGTGGTGTTGCATTATGAAGGTTTGAATTTGAACAAACTCATTTTTCATTTCTAAATGTCAGGCATGAATAATCACATACATAATGAAGAAATTCGAACTGTGATTCAAAGTGATTTTTCAGTATCTTAAAGAAAGAAAGGTTATTTTAGATTACATGACTTTTAAGTCCTTTTTGTGTGGCTCTAACCTAATAGAAATGTGGTTTATGGGTACAGTTGTCATAGAACTTGGAGAAGTCTGTAGTTTGTAGATGCTTCCAGAGCTTAGATTATCTGAAAAGAAGTAATTGCTTCTCTTCTTTCACCCAAAGTAAAATTACTAGCTACAACTTAAGGTTAAAATTCCCCTAAGTTGGCTTGGCTAATGTATATTGCAGCACTCTGGGTGGAATTTGGGTCAGGAAATTTTAACCTGTTAGAAGTCTCTGCATTAGGCACTGTCTCTACTGCATTTACTGAAACCAGTCTATTAAGAAATTTAGCACTACTTTTTTTTTTTTTTTTTTAAATGCAGTTAAATCAGTGAAATGTTTACTTGACGGTGTGACTCTTCCAGTGGAGAGAGGGTTAAAGTGTAAGCCATGAAGCCTTCCTGCTGACTCACTCATGTGACTCCTCAGCAGCCTCCAAGGAAGACTATCTTTGGGATTGAAAATCTAGACTTTGCAGCTTCTATAATACGCATGCAGGAAGCTGCCCTCCCGAGATTCGCAGGCTCCTGCTTTAGAGCTGGGAACCTTGAAGCCTGAATTCCTTGGCAGAAATTTAGTTCAGACTTTTAAAAAAGAACAGTTGACTCCTTTGATGTATTTGCACAGAGAAATTCTGATACTTCCTCATTTGTTTTGTTCTGCCATATTTCAAAGTGGAAGAACTATACTTTTGTAACTTGCTGTGTGCTGCATTTTCAGGCGATTACCAGTGGTTGTATCTTCATGACATTTTTAACTATTTAAGAGGTACAGTCAAAATCTCTTGCTTTTCAAGAGCAAAGTGGACCTTTGCCAGGGCTGATCACTCTGTTGAATTGGGGAATTGGTACCTGGGTAATAGAGTGAATCTTAGTCAATATTTTTTGTCAAGATTAAGGAAGAAAAAAAATTCTCAAAGTATTTCTAAAGTAAAGTCCACTTAAGTGCTCAGTGTAAAAAGTTTTCTCTGTGGCCCTCGGCGCTTGTGTTCCTGAAAAGGTTTTCATAATAGTTTTTATTTTAAATTCTGTTCCATAGCGTCTTCTGAGTTAGTGTCATGGTTCATCCACTGAGAGAAAATGTTTCAAGAAACTACTGTTTTGCTGGAGGTCCTTTACAATAAATAAAGCCTGAAAACAAGGTTGCTTAACTGAAATATTTGTCCTGTTACTAGCATTATCTTGTTCTTGCACAGTGACCTTCTTCATAAGCCTAATTTAAGATGTTTTCTAGATTATTTCCCCCCTCCCCATAGGTCAGTCAAAGAAGTGCTAGTTTGTAGGTTCTGCTCCTTCTAGGAAGACTATGACCGTTTCACTTTGACTTTTTCATTCTTTTTGTCTTGCTGACGAAAGTTGTGCATCCTACTCTAAACATTAGGGAAGAGGGAGAGTTGTCTTTTGGAAGTTCTGAGCTATTCCATCATGTCTCTCTGTTTAGAATGACTCTAGATTTTAGGGCAGGGTATCAACAGATTAAAAAACTCAAAAGTGAGAGCTTGATGCTGAAGTGAGTCTCTTGTGCCCGTGTTAATAAATTAATTGCGTGATGTATATTGTCATGACTTCTGCAGGAGACAGTGTGTACTATACACATGGATGGTTTAAACATAATTGCATATAAATTCTGTTTTCTCAAAACCGTTATCATAGGTTTCCTATTGATTTGCTTCCCTTTAAGTTTTTTTAGTAAAATGCTCTTGTTCCTGTTTGGTTTAGTGAATCCAGAGTAATTTATGTCTAGGCAGTGTAGGGCAGTGCAGTTCATCCTGTTATGGCTAATGTGTGTGGAGCACAGTTCATCAAAGGGGCAACAGTTTTGAAGAGTGTAGGGAGTTGTAGCTGTTGGAACCGAACACCTAAATAGTATCTTTAGAGAAGCCTCACTAGTTTGAGGGGGGGGAAGTGTACAGAATAAGATGACTTATTTTCTTGGAAACTGGTACTGTGGCAGTAAAGGATCATTCAAACATTTTGTTCTGTGTTAATTAACAAAACACAGAGTTCAAGTTATTTGTAGAAGAAACAAGAATAATTTACTGGAAGGCAGTTAAATAACATTGAATTCAATTTATGAAAACTAAAAAGTGCCTTTGTATTTTTTTCTTTGCAGTCTGTAGTGGATGACTGGATAGAGTCATACAAACATGACAGAGATATAGCACTTCTTGATCTCATTAACTTCTTCATTCAGTGTTCAGGCTGCAAAGGTGAGATACTGGAATGTTTACTCATACATCTTAAGTAATATTATAGTGTGGTTCTCATTCTTTGTGTTTTGTACTACATAGCTGAAAGACTGCTCCATCCCTGCAGCTGGTTTATGTTACTGGTTTCTTGTAGTTAAACTAGTATTTCTGAAGGTGGGAGCAGGAGGCTTAGAAACATATAAAAATTTAGAATTAAGCCTTTTGTATTCATGCCAGAGAGAATGCAGTACTTAAGCCTTGCTTCATCTTCCTATGCTCCTCCTGTTACTTCAGAAAACCATCTCTCTCTTGTAACAGTGATAGTTTAGCTTCTTCAGTCTTGGAATTCTAGTTCGGATTTATCTACTTCTTACTGAGTGTTTTAAGATTGTTTCATAGCCTTTGTAGAGAAGCTTGATTTTAAAAAAGTATTATGGACAGCTTCATGGCAGCCTATCTACAGTAAGGTTGTATTTCCATATTTTATTTTCTTCTGTGTTTTCTTTCCCCATTTCCATTCATTTTCCCCATACCTCCTTTTGAAGAGCAGAAGGTAACTTACCCTGCAGTGTCACTGCGTTTGATAGAGTAGGACTGGATGTAATTTATACTGCTCAAGTGTTTCTCTGTCCTGATAAACTTTTAATGTGCATAAATCTCCAGAAAGCTAACAGCGTTCCTCAGAGGTTATCCATGCTTTCAAGAGCAGTGACCTTTTGATTATTGTTACCAGATAAAACTACAGAATCTTTTAATGTTTCCTGAGATGATCCTTGTCATGAGTTTTGCAGTATAGTTGCAGTAAACTTTAGGAGATCTGTTTGGTTTTTATATCACCATTTACACTCCAACAATTTGAGGCTAAGACAGATAGAAGTTGTGTGAAAGCATTGTGTTTATTACAGTGCAGAAGATAATAAGTGGCAATAGAACTGCTCAGAATTGTCTTACAAAAGGTCACTGCAGATTAGTGTCGTCTCTTGGCTGATGAAGAGGTCTGGCACAAGTATCTTCAACTTCTGATCTGGAGTGAATGAGTAAATTCTAGATGTGTTTGTATATGCACACAAACATGCTTTCAAAAAATAATAATAAAAACCAAATATATATATATAGTTTTGGTCCCAAGTGCTTGTTATACACAGATGCTAAAATTAAAAAATCTAACTTCTTAAAAATGTGTAATCTGTGGATTAGCTGAAAATGAATCATTTTTACGCTGTAGCAGGAGGCATGTCGTCTGCTGTCTACCTCTTTTGTATTAGAAGTGCTAATACTCTATCATCTAAATTGTAGGAGTTGTTACAGCAGAGATGTTCCGACATATGCAGAATTCCGAAATAATCCGAAAAATGACTGAAGAATTTGATGAGGTAATTTAATGAAGTGCTGACAATGTATTGATACTAATTTTTTATTTTACCTGTCCTAATCTTGCTGGATCGCGTTGCTACAGGTTTCTTTCAAGGGTAAGGTCAGCTGCAAAAGTGACAAGACTTTAATGAATCAAAATCTTGACCTCCCTTATTTCACTGAACTTACAAGACTAGGAAGTAAAGCTCTGTATGTATAGAACTTGTTTTATTAATGGTTTAAGAAATTAATGTTGATGCTCAGTTTTTGAATAGTGGAAACTCCTACTACTATGGGGTTGTGTGGGATACCTCTCTGTTCCTGTTGTGTGTGTAAGGCCTTTAAGTCGTCTTCAACTTTTAAAATGCTTGCTTAATTTATTTCTATGCATTCATTAATCTACAAATCATGGAGATTTAAATTTGATTATTCTCCAGTTGAAGAGAAGGGTAATGCTTTGCCATTCATGGGGAATTCTAACTCTTTTTTTTTTCCTTTAGATTGTCACTTTCTGTAACACTGAGCGTTGGGCTGGATGAGATGTATGTTGGTTTTATGGGTGGGATTTTTTTTTTTTTGTGGGTTTATTTCTGAGTGGTATTCCTTTCATCCTGTGTTCCAAAGAATGTAAAGGTAACTTCAGAACCTCCCAATATTAGTCTAAAACAGAAACAATTTCCCCCTCATTAAAATTCAAAAAGCATTGGTAACTTTAATGGAGGAGAAAACGTAATATGTTTTTGTTTAAAAGTATTTTAGTATTCCTTAAAACTATCTCAATGCATAAATTGATCTGATTACTATAAGGCAATATTGTATGAAATTTATAAAGCTTCAGCTGGGACTGTTTGTTCAGTGTTTTATCGCTATTTTATGCTCTCTCATAATAATTCTAATGAATAACTCCCAGATTGCTAATCCTTTTTAATGGATTTTGTCTTCATTTTCGACCTGTAATGTTGTTTAGCTTCTTAAAGAAACTGACGACAGAAGCACTGATAGAAATGATTGTCATTTTTTCCGCCTGTCATTTTACCATTATTTGTAAAGGTTCCCAAATCGGGCGAGGAACACACACCTGTTATATATTCAGGGTATTAGAGTAGTTTTATGACTTCAGGATTTTTCGGTCTGATATGTAAGCATCTCCCTCTAAACTTTTATTATGGTGCTGAACTGAGTACTCCTAAACATGTCCACTAACTTCATGTGATGATTCGTTTGTTTTAGTGCAACCTGAAGCAGATTTGTAAGGGGTATGATTTTTTTAATAGAGAGGAGGGCAGATAGAAGAAATTACTAGTTATTTCAGTGTATCCGGTTATGTAGTTTTTATGGTAGGACTGGTAGAATGTTGTCTGCATATAACAAGCCTGAGCTGCAAAGTAGATGCATATTTGTGGAACCATGTTTTTCTGATGTATCGTTTTTATGGCATTGGAGATTTTGGTATTAAAGTTGTACCCATCTCTTTTTAACTTTTATTTAATAAAATAACTTCTAGTCTTTGAAAGAGTTTCCTGTTTCCCTTCTTGTTTTTTTAATAGGATAGTGGAGATTATCCGCTAACTATGGCTGGTCCCCAGTGGAAGAAGTTCAAATCCAGTTTTTGTGAGTTCATTGGAGTACTCGTCCGACAATGTCAATATAGCATCATATATGATGAATATATGATGGATACTGTCATTTCACTGCTTACGGGGCTGTCAGACTCACAAGTCAGAGCATTTCGGCACACTAGCACGCTGGCAGGTCAGTGAACTATATCTCTCTGCATATTGCATTTTGTGTTTTGTGTTGCACAGGATAGAATTGTTCTGGTTGAACTTCTTGGTGTTCGACATACAACTCATTTCATTGTGTGATAGTTTTCCTCTAATGCAACTTGTTTTGGTTCAGCTGTCTTGTCTTTATTGGTTTTTCAGCACTGAAAAACACAGCGCTATTTCAAAGCATTTTTTACCAGCTTCTAGTACTTAATTTTTGTGAGCTTAAAGGCTAGTAGGAAAAGTAAATAGAAGGCAGCTTTTCATTTGATTCTGCAGTTTGTCTTTGGTCATAGTCAGGGTGTAGGTATCTTTTTAACCTCAAATACAGTTGAACCTGTGTATGCGCTGTGGTAAGTCAGGCAGGAGTTGTATTTTAGATTGGATGCAATTTTTACTACAAATTTAAATTGTGCTGTGTATTGAGGCCATGGCATCATATAATTGGAAGTAGCATTTCCATTCATTGCGTAAGAAATAATTTTAAAGAATGCTACATCGGTGATACAGTCACTAAACTTCTGTATGGTTGTCCTTTTTACATGATTCTTTTTCAAATCTGTTCAGTTATGAAGACAACCATTACCAGTTAAGTATGGAGTGTTTTAAATAAATACATCATTATATGGACAAAGGATAAGCTGCTTGGATAAGGAAGCCCTAAACCTGCTTGCATTAGTGAAGAAGGGTCTCAGATGGCATTGTGCAGCAGTGCAGTTATGTACAGCTCACTATAGCCGTTTTAGTCTGAACAAGGTGGATTTAGACTGTATGTGACACTGAGCTTTTGCCACACTGACACTGGTTCTCATTAGCTTCGCTGGAACTGGCTGGTTTACAGCTAGTTTCAGTTCTGACTGTCTGATCAGTTGTTGCATTTCATCTATCATCTCTCCTCAGTATATGTTAGCACGTTGCACATTGGACTGTCACTGTGAGACTCCCGCTAGCCAAGGCATTTATTATGGAGAGAGGAACAAAACCTTTGATTTCAGGAGAATATAGTGATTCTGCTGGGTCATCAATTTGACGGTTGTACCATCTGACTAATACAAATTTTAGTTCTTAAGAAACAGATTTTTACTACTTTTTTGAGTTGTGCCTGACTAAAAGTTGGAGAAATTTCACTGTTGCAGATTAATTTGTCACACAAAATATTTTTTTATCAGTAGTCTGCATTTGTTCACATCAGTAGTTGATTTTGATTGTTTTATGTAATTACTTTTGCATTTCATGTGAGATTACTGTTTGTATTCTTGAAGATTGTGTTTAACATGAGATGGAGACAGACAACAAAATCCTTGTATCAGTAGTTACTGTTACTGGCAGTAATTTTGGTGTCTGATTAGCGCAGACTTGTTCTTTTCATCTTGATACCCTTGGAGATCAGTGTGTGACTGTATTTCGATATATCTGCATGTCTGTGCCTTACTCATCAACTTTGCGCTGGTGATACACGCTTAATAATGTTCTGTGTACGCTCTACCAATGCAAGCCCTTTCATGCCTTGTTGTTACAGAAGTTCATAAGGAAAGCAAGTATTCTGTTGAACACCTCCTGCTTTCTGGAATAGGCATATTTGTCTGCACTCTTTTTAATAAAAGGACATGAAAAAATCCCACCCAAGTGTGTTTTTTACGTTTTGATCAGTTCTCTGGCTTCTGATTGGCTGATGTCCTTTCTCTGTTTCTGCAAATAAAATAATATTTAAAGAAAACTGCCTCACATTGAAGTTAAATTGAGAGGAAAAGAATGGTGTGATATGGTGGCATTGGTTGTCTAAAACATTTCCTTTAGAAGAGAGTTCTTGTGTGTTTGGGGTGGAATGATTTGGTAATATCCGTCTACTAACTAATTCTAATAATGGCATCCTTTTAATATTTTCTGGGCTATATTTGTAAATCTTAGATTCCAGCTTCATTTTTTGGGGGAAGCATATCCTGTATCTCAATTCAAGAATAATAATGCATATTGAAAAATGGACAGAAAGAACAAAATGTCAGTGTTTTATCTGTTGTGTTGACAAGTAATGATATGGTTCTTAGTAAAACACTGCTAAATTTTGTGTATCAAGAAATTTACAGTGAATATATTTGCATAAATACAGAAAGGGGTGACAGGAGGAGGTGTGAAGATTCTTGTGTATCATTTTTCTTAGATCAGGTAACCTTTTAAATAATCCTTGTTCTTTGCACTTTTTTGTAGCCATGAAGCTGATGACTGCTTTAGTGAATGTGGCGTTAAATCTTAGTATTAACATGGACAATACACAACGGCAGTATGAAGCAGAACGGAATAAAATAATTGGGAAACGAGCTAATGATCGGCTGGAACTCTTACTACAGAAAAGAAAGGAGGTTAGTGCAGCTGTCTGTAGCTGATAGGCATTGGAGGAGTATTGATAAATGACAACTAATAATTAATCTTGTTCCATAATTTTAGTAGTTATTAGTCCCTCTGTTTTATCTTTTAAGTTTTTCATGTTTAATGTTTGAAAATCTTAAGTACTTTGAAAGGTGCTTCTTACCATCTGGTTTTCTCTAAAAAGCAATAGCTGTAGACTCATAAATAATTTTCAGGTAGTGCCATCTTAGTAAAGTTAGCAAGAGAGACGGCAATCAGTGATAAATACTTTTTTATTGTATTTCTTGACTAGTTTCCTAAACTCAAACATGTAACAAAAATTACCATATGTTGACTGTTTCTGGCTTCTAGAGAAGAACCCCATGCTCTTGGGGCAAAATACTCCTGTTATGATGTTAACACTGAGCTCAGCAGAAAGTATGTTTAAAGGCTTTAGATAAGGTTTTTTTCTTCTACAGAATACACTACTAAAATTGCAAATGCAATCTACTTCTGTTTCTTTCCTTTCTTTTTGTATAAAAGGGACTTGCTGATTCATTGCTGACCGTGCTGTCATGTTGAAAGCCCTAATTCACTGACGTTTTTCATTTTGGGGGGAACCAATGTTTTGGGGTTTTTTTGTTTTAGACATTAGAAATAACCTGCCAGTGATCAAAGGAAGCATCTTACCTTTGCTCTACAGCTTTTGTCCTGTTACCCATTAATGTTTTTACTTTCTGGACAGTTCAGCTAAACTAACAACTTTGTCTTCTGTTCTCCTCACAAAGATCACAAAGTTTGAGACTGATCCCTTAACCAACCATTGAATGTAGTTGTGCAGGACCAGCCCTAGAATAAATAATATGTCGATATACAGAAAAGGCAGTCATGTGAGAATCAAGACTTTTCCCAATCTCAGTTGCTCTGAGAATATTGATTTTTAGGATTTCTTACCAGCTTTTCTACTTTTGGTTTAGATTTTCTGGTTTTCTTGTGCTAAATGAAAATACGCTTCGGAGTAACATTCAGTTGTTTGTTTGATTTCAGTTTTTGTTTCATTTATAACTCAGCCTTATACAGTACTAAAATTCACTTCATTCGGTGATTCTTTTGGCATGTCTTTTGTTACAGTATTTTGATCCCCCTCACCCCCTTCAGAGGCTACTGTGGGCAGGTGTTAGATTTAGGCTCAGATCACATTAAATATTTTCCTTTGTTAATCTTTTATCTCCTGCTGCTTAGTCTTTTTATGCTTAATGTATTTCCTTATAGCTTTTCATGTCTTCTATAAATTCCTGATTGTAATGCTGTGGAAATTGTTCGTTCTTCCTGGTTGTCTAAACTTCTGTGGGAGAGGTCCTTTACCTTTTGTATCCATTCCCCCTCAATCTGGGTAATGTCTCTGGTGGTTTCTTTGTGGGGTTTTTTTGGGTGGTTTGGGGCGTGTGTGGAGGTCTTTTTTTCTTCTTTTTTCGCCAGTGTGATCCACTGGAATGTCAACTTTCCCAGTCCTTGACTATTCTCGTTAACATTCTCTCAATTTGTCCTGCCTTTACAGTTCAAACTGCAAAAAGAATATGCTTGTCTGCTGACAATATTTAGTTATTCTGAAATCTTTTAACTGACCTTACTGCACTTTCAGAGCAAATAAAATTTTCTCTGTTTTGAAATGGTGCATGTATCACTTTTCAGCTCATGTGCATGTCATGCTCTTGTGTTGTTGCTCTGAGACTGGACTTGTCTCCTCCATTATTTTTCACCTCTATATTTTTAATTTGATTTTTTTTCTGCAATACCTTTCTGCATTTTTTTCTCTCTCTAATGATGTAATGGATGATGGGATGATGAGGAAAGAGATATTCAAAACAGAGTATATGCTGCTCATGTAGCCATTTGCAAGTTCTTCATCTGTATCTTGTCTTTCTAGATTACAAATTCTTTAGTGTACAGAAAAGACTCCTTGTAACATAGTTCGTGTGATTTGGGTATTGTTCTAATAATATGTGTCCACAAAAATATAGTAAGTGTATTAAAAATTGGGCTGAACATCGGGCTTAAAAAGTTACTAGAAAATTAAATCATGTTTTCTTAAGGAGCTTGCAGAAGCTGAAGATGTTTTTGTTACACTTGAAGAACAGTTTTCCAGTGGCCAGAATTACTGAAACTTGTATGCTGTGGTAGATACAATTCCTTAAATAATAACAACGTATTTTGTACTGTGAAACAGACTTGTGAATATTTCAGGAAAGGATTTAATGGCTACACTTGCAAGTGTTAATTTGATTTGGTTTGTCTAGCATCAGCATCATCTGATCTGACTGTAAAAGTGCTGCTCACTGTTTATGTTCTCTGTTCTTTCAGCTTCAGGAAAATCAGGATGAAATAGAAAACATGATGAATGCAATATTTAAAGGTGTTTTTGTGCATAGATACCGGTAAGTTTCACTTAGTAAGTAATTTATAGTTTCGTTGTTTTATTTTGGAAGCTGATGACAAGTTATTTCTAATTATTTATCTGTTTGATTCTGTTGCCACACTTGTCTCCACAGAGATGCAATTGCTGAAATAAGAGCTATCTGTATTGAAGAGATTGGGATATGGATGAAGATGTACAGTGATGCCTTTCTTAATGACAGCTACTTAAAATACGTAGGGTGGACTATGCATGATAAGGTAAGCTGCACTGAGGAAGAGGAACAGAATCATGAAGTGTAAACTCCATGTTTTTGATTGTTGATGTTGCCTGGCTAGGTTCTGATCTCTTGACTGATCAGTCAGTGCTTTTCTTATCGCTCAGAAGCACTGGTGTTTCAACATACACATAAAATACACTTGAATCTTTTGAAGGTATATATAGATTTTTAAGGAACTGCTATTTGTAAGGAAATGGGTTTTTCTATTTATGGCTTATACAGACTTCTACTTTATAATATTTAACTATTTAAAATTAGTGCATTTCACATGTAATAATCCAGTCATACAGCCTAACAGTTTCTCTGTTTTGCTGAGTTAAGAAACTTTTTAGCCTTCTCGGCTCGCTGGAAAAAGCATGGGGTAAGGCCCCATTTGTGCTTCAGAGTGCCTCAAGCTGTTACTCCTCAAGCTGTTGCTTACCAGCTACCAGCTAGGATTTATTCTCTGATTGGAGTGGTCAACAGATAGAGTTTACAAATATTCCTTGATACATTGTTGAGTCAGAATGTTGTCTCAGTTCTTGCATTGGAGACTTCAGGCTACTGAATGTGAAGTGAAACAAACGAGGGATGCTCACTTATGCTGTGCTGTTCATGGGTTTGGTATCAAAACCCAACATCCTCTGGCTGCGGGGTGATAAGAAACTGCGTCAAGTCAGTTGTCCTAGACTTACAAAAAGTATTTCTGTGTCTATGCCTTAAAACATGTTCTCTGCTAAAGTAGGTCTTGTACTTCAGGAGGAATATTTCTCTTTGCAATCTGCTTGATCTAACAAGAGATGTTGTTAATGATACGGATGCTGCCAATTTTAATTCAAGTGAGAGAAGACACATAGAATTGTACTTGGAAATTAGACTACATCTTTAAAGAATGAAACAAGTGTGTTTTGACTGACAGATACTAACTGTAGTAAGACATTGGGGTTTTTTTGTGTGTGTGTGGGGTTTTCCTTCATAGGCTTGTTACAAGCAAGGACATACTCTTATGTCATGAATATCGTTAGGATAGTTGATCTTGACAGCATTTAGTCTTTGAGTTAATCCAGACTGCAAAAGAAACTTGTCTTGTATGATTTGAAAATCACATCTGTGTCCTATACTTGCCTTTTAATCCAGTCCTTAATTTTATTTTAGCAAGGGGAAGTAAGACTCAAATGCCTAACTGCTTTGCAAGGGCTTTACTATAATAAAGAGCTTAATTCCAAATTGGAACTCTTCACCAGTCGGTTCAAGGTTAGTGTAACTTCATTTTTTTTTTTAAGTACGTATGAAGTTTTTTATAGTTGTATTACACTTCTTTCCTCTTTGAAAATACTTTCTTTTGTGTTCTTAGGATAGAATTGTGTCTATGACTCTTGACAAAGAATATGATGTTGCAGTCCAAGCAATAAAATTACTCACTCTTGTTTTACAGTAAGTACATGTGTATCTCCTTATCTGATCTTCAACAAATACTAGAACTCAAAAGTATTTCTCATACCTGTGGGCACGGACAGCAACTTGGCAGAACTCAGATAATCCAAAGTCTAGAGAAATGTCTACGCATCTTACACTCAAACAAATTGGAATTTCAAAAGTAATCTGGCTAGAGCAGTGCTGTTACTTATCTATCACAGTGAAGTGTAAAGGCTAGCAACTGAGAATTCAGCCTCCCAAATTTGAAGCTGTCGTGGAGTATTTGAAATGAAGAAGTATATGATCTATTGAACATTATGCAGTACTTGAACTTTTGAGCATAACTTTCTATCAAATGTTCATACTTTATCAGTAATTTTTTTTTAGGAAGACTTTGGCACTAAGCTGTCTTGTTATGGGTTTTAGGGTGATAAAGGAAAAAGTTTAGATTCTCCTTCATGTCCTTCTCCTTCATTAGAGTTTGTACTCTATTGACTTGGCTTTTTTTTGTTTCTTTCCTTCTCATCCGCACCCCTAGGAGTAGTGAAGAAGTTCTGACTGCAGAAGACTGTGAAAATGTCTACCATCTGGTTTATTCAGCTCATCGGCCAGTAGCAGTTGCCGCAGGGGAATTTCTTTATAAAAAGTAAGATGGAAAAATTATCGTTAATTTCTTGTTCCTGTAGATTTTAGTGTGTGCATTAATACTATGATTCACATTAGTTTTAATTAAGAAAGAAAGAACTGAATAATGAAGTGGCCTTAAGAAATGACTTGCAGAAAAGGTAACACTACTGTAGTTTTTGAACTGCTTTAGTTTTTCTGATTGGGAAATAGAGCAATTTTGAAGTCTGCACTTTAAAAGCTTGTACTTAAAGGGAGTATGATAAAAACATTCCTCTGTCTTCCTTTCCCGTCCTTCCTGTGTTCTGTAAAACATCTTAAAATGCTAATGTAGTTTAGTACCTAAAACTTGTGCTTGCATCATAGCAAGTATTTTCCCGTTTGTAGTTTCTCTCTGCCCACCCCCTGCTCATGTGACCATTTCATAAAGTATTTTTATGTTTTAAAAAAAAAAAATTCAACACATACATCAGGTGTGTAGGTGTATCAGGTGTGTAAAATACGTTTTCCATCTAATACTTCTCAGACTTTCTCCTCTGGAGATATTCAAAACCCACCTGGACAAGGTCCTGTGCATCCTGCTGTAGGTGACCCTGCTTTGGCGGGGGGGTTGAACCAGATGATCCACAGAGGTCCCTTCCAACCCCTAACATTCTGTGATTCCAGTATTTCTTTGTTGCTTTGAAATCTCCTGTGGGGAGGTTCAGCAAATGTGGTTTGCTAAAGAGGAGCATGGGACCTCAAGCACCTGCAGTTGTCACTGATGTTTGTAAAGCATTTTGTTATAATTATACATTCCAGTAGAAACAGCCAGTGAAATACCAATGCTGCATATATGAAATTGTTCAAATGCTACTTGTCCCAAATTACTTCCTTTCAAAATAAAACATGGAGCCAAGCAGCAAGCTGTTAAGTGTGTGTCTGTAAAAAACAGTATCTTGATATGAATTGACTGTGGCAAGCGCAATGAAGAAGCAGCTTGTCCTGAAATGATTTTTCTTTTAGGCTTTTCAGCCGTAGAGATCCTGAAGATGATGGAGTACTTAAAAGGAGGGGAAGACAAAGTCCGAATGCTAATCTTGTGAAGACATTAGTGTTTTTCTTTTTGGAAAGCGAAGTAAGTTGAATTTCAGGGATATCCTTGTTTTTGTGATGTGTGGCGGGGGTGGGGGGTTTGGTTGGTTGGGGTGGTGGTTTCTTTTTGTTTGATGGGTTTTTTGTGTGTGTGTGTGGGGGGGGTGGTTTGTTTGTTTTAAATTGTTCTGTTTCTTTTCCTCACTCATTGGTTAATAACCGTGGATCTGTCCTAGTTTTCCTGTTATGTGAGCATGGGGGTCAAAAGACTGGTTTGTGGTTGTGTTTATTAGAGCACAATGTATTTATTATTAACACAATGTTGAGACAGGCTGTGAGCTCTACTGACAAATACTCTTCTGTCATTCTTCATGCTAATATATGGCTGCAGAGAAATTGCGACTTAGGAGATTTACAAGGGTGGAGGGGGAAAAAAACCACCCAAAACACAGGAAAAAACCCTCAGAGTCACCACCCTCCTATCCCCCAGTTTCTGACAGAGCTTGTAGCACTGCTCTTTGTAGAATTTGGTCTGGATTAATCAATTTTTAAGTTAATTGGAGGAGAGAGACTTCTGTTGAACCAGAGAGCTTTTTTGACTACAGGCAGGAGCCAAGTGAGAAAAATACCCGGTGTTATAGCAAGTTCTGTAATGAACTGTATTGCTGATAAAGAAAAATATTTAATCTGTTCTCCTTTTAGTTGCATGAACATGCTGCTTATCTTGTGGACAGCATGTGGGACTGTGCAACAGACCTCTTGAAGGACTGGGAATGTATGAACAGTTTGCTGTTGGAGGAGCCTCTCAATGGAGAAGAACGTAAGATTTTTGTAGATCTTTCTTTCTATTGCTGTGCAGTTTCTGTTAGTCTTGATTTATAGAGAAATAAGATGTTTACATTTATGAGTGCCCATATATTCTCTATTTTTACATGACTATAGTAAATCACTAATACTGATTATAAAATACGAGGAAGAGTAGAAAGACATCACTTCTGGTATGGAAGGGAGACACTGAGGAACAATGATGGGAAGAAAAGAGGAAGAAAAGGGAAGGAATAAGCATGCAGCGTCCAGTTGTCCTGTTGTTCCGTGGGTTCAGGCTGCATTTCTGGCATTAGAGAAAATAAGTTTCTTGTGAAACTTGTTCATTTATTGAGTGTTAAAACTACCCTATGGAAAAATACCATCATTTCTTTAATGACAGTAAACCCACACAAAACCCCTGGCATAACTCTGTAATTCGTAAGTCTTAGTAAATGGCCCTCTGAAAAATGCAAAGGAACTAAAACAATTATAAAACTTGATATTTGTTGCATCCTGTCATGCGACTCATCTAGTGATATTCCCTCAATTTAAAATATTTTCTGGTGGTGTTTTACAAGGTGCTCTGTCTTCTCTATCCCCTGTGCCACTCCCACTGCGGAAATGAGCTAACGGTCTAAATGTCTTTCTTTTTTTCTTAAAAAAAAAAAAAAAAAGCATGTTTTGAGCCTTAGATACTAACATTTGTGGATAATGAAAAAAAACAAGTTGTGTATTAACATCTGTTTTTTAAATTTCAGCTTTGACGGATAGACAGGAAAGCGCACTGATTGAAATAATGCTTTGTACAATTCGGCAAGCAGCAGAATGTCATCCTCCTGTGGGAAGAGGAACCGGGAAGAGGGTAGGAAGCAATAAGCTACTGGTCTAGAGATGTGGGAGTGGCTGTGTGGGGACTGTGTGGGAAGAAGGAAAGGTTGTAGGCTGTTGCTGCTGAAGGGACTGAACTCGGAAATTCAGCTTCAGTCTCCACAGCCTCCCGTGTATGGGTGGCCTGGCCAGTTCACTGTTTCTGGACTTCGGCAAGTGCTTAATACTGTTTAGACTCTTGCGTTTGTTTTTACTATTAAAGGTAACACAAAATTGATGTTGAAAGAAGTATTGGTTGAAAAAGAGAACAAAAATTAATGTTTGGGAAATCTATGGAAGTGTTTTCAGTTTGAAAGAGCAAAATGAGGGAAGGGAATATAGTTCATAGTCTCTTTGGAAGGAGGACAGTCCACCAATTTGCTTTACTTTGGTTATATAGAGTTCATCAGCCCTCTTTTGCTGGGACATTAAGCAGGGAAGGGAACTGCTTTCAACACTGTTGCAGCTTTTGGCGAGGAACCAGTTTAGGTACAGATTGAAAGCTTGTGTGAAGATCAGATCGACATATGAATTGAGTAAATATTATTAGAAGTCATAAGCAAGCTGAAAGGTTTGCTATTCTTTCATTGCCAAGAAAAGCATTCTGATCACGGTTGTTTGTTGCAGGGAAGGTAAACCTTTTGTTCTAGATTATCACTGCTATTTTCAAGTTAATCTCAGTAGTATTAGGTGTAACTTTGAATTGCATTTTTGACTGCTGAATTTTTTTTAATTTGATACTGTACAGTGGTAATAGAGGGTCCATGTACCTAATTGTCATTTCATTAATGATAATGAAACTTTGCACCAGAACTTTTAGTTGTACAATTCTTACGATACCAATATTTTAGGTGCTGACAGCAAAGGAAAAGAAAACCCAGTTGGATGACAGGACAAAAATTACTGAACTTTTTGCAGTGGCACTTCCCCAGTTGCTAGCAAAGGTAGATTTAATTCAATTTCTTGCTGATGGACTTGTTGTTGAAATGTTAACAAGTATAGGTACTGTAATTAAGCGTATGGCTTGCAAAAGTCTTCATTTTTTCTTATTAGTCTTTATTATTATTTGATAGTTCTGTAAGGAATTGTGTTGTCCGGGACACTTTCATTTAAACTTTTTTCCCCTGTCAACTTTACAGTATTCTGTAGATGCAGAAAAAGTCACCAACTTATTGCAGTTGCCACAATACTTTGATTTGGAAATTTATACAACAGGGCGATTGGAAAAGGTAAGGTAACATTCAATAACATTTCATGAAAAAGGAGAAAACACAGAGTTTAGACTTAGTCACTGGAATTTGTCACAAATGTAGGTGCAGGTTTTTTTGTAGGTGAGACTTGTAACCGTTACTGAGAATGAGACTTGGACTTAAGAGCTGTGACTCGTTGCTGTTCCTACAGATACTGAAAGCTTGAGGTTTGTGAGTTCTGCTTGGCGAGTTTTGACAGAGAATCTTGCCAGTTAGATGAACTTTATGCAAGAGCATTTGTTATTGGGTTATGGTCATGTTCAAGTTACGCTGCCTGAGAGGTAAAACTTGTAGAAATGAAAAGTTTTCTTTTTCTGATTGTTGAAACTAATAAACCACCATCTGCATTGCATGAAAAAGGGGAAAACTACCAGATCATGAATTATGTAGTTACTGCTCTCATTTTATCTGCTATGGTGATGAAGTTGGTGTAAGCTGTTCTCATCTCTGTTATCTCCTTCTCAGATGCACTGTTTTGCTGTATTGTGAGGCAAGTAGCTGGAACTCATTAGGGTCAAAAAAAGTAATAAAATGTTTACTTGGCAGCATAGCCTAGCAGTGATAGAGCAGCAGTGAGCAACTCACATTGAGGGGAGGCATGTGAGAACAACTGAAGTTGGTTTCAGTGCTGATACTTGAATGTTATGAAACTAAATATTCAAATATACAGCTTTTAAGACTATGTATAAGTGTTTGTGTAAGGGGGAGATAAATGCTGCTGTGTTTTTCAGTTGTCATTGCAAAATCAAGTGTTAGGTTAAACCATACTAACAACTGCAAATTTTTAATGACTTTTTAAAATGCATTGAATCTTTAGCCTTTGACAAGCTCCTATTTAATTTTTGCTAAATAGATTTTAATTTACTCAGAAGCTTTGCTGGCTTTCCAGAAGTGTTTTGTGTTCTGTATCATAGTCGCAAAAGTAGTAAATTGAATTTATCTTTTAGTATTCCTTAAGGTTTATTAAAAATACATACATGTATGTATATATGAATACATGTTTTTCCAACACCTCATCTTTCTTGTAGCATTTGGATGCCTTACTGCGACAAATCCGGGATATTGTGGAGAAGCACACAGATATAGATGTTTTGGAAGCCTGTTCAAAAACATACCATGCTCTCTGTAATGAAGAATTCACAATCTTTAACAGGGTTGACATTGCTAGAAGTCAGTTAATAGATGAATTGGCAGACAAGTTCAATCGTCTTCTTGAAGACTTCCTGCAAGAGGTATCTTAATGTGCAAGATCAGCTTTTCCTGCCCCTGTAAATATTTCCAGTATGTTTTTCTGACTTGCAAGCATGCAAGTCAATGAGTTAGGGATGGGAACTTCTCTCTGACTTTGAAAACTGTTAAGCCCAATAATACAACAGTATCATTGTTGTGATTACGTGAATTCAGACTATTCTTTTATATTAGGACAGTGAGTCTTGAATCTCCTTTTGACAAGGGGCTTTTTTGTTATTTGATAGATGTTTCAGCTAAACTATAAAATTACATCAACTTTTCACCTTTAGGTTTTGGGGATCATGGTTTTGTGAGATGTAGCATTGTAATCCAGTAGGATTCTACTCAAACATACTAGTTGCTAGTCTTGCCTATGATTGCGTATTGCTGTTGATAAATATGAAAATCTCTAGGAAACACGCCCCCTCCTTTCCTGAATGCAAGCAGATGCAGTCAGTAGCTTGAAAATCACTTTGTTCCCACACTGTGCTAATCTGAAGAGCGAGAATTTTCTGATACAGTATTGAACTTTGCAATGTGGGATCTCAAACATTCAGACAAAACTTGTTTCTCCTCTTCCTCATCTGCGAGAAGGAGCACAGGAAGTGTCTGACAGCTTCGTTCTCCACTTACTTTGTCAAGCTTTGCTCCTGTTCCTCTTGCTTATTGGCCTGAACTGGAGCTCCCCTCTAGAAATGCATGCTATATGTAGACCACGTAAGAAATGTGCCTGGTAATTAATTTATTTCCCCCTTTGTGAGAAAAAGAAAGAATGAGAGGTAAAGCAAGGAAAGGAAATGTCAGAGTTGGCTTGAAGGAAAATGGCAAATATGCTGCTAAAAGTGTTGAAATCCATAGGGCTACGATAAGGTTGTGCAACTGCAGAACAGTAAAAGGCATTGGACTTGTAATATCTCTGATACACTGAGGGGTTTCTGTGGCCTGAGATAGTTTATCCTGTGTACTTAAGTAGATACTTTTTTCCTTTTTTCCTGTTTACTCCTTTTCTTTTGCCCAAAGCAAGTTTTGTCAGAACTTGTGGTGAAATTAGGATAAAACACTTCCCTTACCTCTCTCAAAGACTTTTTTTCTGTGATTAAAGTAAGATTGAGGTACTGACCTGTGGCCCATCTACTCCACTATCTATTGTCTGACAGTGGCCTCTGCTGGATTCTGCAGAGAAAGTTGAAGCATCTACATAATACCTTGTATTCCGCTATCCTAGACTTTTTTTTTTCCCTTCTCCCTCCTCCCTGCCCCCCTCCTCTATTTCTCCTTGTGCTGCTGAGTATTTTTAAACATGAACTTTCAAACTCTTTTAACTCTTCTAAAAGCAAATGTGTCGTGGATAAGTAATTTTGATGCAGTTCTCTCTCTTTTCTTGGTGGTTGTTGGTTGAGTTGGGGGATGTTTTGGGGTTTGGGAGGGTTTTTTTTAATCTTCTGAAGTTTGCTTTGCATACAATGCTTGGGATATCTTACTATGTGATTATGAAATAGGGGGAGGAACCTGATGAAGATGATGCATATCAAGTATTGTCAACACTGAAGAGAATCACTGCTTTTCACAAGTAGGCTTCTGCAAACGTCTGTCAGGGTTTGTGGTGTGGGAGGGATGGTTTTGTTTCTTTTTAATTCTGTATGTCTTTTTAATGCAACTTGGAGTTTTTTTTTTGTTTAGTGTGAATGATGGAGAGTTGTGCAGAATGTGACACATTTTGGATACATGAAGAAATTATAAAAAATGAGATTTTCTGTGTTATTTTTGCTTTGGTATTTTTTTGTGGTGGTGCTGGGGGTGTTTTGTTGGGGTTTGGGGAATGGCTATTTGTGAGTTTTGGTGATTTTTTTGTTTGTTGTTGTTGTGTAGTTGTGCTTTTTGGTTTTGTTTTTTTTTGTTTTTTTGACCAGTTAAGCTTTCAGTAGTTGTTAATGTCAAATTGCAGGAATGGTGTTAGCTAAATTACATCTTTGCTTCGCTTTTAATGTTTCCAGTGCTCATGACCTATCAAGATGGGACTTGTTTGGCTGCAACTACAAGTTATTGAAAACTGGCATTGAAAATGGAGACATGCCAGAACAGGTCTGTAGTTAAAATGTGTTCTTTAGGTACAACAATAAATAGCTTTTGTTTCTGTCTCTTACTGGCCTTTGCCATCTAATGCATTTTTTCCTTTTGATTTCAGATCGTTATTCATGCACTGCAGTGTACTCATTATGTAATCCTTTGGCAGCTAGCGAAAATTACTGAAAGCAGTTCCACGAAGGTATGCCTTGTTCCGTTTGTAGTAGTAAATAGACGTTTGTACATACCTGCAGTGTCATCAAGTGGGAACTGTGATGGAATTAATTAAGACTCAGAATTTTTTTTTTTAAATACCGATACCTGACTAAATACGCATTTCTAATAAGTTATTCAGATTTTAGAGTTTAGTAGTGGAATGCTTGACTTAAAAACGTATTTCTCTAAATGGTTATGTTTTGATTAGTTGAATGTCCATATTATATTTAATTAGAATTTTGAAGTAATTGTAAATAATCGCAGTATCTATTAGTCTGGCACAGTAACAGTGCTAAGGAGGGGTAGTCAGTCTTACTGCTCTCGAGTAGTGGGTTTGAATTTGCAAACTGTCAAGTACCAATGACAAGTCAGTGAGATTTGCACGCTGTCGTAGTATTCTTATTGCTCAGTGTGTTGCAATCGTACTTTGCTCTTCATCAGACTTTTAAATGTGTTGTTAAATAAAGACATGAAAAGATTAAGTTAAATTTTCGACTTTCTCAGGGAATAAGAGGAGGGCCTGTTCTGGTTCTCTATATAGTAATCTTGAAGCTCCTGCAAATGTAATCTTTCTAATTTCACTTATGGAAAAATCTTGGAGGAAGGATTAAGTTTTCTTGTATCCACTGGACAGCATTGCTTAAAGAGGGTGATTAGGGGGTTTGCTGCACAAACTGCCTTATGAGAGATCGCTTTTGAAAGGCCAGACAGTTTAGAATGGAGTTTGTAAGTGCTGAAACATTATGATTTCATTAACTTAAAAAAAAAAAAAAAGTAGTAATAATCTAGCATACTTTTTCTGGAAGCCTTCTCCAGTCCTGTAAGAAGGGTACATTTTGTGCTCTTTCACTGGAAATTGATGCTGGAGTTGCACCTTGCTATTAGAGCTACTGATAACACGTCCTTTATTTAAGTCAGAGATTAAATAAGTAAATTCTTAAGGATTTTTAAACACTTCAATTGTCATAATTAAAGAAAAAGAAGTTGTAGGCATCTGTCATAATTTACAAGGGAGAAACAGAACTCATGGCATTGTTAATTTATAAGCGATGAACTTAATTTGTAATTAATTGATCTGTTATTACAATAAACTTATTTTAATGTGAGTATGTATAAATTCTTTTATTTTAGCGTGTGGTAGTGTGAGCTTCTGGTAGATACAGGAGTAGAGAAACATGCTATGTAACTTAAAATCATTAAATCATAGAATGGTTTGGGTTGGAAGGGACCATATAGGTCTGCCATGGGCAAGAACACCTTCCACCAGACCAGGCTGTTCAAAGCCCCATCCAGCCTGGCCTTCAATACTGCCAGGGAGGGGGCAGCTGCAGCTTCTCTGGGCAACCTGTGCCAGTCATGTGTGCAGATCACATGTCAGCGATCATGCAGAACTGGTCTCTACTAGATGAAAGGGAGGGCCGATTCCATAGCTGGTCTCCCATGTGGGTGACAAGGAGAAGAGAGAGAGTAAAAGGAAAGAGGAAAGGGAGTGGAGAGTTATTTGCCACTGTTTCTAAGGAACAGTGGACAGTAAGGAACGTTTCGTGAGACGTGTTGGTGAGATGCTGTATAGAAACACAAATAAAAAGGGTGGATGGCGAATAAATTGAAGGTGGCACCCCCTCTGCTTGAACCCAGAAACATATAGGACTGTGGATTTGGGATTCACACCATTTTGAGTAGTAACATCAGTAGCTGAGAGGAAGTGAAATTTAGAGGTGATTTTGTGTGGTTTTTATGTTGGTTTTTTTTTTTTGTTGTTGGTATGTCTTAAAGGATATATACCTGTGATAGTAAATGATTTTCGTATGGCTTTATGTATAAAATTTGTTGACATTTTTAATGTAAAGAAATGATAAATATATGTATTATTTTTGTATTTTCATATGTTTCTGTTAATTACTTGTTTCCTATCCTAATAGTATCAGCCATTAAAAGTTTATGTGTAATTCCTAAGAGATAATCATAACTATTCAAAGTAGAGGCCTTTTGAAAACTGAATCATATGTGATTTCATGTTTCCTATCTCACTTAGCTTTATATTCCTAACGTTTAATGTAGTTTGTAAACCACTGATTAAGAAATACAGAAAGTTAAGTGTGCATGCGGAGATGATATAATTTAAAATAAAGATTAGGGTCTTAGCCATGTTACCAGAACAGAAGTCAGTCATTTCTTTAGCAGGCTCAATTTCTACACTCTTAAACATATACTGGTTCTGAAGTTCTCATCCTCTGTAGCGTAGCTTTTACTTGCCCGTTTAAAAATCAGTCAGGGGTGAGGTGCTGCAACTGGAGTTGGGCAGTAGTATGGCAGTTAGTGCATCACCTGGCCAGCGTCCAGGTTAGACAGAATCCAGATAATCAGTGTTCGCAAAAGCAAGACTTGGAAGTGACGTGTTGTTCAGATGTAAATATTTACAAATGGTGCTCTCTCTTCATTGGTTATACAGAGAATACAGGGTTTTAGTTTGCAGTTAATGTTCCATCACCATGGTGTTGTTACTGAAAACTTAATATAATCTGTCTGAAAGATCTTGAGCAAGAAGTGTTTCTGAGGGGTGAGACAGCTTCAGTGCATGGAGATGCAGCAGTTGCACGGAGTCATTGAGGGGAAAGGGAACAAGGAACAGCAGTAGCTGCCTTTATTTACTTGGCTGTACTTGGCATCTCATGTGGGTACTGCTGCCTGTGGGAGAACCAGAAGGTAGGTTTCTATGAGAGATCTGAAACTGAAAGAAGCATTAGAGGTGGAAAAAGGAGCAGAATCTTTTCTGTTTAATTGTGCTTAAAACTCACTGTGTTTTATAAAAACATAATTTAATATTTTTGTGATGGTAAAAGAAAAATGAGAACGTTGGCCATGCATTACTTCACTGAGTATCATATATTTTGCATTCAGACCATCTACAGTCTTAAACATAACCTAGATGTTGTTAACCACATCCTTGTTTGGGGGCAGGAGTGAACATAGTAGAGAAAAAAATGTTTTTACATTTCTAGGACAAAACTACAGGCAATTAATTTTTGGTTTGATTACATAGACTTGAGTTTTAATAGTCTGATTTTAGTACAGTTCCTTTGCTGTTGTGTACTCCATCACAACTGTTTTATATGAGGAAAGTTATCAAAGAATGTCACCCAACTCAGTGTGGTCTTGTTGCTTATTGAATCCAGTGTCTTTGAAGATTGTAGTCGTCAGGTGAATTACCTGAATAAATATGAGACACTCAGCTAATTTTCTTATAAGTTTAAAAACAGAAAGACTAAGTGGTGTTTGAGAGTTATACTTACAAAGAAAACAATATTAAGTTGAAAGAATGTATTGGAT
>Ga0181612_120421_pt1 | contig 28644 bp, 9 predicted proteins | sample HoacroProtozoa21_FD_119630 | JGI IMG/M metagenome (GOLD analysis project Ga0181612, IMG submission 119630) | Hoatzin crop microbial communities from Cojedes, Venezuel. Combined Assembly of Gp0051906, Gp0051904, Gp0051908 | reverse complement strand
TGCTATGTGAAAGCTATAGACCTGCCCATCACTCCCTATTTAGCTACATGAAGCAACAAATTTTAAATTACTTAATTCAAACAGCAAGACTGTACACCCTATGTGTGACACTAGGTCACAACTGCCCTATGTTAATGGATTGTTAATTTATTTTTTTTTAACATAAATACAAATCTCAGTAACGTAAAAAAGACTAATGATCACGTTTTCATCTTTTAATCTTTTTCAATGACAGTTTACAAATTTTTAGCAGAACAGCTGCGTGTTTCCACCTGCACTTCCTGAGGTAATAGTGATGATGTCACAGTGTGTAGAAGTGCAGCCATTAGTACTTACCAGATAACGTTTTGTTCAGATTAGAGCATAAAGTGATACCAAACCATCTTTAATCAATCAAACAAGGCACTAAGTTGTTCTGTTGACTTTTGTAAGCGAGATTTTATGTATTGGTAAAAGACCTATTACACACATATATTTGCAGCTTAAAAGGACTCTTCTTTATGACACATAACAGCAATGAAAACTATATCCATAACTGGTAACGTACTGTTTTAGTAAAACAAAAAATAACTTGCCTCTTCGAAAAAGAACACTTGACAAACAACACTCACAAACTACTTCTGCACCACTGTCTACTGGAGTTTCCACTGGCACCCATCCCTCTAACTAGAGGTCCTCACAAAGCTAGTAACTGAAAGTTACACAAGGCTAACAACAGTCTAGCTTTCCTTCCATCACCTACCATCTTAGGATTCACATTTTCAATTTAATATTCATATCCTTAGACTATCCAAGAGCTCAGGCAGACCTGCACCACGAAGTCCCACTCTGGTTTTATAAGTGAAAATGAGATGTATCATCCAGAGTTGGTATCATGTCTCTGATTCTGAACGTCCTTTGGACAACAAGTAAGTAAACGTATTACTGGAATTAAGGGGAGAAAACTACTTAGAAATCTAATTAAGAAGAAATTTTTGACTATTACTTAAGAAAACATTGCACTGTCCATACAGGCTGAAAGCTGCTGTTTTCCTTAATGAAAAGTAGGGGGGGAAAGCCTAGAAATTAAGAGTGGATTCTCAATCATAATAACAATTAACATTGTGAACACTGCCAAATTTCAAATGAAGAAAGAGTAAGTGTAATCTGTAAAGCAAGGACTCCTATGAGCAGGCTTAGAGCAAAACCACCTTGTATCACTAACTTAACAAGTGAGGCCAGCCTAGGAAACCGATCCTTTTAGGCATTTATATTTCATTATCAGATGCTCACAACATTTGAAAAAATAGTATAGGTATCTAAATATAAGTATCACTGCTCAATTACAAAACCCCAGAGGATTACAAATAATACATAGTTGTGTAGTTGGTAAATGTTTCAAGGAAAGATAGGTTAGGGATACGTAAAAGCCCTTCTAAAGCTTCTCCCTCAAATTATCCCGTCTATTGAGTGCATCAAGAAACATGAGTTTGAAATATTCCGTGATCAGCTTTCTCCTTTGGTGTATGCATGAGTGTGGGAGTCTGCAGTATGATTCTTCTCCCCAGTGGCAAGCACCAAACCGATTACATAGGATAAACAGCAAAGCAATTATCTAACCACATCTGTTAACGAGTTACAGGTATCTCAGCAGTGGAGATGCACTGCACTGATATCACTGCACTGATAAAATGCTTAAAGCCCGTGTCCCAAACCAAAACTATCATTACTTTAGTTACCAAGTACTCGCCATGCCAATGGGTGCTTCAGCTGTAGCATCAGTGAAGAAGAGTTTATTATTGGATAGGAAGACCATCAAATCAGAGTTGAGCCTTAGCTCCAGAATCTTTATGGATCTGAACTACTTTTGATTGAGCCACCAAGGTTCCTCCTGGCTCCCATCGCTTCTTCTGGCTCCCATCACTTCTGGCTCCCAGAAAACTAGGAATTCAGATTATTGAGCTGCTTGGTGCAGGGTTTTCAATCAGAGATTCATTTTGAAAATTGTTTTAGCTGTACATTTTTCTTGAGAGGTACACTAAGAGGTAAATTTAAAATTTGAAACGGTGTGGTTGGTATCTAGGAACCATCACATTTAAATTTGAAAAGGTGTGGTTGGTATCTAGGCACCTTCATAAACGCATTAACATTGGTTTGCTGTTTCACAGGACAGAGTTTACACATCAAAACTGAACAACTTGATTTATTTAAAATTCACCTCAAAATGCATTTTGTTTAGTTTCTTTTTTAAAATGAACATTCAAAGCATCAAAATATTACTAATTTAAAAAGAACCTTTGTTAAGAATAAGATAATTTACATACTGTAGATTGTGGCAGTGAGGGTAGAGAAATAACCAATGGTAGATTAGGCACAGTACTAAGGCCAACATGCCAGAAAACAACACAGCTCTATGCTCAACTTTTAAATGATCTGGACAAAAAACACCCAACTGGGCAAGAAAATGAAACCAACTGCTTACTTGAGGGTGTTTGTGTAAAAAAAAAAAAAAAAGAAAAGTGTTAGTAAGTTTTCTATCTAGACCTAACTCATTCACGTATTTAAAGAACTCTATCTTCTTCCAAATAACAAAAAATGTTTCTAAACCAAGGCAGATTATTATTTGGAACTGGCATAGTAAAATAAAGGATCACAGTATACAGAGCTTAAGATCCTGTTCCAGGAAAGAGCAACAAGTGGTTTACAAGGGGATCATTTAAGTATATTATCTAATTTGTAAAAACAGAGATATAAAATATCAGTTGCATAGGGATTTAAATATAAGGCCAAGCAGGAGATTAAAGTAAAAGAGATCATAAGAAGGGCACTATGGTGTCAAAACATAGCATTTCCATTTGAATTATGTCTAATTCAAAATCACAGTATATTGCTAGTACTACAAACAGTGAATGTCAAACTGTCCCATTAATCTTGAACTGAAAACCGACATTAGAACTTCTAAATAGTACAAAACTAAAGCTCATTGTCTAAACCTGATCAGTGTATTAGCACAACAGTGCTTGGTACGTACCTGATTTATATACTCTACCTTCTGTAAATAATATAAAGGTTATTTCTTGTTAATAAGTGTGAGATCACAATATTACTGCATGCCATCAGTGGTTTGCAGGCTTACTTGATATTTAATTATTCAGTCTTTAAAAGTGTAAGATCCCACCCTGCAGAATCTTCACCCATTGAACAGAGAACACTGTCATTAATAAAATACAATAGAAGTTCCACCACTAGCAACTAACATAATAAGCCAGGATTGTAGGTCTAAACCCAGTACAGTTCATTATTATTAACTCACAGCAATTTTTGTTAGGAAGGTAACCTGTAGACTTCCAAATAATCTTGCGTGTATTAAATATAAACAAGTATGTAACTAACGGTCGTTTCTTGGCATTTCAAGTAGATTATTCAATTGTGAAAGTATTTCCGTAAAATCAATTTTAAGTTGTTAAAATGAAGTTCAAATATTAATTTCTGTATCTACATGTAGCTTAATTAACCTAAAATTGTTTAGGAATAGTAGTGTAAGGAAAAATTAGAATTAGGTGTTAAGGTACACTAACTGGGAATACCTGAACCAACATTGTAACTGAAAAAGTGCATAAACACAGTAATACTACAAACGTGTTAACTACAGAACGAAAGGTTTTCTGAAAGCTAAGCAATACTATTTTACATGTTATTTACAGGTTGCAATTTTCCAGAGACCACAGACCCAATTTATGATCCTAAAATGCTTTTGATATATTCGAAGTGTCCTTTGGCTTCCATCCTATTCGGTCAAGAACCTACTCACACACCAGTGAACCAGGTACTGTACAGCTGAACAACACTGACATTGTGGTTCTGCAGTTCTTCAAAATTCACTCCTTTCTGTTCTTTGGAGAAAAAGCAGTATTTTCATTTCACGCTTTTGGTAGGTGTTTCAGATTCTGTAGACTGTCTCCCATCAGTCCATGCCTCTCGTGTGCTCTTCAGTGCTAGCGTTTTCTGCTGGTCGACCACAACGTAATCAACTCTTTCATCTGCCACGCTGCTGCCTGAACCACTGCTCTTCTTCTGCGAAAGGCAAAGGAGAGTGAAAACACATATTTTAAAATAAGTTAACAACAAAAAGTAAGTAGATGTCCCAAACAGATATAGAACAAGGACAGCTTTCCCTGAAATGTCCAACATAGGCTCTGTGATTGACCATTTGACAAACTAGTTAATATGATCTTGCTTAAGGCGCTCGCTTTCCCAGCAACTACTTGTGAAGAAATTTTAATCTCTTGATGGCAGAAATGCAAGACTTGAAGACTGGCTTACCTTACGAGGTGGGGTAGATTTTCCCGAATCTAGGTCCAGATCTAAGTATTCTACTTGTTTATCTCCCTTAGGTTTTACCATAGGGCTGCTTCCTCCATCAAGACTGTTGCTTCCGAACAAATTCTGAAATGATAATAAAAATAACTTCAGCTACAAATGTACACGCTAATGGTCCACATTATCAAATACGCTTATTATAAACTGCCAAAATATTAAAGGTTAAAGAACTGACTGACAGCTCTTGCAATCAGTTAAACCATGCAAATTTTATTGGCGTTGTACAGCAAAGGGATATATTCTAAGTCAAAACTCAGACAGAGTTGAAAACCAACGGGGGGGAAAACCCCAGAACCAACCCCCCCAAACTTAAGGCTGCCACCAAACCAGTCTGTGCCTTCCACCTAATGTCCCTTTCATATAATGAGATAAGAATGGAGTGTGGTTTGTTCTTTTTAAATGAAGTTGTTACATCTCAAATTTAGCATTACTTAAACACAAACTTCTTTATTTCCTTAAATTGCTGTTAAATACCTTACAAGAATTTCAGCCTTACAACACTGGTAAAACTTCAAATGAAGCTTTTACATGTCATTCAAAAGCCATCATGATTAAGGTGAAAATCACAAAATATTATTCCATTGATAAGATCAAAAGATTAAGACTTTGGAAAATTTGCGTAGGGCTGCCTGAACTGAAGTTGCATTGTATATACCTAAATTTCAATTAGCCCAGACTTTTACAACCTCACCTCCTCTGTCCTCTCCCAGCCTGATCCCTCCCTCTTAACAGGTGTTATAGGAACAGTACAATAGAAGGACTCTTCTCTAAAAGATAAAGAAAAAAAAGGAAGACAGAGGGCAGCAGTCAGCAAAAAATGAAGAGGAAGGCAGAAGGAAAGACAGAAGGGCAGGGCTGACAGCAACTTGAAAGAAGCAGCAGAATATTGCTGATTTTATTAAATAAAACACAAGTATGACATGTCCAAACAAGATGCTTCGAAGTTGATGATGGAAAAAGATGGAAAAGTATAGACTTCTTTCCAAGATGCCGTTGGAACAAATAAAAATTTCCAAAACATCTGCGTAATTGGCACACTTTAAAGCAAAGTCCTTGAGATATAAAAGCATTCAGGTTTTCTAGAAAATAAAACATTTTATGGGTTAAAGCTTAATGGGCTGGGCTTTTTAAATTGAAGTTATCCATTATATCTTTATTGTCCAGCTCATTTACTATTAAGTGGTAACAAGAACAAACATAAAGAACTGAGACAAAGTTCATTTTTGTTGCCCAAATTCTTTACACAAATTTCTGCATATCTAACATACAAAAATCAGGTTCTGTATCAATGTTCCCAGCATAAATAAAAAAGCTATTACTCTTTAAATAAAAACTAGTATGTGATTTCAAACAAAACAGACAGGCAGGACATATGCATTAGAAAACAGAAACTTTAAATATATGTAAATGAAAATGAAAGGAAATCTGTAGAACAACCTTCAAGAATGAATGAATCGTGCAAGCAAACATAAGATATTAATGACAGGCCATCTGAGCTGTGATATTAATTATACCATCCTGGCACTGAAGTTAAACCCCTCCAGTGGCACTGCAAGAATCAACAGGGATCCCCAATTTGAACTGCGATTCCGCAGCAGGTAGAACTGTGGGAATCAGCAGAAATCCCCAATTTGAACTGTGACTGTGCTGCAGGCAGAGCTGTGGCAACAGGCGACCCCAAACCTTCGTGTCAAGTGGGATGTTTCTTGCATTTGTTACCGATTACTTACCAATGCCTCTTGCAAGAGAGGGGGCCACGGTTTCACATCCCTGGCCGCCTATTGCGGCAGCGCGCTTCACCTGGGAAGCGTGCCCATGCTGCTGGCGGGCCAGGCACGGCACAGAGCACAAGCCGGGATGCTCTGCAGCCTTGGGAGCTTGCAGGGCAACGGAGCTGCCCCACAGAAGTCTGCAAGAGCGGCTCACTCAGGGGCACCTCAGAGGCAGCATCAATTCTGAGCTGGAGGGGAGGGAGACTGGAGGAGATCGGGGAGGGTATCCAGAGCAGCAGGGGATGGGGAAGCAAGCAGCGCTGCAAGAGGAGAGTCCAGGCTGTAGTGAATGGGCTAGCACATGCCAGATAAGGCGGCAGACAAATGGACAGGACAAAAAAGGTGCTAGACAGGCCCTCCCGAAAGAAGGTCTTTCATAACGCTCTGAAGATGAAAAATGCTGCTGTATTCCCTACTAAGAACCCAAGCCATAAAAATGCAGTGAATGCATTGAACCATACTGAACAAAAAACTGGGCTAAAGATAGAGGTTTTCCTCCAGTGTTTTAGGGGTATTCTGGACCACATTTTAGTTTAGGCCTAAGTCTACTGCTACTCTCTTACTTTAAAACACTATTACTGGTTCTTCTCTTTCTCCCTCCCCCCCCACCTAAACAAAAACCACAGCATGCATCATTAACTTTTCCTAACTAGCTCTTCACTTACTGCATTGCACGCTGAGCATCTGAAACTTTAGTATCTGAGAAAATTCTCCCCAAAAGGGGGAAAAAATATAGCTATTCAATACACAAAGATCCCTTCTACCTTCTTTTTTGAAAGAAGCCTAATAAAAGTACACATAGCTCAGTTTTTATAGAATGTAAACAACAAATACCAATCCTATTTTTTCCCCTGTTCCTTCCACATTTCTTGTAAGATGTCCTTTTAATAAAGGTTTTTAAGCCTTATTAAAGCCAGAGGTCTTAAGACAGTTTATTTCCCTTGATGTCATAATACTGAATGTGTGCATAGCCCAGGAGAAGCAGTTACAGAAAAGAGACAGTTTCTAGGGAAAAAGAAAAAAAAGTGCCGTGTATTGAACTGTTTTGTACAATAGATGTGTATACTAAGCATTCTCTTTATATATGATTATGATCTTAACTTCTTCAGTGAAATCTTACCAAAATTACACTTTTTCTACGGAGATTTTTCAATTGTTGTTTTGATCTAGAAGTATAAAAGGAGTGATGTTGAGTGGAAGGATTTGTGTTTGCATGATTTAAAAGTAAGGACTGCACAGGAAGAGAGTAGTTAATACGTAGATTTTACATACTGGGTCTTCAGTGGACTGATTTGGATTCATGGATACATAATTCTCTTCACTGTCGTGCGAGTCACTGCTGGAAGTTGTGCTATGAACTGAATCCGGTCTGGGAGACATGGGAAACCTGGAGGAGCTAATTACCAGGAATTATTTTACAAACAATACATCTTGAATATCTTAAACCTCCTGGTAAACAACAAAAATAAGCATATTAGAGCTGAAATGTCATTCAAGTTTAGGGTGTCACATTTTTTGGTTATACGCAGTCCCTTATATTTAATATTAGAAAATAAAAATTCATATGGACACACTCTGTTTCAACGCACACATGCATATATACATACGTACACACATATACACACACACACTTCCAAAGGAAACCTCCATTTGTATTACACAGGCTAAAAATACAGTACAGATGTACACACATTTATTGACACTCTAGTCAACAAAAACAATTAATCTGAATGAGGAAAAGCTAAGAAACTTACTCTCGTGCAAAGCTTCTGGTGATAGGAGATCTAACCGGGGCTTGTAATTCTTCCCATTCAGGCAGAGGTTTTATTTCTAGCGGAGCTGGTTTTGCTATATAAGAAACAGACAATCTTAAAGCACAGAACAATCCTAAACAAACTTAAATTTAATAGCTTTTCAAAGCCTCAATACCAAAAAAAAATACTGTTTTTTAAATAGTAAACACTAGTTAGGAAAAAGAGACATTGTTCAGTACTCAGAAAGCCATGATACATTAACTTACATTTTTAATCTTTCCAGGTTCTGAAAAGCAACATCAATTAGAAAAAAATCCCATAATTTAAGAATACTGCAAGATATACTTGTAGGTAGTAATTCTGTTTTGAAACGAGACTCTGAAAATGGCAGCACCATGTTCTGTCTTTACTCTGCCGTGATGACTTGTTGAACTGACAAGTCCAGGACAGGGCTGATCGAGTGTTTCAGCTTAAACTGCCAGCAGGGCCAACTCTGGGTACTTTGCTTGGCTCGCAGACAATTGCTATTATGCAAACTCTGCCCTCACTGTATACATGTGCCCTTACTGACGAGGTCTCACTGCTCAGAGTGGGCAGAATCTGCAGCTAAGACTAAGTCTGCAAAAGGGAGAGATGAGCCAACGCCCAGCTTCAATTCCAAGAGGCACTTGGCTTGCTTCAGTGCTTATCAACAGCCCAGCAGAGCAGCGGCGTGTTTGTGCCATGAATGACAGCTAATATTGTTCTAAAAAAGGTGCCATTTTTAAATTCCATTTTCAGAACAGAACCACAGATAGAGTATTAGCGAGAAACGCATTATCCCTCCCTCCAGCTTGTACGTTTCACCCCTCCTAAATGTGGGTGTGTGGGAGGGGGAAGAAGTATCAATCACAGGATTTGGGGGGGGGGTGGAAATTACATACAGTCAAACTGTCGTTACAGTTTGAGTCTCAACTTCATCCTCCCTAAAACTGTTTTTAGAAAATAAAATGCAATGTCATCATAATAACACTCTTCTCTCCTCACCTCCCCATCAGTTTGCTGCCTATCGGTAGATTTAGCAAGATCGTATGCCAGGCATGGAGCACTAGTTCATGTGGAGCAAGAGCTGTCACAAGCGACCACATGAGAAACTGACAGAAATCAGTTGCCTGATTAGTGTTGTCTCACAAGGAAAAAGCAGAACTGTACTCATCACAATTCCATTATACTCACTCTTCAGACTAAGTTTATTGAAAAGTCAGCTCTCCTACATTTCGAACACAAGGACTCACGATTCAAATTTTCTGGATAAGTATCGGTCTTGAGTAGCCCAAACAGTTTTCTCCTTTTCTCTGTTAAGAATCCGTAATTATGCACTCAAAGCTTATCAAGCCTACTCCAGTAATTCTGCCACTTTAACCCACTTGCTCATAAAAAGCTGTCACCACAGACTCAGAAGAGGAACTACAACTCATCTATCTCAAGATATAAGGTATCATATGAGATAAGAGTGGCAGAACCGAACTTGACATAGGCAAGATGATACTAAAGCTCGAGTGACATGAAAATGGTCAGCTTGGCTCAAGGCCTGAGACTACATGGCAGGCATAATTGGTGGGCAAGGTACTGCTCCAGCAGAGAGAGAGTACGGACTTTGTCCAAAGCCCACTGAGAATAGCAGGAATATTTCATCCAGTTGCAGTGGGCTTTAACAACCAAAGGTAATTATCAGTGACACTTCAGTAAGATTTTTAACATTATTTGTAATCTCCTCTACTTCTTGTGACTATACCAACTCAGCACCTTCAATAAAACCCATCAGACTAATTGCAATGCTCATTCAGATGCATAAATAAATCGCTGTACTAGTAAGTGGCCAGAGGATCAATATTTTGCTTTATTTCAGTGTTCAGCCAACAGCAGGAAACTCAAGTAAACTCTGATTTCAGGTTATTACCTAACAAAAGTTATTTCAAGCAACTTACAGGGAAGTCATATATACTCGATTATAAATAAGCAGACAAAAATAAATCCAAAACGTGAACGGCTAAAACATAAGGGATCAGAACACCCATGTTAAAGTCAAGGAAATGTCTCCATGTGCTACTCAAGCCAGAAAGACTTTAATTCCTTACACAGGAAACTTTTTGCTTGGCAAATAAAATGCATCCATGATCTTAGATTACAATAGAAGTAAAAAGACTACACAAGAGTTATTCTAGAATAACAGTTTTCTTAATTTTTGTTTTACGTATTTTTATAAAGCTCCATATACATACAGTGCTAAGGTACATACCCTTTCTTCTTGTAGTAAAGTCACCTACGGTTTGTGAATCAGTTCGCTCTAAACCATGTGGTTTAGGTCTTAAAATTTTAGGACTTTGACCTAATTGGTAAAAAGAAGACTCTCTTAATAATATTCTATTTGTAATTGGAAAATGGAATTCTGTAAATAAACAGCACAACCCCCTGCAGAAAGGTTAACGCCACAAGCATAAGCAAGCTGCAGAAGGAGAGTTTTACAGTCTAGCTAGGTCTCACACTAAGGGCTGAAGCACCAAACCAGAAATAAAGAAAACACTGCATGCAAGTAATTTGTCGGAGGCAAGCATAAAAGGTGTACAAAAAGGCTTAAAAGTACATCAACAGATATTGTAACTGATGATTATTATTAACTGGTTTCAAGTTGCATTACATAAAAAATTCTGTATTTGAGGAATACCTAGTATGACAGGAGATTAATCACGTTTCAGATGCAAGTTGAAGTACCCTCAAAGAAATTAAATACTCTTTAGTCACAGTATTACTTTGGAATAGTGATAACTCTTAGGAGGTCTCCTATCCACCGTGCATTTCCCACTTGAGAAGCCCCAAGAATCTTTTTTTCACACCGTATTCACTGAACTTGCTCCCCAGTGATCTGTATCTGCCTGTACCAAAACCACCTCCCCAACCTTGCAGACACAGGCGGATTTTGTTTCCAAGCTCCCAGCCTGCATACTGTTCCCCCATTATGGCACAACCTAACCTCTACCACAAATGACCCTGTCATAAAATTACATTCTCTAAACCCTTTTTTAATTGTATATACCTATATAGAAGTGCAGCAGATGCACTAATCATTCCCCAATATGTTATGCTAACATATACTAACATGCTATCATGTTATGAGCATGACATTCCCCTACGTTATGCTAACACGTAACATACCAACTTAGATGAATCTGGTAACAAGGCAAAGAGTACAACCTAAGAAAACTAATCTTAGAGTCCACAAGCTCCCTACAGGCAGTAATAAAACTGCTTTCCCAGCAAAGAAGTTCTTAGCCAACTTCACCAAACTCTGCAAGTGTTTCAGGTCAAATTATCTATTTTAAATAAATATGATCAAGAATGCATGATAACCGTAACCTTTCATGAGTCTATCTGACAAAGTGTTAATATTAGAAAAGGCGAGTGCCTTCAAGTGGTACACCAAGAAGCCATATGAAAGGTATATCTTTACAATAAACCACATGTAAAGTTTAAGTTTGATTATGTTAGAAAATTGCCCTACAGCACAAAATGGAAAAGGACTGGCACAGACTCAGATGTGGGCTGGTGCTACCAGCATTGAGTGAGAATGCTTTGTAAAAAATAAACTTGGCAAGAAACACCAGAAGCTTGCAAATCTCTACCCCAAGGGTTTTGCATATGAAGTGCTCTATTATTGTTATCACTGAAGTATTGGGAATAATCAAGTAACAACAAGAAAGGTAAACAGAAGGGTTTTGTACTGTGTCTTAACTTCTACACAGTGCTTCTGAGAGACCAGGTAAGACAAAACTTGTTTATTTACTAGTAGTACTGCATAGCAACTGCCTTAAAAAGAAAGGACATGAAATGATTTTCACAGACAGCTCTTTGCCAATTTCAAAATCAGACACTCCCTTAAATGGCTAGAAGCACCAATGAAAAGACCATGCAGTTGGGCAATGCTGACCAAAGACCCAGATTGTAAAGTGGTACACACAGCATTTCTGTAAAGTATGCTGTTGACTGGAGCTAAGTCAAAAGCATGACCCAGCATGTTGGCACAGTTCATTCTGAGCTAATTCAATATTCTTAAGTATCTTGCCTACAACTCTATGATAAAAGCTTGGCTATATAAAAAGACCACGATCTTAAAATTGATTGAACAAAAGAAGTTAAAATTCAAACACCTTTTATCAAGAACAATTTGATGCTGAATATCATTACCTAATCATATTAACTTTGTGTTCCACAGTTTTATAATTGGATTTAAATGTGGCCCAATACAACTCAATTTAAAATGCCAATCAATGCATCGACATATGAGCTCAGATTTTAAGTACAGTGAGGAATCTAGCAGAGGTAACAGGGTTAATGAAATTATTTAACCAGAGTGTACTTTATAACCTCTCTGCTCTTATAGCCAAACACATGCTGAAGTGCCTGAAAGCTGTAATACAGAAGATAAGCACAAGGAACTCAGGGCTATGACTCATTATTTCTACTTCTGTTAATGATGATAACATGGTCTCGTGCAGCTAACCTTCCTGAACTATGATCATCCCCATTTGTGAAATGTGGATATTATGTAATTGCCCACCTCATACTTAATTTAGCACTTATAAACCATTCTGAGCCTTTCAGAAGAACTATATAAATAAGTACAGGCCTCTACAATATTTCTCTTCTGCATCAGACAAGAACATACGAAATGTTCCAGCATAAAATAAACTCACTCAGCTTTCATCTCTTGCTGCTGAAAGACTGTTCAACCTAAATAAATCTGGTGGCAAAACAGCTTGCTGCTACCAACCAGCCAGGATAATGCAATTCCTCTAGCTTAGTAAGTCACAGAGAATTAAAATGTTTGTGCAGGTTCTTTCTTCCCCTTCATACAAAACAAAAACCAAAAGGCCTAATCTCTGTTGAGGAGCTTACACTGTGCAACCGAAAAGACCTGACACCAGGCAAAGGGGCAGGGGGGATCACAATCACAAAACTGAGGTTACTTACTTGTGTCAGTAGTGCAGAATTCCTCCACCCTGTTTTTGCCCATTTAAAAAGACAAAACTAGGGCACAGAAAGCCCTTAACAATATCCCTTACTCCCTCAAAATATGTATTTTTGGTAGATCTATCAGAAATTTTAGAAGTGCCATTCTTTATCTAATAATTGGCAGTTCTGTCACTATCTTAAGCCTGATCCGTGAACAGAAATATGCATTTTTTAGAACTTTATATCTTAAGTACTGCGACTGAAATTCCTGGTGCTGCTCCCAAGTAACCTCCCTGATTTTCTCCAAGAGCACATCCTAGCTGAATATAACACGGAGGAGAAAGTGTCTCACAGCTGTACAACAGACCGGTCTCCAACATCTATTCTGTTCAGAAATAATCACTAAGTTAAGTGTTCTTCAAATCAGCTTAGTGAAGGTGTAAGGACAGTAACTCTCTATGGAGAGCCTGGTTCCATACAGCATTCCAGCGTCTGCAATAGTGAGGGATACATTTCCCGTGGTTTAGGCCCACAGGCCCAAATTTACCTCATCTAATGTTTAGGTACTCACATAAGACAACAACACTTTCAACTTCCACACCTATTCTGGGAAAGATAAATCTGGATAAAGAAATACAGGTTTAACATGTATACATTTTTTTTTTAACTGAAAATTAAATAAATTGTGTTGCAACACCACTGGATGCAAACCTATGGGGGGGAAAAAAAAACCCAAATAAATTATGGCAAGTGAAACCAACCAAACAAGAAGTGAAAATTAAATGTTTTCATTGTTCAGTCAAGTCACCACCTGTGAAATGCAAAGTGCTACAGCCAGGAGAGAGAAGCTCAGCTTCACGTTCTATCAGACGAACATGGTGCAAGGGCACTCTGAGCTGAAAAATGAAGTCTATTTTTCTAACAAATGGCTGCTTGTAAAAACTGCCAAGCAGAACAAGCGATTATGGATCTAGCATTAGAGTGCACTCAGACGGCATGAATTCTGCTGCTGGCATTTCGGTGCACGTCAATGCTGCCTTTGTCTGAGAAGTCATCAGGAGAAGAGTCCATTTCACATGTTTGGTTTTGTTTCAAATAACGGTTTAAATTGAAAAAAGTTTTGGTTTTTCCATTGGCTAATGTATTCTCCCTTCTTGTTTTCCATAAAACACTTGGAATATAACGCTGGGGGGGAAAGGGGGGTCCCACTGCAGCAAAATCCTGCATCAGAGCAGGTGGGTCCTAACATTTTGGGTTTTGAGGATGTAAGCCACTCATTGAGGAGCCTCATTTGTTTCCAGGCTATCGCCTTGAAGCACTAGTACTAAACAAGATTTCTGTTAAGAACACTTCTTTTCTGACTGCCTGCTTGCTCTGTGGCTTGCTGGCAAGGCATTTTACACGTCAGGAAATGGCAAGCATCCTCACGAAAGAGGCCAATGCTCTATTTAAATACCAGTTATTTAGGGCTTAAAGTTTTAAAGTAGATCTACTTATGTGACATAAAATTTAAGAAATGTGTGATCTGTTAATGCTGTTTCCTGGCCAACAGGACTAATCTTCACGAGAAAAGGAGATCAGGTGTAGGAATGCTAGAGCAGTGCTTTACTTGGAATAGGAGGGACAGAGCAAAAGGCTAAACCAGCCACATAAGTTGCCTGCATCCACAAAAGCACTTTCAGAGAGACATAACTTACAGCAGTTTTTTATTTCTATTAAAAAAATACACGTATTTCCTCTTTTTCTCTGTAATCAGAGGAAACTGAAATTTGCACTGAGGTCCAAGAATTACAGTACTCAGAAACACTGTAGATTTTTCCTTAAAAAACAAGGCCGAAGCTCACAGTCTTACTCCCATAGGGCTTATTACTTGGTTTTCAGTTCTGCAGAATAACCTCCCCCTTTCCTCCTCTTCTTCCTCACCCCAGTGAACTCTGATTCCCAAGTACATGGTCTTCAGCACAGAGCTCTACAAATATCCTGAATTTGCTTTTCCATCTCTGTTTTTATTAAGACTATTTCCTGCCAAGGTACTTCTAATTAGAAACATGTATTTAGTTATACAACATACATATCCAATTCCATACTAGTATCCAGCAACAAACAGAAATATTAATAATGTGCTTGGTTCTTGTCAGTGATACCCCATGGATGGTTATAACTACAGTCTCTCTAGGACAGTAAAATCAAACCGAAATCAGCTTATTCTTTCAATATCATGAAACTTAAAAAGCAGCTATCTGAAGAGAGGCTCTCCAGTTTTCTTAGACATCTTTATCTTCTCAAAATAAATTCTCTTGGAGCACTGGACTTTTGAATCCTCCACAACTTAACAATGAATTGGAAAAAATATCTGATTATAAAGAAGTCCAACTGCATCTTGAAAGCTAAGGTTCACTGGTATACATAAAATATTTGCCAAATGCCATAAAAACTATTCAGAGAATACCAAAGCTATTAATCATCCAAATACTATTTGACTGCTTTAATTTGTGAATAACTCTACATGTCTGTATTTAAAAAAAACCCAAAGCATGATGAACTAACAGCTTTGGAGTTCAATGCTACCATCACTACCACTAGTAACAGAGCAAGTCTTGCAGTTTGTCTTCAGAAAACTCATGTATAACTTGTTTTAAATCATTATGTCCAGTAAACCATAGCTTCCTTTGAAGCTGTGATGCAGCCATCCACACAAAATCTTTACTTGAAATTCTTTGTTGTTTCAAAGTTTTGCAAGACAAATCACAGCCACAAGGTAAGGACTGGTGTATCACAGCAAGGAGCTATATAAATTTCATTTAAAGCTATTAAGTAAAACCTAGCCTGGCAGAAGTAACTTAGTACAGCCATGGAAGAAGTGTAATTTTTCAGCTAAATGGAAGTCCTTGGATCTTGTGGGGGAAAAAAAAGAAGAAAAAAAATTTTTAAAAAAATCAATAAATTTGTATTTAGCCTGCTTTAGCAACTCTGAGAAAGCACTAAAACATTCCCAGAAATCTGTTTTTTTTTAATTCCTAAATGGAATGAACAGGAGGTATTGCTCGCAAGAGAAAATGGAAGGATCACAGAATCACAGACTGGTAGGGGTTCGAAGGGACCTCTGGGGATCACCTAGTCCAACGCCCCTGCCAAAGCAGGGTCACCCAAAGCAAGCTGCACAGGACCTTGTCCAGACGGGTTTTGAGTATCTCCAGAGGAGATGACTCCACAGCCCCTCTTGGCAGCCTTTTCCAGTGCTCCATCACCCTCAGAGTGAAGAAGTTCTTCTTCCTGTTCAGCTGGAACCTCCTATGCTTCATTTTGTGCCTGTTGTCCCTTGTCCTGTCACTGGGCGCCACCGAAAAGAGTCCAGCCCCAACCTCCTGACCCCCACCCTTATAGATATGTATAGGCATTTATAAGGTCCCCTCTCAGCCTTCTCTTCTTCAGGCTAAATAAGCCCAGCTCCCGCAGCCTTTCCTCATAGGAGAGATGCTCCAGTCCTCTCATCATCTTTGTAGCCCTCCGCTGGACACTCTCCAATGAGAGTGAGTACGTCTTGATGTGTACTGACACAGATGAGACAAGATTCAGGAAATATACAGTGTTTGCTGTGAAGGAGATTATATATTTGTATGGTATGACATTATTGTACACAATAGGTAGGGAAGGAGGAGAAAGCAAGCATGAAGCCCACATTTGAAATGTCATTCACATAATGAAAGGCTATTTAATCTTTTTAAAGATTCTCTTTGAAGACCAGTCTTGGGTTGTTACTTGCCCTTTGTGCTGGCTCAGCAGTTAGACATCAGCTTTAGCAGAACAACAGACAGTTCCTTGACACAGGGAATTCTTCGGAAAATACAAAGGCAACCTAAACCTGTTGTACACCTCAGTGTATGAGGCAAGAAGAGGGTTAAGACTGCTGATGCATTTGCCTCTGTTGTTTTAGAATGTGCTGCATTTTTCCAATGAATGATTTGTCCCAGGGACACACCATCTTCTAAATGAATCTTCAGTCTGGGTCACTTTTGCGTAAATGTAAGGAAAATGATGGCGATCTGAAAAGTGAAGCACACACAAAAATATGTGTGTTTGGAGATTGCTCTGTATCTGTCTATGCTCAAAGAACAGTACAAAATGGTGAATGCTTTGCTGATGTCAGCAAGAAGACTTCATTCTTGGCAGGCAGTACTCCTTCCAAAAGGTAGTACTAAGGAGGATGAAGGTTGGTTTGATTTCTGCTGATGCAGAACAAAAAGAGAACTTTCCAAACTTTATTACTGGTGGTAGGTTTGATATTAATTTGCTGAATCTAATAACTTAGTATTTGAAGTGGGAAAAAAGAGAAGAACAGTGAAGGTGTCAAAACTGCTCTCTCTGAACACAGGATCAGATGATCTGACACTAAGGCATTTGACAGTGACATGGGGAATTTAAGTTCAGCTCCCTGCTTGCCACTAATTATCTGTCTGCTCACAGGCAAGTCACTCAGGTGGTCCTTGTGGCACACCCAGAATGCTGGTGTTCACACCCATCTCGGTAGTGCCGCAACTCAAAGGAATGCCCTGCTTGGTAGCAGAGGCCCAGTCCCAGCACAGCCAGGTGTCTGCGCTCCCTGTCTGTATAATAGGGATGTCCCCATGTCGAGTTGCTTGGATTTGTAAGCTCTCACAGGCAGAGCTGGCTGATGTTTCAGTTCCACTCCTTGTACAAAAAGCAGTAACAGTTCAGCCATGAGAGTGTAGAAAGTCTTGGCTACCTGTAAAAGAAACAGCTCTCTTCGCTGAAGAACCACAAAGCTTGTGACCAATGCAAGCCACATCAATAGCCTCCCTGCAAACGACCCAGCCCTGTCCACAACAAGCACTTCAAAGTTGCACTACCCAGTCCCTTCCCCAGACACTATCAGCAGCAACAATTTTTTACAAAATCAGACATGAAAATACAAGCTGTTTCTATTGCATGTTACACCCATACATATACAGCACATTTCAAACCCAGCTTATGAATTCTTTAAGGCCCTTTTGCAAAAATACACTGGAAATTCTGTTGAGTGTAAGTTACATAGAACAGACTTGTTTGGCTCAGACAATGTCCACTTTAAGATCTTTTGTCAGATACTATTGTTTTCATTAATAATCACTGAGATACTTCACAGACATCATAACCATTTTTAACAGATCCTCACAGTGGTTGAGGAGTTTGGAGTATTACTCACTTTGCATGGACGTACATACATAACTGCATGCGTGCAAGCAATGTCAGTGGTGCTGGTATTAAACAGAAAGCTAAGTATGTGTATCATTGCTGATAGAATGGAAGCCAGAGGTTAATATGAACATGTTTTATAGCTGAAAAAGCTAATTACTTGCATTAAAGTGAATATAGTCTATATTGTTTGGGTCTAAGAAATTGTATGCAAGCATATTTGCATCTAATCATGAAGTATTTTAGTGCTTGTAATTGAACTCATTAAAAATAATGTTGGTTATTCTAGAATACAGTGCAGTAAGCTTGTTTTTTAACCATTAAGCAATAATTGAGACTTGTGTGCCATCCTTTACAGCTCTGCTAGTAGCAATAAAATAATACTAGTTTATTTACTTACAAAGGTAATTATTTTATTTAAAAACATGACAGGCTTTTAATATTATGAGACATCTTTAAAAAGGCCTAATTAAAACAAACAACATATTGCTTTGACAGCTAAAGATTTACAAGTTTTATTTCTTCACAAAGTCAAGGATTCTTGCCTAATTCTTGCCCACTCAGAACATCAATATATGATCAAATACTGCTGAAAATCCTTTCCCTCCAGAGCAATACCTTTGAAATCGTAAGTTCTAGTCATGTCATCAGCAGGTATTCTTATGAGGGAAAGTTCTCAGGACTGGAGAAGGTGACTGAGAAAATCTAACTGGTCGTTCTGACAGCAGATTCAGGAACATTAAAAACTGTCAGCAAATTGAATCTTTCCTTTGATCAAACTACAAGGGCAATATTTAGCATCTAGCTTGTATGTGTGGACTTTGGGTTCAGCAATTTACTACTGCACCTGAAATATACTGGCATTAATTTTTTTAAGCTAAATTGCACAATCCTTATGCAGACAAATTTCCCATAGGAACTGGGTTTACATAAGGACTATAGGATTTTGTACACAACTCCTCATAAAGGTGATCACCTTTAACTCCTAAAACTGAACCAATAGTGTTTGTCACCTTTTAGTAACAGGTGGTGAATATCATCTTGAATTCAGACTGTATTATAAAGGACCAGCCCAAGATTCCTTAGCAGTGACATTTTGCCGTCTAAAAGATGAAGGAAAAGTAACCATCCAGGCCACCTGTTATTAAGGAAAGATAATTCACTAACAATATTCTCCTTTCCTGGTTAAAGAAAACAGTGTCTGAGGAAGATGCTTTGCCAGCCTAATTAAACCAATATAGATTTTGTCAGCCTACTTCAACCCGCTTCCATACGGAACTGCTTACTGAATGGGCACTTTGAGCTCCTCTCTGATAACAAAGCTGTTTGAAAACTGCCTCACAGGACTTGTGGAGAAAAAAGCAGGTATTATTTCCCACACTGGCACAACACAGATATTTCCAGTTTTGGCTCAAAATATGTGAGTATGCATGTGTATAAATGCTGTAAAAACTATGGGGAAATCTTTGAAAGTATCTGTAAATGTGTATCACTTGAAATTACTGGATCATGTACCAGTCATCAAATTAGTTCCATTAAGCCAGCCTTAAGTATCCTGTGTCACTTGGTGATCTGCAGGACACTTAAGTTTGGCTTAATGGAACTAACTTTAAGGTATGTTAGTAATGTCATTCTAATCTAGTGTATGTTAGCTGGAATTCTTTCTGGTTTAAGATTATTTTTATATCCCAAATGTAAGATTGGTGGGGTGTTTTCAGAGTAATCTCAGAGAAAGAGAGAGAGAGAAAAACTCAGCAAGATGACTCTAGAAGAGAACTGTAACTCAGCACAGCTTCCAGTTTATTCCCACTTATGCTAGGATTGTTGCCGGAGCTAAGGAGACCTGAGAACAGTTAACACTGTCAAATCACAAGGGAGACCAGAGAATTTCAGAAAAACCTTTCTTTAACAAAGCTGTGAAAGCTGAAGACTTAGCATACTGAAAAGAACAATGATTCACATTGCAGACCACACAATGTATTGCTGAATATTCATATGCTACAGAATTCAGACCATACACTTAATATTGTAGAATGAATTGGAATATTTGGAACATTGCTCAAAAGGCAGAAATATTTTTTAGTACTCATAGAAAAAAAATACCTATAGAATAAGCTATATCCTATGACAAATCAATAGGAAACAGAACCATCAATGATTGTGTGCTTCTTCCAAGTAAAGCTACAGTGATAACCAGAGGATATTTCAGTAAAATAGTTGAGTTATCCACCCTCCACCTTCAGTGGAGCGGAAGACTAGGATTTAAGGCACATTAGTCAGCATGCTGTTTTATTGACCCTGCTGAGTGATGATTCTGTCTTGGACACATACCATGAGTTTTCTGCAGCAATGAGAGAAGGAGATTTACTGGAGGATGATTTTGTCGGAATGAAGGTGATTATTTAAAAAAATGTTGATCATGTTGAATTCCATCTAGTTCTAGTTTGGTTTTTAGGTCAGATGGAGTCAGTGCGGGATTTAGCTGTGAAACCAGGAAGGCTTATCATGATGAACTGACGTTTGTGGAGACACACAAGTGTGTAAGTTTTTGTCTTTTTAATAAGCTCTTTGTCCTTGAAAGTTACATGTAACTCAGTAGGAACTCTGGGTGCAGGCAGCTACCGGGATCAAACTCACCGCTATATGATAGTTGTTTAAAACATGCAGTATGCTTCAATATGGAATCTTTAAACAAAACAGTTCTAGCTTGCAGCTGTTGCTACACAGACTGTATGCAGATAAGTCACAAACAGCTGAGCATATGTGTGGTGCAAGGTTAAAACAATAACAAGCAGGTCGAATCATTCAAACACTGGAAATCACTTTGACTCCAGGCCAAAAGCTTAGCTTGAGATGATATCAGTACGGGATAAAAAGAGGATAAACTAACAGGCTTAGCAGCCAGCTCGTTGGAGTCAGCATATAGTATCTATACTTCCATCAGGAGAGCAGATGGTCATATATTTAAGGAAGCACCAGACAGGGAGTTGGGAGATCTGAATTCTATTCCTGGCTCTGCAGCAGTGTTCCTATGTCACCTTGGGGAGTCACTCTTCTCTCCTTTTTTCTTAATCTTTTAAGTAGTGGAAAGATTATTTGCTTGTCTCATAGGCAGTTGAGAGTCTAAACTGATGCTGAAAAAAATGCTGTGAAGCTCTGAGAAGGATGTATGGAAGAACTGCAAAGTAAACTTGTTCGGAAGAAAGGACACTGCATGGCTTCATGTGACATGTTTGTGCCATATGTTCACAACTTTTCCTCTCCCCAGAATCTCCCACGCCTTTTTGCACACAGTTTTCAAGGTGGGAATAAATGGATTAAGCTACCTTCCACATTTGCTAGAAAGATAAGCAGTTGCCAGTAAGAACCTGACCAAAGAACACACTTTATTACTGAGAGAGACATTATTCATGCCCAAGAGGTCAATAGGCTTGTTGAAGTTCACTGTTTGTCCCAAGACATTTTTGCATAGGTGGCAGAATAATGTCTCTAATGGCTTTTATTCTGAATTCAGCAGTGCTGCTTGCAAGCTGAAAGTTAAGTACACACTTATGTACTGTCTTTCACGAACAAATCTTCCGCTGAAGTCCCAAAACAACTCCATTTTTTAAATCAGTGAGAAACGTCTGCGACTACTTGCACAGGACTTTCATCTAAAGCCCATTAAAATCAACTACACTTCAAAGGAATTTGAATAAAAGACCTAGCAAGCAATTGTCATTTCTTCTGAATCCTATGCCCATTAAGGAAAATAACCCTATCTATCTTCATAACTATTTGGCATCATAGGAGTAATGTTTTCACTACAGAATAAATAGCTTCTGCTTTCAGTGTGGAGGCGCAAGCTTTGGGCTGGAGTTGAATTTTAGCATGTATGAGGATTTGCTCCATCAGTGCACATCTTTTCTGCAAGAGAAAAAAAAAGAAAAGATGAAGCCTTTTGGTTTTTTCCTCTATGCCTCCGTTTTTCTTGTTCCTACATTCTGAGTCCCTGGCAAGGAATTGAACACCAGTTCAAAGTCAGCTCTTGTGAAAGGGCACAGACAACACTGCAGAAAAACTTCAGAACATTAGTCCACCTCATAGCAGTTGTGGAGACAAAGGAAGCAAAAGCAAATGTTATCTGAGCAGATGTCCTGAGTGTCAATATGGAATATGGTCTTCCAACATGAGTTTGTTTTTCTGATTCCTCACAAATTGAACTGCCTCCAATCATGTAAACTGGACTTCCTTCAGCTCTTCTGGAAGTTACTGTGGGTTGGATATCTACATGGAGGAAAATACCATTATCAGGTTCAGGCTGTTGAGCAGATTATAGTGTGTGGCAATAAAATGAGAAGGGTCTGGTGTGATTTATGAAGACATCCATATTCTTCTCCTGCATGCAGCCTGGTTTTGTGAGAGACTGATGTCCCCATCTTTACCTTTTACAGGAATGTTAATTGTTTCTTTCATGTCCTCTTTTTGGCTAGGCTAGTGACAAAATTGCAGTTAAGAGGTCAAAGAAGTGTTCCACAAAGATACAAACACAGGAAGGAAGAGAGCAAGGATAGATCTTGTTTTACCACTGTTCTCTTGTTCTTCCCATCCCTATGGTATTTATAAGCTAATCTTCACTAGTTGCTGTGGATCTTGCAGGTAACACTTTCTCCAATGACTATCAACTTCATCACGCAACATTTTCAAAGATTTGAAGGTGACATCTAGAAAAATCTTTGTATTTCTTAGAAGTGCTTCAGTGAGAATGTTGCTAGTTGTATGTGTTTGTGTTTTGAGGCATGGAAGAGAGTTTGGGGAATTAAGAAAAAGTATAACTTCTAAAAGTGAAGTTAATGATTCAACAGGGGCAGATTCCTTTCCAGGATGTCTGGTTAGATATTATAATTGTAGAAATAAAATGTTCACTCCAGATCTCTCCTCCTCCTCTCTAGTTCTGCTCTGTCAGGCTGGGTTATTTGCACAAAGATGTGGCTTTTTCTTGGGATCATCTTTTCTCTCGGGGTGCTAATTCCTGGAAAACTCAGCTTGAAATTGCAGTATGATGGGTGAGTGTGAATGGAGTATGATGAAGAATTGCTCATGCAGTGAAATTACCAGGAACTGTGTAAGAATAATAATAACAATTGTGAACTGAAAACCTGGAGATAGGGTTACTAAGCTGTAAGCTTTGTAAGATTTGGAAAGAAAACGTAAAGATGGGAAATGATGAATGAATGAACCAAATCCAAGCCAACAAAGATGTGGCTGCAGGCGTGGGAGACAGAATGCCCCTCAAATGCACCTCAGGATGCTCTGCTTCCATTAGCTGAAATTCATTTGCCTTGGTCTCTTTCATAATGAACTTTGAAATCAGATGCTGTAGGAATAAAATGCCTTTTCTGAGTATAAAGCGGGTGGATGACTGAGCAAAACTATATCCATTAATAAATGACAGCTGAGGTTATGTGAAAAAATTGTGTCTCAAAAGCAGCTCAGATACTGAATGCCTGTTAGAAATCTGTAACAACAACAAAAAAGCTAATGGAGTTGGTCCAGACAATCTTCACCCCAAGGTGTCCAGAGAATGAAATTACCATATTTTTTATTACTGATTAATGCTTTAGAAAAGTATGAAATGTCTGTATTCTCCATTTTCAGTTCTGCTTCATGAGAAAATGAGTGATGTAAAATTATGCAGTTTTCCTGTTTAAACTATTCTGTTTCATTCACCCTCAACTTTACACGGAATGATAGGTCTCTCTGCCTTTACTGCACTTCGGATTTGCAGGAAGGGCATGAATATAGTGTGGCGGCCAGCTATCCACATAAAACTTTATACACAAAATTTTCTAAAGTAAATAGAGAAAGTAACCCAGTGCTGAATGCCTCTAGACTAATAATATTCCCAGAATATATTTTTCAAAAAGAGAGAAAACAAAAAAATACCTACTGCAAGTAAGTTCCTTAATAGTATACCTGTTCAACAAACCTTCTAGCAGAGCTCCTGACAGAGCATACAAAGTCACTACTTCTCTCTTTAAAATGTGTCATTTTCCCTTGGATAATATTTAACCTTTAGATTTGTATCAGGCACTCACTCAGGCCCTGTTGATTTCACTGAATAGAATTCAACAGACCCTTGGTAATGTAGCGTTCACTTTTGTTTCTAATTGCTGTCCAGGACTGAACCTATTGAGTACTTGCATGGGCAGCACCTGCACAGAGGTGAAATGACTAGTGAAGCCCATTTTTGTTGTCATTTGCTCTGTTCAATGACTTAAATGAAATATCCAATCTATGAGCATCCAAGCAAATACAGCTTGTGCTAAGAACAGGCCTTTAGTTTGGTAAGAAAGCTTAACTGCAGCATTTAAAAAACTGTTGTTCCCACGTGGTCACATGGGCTGACTTTGCGCTTCTCCACTGAGAATCCTAGCCCATAATCATAAACGAGTGTGTGCTTTCTAATCTTAGTTTACTATTAAAAATTATTTGTCTCCACATTGGCTATTGTGAAAGGTTTATCAGTAAATAAGAGCTGGCCATCTGGCAGCAATCTGACTGTCTGGCATTTCTTTCATTTGGTGTAATTAAGACATAATGTCAATGAGGATAGAAAGATATTACAGGATATTGTTTCCCTTCCTGGTAGACAAAGAGCAAAGCAAGCCCAGGCATTTACAGAGAATAAACTCTGAACTGCAGCTGAGATATTTATTCTCCTAGCAATGATGTTTATCCTGCATCTACAAGGTTCTGTTAGAAAGATATTATGGCTGTTGTACAAAATCATTAGCAATGCAAATTTAATCATTTTGCCCCTTAGACGAGGGTCCTATATGCTAACAGTATGTTCTGAACTAGTAGTAAACAGCCCATTTTAACTATCAAGTTCTATGTTTCTCTATCAGCAAAGGTGATATTTTCAAGAGAGATGTAAAAAAACCCAAATCCCCCTATTTTTCAGTGGATAATGAGAATGAACAGTGAATTCTATTTGCATGTATATTAAGCTGATAATTGTACATTTGTGTATGGAAGCACAAATGATAGCAGTTGCAGTTCAAATTATGGGAGCATATAATATTGATGACCATAATGACCATGGCTTTAACAAAAAGCCATGCGAGGTTTTTACGCCAAGAATTACTGCTACAAAAAATTTAAAATCTATAATGTTCATGGTTTTGTACTTGTTCTGTAAAGGCTCCAAGGCCCACTGAAGTCACTGAAGGAGACTGTGAAGCAGTAGTTATTGGTTACTAACAAATAACGAACATTTCTGGAGTTCCCCATTCTATTAAATCCGTAGTGGATAACTGCTATCTTACCTTTGAATAACGTATGCAGTCATCAAAACCTACTCCTCATTATGAAACCCTTTCATTAGAAAGGCCATACTTGCTATCAGTCCTGGAAAGCTGAACTGAATAAACACTGAAAAAAAATTAGTAAAATAATCACAAAGGGTGTTTTAATAGAACATACAGATTTGCTTTTCCTGCATTTCCAACCATTTTAATTTGTTCTTTGTAAACTTTCAACACTTTTTTCAGATTAACCCTGAAAGTTTCTTGGGGCCTGATGAAAACAGGCTCAGACAATGGATCTGTGTGTCTTTTCTAGAAATATAAAATGATAGATCCTGAACTAGAAATTTTTGTTTCCTGCAAATTGAGTGAGAATATGGACTTCTGCAGACCACACTTTTCACTATTTGTGGAACAAATTGGCATTTCTCATGACAAGTCATTTGTGAACGTCCCAAGCTCTTAGCGATGTTCATTTATCATGGCTATCTAATGTTTCTACATGCTCAAGTAGCTCAGTAAAGCACCAAAACTATCTGGAATAAGTTGAATCATTCCCGAACAGGAGAAAACAAAAATGACATCTTATCAAATAAATAGTTTATTATAGATTATCAATGATCTTCCTTTGGCCCTGGTCCTGCTAAGGTAGAAATACACACTAGGGCTCATGTGAACAGTTGGCTTCAGTGAAGCTGGCATGGTGAATAAAGGATTGCCACTGGCAAGGAAGCAGGGTTAACACTCTAGCAACAGAGAACTCATATCACTTAGTCCTATTTGTAGCTAAACCATCCCAGGAATTCATCAATGTTTTTGTTGGAACAGCACTCAGTTACATGCTCTGTCTTCCTTCTACATAACAAAGTATCTCCTGTTGACTTATGAAAGCATGGGTACTTTAACAGACATTAATACTGATCTTGTTTCTCTACTGAATTTCCAGGGATCAGGTTTTGCATATCGTGCCAGAAACTTTTCAGCAAGTCCAGCATCTTCAGCATCTTTGCAGCACTTTACTGGTGAGTAAGAATAACCATGCATGGCCAAAAAGCACAGTGGGGTCTTGTGCTACAAAACAGATTTGCATGTAACTTTGGACAGGAATGAAAGTTAAGATAAACTTGAAAAAGTCTTTCTTTTTCTTTTTTTTCTTAGTGTAGGGTTGAATTACACTTCCACTACCTGAAAGAATTTATGGGAAGAAGTTAGTTTCCTCGCATGGCTCCATGAAGCTGCTGCTCCTTTTCAGTGGTGCCTGAGTCTGTGCTACAGCCTGTGCTGTGTGCTCTGCAAACAGATAGCTGGAGAATAGTTGAGGGGAGAACTTGAAGGAAAACTTCTTCCATTTATTGATATACAGCTACTCTATCTTAAATGTATTTTCTCATTCTGAAAACAGAGCTTGATTTGTGCTTTCCTTTCTTTGCTGCACAGCTGGATTTGTGGAAGCCCCTGCTGCCCGAAGACATCTGGGTTGGAGAAGACCTGCACATAAGGGTACCAGCCGCTCTGGTGCAGGAGGTGAAAGACAGCTTAGATCAGCCTACGGTCCCTTATAAGTACGACCTTTAATTTCCTGGTGGGAAAGGCTGGCTCTAATAATTTTGCTTGTTATCACAAAAGGACCTAGCCCTTTCAAATGAACAGTCAGCAAGTACTGATGATAGGACCCAACCTTTGTTCCAGCTGCCTCCTAGTTACCTTGACCTGCCCAATGCACAGGTGCTATATGTACTTTAACGTTTTAAAAGCACATTCCCCTATGCTCTCTTTATTCACCTTCCAGCTAGCCTGAACTATGAATTTGGAACTGGAATATGAGACAGCTCAATCTGTCTTGTTTCCTGCTGTTGCCTTCTCAGTGGCAGAGGATGGCACTCAGATGTATGACTCAGTTTTTTAGTCTAAACTCAGGAAGCCAAACTTGGTACAACCACTACTTATAGGAGCATGGATACTTGAACACAGGGTCCTCCCTGTTTTGGAGAGCCCAAAAGCTTAATCAGTGTCGCTACAAAGAAGCAGTCTCTGTAGCTCTCCTTTTCTCTTACTGTCTTTTATTGTTCCTCTGGTTTGGAGAAGAGCCCTTTCAAAGAGAATATTCAGTCATTTTCTTCAAAGCTGCAGTTTCCTACCCCTATTCCCCCTGCCAGGCTGGTGAGAATTTCCTGTCAGCATCCAGCTAGCCAGAGACATCCCAGCCTGGGACAAAGGTCCTGGTGGCAGGTCTCCACTATGCACACAACTGGGAGCCACAAGCTGCAAATGGCCCATGACGCTTTATCACACCTAACCAGCCACACATCTTCACTAACTGTTATGCTCCTGCTTCCAACCAGAAGATCTAATCCAGATACAAAGGGTATTTATGGGATTAAACAAGATCTATTCCTCACACAGCCCCGTTCTCATTTGGAACTCGCTTTTTCAGGTAACCAGTAGCTAGCTATATTTCATATAAACAATCCTGTAATAATTCAGGGCTGGTGAAAAATGGCCTATGGACATACACTGACATTTACCAACCAAAGATAAGTTAAAGGAGGCCTGGTGCCACTCCAAAGCTGTTTAGAGTTAAAGCTGATCTTGACATGCTGCATCTTGCCTGACAAATTCTTTTTAGTAAGTGTAATGCCCTGACAACCAGAGATGGAGAGACATGAGGTGGGAGTCAGTACAAATGATCTAGCATCAGGTTTAGGTATTTAGGGCTTAGACAACACTCCAGAAGCTATTTAACCTCTTATTTTTATCAAGGCTGTTCATTTTCTAATGGTTTCAACTGATTCTATTGGAAAAGTAAAGACTAAACTGAAGTTAGCAGCTTAATCTTTTTTTTTTTTCCCTGGGTTGAGACAGGAACTGTATCCACAGTTAGTGTTAGTATAGTGTACTGTTAGTGTAGTTAGGGTAGGCTACTAAAGAAAGAGGTGGGTAATTTAATAGTCAAGCTGAAATTTTTGCTTTGTATTGCAAAGGAGTTGAGACGAGTACGGCAATGTCAGAGTTAAAGTTCCCGTAACACTGAAAGCAGGGACCATCGTTTAGAAGGCACCTGTGTTAAAGATTTTATCCTCACACGAGTGGGTTACACTAGGTATTGCTTTATTCCCAACTCAGAGTTGGGCCATCACCTCAGTGAGTGGCCAAGCTTAACTCACTAGACTAGTTTATATACATTTATTAAACCAATTACATCAAGTCTAGAATCTTCATAAGTTTCTAAGCGACCGTTCCGTTCCTTTAAGTACATCATTTATTAAGTTCTTTCTATTCTTCTGTCTT
>Ga0181612_141613_pt1 | contig 28646 bp, 19 predicted proteins | sample HoacroProtozoa21_FD_119630 | JGI IMG/M metagenome (GOLD analysis project Ga0181612, IMG submission 119630) | Hoatzin crop microbial communities from Cojedes, Venezuel. Combined Assembly of Gp0051906, Gp0051904, Gp0051908 | reverse complement strand
GTAGTAGTTGTCTAGTTCAATCAGCCAGCCGCCGGTTATCAGGTCCTGGCGCACTTCTTTGTCCTTTTGCTCAATCACGTTCACGCGGTCGGGCTCGACGCGTATCTTCTCGGTGGCGAAGTACAGCCCCCAGTAGTGTCCGTTGAGCACCACCTCAACGGGTTGCTCGGTGGGTGTCCATGCCAGTCCCATGCGTCGGCTCACCTCAAATCCCACATAGTCCTTCAGCAGCCCACGGCGGTCGTCGGCATGGGGCAGCAGGCAAAAGTGCTTGTTGCGCTTCATGCCCAGCAGCGGTTGTTTGCTCTCCAGCTTCAGGCGATAGGGTTTCTTGTCCTGAGTCCACGTCCAGTTGCCGCGGCACCTGATTTGCATGCCCAGCGGATGCTCGGCACTGCCCAGCGGCTCAACGCCTGCCACGCCCATGTCATCGAGCCACCACTCGGCGTGAACGTAGTCCTCACGGTTGGTGATGGGCTGATAATCGTCGGTGACGATGTAAAGCACGGGCAGGGTGCTCGAATAGATTGGCATGGGCTCCTCATCACCCATCAGCACCTCAATCAGTGCGTTCACATCGTTAATCGAGATTTCCCAGTCGCTGTTCACGTCGGCGGCATACGACCAGGTGGCATTGTAGCTGCCGTTGCCGCTGATTAGCGTGTCAGCCAGGGCGTTCACGTCGGCAAGGCTGGCTTCCCAGTCGGCATTCACGTCGCCGCGGGGGCGCAGTGTGCCGCCATGCGTGTCTGCCATCGCAGGCAAGCACGGCAGCAGCCACAGCATCATTGCCACCAGCAAAGCCCAGTGGCAATTGGTGCCGTGCATGTTATGCTTATAGATTGAAATAGGTCGGTCCATTCTAAATATCACTGTTAAAAGATTGCTAAATTACTAAAAGATGCACATCTACCCCCCCCATTTGGTTAAATGATGTTAAAACACGAGGTGGCATATTAGTCATCGTAGGAATTGCAGCTGATTTCACGGGATGTGTTGCCGCGCACACATTTATTAAATATAGTGTTGTCTCGCAATTTGAGCTTATTTCATGGCAAGCCGCAGCATCGCCAAAGCTGCGTTTGGCAGCTTCGTCATGCAGATACAAGCCTAATGTGTCTGCTTTTACTTGACTCATGTTGTACTCTACAACTTTTGACTGAGCACATAGCCCAAAGCCCATGATGATGAGCGCGGAAATCAATAATTTCTTCATGATTCTAAAAATTAGTTTTTGGGAAAAAATCGTAATTTGCAATCACTTTTTTTGAGATAGACTGATTAGTAGTTGGTGAAACAACCCTCGTAGCTGTTGCCGCTTGGTGTGTAGATGGTGATGGTATAGTTGTCTTCGGCTAGGCTTGACACATCAATGGTGCCGCTAGCACCTGTAATGGTCTCAGACAAAACAGTCACCAGTGTGGATTGTGACGTGATATCAACATCATAATAGGACACAAAGTTGTCACCATCAATGATGAGGTATCGATAATAACTATTATAATAAACAATTGGTTTGTCTGAAGGCGTTGGAAACTCAGAATGATTTCTTTTTTTGCTTGTATCTTCTAAGTTTATTTGCGCTTCAACATTTCCCTCAACAAAAGTTGTTGTGGACGAAATAGCTATGAAAAATAAGACAACCATTGCAGATCGTATTTTTTGCATGAGTAGTGATGTCATTTTAAAGTGATTTAAAATACAAAATTACGGAAACAGTCACTATTTCTGCAAAAAAATCAGGTCATATTTTTAGTAGTTAAAACGCTGATTTATAGAAGTATATAAAATTTAAAAGGTCATCATGGATAACATGTGGCAGCAGAAGCAAAGAATATTATTGCCTATCCAAAATAATATGTTGTATTAGGTGGAAATTAATTATTAATGTGGTGGCAATCCTGAATTGGAGACATGTTGATTTTGGAGCTAAAGTGTAATTGCAAAATTTAGATGCAGTAATTCCTAATTTGAGCAAATAAAAAGGATAATAAGAAGATAAAAAAATGGCCAATTTGGCAAAAATATCATTAGACGGCCGCCGCAAGGATAAGACAAGAATTAGTTAGTTTAGCTCTCCTTTTAAATAATGTTCGATGAAATCATCCATGGTCATGTCTAATCCCATTTTTACTTTGAGTAGTCTTCTTTTATAGTTGCTTACAGTCTTTGCGTTTGTAAAGTTTAAGCATAACTTGATGATTTGAGGGGAAATTTTTGAACAGCATAAGCAAAATAGTTTTAAATCATCTTGTGAAAGATTTGGGTAATTTTTTTCTACAAACGTGACTATGCCATTATATTCACCATCGATAGAAATACGCATTTTATCCCAAAATGAGTTACTGGGTTTAAATTCAATTATCTGTTTGCGGTCATTTAAGAGCTTAATAAAGCTTGAGAAGGGTATGATTTTTTTTACTTTATCCTGTTCGGTTGTTTTTACTCTCATTGATTGATATAAATCATTAAAGGCAGATAGCCTGTAATTTACGAGCTTGCTTATGTCCTGATTTCTCCCCTCCATGTTTTCTATCTTTTGTTGCTGGGATTTAAGCTCGGACATTGCCGACTCTAGTTCGTCCTTTACGTTTTTGTATTCAGCTTGATATTTGTTTAAAGAATTAAGCATCCGTTTATAACCATATATACCGATAAAGAATAATAGAACGACTATTGTGATTGCATATTTTAAAAAATCATTATGTTTGGATAAGATTTGGTTTTTATTTTCGGCTACATTCTTTTCAATAATAGTTTCTGTTTTTTTTATGTCTTTACTTTGAGTAAATCTTATTTTCTCTGTAAACGAATGATATTGATTAATGTTTAGACTATATGTTTTGTAGTCATTGTTGGCCTTCGCAATTTCGGCACGAAGTTTAAAATTGTTCATGCTGTCTATTGCGCATGATGGTGGTGGTGTAATAGACAAAATATATCGAGCTGAATCTAATTGATGGAGTTTAAGATAAGAATAGCTTGCATAGTAATAATATTGATTTTCACCACAATAGGCCTTCCCGTTATTGATGATATATAATGCTAATTTTTTGGATTCTTGATAATTACCGTTATAATAATTGATGCCTGAAAGTTTGGATATGTAATCATATTGCAGCGTGGGATCAAAGGATTGTGCCAAACGAATGGTTCTCATTAAGTAGTAAATAGCACTATCTTGATTGATATGACAATACATTGTGCCAAGCGTCCCCAGTGTAATAATGGTATAGTTTGTATCGTTTAACGCTTCAAATATTTTAGAGGCATCAGTTAGTCGGATTACTGTTGTTGAATCTGTCGAAAAGTTTTGGATAAATAGTGTCGCAATTCTCAATTTGGTGTACCCTAAATTAAAATAATCATCTTGGGCGGCTTGTGTTTCGGCTTGTTTATAGAACCTCATGGCTTCTTCGGGGTCGCCCAGCTCTTCCATTACTGCGCCTTTATAGATGAGTGCTCGGGTGAGTTTCTCGCGCTCGCCTTGATGGTGACGGTAGTAGTCAAGTGCGCAGTTGATGGCACTATCAGAAGTGGCAGTGACATAGCACCTGTACATGGCTTGCGTGGTGAGCAAGGCGTGATAGGCATGGTCGGCGTCGGTGGTGAGGCTGTCGGCATCGATGGCTTGCAGCACAGTGAGCGCACTGTCGGGTTGCGGCATCATCAGGCTGTCGGCCTGCACCAGCCGCTCATCATAATGCGGTGCACCTCCGCACCCCGCCAGCGACGAGAGCAGTGTCAGCAGGGTGGCGGTGATTGCCACCAGATATGTCAGCCGAATGTGATGCACACCACAAAGTTAGGCAAAATCTGTGAGATGACAAGCGGTGCCGCCTCCTTTTTTTCTGATGTGTCAACGCGATGATGCTGGAGTGTGTGCGGCAATGTGCCTGCAAAATGACGACCGCCCAGCTTATTGCAAGCCAAGCGGTCGTTGTCTAAACATGAGTCGGGGTGAGAGGACTCGAACTTCCGACCTCCACGTCCCGAACGTGGCGCGCTAACCAACTGTGCTACACCCCGAATCTGTTTTTTGCGGTGCAAAGGTAGCACTATTTTTTGATATCTGCCAAATAATTGCAGAAAAATATTTTTTTGGGGCTTAGGGTGTTGGGCTTAGGGCTTAGTGTATAGGGCTTAAGGCTTAAGGTATAAGGCTTACGGCTTAGGGCTCTCTTGGTTGGGTAGGTCTTGGCTTTTTGAGCCGTTAACATCGGGGCGCCTGCCTGCTTTCGCAGGAAAAATGTAAAAAATGCGGATTATAATCAATTTTTTATATAAATTTTGCGATTACAACCCACATTTTTTACATTTCATCACTATGCATGTTTGCACACGATGGCAAAAAAATGCCGGTATTGACCATGCAATCCGTTAAAAAGTCGTACCTTTGCAATTTGATAGCATAATCACCAAAATTTAAAGACAATAAAGAGACGAGACGATGAATTTTGTACAAGAGCTCAAATGGCGTGGCATGATCAACGACATCATGCCAGGCACCGAGGAACAGTTGAACAAGGAAATGACCTCAGGCTATGTGGGCATTGACCCCACTGCCGACTCGCTGCACATTGGCCACCTAGTGGGCATCATGATGCTCAAGCACTTGCAGCGTGCGGGTCACAAGCCCATCGCCCTGATTGGCGGTGCCACGGGCATGATTGGCGACCCCAGCATGAAGTCGCAAGAGCGCAAGCTCATCGACGAGGAGACGCTGCGCCACAACCAGGAGTGCATCCGTCAGCAACTCGCCAAGTTCTTGGACTTTGACAGCGGTGCGCCTAACCATGCCGTGCTGGTCAACAACTATGACTGGATGAAGGATTTCACCTTCTTGGGCTTCATCCGCGACATTGGCAAGCACATCACAGTTAACTATATGATGGCTAAGGACTCGGTCAAGAAGCGTCTGGCAGCCAACGCCGACCACGGCATGTCGTTCACCGAGTTTTCCTATCAGCTGCTGCAAGGCTATGACTACCTGCACCTCTATGAGACCATGGGTTGCCGCTTGCAGATGGGCGGCAGCGACCAGTGGGGCAACATCACCACGGGCACCGAGCTGATTCGCCGCATCAACGGCGGCGAGGCATTTGCTATCACCTGCCCGCTGATAACCAAGGCGGACGGCGGCAAGTTTGGCAAGACCGAGAGCGGCAACGTGTGGCTTGACCCCAAGCGCACCTCGCCCTACAAGTTCTACCAGTTCTGGATTAACGTGAGCGATGCCGACGCCAGCAAGTATATCAAGATTTTCACCGACCTGACGCAGGAAGAGATTGCCGACCTTGAGGCCCAGCAGGCACAAGACCCAGGGCTGCGCCCGCTGCAAAAACGCCTTGCCAAGGAAATCACCACCATGGTGCACAGTGCGCAAGACTATGAGATGGCAGTCGAGGCTTCGCAAATCCTGTTCTCGAACAAAGCCAAGGACGTGCTGCACAAAATCGACGAGGAGACGCTGCTCAGCGTGTTCGAGGGCGTGCCCACCTTTGAGGTGCCCCGCACCGCCATCGAGGCAGGCACCCCGCTCATCTCGCTGCTGGTCGAGAACGCGCCCGTGTTCCCCAGCAAGGGCGAGATGCGCAAGCTCACCCAGGGCGGCGGCGTGAGCATCAACAAGGAGAAGCTCGCCGACCCCAACACCCCTGCCAGCACCGACATGCTGCTCAACGGCAAGTACATCCTCGCCCAGAAGGGCAAGAAAAACTACTACCTGCTCATCGTCAAGTGACGAGGCGGCAGCCCAGTAGCCCTTAGCACACAGGCGGCGCATCCCCGTGAAAGCGGTGGCATGCGCCGCTTGCTTGATAAGGTGGCGCTATTGTTGCAAGGCGATAGGTGTCAAAACCATGTGACAAATGAAACAAATCAAGCAAAAACGGCATCAGGTGTTGTGTGTTTGCAACATTTTCATTAACTTTGCCACATCCCACATCGGCGAGTGCCGATGGAGCGGTTTTGCAACACGTGCACGCTAATATCACAAGCAATCAAACCTAACAAGCAGTCACGGACGGTATGAAGATCAAAATACATCAGCCACAGGGCATTCATGAAATTGGCGGTCGCAGCAATCAGGAGGATTGCATCTACCCGCCGCTGGGGCAAGCCACGGCAACCTCGCGGCTATTTGTGGTGTGCGACGGCATGGGCGGTCATGCTCATGGCGAGGTGGCGAGCCGCACTGTTTGTCAGGCGATTGGCGAGAGCTTGGGCGGCGACTTGGCTATCGACGCCCCCCTCGACGACAGCCGGCTGGCCGCAGCATTAGGCTATGCCTACCAGTGCCTTGACGATGCCGATGAGGGCGATGTCCGCCAGATGGGGACCACACTGACCCTGCTCGCCCTGCATCGCGGTGGTGCGACGGCGGCACACATCGGTGACAGCCGCATCTATCACATCCGTCCTGCCGAGCGACGCATCATGTATCGCTCGCGCGACCACTCGCTGGTGATGGAGCTGTTCCAAGTGGGCGAAATCACCATGCGCGACATGGCAACGTCGCCGCAGCGCAACGTCATCACCCGAGCCATGCAGCCAGGCGCGGACAACCGTGCACTACCCGATGTGGTTCACATCACCGACATCAAGGCGGGCGACTGCTTTGTGCTGTGCAGCGATGGCATCACCGAGCGTATGCCGACCGACGAGCAGCTGCTTGACATCGTGTGCAGCGATGCCAGTGACGAGGACAAGCGTCAGCGTCTGCTAGATGCCACCAGTGCCAACCGCGACAACCATTCAGCCTACCTCATCCACATTGCCGATGTTGAGGCAGAACCGCAAGATGCCGATTGGGTGGGCGACGAGACCAGGGTTCGCTTTAACCTGGTCAACATGGTGCCTGCCCTTGCCTTTGGCGGCGAGGTGGCATCACGCTATGGCGGCTCACGAGGCGGCTATGCGAGAATCGCGCGGACTGCTGGCGGTGGGCAAGCAGTTGAGGATATAGACGACATGCCCGACCGGCAGACCGATAACAGATAACCATGGCAGCAATCACTGCCCGAGAATATACCCAAGCCGATGGAAAAAGAAAGCAAGTACAATCAATTTAGCGACGACCTAGTTCAGTTGGCAGAAGCTGGTGACAAGGACGCTCAATTTCTGTTGGGCGAGATGTACCGCAAGGGCGACGGTGTGACGCAAGACGAGGCTAAAGCCCGACAATGGTATCACGAGGCAGCCAATCAGGGCCATGCCCGTGCGCAATATGAGCTGGGCATGATGATGTGCTCTAGCCCTGATGCTACGCCGCAAGACAAGCGCAAGGCGTTTTTGTGGTTTGAAAAAGCAGCGTTGCAAGATCTGCCCGAAGCTCAATATCAGTTGGGGCAGTGCTACCTGCAAGGCTTGGGTGTGCCCGTCAGCGATGTGACGGCGCGGCAATGGTTCAGGCGGGCAGCCAGCCAGGGGTATGCCGATGCAGAGCCGTTTGTGACGGTTGATAAGGCAGAGACCGAGGGGCACAAGCGTCGGCGGTGGCTTCCACTGCTGGGCATTGCTGCTGCCCTAATTGTCGCCGCCATCGTGGCACTGCTGCTGTTGACGCGCGGCAAGCACGAGGTCACCGAGGCGACCTATTACGTTGATAAGCAAGAGGTGAAATATAAGCCATTCACCAACGCCAAGGGCACCTATTACTTCACAGGCACGTTGGTCGATGGCAAGCCCAATGGCATTGGCGAGGCAACATTCACCGGTGGTGATGCCAAAGAGAGCTACTACAAAGGCAACTTTGTTGATGGCAACATGGAGGGCAAAGATGCCCACTACATCTTCAGGTCAAAGTCAGACAAGACCCAGGACTACGACTTCTATGGCACATTCAAGAACAACGAGTTCTATGAGGGCAAAATCGTCTTTCACGACGGTATGTACTTTGTGGGCAAGTTTGTTGACGAGCAGCCAGATGAGAAAAATGGCAAGTGGTATGATGCCAGCGGCAAACCCATCGGCGAGGACTCAGAGGATTCAGAGGACACAGAACAAACCAACAATTAAAACCTAGACAATAATATTGAGATATGAAACGATTGCTATTCATCCTTGTGACCCTGCTGCTCATCGCCACCACGGCGATGGCACAGACCAAGCACATCAACCGTCCCAGCTCGTTGCAAAAGCAAAGCACGGCAGTCAAGAAGGCTAGCAGCAGTAGCAGTAGCACGAACACCAGCTCTAGCAAGAAGAAAGCCACCGGCAAAAACCGCACGGCATCTAATAGCAAGAAAAAGAAAGGTAAAACCGCAACCGCCACAACACCTGCGACAACGCCCGACCAATCTGCCACCACCAGTGTCGAGGCAGAGGAAACCTACGACGTGCGTGAGGTTGACGTTGATGCGTCAGATTATGGTGGTGCCGACCCAGCCGACCTCTACCTGATGGGTAACGACTATTATGAGGATGGCGATTTTGCCAAGGCGGTTGAAATCTACAAATATCTGGCAGACAAAAATGACCCCAAAGCCCTCAATATGTTGGGCTGCTGCTACTATCTGGGCGACGGTGTGCCACAAAACTACACGCAGGCAGTAGCTTGCTTCCGCAAGTCGGCTGACCAGCATAATGCATCTGGCGAGTACAACCTGGGACTGATGTGCTTCAACGGCGATGGCGTGGTCAAAGACGATGCACAGGCTGTGGAGATGTACACTAGGTCGGCTTTGCAAGGCAATGCCGAGGCGCAAAACAATCTGGGCTATATGTACAACTATGGCTATGGCGTGACAAAGAGCTACCCAGAGGCGATACAGTGGTACACCAAGGCTGCCAACCAGGGTAATGCCGTTGCACAATATAACTTGGGATGGTTGTACTACAGCGGCGAGGGTGTTCCGCAAGACTATGCCAAGGCATTGGAGTGGTATCCCAAGTCGGCTGCACAGGGCGATGCCGATGCCCAAAAATACCTGGGGTGGATGTACGAGAACGGCTATGGCGTCAACCAAGACTATTATCAGGCCAGCGAGTGGTTCCGCAAAGCTGCCGACCAGGGCAGTGCCATGGCGCAAAACAGCTTGGGCATGATGTATGCCAACGGCCATGGCATGGCGCGTGACTACACACAGGCGGTCGAGCTGTTCCGCAAGTCGGCGGACCAAGACTTTGCGGCAGCGCAATATAATCTGGGCAATATGTACCTTAACGGCGCCGGCGTGTCGCGCGATTATGGGCAGGCTGCACAGTGGTTCCAGAAGGCTGCCGCCCAGGGCAATGCCTCGGCACAAAGCGACCTAGGCTACCTGTATGAGAACGGCTTGGGTGTTGGGCAAGATTTGCAGCAGGCTGCGCAATTGTTCCAGCAAGCTGCCGAGCAAGGCAATGTGAATGCCCAGTGCAACCTGGCAGACATGTACTACACAGGCTATGGTGTCACCAAGGACTTTGGCAAGGCATTTGAATGGTACACCAAGGCTGCCGAGCAGGGCAATGCCATGGCTCAATATATGCTAGGCAACATGTACCTCAATGGCGAAGGCGTGAAAAAGAAAAACAAGAAAGAAGCCAAAACATGGCTTCAGCGTGCCGCCGACCAGGGCTACCAAGATGCCATCAATGCGTTAAGCAACATCTGACGCGCTCGCATCGAAAGCGATATTTGAGGGACAAACTGCCGCTTGACTCAACAAGCGGCAGTTTGCATCTTGTTAGGCATTGTTTAAAGGCTTTATGTGGGTGTAAATATATGATAATCAGTGGTATTGTAATTTTCAGAGTATGACGGCTAGCGTTGGTGTACCTCTCCGAGGTACCGAATGGTATAATCGTCTGTACGCCAGGTTTCTACGCGCCGCATTGTGTCGCTCCGATAACCTGGCGCTTCCCATTGGTACACCTCTTCGAGGTGCCTGCGCCTTCCCTTCTCACCATCCGCGCCGTTAACCTGACAGCGCATTTTGGCGTTTTGAAGGTCCTTGCTGGGCGTTTGCAAGAGCCAAAACAAGAATTTTTCAAAAAAAATAGGTTAAAAACATTGGGTATGAAAAAAAATGTGTAACTTTGCGGCGCATTTGTGGCCCACACGGTGAGTCCAGATGACAAGGATTGCCTTATGGTGTAATGGTTAGCACTGCAGTTTTTGGTACTGCCTGTTCTGGTTCGAGTCCGGATAAGGCAACAATCCACAAGAGCGAGAGAGCCGCAAAGCCCCCTCGCTCAATTTTTTCACTGAAAAAACAGTGGTGATTTCTTTGCCACTTGGCAAAAAAGTTGTACCTTTGCACCCGCATTATTCCCCACAGGCCCGCAAAAGTGCCGCCCAGGTGGTGGCCGCCCCAGGGACAAACGATTAAACAATAAAGTGTTACAATGTACGCAATTGTAGAAATTCAGGGACAACAGTTCCGTGCCGAGGCAGGCAAGAAGTTGTATGTCCACTACCTCGGCGACGAGCGCAAAGAAGGCGATGCGGTAGAGTTTGACCGCGTGCTGCTCGTTGACGCCGACGGTGCCGTGACAGTCGGCGCGCCTACCGTTGAAGGCGCAAAAGTTGTTTGCGAGGTCGTGACTCCCCTCGTGAAAGGTGAGCATGTGATTGTGTTCAAGAAGAAACGCCGCAAAGGCTATCGTCGCTTGAACGGTCACCGTCAGCAGTTCACACAACTCGTGATTAAAGAAGTCGTTGCTTAATTAACCATTTAAAAATCAAGAGACTAGATTATGGCACATAAAAAAGGTGTCGGCAGTTCAAAGAACGGCCGCGAGAGCCACAGCAAACGGCTCGGCGTCAAGATTTTTGGTGGTCAGTTTGCCAAGGCCGGTAACATCATCCGCCGTCAGCGCGGCACTGTGCACCGTGCTGGTGCGAACGTAGGCATGGGCAAGGACCACACCCTCTATGCCCTGGTGGACGGCACTGTAGAGTTCCAGCATCGTGGTGGACACACCTACATCAACGTCATCGAGGCTCCCAAAGAGGAGCAGAACTAAAGCGAACAGTCTATTTCGAGAAATTGGTGCAGGAGCAAGCTTCCCGTGTGGGGAGATTTGCTCCTGCATTGTGTTTGTGGCAAGCGTGTGGGGTGGGGCATGGCATCGTGAAAATGGGTGTGAGCGTGAAGCGTGTGAGGCACAATATATTTAAAAAATCTAAAAATGAATCTAAAAATGCTTGTGTTCACCAAATTTGAGGTAAATTTGTAAGTTTAAAAAATGGACCACAAGATGTGTGCTACTCCACATAACGCTAACAGGGCATTGTTGCCAGAGCCAACCATCAGGCGGTTGCCGTGGTATCTGTCGTATGTGCGGATGCTGGACAATCTGGGTGTGGACTATGTGTCGTCAACCCAGATTTCAGATCAGCTCAACGTGGCATCGTCGCAGATTGCCAAGGACTTGTCATTCCTCAACATCAAGGGAAAGACGCGCATTGGCTACGAGGTGCACCAGTTGGCGCAAGAGCTGGAGGACTTTTTGGGCTTCACGCGCCGCCACGATGCTGTGGTGATTGGTACCGGTAGCCTGGGCGGAGCACTGATGCAGGACCGTGGTCTGTGGCAATATGGTCTGCACATCATCGCCGGATTTGACATCCGTGCCGATGTGGTCGGGCATCAGCTTGACGACATCCCCGTGTATGACATCAGGCAGCTGGGCGAATGGCAGCGCGAGCACAACGCCTCCATCGCCATCATCACGGTGCCCGTTGAGCATGCACAAGAGGTCGCCGACCTTGCCATCGCTAATGGCATGACTGCGTTGTGGAACTTCACGCCCTATCGCATCAAGGCCCCCGACAATGTGGTGATAGCTAACACGTCAATCTATGCTCATCTGGCTATTATCTATAACCGGATGATTAACAAATAAATCGCAGCACAGACGCAACAATGAAGGTAATCGGTTTCACCGGCAACTATGGCGATGCAGACGATGGCAGTCTGCAAGCTTACCTGATGGCTGACTCGTCGATTTTGTACTCGCCGCGCCCGCTGTTTATGCCCGATTTTGCACCGCAGTTTGTGGCAACGCCATCCATTGTGGTGCGCATGGGTCGCTTGGGCAAGTGCATTGCCCCGCGGTTTGCCCACCGCTATTGGGATGCAGTGACGGCGAGTTTTAGCGTGCAAGCGTGCGGCAGTCCCGACGCTCCCGTGCTAGGCGTGCTCGACCGTGCCTTCGACGGCGCCGCCGTGGTGGGCGAGTGGGTGGACACCTCCACCCTGACTGACGTGCTGCACACGCCGGTGACATTTTTGGTCAATGGTGAGCCCGTGGCTACCCGTCAGCTGGCAGATATGCACGTGGGCATCGAGGAACTGTTGGCACGGGTGAGCGTGCGTTGCAGCATCAAGATGGGCGACCTGTTGCTGACGGGCGATTGTGCGCCTGCTCATGCGCTGACACCAGGCGACCGCCTGAGTGCGACCATCAACGGGACCACAGTGCTCGACGTGAAAGTGAAACTCTAAGCAAAGGCAACGATATAGATGATAAGATTTTAACGCATTAATCTAGATAACGAACAATAACTAACATACTCAAAGATATGCGAAAACAAACAACACTACGAATCGTGTGCGCAGCATTGGTGACACTGTTGTTGACAGGCTATGCCAATGCCTTCAGCACATCAAACTATGCGACCACATCTAAGTTGGCATCAGGCAAGTGGGTGAAGATTACCATTGCCGAGAACGGCGTGTATGAGCTCACCTACGACGAATTGAAAGCCATGGGATTCAATTCGCCCGAGAACGTGCGCGTGTATGGTCATGGCGGTAACCGCATCAGCGAGACCCTGACCGGCGATGCCATCGACGACTTGAAGCCCGTGCCTGTGGTGCGCTCAAACAACAAGATCTGCTTCTATGGCAACGGCCCCGTGAGCTTCACGCTCAGCGACTACAGCTCGGCTGCTCACTACACGCGTGTGTTTAACCCCTATTCGCAGGTGGCATGCTACTTCTTGACCGAGGAGAGCTCGACCGAGACCGCGCCGCAGGCGGCAACGGTGGTCAACCTCACTAGCGGATATACTGACGTGTCAACCAGCCTCAACTACTTCTGGCATGAGAACGAGTTGATTTCCATCAGCAGCTCTGGTAAGGAGATGCTGGGCGAGGATTTTGGCAGTAAGGACTTGCTGGTGGACTACTCCCTGCCGCAGATTGCCGACAGCACCATCGTGGTGCAGACCGCTCTGGGCGCTAACGTCAGTGTGTTGAGCTATGCCACTGCATACATTCATAGCGGCGGCGCTACCGACACCACTAGCTATACCAGCGGTTCGTCGCGCATCTACAAGCCCTCAAGCAGCTATGTGTACTACAATGTCGCATCGCCCTATGGCAAGGTTAAGCTCAAACATCCTGCCGAGAAAGGACAATTCCAGCCGGTGCTGACCTTCTCGTCGAGTGATTACACCATCTCGATGGCGCGTCTGGACTACTTCATCATCACCTATACCCGCAACAACGTCATCATTGACGGCGATGATGGACAAATCTTGATGGGTTATGCCAAGCTCGACGGCAAGCAGCGCATCCAGTTGCCTGGCACCAATGACGACCTGGTGGTTTTCAACTTAGCTGACAAGTATGCTCCCACACTGGTGCCCACCACCGCCTATAGTGATGACAGCGGCAGCGGTCGTGCCTTTATCGCACCCAACACCACGGCTGCCGTCTATGTGGCATTTGACCCCACGCAGACATTGAAGAAAATCAGTGCTTACGAGACTGTGGCAAACCAGAATCTGCATGGCATGGCTACGCCTGAGATGCTGATTATCACGGACTCCTATTTCCACAGTGAGGCACAGCGCATCGCCGACCTGCATGCCGCAGTCGATGGCTTGAAGGTGTCGGTAGTGGATCAGGACCAAGTGTTTAATGAGTTCTCGAGCGGCACTCGCGACGGTATGGCATACCGCTTGTTGTGCAAGATGTTCTATGACCGCAACCCTGAAACGTTTAAGTACCTGTTGCTGTTTGGCCCTGGCTCGATTGACAACCGCGAAATCCTGGGTGAGCATCCGCACACGTTGCTTACCTATCAGAGCGACAATAGCAACTATGAAGACTACTCATTCACCACTGATGACTTCTTTGGCTTCTTGAACGACAACTCAGGCTCTAACATTGCCAGCGACAAGCTGAGCATCGGCGTGGGCCGTATGCCGTGTGCTGACCTTGATGAGGCTGCATCAGATGTGGATAAATTAGTAGAGTATTATGCCTCGCCCGACTATGGCTCATGGCGCAACAATACCACGGTCAGCAGCGACTCGCCTGACAATGGTTTGTATATGTTCCAGGGCGAGGGCTATGGCAACCTCATTGATAATGAGCTGGGCACTAACATGCATGTCAACAAAGTTCACAACAGTATGTACCCGCGCTCAACCGACGAGACCGCAAATTCAGTCGAGCGCAAGACGGCAACAACCGCCAAGCAGCACATGAAGGACCTGCTCAAGGATGGTCAATACTTCTTCACCTATGTGGGTCACGCAGGTGCAATCTCGATGACCAAGTATAACAAGATGTGGACTAACAGTGACGTGTCTTCGACCAGGTATCAGCACTTCCCCATCATGAGCACTGCGTGCTGCAATGTGGCACGTTATGATAGCGATGTGCGCGGTATTGCCGAGTCGATGTTCCACAAGCGTGACGGTGGTGCCATTGCATTGCTCACCAGCTCGCGCATGGTGTATGCAACGGGCAACGACATGCTCAACACCTACTTTATCAAGTCGCTCTTCAGCTTTGCTGCCAACGACTCGATGCCCACCCTGGGTACTGCCTACAGGCAGGCCAAGCTGTCGTTCACGTCGGCTAACACCAACAAGCTCTCGTTTATGCTGATGGGTGACCCGGGCATGAAGGTGAACTATCCGAAGCCCTACTTCAACATCACCAGCATCAACGGCACCGACATGACCGACACCAGCGCAGTGGCTCAACTGAGCCCGCTGATGCAGTTCACCATCACTGCAAAGGTGGTGGACGAGAACGGCAACCTCAACACCGATTTTGAAGGCGATGCCACGGCAACGCTCTATGATAAGGAGGATGTCTTCACGACGCTTACTTTCACCGTGGGTTCAACCAAGACTCCTCGTGACATCTACTTTGAGCGCGAAAAGTTGGCCGAGATTCAGGGCCGTGTTTCGGGTGGTGTGTTCACAGGCACTATGGTGGTTCCGCAGAGTCCGCTGGCAAGCAACGAGAACGTGCTGCTGCGCGTTTATGCCCATCAGGACGACAGCCACGAGATGGTCAATGGCTTGACCGAACAAATCACGATGTTGCCCTATGACGAGTCGCTGGCTATCAGCGATGACTCGGCTCCCGTGATTGAGACCATGTTCCTCAACGACGAGCAATCGTTCAGCGAGGGTGCTGTGGTTGCATCGAGTGCAACGCTCTACATCACCGCGACCGACGACTATGCACTCAACGTGCAGAACAACTCGGTTGACAATGGCATGACGCTGGTGCTCGATGGCGGCAAGACCAGCTATAGCGATATTACCCGTTATGTCACCATGACCGACGGAGCCAAGGCTCTGAGCATTGAGTATCCGTTGAGTGGCTTGAGCGATGGCTTGCACACGCTCACCTACACTGTCTATGACATGGCTGGCAATCGTGCCACCCGCACCATCTCGTTCTTGGTTGGCAAGGACTATAATGCCACTGTAACCGCTGATGTCATGCCTGCATTCCAAGATGGTGAGGTGAACTTCGACTTTGGCAGTGATTTGACAACCAGTCCTGAGGTGACTCTGCGTGTGACCGATGCAACTGGTAAACTGGTGTGGATTAACAAGAGCACCAGTGCAACTGCCACTTGGAACATGAAGGACATGAGCGGCAACCGTGTGCCTGCCGGACTTTATCGCTACTTTGCTACGTTCAATGATGGCAGCAGCTATGGTGGCTCGCCCATCTACAAACTGGTTGTGCTCGAACCGCTCAAGTCAAATCGCACTGAGTAACGCAAGGGCAGACAACCCATAAGACAACTCAGGCGCGGCACCCACATTGTGGATGCCGCGCCTGAGTCTAAACAGACAATGCTTTGATGGTGGTGAAAAATGATTTTGCGACCACTCCTATGGTTTAGGAAGCGGTCGCAAAATGCGTGTAATCGATTTGAGTTTTAACGATTTTATTCACCCGGGGCGATGGCCTCGCTGGGGCAGCTCTCGGCACAAGTGCCACAATCGATGCAAACGTCAGGGTCGATCGAATAGATGTCGCCCTCGCTGATTGCGCCCGTGGGGCATACTGACTGGCAAGTTCCACATGCCACGCAGTTGTCAGAAATTACATAAGCCATTTTAGTGTGAATTTAGTGAATCAGTTAATAAAATAAGTAGTAAACAGTGCCGCAAATTTACCGCATTTTTTTGAATCCACCACATTTTTTGCTTTTTTTCTTGCATTATTGTCGGGCAATGGGTCTAGATATCGGCACTTTTTTGTATCTTTGACCAAATTACGAACGCAAAAAAACACTAATCAATAAACGATAATGGAGCAACAAGATTGGAAACAGGCATTGGCAGGTGCCTTTGGCTTGCCTGAAACTCCGCAACCCACAGCTATCAATGAGTCCGATGGTGACGAGCAGCCCCGTGGTGATGCTCTGCAACAGCAGGGGGTGCAACGGCTGGATATCGTGCTAGAGCGCAAGGGACGAGCCGGAAAGCAGGCTACCATCGTCACGGGATTTAAGTGCGACGATGTGGCATTGAAGCAAGTGGCGAGTGAGCTCAAGCGGCACTTGGGTGTTGGCGGTAGCGCACGCGGTGGCGAAATCTTGATACAGGGTGACTTCAGGCAACGGGTGATGCAGCAATTGGTGCAGATGGGATTCAAGGCACGCATCATTTGATATCACAATGGCATTAAACGGCGACTGCTTGGGATAAATGTTATGGAAACCAAAAGATTAAACAATCTGAAGACCACAGGCAATCTGCTGGTGCTTAAAGCATCGGCAGGATCAGGTAAAACCTACAACTTGGCGAAGCAATACATCCAGCATCTGCTTTTCACCAGCGATGCCAAAGGTGTGGAACTTGACGGCAAGGGCAAATATGTGCGGGCTGAAGCGTTGCATCTCACACCGCGACGCAAAAAGGGCGATTGGCATCCACTGAATGCGCATAGGCAGATACTGGCTATCACATTCACTAACAAGGCTACCGAGGAGATGAAACGCCGCATCGTCAAGGAGCTTGACATCTTGTCACAACATGTGGAGCAGAGCGATTATAAAGACGATTTTGTCGAAGCAACGGGTGGCGATGTCCAGTGGTTAAGCGAGTTGGCGCAACATGCCTTGGCTGAACTGCTGTTTGATTACAGCAACTTTAACGTGAGCACCATCGACTCGTTTTTCCAGACTATTTTGCGCAGTTTCGCTCGCGAGCTTGACCGCGACTTTAACTATGACATTCAGCTTGATGCCGACTATGCCATCAGAGTGGCTGTGCACAACTTTCTGCTGTCGCTGGGCAAGAAGCAGCGCACCGACGTTGACGACTGGGTAGCGCAATTCCAGCGTCAAAGCAATGCGGATACAAGCAAGAACTCCAAAGGCACCTTGGGCGAAATATCAGGCGAGCTGGCTAAGTTTGCAAAAGATATTACCACCGAGGCGTTCCAGTCACGCATGCAGGAGATTCGTGACTACCTGACACGCCCCGTTGACGACGATGGCGACCGCATCAGTGATTTCAAGCACATACATGCTTTCCAACAATGGTTGGCAAAGTTGGTGAAGGAGGTTCCGTCCCATGGCGATGCCGTGTTCCAAGAACTGAAACAATATGTAGAAGGCAAGGGAATGCTTGACCACCTGAGTGGGGGCAAAGCTCTAAAAAAAGCCCTGGTTAAAGCGGAGTTTAGTGAATGGAATCCAAGTGCCGCTTTTCGCAGAGATGCCAATGTGGAGGGCATAGCTGAGCAGTTCAAAGCCAAGGCGCCAAATTTTTCTGCCGATGAGCTTGAATATGTCGCCGAGCTAGCTAATCGGCTGATAGCCATTAAAGATAGCCAAAGATTTTTCGAGCAGGTGCAAAAGCATGTTTACATGATGGGTATGTTGGGCATGATAGACCTGTTCCTGGAACGCTATAGGCACGAGACCAACTCCATTTTGCTTGCCGACACCAACGAGATGATTGCCACTGTGCTCGATAGCGGTGTGCCGTTTATCTATGAACGGGTAGGCTCAGCCATTAGGCATTTTATGATTGATGAGTTTCAGGACACCAGCATCAAGCAATATGAAAATTTCAGGAGCTTGATTGATGAGAGTCTGGCGAACGGACACTTCAACATGCTCATTGGCGATGCCAAGCAGAGCATTTATCGCTTTCGCAATGCCGATATCACCGTCTTTCGTGACCGTCTGGATGAGGATTATGGCGGCACTGCCAACAATCGTCCTCGCCGATGCGACATCTTTAACGACACGCTGGAATATAATTACCGCAGTTCGCGTAATATCATCACATTCAACAACCGCCTGTTCGATTACGTCAAGCGGCATCCGGCATTTGCCGATAACGAGGTGTTGCAGCGCACCTATGGTGAGGTGGAACAAAAGGTGCCTGAGCGTGCGCTGAAGCCAAGCGAGCTGCCAGGCTATATCCGCATTGTTACCAGCAATTACCAGGGCAAACCATTCGCCTCAAAAAGCGATGATGAAGCTGCGGGTTTCAAGGAGCAAGCGTTGGCGATGCTGCCAGATTACCTGCTGTGGTTGCATGAGCGATTTGATTGGGGAAAAATAGGTCTGCTGGTGAACAGGAACGACGAAGCCGCCGAAATTGTAGCCACCCTGCTGGCGCACAATGTGGCTAATCCCCACAAGCAGATACCAGTTGTCTCTAACGAAGCCATGCAGCTGCGCAATTCACCCATGGTTTGCCAAGTGATTTCGATGCTGCGATTTTTAGACGCCACGACCTATGACTCGGATGACGAGGAGCGGTCTGCCGACGATGTGCCTGTCGATGATATTGCGCATCGCGTGCGCCGCAAACGCGTGAATGAGCAACGCTTCTATAGCGTGCTGGGCGCATTCATTCAGCAACTCAATCAGTCGCCTGATGGTGATGCTGCCTCGGTGGGTCGGGTGCTGGCTGACTGTTTCGCAAGCCGTCCCGCCCGCGATGCTGCCGAAGCTCCCGCCTTTTATCAGGAGGAGCAGTCGCATCTGCTGCCTGCGGCCGACGAGCTCACCACGCTGCTCAGCATCACCGAGAACATCATTGGTTATCTGGCACACATGGGCTACCAAGAGCACGAAACGGCGTTTATGCTTGCTTTTCAAGACTGTGTGATGCAGTTCTGCAACCAGCGCAATGGTGGCAGCGTGCGAGAATTTTTGCGCTATTGGGATGAGAATCCTAAGTTGTCGGTCAACATCGCCTCGGGCGATAAAGTGAATATTATGACCATTCACAAAGCCAAAGGCTTGGAATTTGACTGCGTGCTGTTGCCGCTAGCCAATTGGAGCATCAGTCCCCAAATGAAACTAGGCGGTCGCTTCTGCTGGATGCCTCGTGAGGTGTTCCTTGATGTCGTCCAGCAGCTGATGCCGCCAGGCATAGACATGCTCGACGTGCATGACATTCCACCCATTTTGCGCGGCATCAAGAGCGACCTCAAGTCGTTGATGGCTGATGGCGCATTAGGCGAGTCGAGTGCTGCCTGGCTGGAGAAACTGCTCAACGATGAGCTGATTGACAACCTCAATAAGACTTACGTTGCCGTCACACGCCCTCGCCACGAACTTCATATCTTTACCAAGCCTGCTGAGCTTGAGCGAGACAAGACGATTGAAGCCTCTATGCTATTTTATGGGTTTGCACGCTACGATGTCCAAGATTATGGCGAGCCGACCATGCACCAACTTGACGCACCTACCGATTTATTACAGAGTTTTGATGCCGAGTCGGGTTCTGGGTGGTACGAGATGGGCACAATCGTGGGCAAAGAACACGCTGTTCAACACTTGGCTGACTCTCACAAACTCACTGCTTATGTGGTGGGAGCCATTCCAGCTTCGCTCACGGTGCGTGTCGAGCATGCGGCAAATCAGCACATCGATGCGGGCATCAGGCTGCACAGCGTGCTGAGCGGCATCACTAGCCGCAACGATGTCCATAGGGTGGTTGCCCAGGCTCGCCGGCGGGGTGTCGTCACCGATGACCCTAACGACCGCTGCAATAATGTGACCGTTGAGCGCATTTGCGACCGCATCATGAACGTGCAGCCCATTTGCCAATGGTTCGACCCCGCCTGCAAGGTATATAGCGAGCGTCCCCTGGTTGCCCTCGACGGTGAGAACGGACGCCCTGACCGCATTGTGGTCACACCAGACGGGCAACACACCTTTGTCATCGATTATAAAAGCGGTGAGGTGCAAAATGTGAAGGCCTATGGCAGACAGGTATCAAATTACATGCGTCGGCTCAAGCTGATGGGATTCCCCGATGTGCAGGGACGCATTTGGTACACCTATCTTGATATGGTGACCGACGAGGCTGGAAACGTGCTGTGGGACGGCAATCGTGGGAAATAAGTGCTTCAGACACCATTTTTCAGTTGCGCTAGGGGCATTATCATCGCAATTTTGATTACCTTTGCGCTATTAATTCATCAACCAGATTTAAAACTATAACAAGACATGTCGATTGATAACATATTGGCACAAGCTACGTCGCAAGCTGTTAAGGACCTGTATGGCGTGGATTTTCCTGCCGAGAAGATTGTCCCCCAGACCACTAAGCGTGAGTTTGAGGGTAACGAGACTATCGTTGTTTTCCCATTTTTAAAGGCATCGCACAAGGCACCCGAGGCTACCGCACAAGAGATTGGCGAACATCTGGTTGCCCATTGCGAGGCAGTTGAGAAATTCAACGTCATCAAGGGTTTCTTGAACATCACCATCAAGCCTCAATTCTGGGCAGGTGTGCTGCAACATGTTGCCGCACAACCTGATTACGGCTTCACTGCCGCCACCGACAATAGCGAGCTGGTGATGATTGAGTACTCGTCGCCTAACACCAACAAGCCATTGCATCTGGGTCATGTGCGTAACAACCTGCTGGGCTATAGCTTGGCAAACATCATGTCGGCTAATGGCTATAAGGTGGTGAAAACCAATATAGTGAACGACCGTGGCATCCACATCTGCAAGTCGATGCTTGCTTGGCTCAAGTGGGGCAACGGTGCCACGCCAGAATCGACGGGCAAGAAGGGCGACCACCTGATAGGTGACTTCTATGTGTCATTTGACCAGCACTATAAAGAGCAGGTGAAGCAGCTCATGGCTGAGCAAGGTCTGTCGCAAGAAGATGCCGAGCGCGAGGCTCCCCTGATGCAAGAGGCACACGAGATGCTGCGCAAGTGGGAAGCTGGTGACCCCGAGGTGCGCCAACTGTGGCAAACCATGAATGGCTGGGTGTATGACGGCTTCGACCAGACTTACAAAAGACTGGGTGTGGATTTTGACAAAATTTATTATGAGAGCCAAACCTATCTGGTAGGTAAGGAAACCGTGCTCAAGGGTTTAGAGCAAGGTTTGTTCTACCGCAAGGACGACGGCAGCGTGTGGGCAGACCTCACTGCCGACGGGCTTGACCACAAGCTATTGCTGCGCAGCGACGGCACATCAGTTTATATGACTCAGGACATTGGCACCGCACAGTTGCGCTATCGCGATTACCCCATCGACCGCATGATTTATGTGGTGGGCAACGAGCAAAACTATCACTTCCAGGTGCTGTCGTTGCTGCTTGACAAACTGGGCTTCAAGTGGGGCAAGGAGTTGGTACACTTCTCTTATGGCATGGTGGAGCTGCCCAATGGCAAGATGAAGTCGCGCGAGGGTACGGTGGTAGATGCCGATGACCTGATGGACGGCATGATAGCCACTGCCCGCGAGATGGCTGACGAGCCTAGCCGCTTGCAGGGTGTGTCTGCCGAGGAGCGTGACGACGTGTTGCGGATGATTGGGCTTGGAGCACTCAAATATTTTATTTTGAAAGTGGATCCGCGCAAGACCATGCTGTTTAACCCGCAGGAATCCATTGACTTCAACGGCAACACCGGTCCGTTTATCCAGTACACCTATGCCCGCATCCAGTCGGTGCTGCGGCGTTGCAATGAGGATTATCGGACTGTCGATTTGAGCGGCGTGAGTCCAAACGACAAGGAGACTGCCATCGTGCAGCGACTGACCGATTTCCCGACGGCAGTTGCCGAGGCAGGGCGTACCTATAGCCCCGCATTGATTGCCAATTATGTATATGAGTTGGCAAAGGTCTATAATCAATTCTATCATGATTATAGCATTTTGAAGGAAGAAGATGCTGCCGTGCGTGCGTTCAGGCTGCTGCTGTCGGCTACAGTGGGCGATGTGGTCAAGCGTGGCATGGGACTGCTAGGCATCGAGATGCCAGAGCGGATGTAAACTTGGCTGACGTTGGCATAATTATTGCATATTAAGTTTGAAACGCAAAAACTTTAAATCATTATAACGATGAACGAATATGATTATAACAAAATGGGTGGCTTTGGCACTGCTGTGCAAGCCGAAAACGAGATGACGCTGCAACGTTATGTGGCAGCCGTGATGCGCAAGGTCTATGGCAAGATGTGTCTGGGCTTGCTTCTGACGGCAATCACGTCGGTGGCTGTGTTGTCGAGTGAGACGTTGCTGACGTTGTTCTTCTCTAACCAATTAACATTTTGGGTGCTGTTTGCAGCCGAGCTGGGTTTGGTGATTTATCTATCGGCTCGTCTTGAGAAGCTAAGCTCGGGCACGGCAGCGGCTTTGTTTTATGGCTATAGCGTGCTTAATGGCATCACGCTGACCCCCATATTCCTGGTTTATACGGGTTCGTCGATTGCTTTGACATTTGCCATCACGGCAGGCACCTTTGGCGCGATGAGTCTATTTGGCTATCTGACTAAGCAAGACTTGTCTAAATTTGGTTCGTTCCTGATTATGGCATTGTTGGGCTTGATTGTGTGCAGTGTGGTCAACCTGTTTTTGCACAGCTCCACAATGGACTGGTGCATCAGCATTGCCGGCGTGCTTATCTTTGTGGGTCTGACGGCATGGGACACGCAAGCCATCAAGCGCATGGCTGCACAGACCGACCAGACAGGCATCAGCAAGGTAGCCACGATGGGCGCATTGTCGTTGTATCTAGATTTCATCAACCTGTTCTTGTATCTGTTGCGATTCTTTGGCAACCGTGACTAAGCAGATTGTTGGTGAGAACATAACATCAAAAACATACCCCATCAGGGCATTGGTCAAAAGCATCAATGCCCTGATGTGCTGTTTATGAATGGGGGTGTCTGTGTGCAAGATTTGGCGTTAGAGGGTTGTCAAGTGAAAAACTATTTGTATCTTTGTTGTTGATATGACATTGCGCAAAGTGTTTCACGTGCTGATTGCCCTGCTGTTATTGTCGGGTGCGGTGCTGGCAACGCAGCTGACGGGCTGTGACGCTGGTGCTCGGCAGGCGCGTGAGCGGCTAGAGGCTGGTCAGGAGGCATTTGGCAACAACGACATCTATGGCGCGTTGACCAACCTGCAACAGGCGCGTGAGATGGCGCAGCAGACGGGTGACCTGGAGACGAGTTTTGAGGCTACGGTATATTTGTCGCTGCTTTACGATCAGGCAGGTCAAAGCGAAAAGGGTTACCAGTTGCTCAAAGAGGTTGATTATGTGGAAGCGACCACTAACCCCAGTGCCCACTCGTCGCAGTACTATTACCGCATGATGGGCATCTATAGCGCGACCCTCACCCATCAGTATGACTCTGCCATCTATTACGCCCAGCAAGCCATTGAGTTGGACAAGCGGCTCTACCCTGGCATTCGCGCACATGTGCTGGTCGATATGTCTAATCTGGCAGAGTCGTATATGAACAAGGGCGACTCGGCTCAGGCATTGCGCATCGTTGAGCAGCTTAAGGAGGAGCCGCCTCCCAAGTTCAAGATGTATCTGTGCCAAGTGTATTACTTGTACAGCTTGCTCTCTCACAACACCGACACTGCCTATCACTATGCCCAACTGGGGCGAAAGTTGTCAGCGCAATATGGGTCGCATGACAACGAGATTGCTTGCCTGAAACGGCTGTGCGCATTAGATAGCGCACGGCGTGATATTGATGCCTATATTACCCATCAGCACGCAGCCGATAGTTGCATTCAGCAATTGCAAGGCAGTGCGCTCACCTACAAGATTGGTGTGCTGCAAGAGCAAAACGAACTGGAACGTGTCGAGGAAAAGAACCGGACGGACCACATCATTGGCGGCATGGTCATCGTGATGCTGGCACTGGCTGTGGCTGCCTTGGTGACCTTGTTACGCATGTCCAGGCGCAACGCTCGCAACAAGCAGCAGCTGGCTGTGGCAGCAGTGCAGCGCGAGAAGCTGCAAAAAGAATTGCTGCAACTGCGCATGAAGAAGAGCGCGGAACAGTTAGAGCAGGCGCAGAAGCAAAACGTGAGCATGACCGAGATGATTACCGAAATGCAGCACACGCTTGCAAGCAGCGAAGAAGAACCATCGCTGCTTGCCCTGGAGACTACGCTCAAGTCACAGCATGCCGATTTTTTAAAGAGGATGGAGAGTCGCTATCCTGAGTTGACCGCTAACGATATTCGCTTGGCAGGATTCATCAGGATGGGTGTCAAGCCCAAGGTGATGGCAATGGCACTCAACATCTCGATGCGTAGCATGAACACCGCCCGATATCGCCTGCGCAAAAAGCTAAACCTCGCTCCTGAGGATAATCTAAACGACTTTATTCAGTCGATTTAGGCTTTTTAACACACATGTCTATATGACAATGTACATTAATTATGCAGCAAATCAGGCAAAAAAGTTATAATTTTGTAGTCACAATATCAACACGAGTTTTATCCATTAATCAAAAACAAAAAGCTTATGAAACGAATTTTTACAATTGCATTTGCGCTCATGGCGTGCATCGCCACCATAAATGCGTGGACACCCAGTGACACCGACTATCGTCTGATGGACCTCGACAGTGTTTACGGACAGTCGCTCTTGAAGAGCGTGCGTGCCGACAATGGCGTGATCTACCAAACATGGCTGCGCACCCCCAAGGGTGTCATGGCAAGTGATTCCACGTTTGGCTACTTCTTGCATTTGCAGATTTTTGACCCCAGTGGCAACCCGCTGTTTGGCAAGGAGGGTATTCTGGTGAGCGACAACCCCACCAAGACCTATGTGTCGGACTATGGCGTGGCTCTTGCTCCCAATGGTGACATCGTTATCACCTATGCCGACTGCCGTTATGATGCTGCAAAGCGGGCATCTATCCATTCCTATGTGTACCGCTTTGACCAGCAGGGCAACCCTGTGTGGAACGCTGATGGCACCGTTATACCTGTTCAAACCACCGACAACACGCTGATATCTAACTATGAGATGAAGAATAGCGTGATGGTAAGTGGCGACAATATCTATGTGATGACGTCGCACACCGAGGTTTATCGCAACGAGAACAACAAGAAGGTGACTGTGAGCAACTTCCAAGTGAACCGCATGAACAACGATGGCACCTTTGCTTGGAGCGAGAACGTGCTGTTCAACACCAGCTTGGCTATGGTGAAGATGGCTCCCTGTGCCGACGGTGATGTGTTTGTGCTGTATGACAACGACAGCAAGGGCATTAGCGCACGTCGCTTGAACAAGGATGGCGCAGCCGTGTGGAACGAGGATGTGGTGGTTGAGAGCGAACTGCTGGGCAACTACTTCATGAACGAACCCACCGTGGTGCCCGATGACAAGGGTGGCATCGTGCTCGTTTATCGCAAGCTGATGTCGTTCACGGGTTACGCTGCCTATAACTACCTGCGTGCCGATGGCACCACGCTGGGCACTGGCGCATCGATGACCGGTAGCACTGATGGCGATTGTGGTTCGCTGCGTGCCGCCCTCAATGGCGACTCGCTGCTGGTGGCTTGGAGCTACGAGGACACCGTCTATAACATGTATGCTAACTCGGTGAGCGTCAACGATGGCTCATTCTTGTGGCCCACCTGGCCGTTTGATTATAGCAAGGGCGTTTCTTATGACCAGAGCCCCAGCTGGGGCATCACCCCCATCACCGTTATCCGCATGACCGACGGTTGGGTTATCTTCTATGCCAACTCCGTTAGCTACAATGCTGCCAATCTGTATGTCATCAAGATTGATGACTTTGGCTCCCTGGTGTGGTCAAAACAGATTTGTGAGGACAACTTTGTTGCCAACAGCTACTCCATCGTCAACGACGACAAGTATGCCTACTTCTTTATCGCGACAGACGAAGAGTATGACACCGATAAGGGTGGTGGCATGCGCGTGATGTGCATCGAGCTGAGCGATGGCAGCACTCCTCGCAGTGGCGTGGACGAAATCAATGCTGTTGCTAATGGTGTTGAAACCCGCTACGACTTGAGCGGCCGTGAGGTGAGTGCCGACCACAAGGGCATCCAGATTGTGAAGTCTGCCGACGGCACAGTCAAGAAGGTGCTGGTGAAGTAAGTCAAACGACACTGAGACTTACAACAACACAAAATAGAGAATATGCTTTCAGAAGCTGGTGAAGTAAGCCTAAAGACTGAAACTTTAAATCCATAAACACACAGACATACAACACAATTTTTTATGTTCTGGTGTGCCGAGGTGGCATGCCAGAACATTTTTAACTTACTCGCCCATGCCTGCTCGCCTAAAAACGGATTGTTTTAACACGCTGGTTGTGGCAAATGGTTTCTCGTGAGATTTGGCATTAGTGCTTGTCAAGTGAAAAACTATTTGTATCTTTGTTGTCGATATGACGTTGCGCAAGGTTTTACACATACTGATTGTCATGCTGGTATTGGCAGGCGTGATACTGGCGACACAGCTGACAGGCTGTGGCGGCAATGCGCGGCGTGCGCGTCAGTGGCTGGAGGCTGGGCAGCGGGCATATAATGTCGATAGCACCTACACGGCGATTGTTAACCTGCAACGTGCACTTGACGAGGCCACTAAGGCTGGTGACGAGGAAGTGAAATTTGAGGCGACGGTCTATCTGGCGATGTTGCATGCGCAGTTGGGTCAGGACGACAAGAGCTATCAGATGTTGCGTAATTTACCCTATGTGGAGGCCACGACCAGGCCGCAAGCCTTCTCGTCGCAATACTACCTGCGCCTGCTGGGCAGATATTATGCGACCGTGACGCACAACTATGACTCGGCAATCTACTATGGTCAGCGGGCGATAGAGCTGGACCGGCGGCTTTATGCAGATAACGCGACGTTTGAGCTGACCGACATGGCGAATCTGGCAGAGACCTATCTGGCGCGTGGCGACACAGCCCAGGCGTGGGCGATTGTGCGGCAGGTGGAAGCTGCTCCAAAGCCTTCGTTCCAAATTTATTTGAGCCAAATCTATTACATTCACAGCCTGCTGTCTGCCAATCGTGACACGGCATATCACTATGCCCGCTTGGGCGAGCAATATGCGATAGAGACCAAGTCGGACGAGATGCAGATTGCGTGCCTGCGACGGTTGTGCGAGCTCGATAGCCTGCGCTATGGCTTGCCCGCTCCCTACGTTGAACACAAGCATCGGGCCGACAGCAGCATCCGGCGGATGCAGGGCAGCGAGGTGGCCTATAAGGTGGCGGCGCTGCAAGAGCAGCACAAGATCGAGCGGATGCAGCAGCAGAGCCGCAACGACCACATCTTTGGCACGCTGCTGTCGGTGGTGTTGCTGCTAGCGCTAGCGACCGCGCTGACGCTGATGCGGCTGTTCAAGCGTGATGCCCAAGCCAAGCAGCAGCTGGCTGATGCCACCGTGCAACGCGAAAAGCTCGAGAAAGAGTTGTTGCAGTTGCGCATGAAAAAGAATGAGGAACGCCTAGAGCAGGCGCACAAAGAGAACGTGAGCATGACCGAATTAATCACCGAGATGCAACGCACGCTCACCGATGACGACGACCAGTCGTTGCTGGCACTAGAAACGACCATGAAGACGCAACATGCCGACTTCTTAAAGCGGGTGACCCAGCAATATCCTGAATTGACCGAGAACGATATCCGCCTGATTGGTTTCATAAAGATGGGCGTTAAGCCCAAGGTGATGGCGATGGCCCTCAACATCTCAATGAAGAGCTTGAACAGCGCCCGCTATCGCCTGCGCAAGCGCATGAAATTAGATAACGAGGTGAACCTCAATGACTTTATTCATTCTATTTAGATTTTTTAACATACCTAGGGATGTGCTTATCTATACCCAAAATGATGCTCTTTGGGTACATTAAGTGTAATTTTGCAGCATGATTAATGGATTAAAAATAGCTACAAAAACTAACATCATTTAAAAACTAAAAATCATGCTTATGAAACGAATTTTATCTCTTGCAGTTGCGTTGCTCGCATGCGTGGCAACGATGAGTGCGTGGACTCCGAGTGACATGGATTACACCATCGTGGACTTGGACAGCACCTACAATCAGGGTCAGATGAAGACCTTCATTCTGGACGATGGGACGATCTATCACGTGTGGCTGCGCACACCGGTCGGTGTGATGTACAACGACTCGACCTTCGGTTACTATCTGCATCT
>Ga0181612_164584_pt1 | contig 28657 bp, 17 predicted proteins | sample HoacroProtozoa21_FD_119630 | JGI IMG/M metagenome (GOLD analysis project Ga0181612, IMG submission 119630) | Hoatzin crop microbial communities from Cojedes, Venezuel. Combined Assembly of Gp0051906, Gp0051904, Gp0051908 | reverse complement strand
CCCCCCCCCCCCCCCCCCTTTCCTTTTTCTTCTCAGCCTTATATTTGCCAGGTTTTGTGATCCATTGGTTCATTTGCAGACGGCTTGTAGAGGGTAAATGCATATTCACGTATCAGGATCACGAGATTTTTAGAATTCCCCTTTTTTCTCTTAGCAGATAAGAATATTTTTTCTGTTAGATACCACATTTAATATTTTGGTGGGAGTGTTTGGAATGTGTGAAAATAATCCTCAGTGCCCATTAAAAAACAGTTGCATAAAACAAGCACCTTTGTGATCACTTTTTTTCCCCTTCTCTTATTAATTATCAGCATTGTTTCCTCTCCACTTCCTCCCCTGCTAAAGGGAGCAGTTTATGGTTCAGACAATAATCTTAGTACCTGTCACATTTCTGCTGTTCACCTTCACATGTCAGATAGTGTGTTTGCATGCCAATAAAAAGATAAAAAGTGAGTTGCCTTTGCAGATGGTTCAGGGCTCCCTTGTAACTCGTGCGGTGTAGAAGAAGCAAAATCAAAATCACCGCTTCCTCGAAAGCACATTTCTTACATCTCCGTCTTCGTGATAACATTGGAATCATTATCAGAGCAGTTGGCTCTGATACGCTTGCACAAATGCAAATTGAGTCCGACAGGACTTATGTCTCATGGACTCTGCTGTCATTTGAAATGGTGGCATGAGGTTGGTAGCGATGAAAGGGGGTAGTTGGTGCCTTCAGCATTTTGCCTGTGAAGATTCCTTAGGTTTGTATTTTTTGATGGCTGATTCAAAAGATAGTTCTACAAAAGAGATTCATAACAGCCCTAGATTGCTAACAGCTGCTCATGTCTTTTCTTCCTTGAGTAGATTCTGTGAGCATCATACTGTACTGTAAAATGGGCTCTTTATACCACCCACAAATCTGTAAGATCTATCTAGTGGAATGGTAATTAGTATAATTTTTTTTCTCTACCCTTTTGGTTTTTATCTTCACTGCGTGGAAACCACTCTTGTGCTAATGAAAAAGATAGTATCAAGCTTGCCAAAGTTTGTGTGTTGCAGACCCTTCGAAAAGTGAAATTACATTTCAGTGTTGTTTCAGTGACAACGTCAGGCTATTTGGGGATATCTTTAGTATTTCCTGTGAGAGTGAAAAATATTTTTATATTTCTTAATTTCTGTTATCACTCAGGTGGGGTAAATCTGGACTTGAATGAGACACTCCTTTTTGAAGTCAGGTACTTGAGCTGTAGTGCTCCCAGTGTATCATATTCAAGTACACATCATAATAAATGAGATGGATTGAATTGGAATCTCAGCCCTTTATTCAGTGCTGTTTTTCTGTTATGCATAATTCAGATTTGTACAGGAAATCACAGCAGGAATTTTAACCTTTGAGAGTTGTTGAACTGTGCAATATGCTGTCATTTGATGTCTAGCTTTAAGAACATCTCACAAAGCAGATTTTGCTGTTACTCTTACCAGATGCCAAGGCATCAGCTCCCAGTATGCTGCTTGCAAGTGGATTTTTGATTCTCGATACAGAATCCACTTTGATTCCCTTCTTACAACACGAGTATTCCAGTGATGTGTTATACTTACACTTCATTAACAAAGACAGTTCTTGTGAATCAGAAGGTGCTGCTGAATAGAACAAAAGATCCAGGGTGTGACATATGCTTGATTGTGGTGGAAAAAGTGCAGTGAGAAAGATGTTGGAGCAGTGCTAACATATACTGTACCGTGAGTCTTCTGGTACATGCCAGTAGCCTGAAATGAATCATATTTCCTTTTCTTCCTTACACTTTTGCCTTTCAGGATTGTTTTGACTCAAATTGTGAATGTGTAGGAAAAAAACCAGAAAATCTCTGCCCTATTCATGCTAACTGTGTTTTTCTCTTTTTCTTATCTGTTCTACAGGCTCTGAAAATACTTCATCTGAAATTTCAGGCCGGACAGACTCGCAGTGGCTTCTAAGCCAGTGAGAACAAGGCTGCCAAAGCATGCTGGTGCCAAGCTGTCGGATGATGCGCGTAGTCAGGCCCGTGGTGGTGCTCCTGTGCTTGCTACTCTATGCTGATGCTGAAAGTAAGCTTGTTATTCATTTGTGCCACGTCTTGGCCATGATGAACAGTTTTGTTTTCAGCTGGTGATTACTAAGGGTCTCGGAATGAATCTGCTTTTGAGTAACTGTTAAAACACTGCGAAATCCTCTCTAGATCACAGCTAGTATTTGAAAGAAATTATTTATGCAACTTCCTGAGTATTTTTCTTCTTAATGCCCCTTTTCTTAAGCAACTAATGGTTCCCACTGAGGTGGTGGAGGCCATTGTCACAAAGTTACATAGTCAAAACAAAGACCAACCTTGCTTACCAGACATCAGTCAAATCCCTTAAAGACATCTGTCGTTCTTTCAATATTTCATTTTTAACTTTGGTTTTAAAAAATTAAAAAAAAAAAAAAAAAGGCATTGCCCCCCAAGTACTATCCAGTCCAATTAAAATTCCAGACCCTTTGGAACTGCCACAACAGCTGTTCTGATGTATTATACCAGACAGCTGTCGCAGAGTACAGTATCCAAACAAATCAAGCAGAACTGATAACTTAGTGGCTGCCCTAGATGTGTGACAATTCAGTGAGGAAAGGCACCTATGTTTACTTGTATTGAGGGGAGACTGTGAGATTTTGGTCAATTAGTTTACCTATTAATGAGAAGATAATATCTTCTTTTTAATTAGGAAATCATTAGGTCTGCCTTGTTTACATGTGTTCCTTCTCCCAGCTGTCCCGTGACTTCTTGCAGAAATAAGGTGCAAATAAGTAAAGCCATTTGCTTTCCTCCTGTTGAGCTGCGGGTTTACTTCAAAGTGACTGTTACATTTTCTGCAAGCTGGCTGCTAACTTTCACTTGATTGAGGGATATATTCCTGTTGAATCTTCCGGACTGTGTAGACACATCACCAATCAATAACTTTGTTCCGGCTCTGAGTTTTGGAGACTTCTGCGTTTTTCACACTTCTGTGTAAAACAAAGGAGCAGTTCAATTAAGGAGGAACACACAAGAATAAAAACAGTGTCAGTAAGGTTGGATAAATCAGTTCTCAGTAGATGCATATTGAAGAATTCCTTATCAATCCACTTACCACCTGCACTCCAGGTATCCTAAATTACAACAATAAAAGAGCTACAAAATCTTTCCACTTCCATGTGTAATAAGACTTCCTTCATGTAACTGTAGCTCTATGGAAGGGAAGTAAAAAAAAAAAAAAAAAAAAAAGGATAAAACCTACATGTTTGTCAAGTACTGACAGCTGAGATTCTTTGGCCCGTTTCCAAGTACAGAATGACCAGCTGGGATGATTGTGTCTAAGGTCAAGCCAAGGACATTTTAATACTTTAGCCAGCAAATAATTAATTGGGAAGTGGACCTGTATGTTACATGTTTCTACAGTTGTAGTATATCACCTATTTTAAAAGTAAATTCTGTGCTTAGCAAACACAGATTTTTAGAATCTGGTATACCTTTTCTGCTTCAGATGATGGAATGTCCAACCGCCTCTGGGCAAGTGATGAAGAATTTTTTGGTTTTGGTAACCCCAGTCAGGTATCAGTTTGCAAAAGAACAGTCAGACCCGAGAAACTGCTTTTTTAGTCCCATAGATAGGTGTAGTTTCTGTAGTCATGTTATGTTAAACAGAAGGTTCCTTCTTTCATAGTTCTTCTCTGTGGGGAAGGGGTATAGGTTTTTTTTCAAACTTAGCATGAAGTTTACTAGATAATTGACTGGTGTCCGGGTACAGTTTTTAAGGGAGTTTTCAGACTCAGTTTTCCAAAACTGCTCCATTCCACTTATGATTCTTTTTTATTTTAAATAACATGAAGCAAAATAGAAGTCATCTATTAGCCTTTTCTGGCTAGGGATAGAAGGACTTTGTGGTGTTGCTAGAATCTACGGAGTGTTACTGTCAGTGAAACAGCTTGAACGATAAGATGCAGTCTTAAAAGAAACGAAGAAAGAGTAAAAATTATGTATTAATAGATATTAGTATTAATTAACAGTGGGTAAGGAGTGTTTTCAAAGGCAGATTCTTAATAATCATATTCTTTACATGACTAGTGTACTGTCTTGACTGGACAACAAAGCGAAGGTCTCTTAAGATAATAGATTAGTTATAGGGTTTTTTTCCTATTTCTTTTAGACATTGCTTTATACCATACTGTCTTATTGTGTGATCGTTAATTGTTTCATGTGGTTATGTTAATAGATCATATGTCAGGAGTGCTATTAATGTAAATTGGAAACATCTCACCCGAAATATCAGTGTTAATTTTTCACAAATGCTCAGATCAGCTGGGTTTTGTGCTGGAGGAACTCACATAAACTAATCCTTTATGATTTTGTATATTTGTCTTTGTAATTAGTAGGTATTACTAAGCAGAGTTGCAAGAATAGAGGGTAGCCAAATAAAGACACAATAGGTTATCTTTTTGGAGGGATTTAGAATGCTGCAATACAATCTATGCTTATTACTTAGTATGCATTGCATCTTGTTATTATTAGCCAATAGGAGAGAGATCGACAATTTAAAAATACTTATAAATAAAAAAAAATAGCAAGATTAAAAAAAAAAGTTAAAAGAGTAGAAAGATTCATCTAAGAAAAAGTTGAGAAATACTGCTATAATTTTGAAACTAAAGTGTAATGGAATAATAATTTCATTAACTATGGTTTTTCTTTAAAAGAAATAGAAATACTTTAAGACATACTCATTTGTGTGTCTGTTAGGACATTCCGGAATACCGAATAAGCAGTGAAGAAGTGATAAGCTATCACGCTAAGAAGTGATAGACTAGGTATCTCTGGTTTTATATCTCTGTTTCTACATTTCCTTAAGGAGAGAATTGAGCTGGACAATACAGCTTTCTAAGAACAGAAGTGTGGTTTCTCACCTGATCGTTTAAAAACAGTGTTGACTTGTTTAGAATTTTGAAAACTCTATCTCTGTTGGTCATTTCTGTTTTTTAGTTGTTAAGAGTTTTTGCCAAGTGGGTAGTGGTACTGTCAAATGCAGGAAGTGAGTGAACTCTTGCGTGTACCAAGTGAATACGAAATGGTCACTTTAGGTAGTCAGGCTGTTACCTGAACTGGCTAGTTCTTATTCTATGGGAAGAGGCTTCTTTTTTGAAGTTACCTTTATTTTCTGCTTACTACTAATAAAAGGTGTAACTTGAGAAATTTTACAAATGCCCACAGATTGTATAAATTGACATAATCCTTTTTTACAAGGTGAACTTTACAGTTGAAACTGGTTTTTCAACTTCATACATCCTTTCCTGCGTTCCTTTTCTTTCCAATGAATTACAGGAAGAACTGGATCTGAAAGGAGAGAGAAAAATCTAATGTTTGTTCGCTTGCACTGACTGGGTTTAGATTTCAACTAAAAGCTTGTGATACACCTAACAGAAACAAAAGAGTCTTGTGATAGCTAGATGTCAATGCAATGTCTCCTGTATTCTGCTCACATTCGATGATTTCATTCCCTTTACAATATAGTGCTGAAAACCATACAGAATATTCCTCTGTCTCTTACCCTATGAGATTAACGGAGACTATTATTCTCAGGTAATTAATAGGCACAGGCTTTTAAGTTGTATAAATTTTTATATATGTATATACAAATGGTATATATTATAGGGTATGAATTAAATTGTGTGCCATATATATGTTTATAGGGTTCCACATAATATTGCATTAATGCTGTGAATTGTAAATTGATGTTTTTCTATTTTACCAGTCTAAAAGAGGAGCTGTTTGAGTCACAATAACATTTCACTCGTACACACTGTACTTTGTTTCTTTGGAAGATACACTGAATTTCCACAGAAATAGTGATTTTATGGGCTGGGTGAGAGGTGGCACAGGATCAGTGAACCTTCTGTGTGCAGATGCACAGAAAGATGTGTCTTCTACCTGCATGATTAGCTCTTGTATATTTCCTGAGAACTTCAACAAAAGTTCTTACTGTACTGGAGATAGTCCGCCCTTCACTCTTGCAGGTGCTGCTCCTGTTTGTACCGGTCTTTGTAAAAGGGTTCCAGACCCTACTGTTGTCCAGGGCTCTTCTTGAACTTCTTCACAAACAGTTGGCAGAACTACATTATTTCCTTTTAGTGGTGAGAGAGTACAGAAGGTGAGACAAAAGGGACAAAATTTTTGTCTTTTTTTTCTCTGTCACCATGGAAAGGCCACGCTTTCCTTTCCTTTTTTTTTTCATCATTTTTCTGTTGCTAGCACCAAAGTACTGTGGAAGATATATCCTGCCATTGCCATCACGCTTTACTCTTTCCAGACTAATTGCGAATGGAAAAGGAACTCATACTCTTCCGATCTCACTGTGAAATCACTATGAGTAGGATCCAAGTAGCAAGCCCGTTTTATGCATTTGAAGAGCTTCCCAGTGGTAGTGCTTAGTAATTCTTTTCTGTTTACATACTGCCCTCACAGGTGAGAGAGGGAATGAGACATCTGTGTTTCTCTCCATCATTGTGAAAGACCCCAAACTCTGGAATGTATTAGCATGGGCTGATAAACTCTCCTGTGGCCACCTCTCAGAGGGATACGGGACAAAAACGCCAAAAATCCCTTCCCTGGTTGACTGGATGAGTGCACCATTCCCCTGATGTGTGCGACTAAGATTTGATTCTTACTGTTAATCCAAAAACTAAGCTTGTGCTTGACTGAGCAAAGTAAATAAAACTGGAAGGCAGCAAAATTACCTTTGCTCTTTTACCATTTATTGTTAGTAAAATGAAGCATAAGAGGTGAAAAATCTCGAGGAATATGATTTTTTTAGTCCCCTTCATTTATAGTTGGTGTTTGTAGCCTCTGTGCACACTGTGAGAGGATGTTACAGAATTTGCTGAGGAAGGAAAGAGTTTGTTTAGCCTCCTTGTTTGTAGAAGGACAATCTGCTAGTTCACAGTGTTTATCACTGGCTGCCTTGTTCTCGGTGGTGTAGACGGCAACTGTGTTAAGGCAATACTTCTCTACATCTTCTGCAAAATTAGTAATATTACATTGTTTGTCATAAGAAGAGTACTTTTTCCTTGTTTTCTAAATGAATTGGCAGAATAGTAACTACCTAGAAGCTTTCTGCAGGTTCATGTGTTTAATAACAAAAAGCGTATGTTTCAGAGAATCTTATGTAGCAGATTTTTTTTCAAACGATATGGTATACTATATACTGTATGGTATACTGTTATCTCTTTCTGACCTCTGTAATGATGAGGTGTCAAGTTAATCACTGATCTCAAATATATAAAATATAAAATGCTTTTAAAATGGTTATTCCTGGTCTTTCCTAGTATCCTGGTTTTTGAAATTCAAGAGTTTAATTTGTATTAATAGAATAAAATAATTTTCTGCAGCTATTCTGCAACCTGCTTTTAGTCGATTCTCAAAGCACACATCCTGTTCGCTCTCCACTGCGAGAAAGGCCTGGTCACTAGCACTTCCAAATTCTCCGCTGCATTCCAGTAATTTTGTCTGTTTAATTCTTTTCTTTCATTCTTGGTTACACAGTTTCTGCTTTGATATTTTTCTTTTGCTGCTTCTTTTGAGGTGCTGCTGTAGAAAAGAAGCCACAATTCTTTTTTCATTCAGTAGAAGTCGTTGCAGCTGACTGTAAAAAGGCAAACAGAAATAATAACCATAAACAACACATTTATTGTATATTGCTACCATTCCCAATTGTTTGAAATGTGAATAATGCTTAGTTCACACTCTGGCTCCTGATGCATATGTGTCAGTTAACATCATGTGTCAGTTAGCATCATACTGTCTAATAGAAAACTCTTGACAATCTCCTCTAGACCAGGATCAAGAAGGGCTAAAACTTTGTACTGACAGGACAGTGACTACTTTTAGTAAATGTTGGGGTGCTTAAGACAATTTCTTGTTTCATCGGGATCTAAAGATGGTAGTTTATTATTGGTGGTATTGGTGAAATCAATCGTAAGGTGGCTACTTTTCCTCTTTTTTTTTTTCTTCTTCTTCCATTTGCTACCTTCATTTTGTTTTTTAAAGAACACCTGTTTTTTTTCCCTAGTAATACCATTGTTCTCCTTTATAATTTTTTTATGTTCTTCGATAAGCTGAAATGCATTCATACAGTCCACATTGAAATTTTTGTTTCTAAGCACTTGTCTAAACTAACCTAAACAGATCTTCCGAAGTAATTAGCTTGCAGAAAGTAATTGTCTTATAGTAAGTCTTGCAACTGTTCATACGTGGTTTACACTAAGAAAAAAAACTATTCCAGAATAGCTTCATAAACACTATATACAGGCAAGCCCAACAAGGAAATTACTTACTTTTTTGTATGTGTGCCTGTGGTAAGTAGGACTAAATTTCTGTAATATTAGATTTAGATTAAAACTCTGATATCTTTAAAGTGATTATTTCAATTATTGGTTTCAATTATGGGCAGTAGCAAGACTGTAAAATCCAAAGATAAAATCTTAGTGTTCTTTATTGTTAATTTTTTCAATATTGTCTATCTTTATATCTTAGTGCTGATAGCATCTATTTTGTGTAAGATATAGCCCTTTATTTACATTGCTATTTCTTTTAATGCTGGTGATGTATGCAAGAATTCTAATATGGACTGTATTTTCTGAAAAAAAAAGCTTTTAATTTTGTTTTATATTCTTGTTCAGGAATTTTTATGTGCTCTCTACAGTTCAACCCTAGAACATTTTCCAGCTGATTTTATGAAAATTGATATATCTTGCAAGAGTTTTTTTTATATTGCAGTTGTTAAATATGATATTAAAATACATCAACTAAATCATCCCTCAGTTCTCAAAAGTTTTAGTCTTACAGAAAAGTGGGACAGCTAGTTATACCAAACCATTACAGATGTATTCATTTTGCTCTGCAGCAAAGTGAAGGCTTTGGAATATATGTGATAATGGAGATGGAGAATCAGGGGAAGTGAAAACTTTATGTGATCATTCCAAACATACTAACTTACTCACAGAAACTACAGATAATGTGAATGTTTGCATAAACCAGGATTTATCGAAGCCTTATTATTCAAGTCTTTACCTTAAAGCAAATTTGAATAATTCAATTCCAAGAGTATCTATAGTTACCACTATATCTGTTTAACTTGCTTTAAATTATCAAGTATTGACAGCAAAATTGAGAGTTGCTTGAGGAGTATGGTTTTCCAATTCACATCATTTTTAACAATGTGTTTAGGTAATCTCTGAATCTGTACATAACAAAACACTTCAAAATTTAATACGAACAAAAGATTAGTGTGTATTTTGTTGTTGTGGTTTAAACCCAACTGGCAACTAAGCACCACACAGTCACTTGCTCACCCCCCATCTCCCCAGTCGTTGGGATGGGGAGGAGAAAGTGAAAAAGTAAAACTCATGGTTTGAGATAAAGACACTTTAGTAGGACAGCAAAGGAAGAGAGAAGAATAAGAATATAGCACAAGTAATGCATAATGCTATTGCTCACCAACCAATGACCAATACCCATCCCATCCCCAAGCAGTGATCACTGCCCCCCAGCCAACTCCCCGAGTTTATATAATGATCATGGTGGTAATGACCACTGGCAGATAAAGGAATGTGGGCCATTAATATTGCCTTGTCAGAACTGGCAGGGAATTCCAGGGTGTCTGTGTTTGCTAGACTGCTTAACAACATGTCTATGTACGGTAAAAGTTTAGTAAAATTGCATATCGTGGTCCTAATATAGGAGCAATTCTTAGGGAAAAAGAAAGTAAAAACAGTAATATAGAAATTTTAGATTTTTTTGGTTTATATTCACACAGCACAACCACTGCTGTGGTGGTTTACAATATTTCCGCTCCTTATCTGAGGTTTAAACCTCAGTGGCTGAAATGGAGATAAAATCTTCAATAGCAGCATCTGTTTCAGCAGTGAATTTCTGACAAGAGCTTTAGCAAACTATAAAAATCTCAAAATACATGGGAATATCACCATCCACTTTTGTTTCCACCCTATCCTTCAGGAAACCACCTCCCCCCAAAATTACTGATTTATAGGATATTTCTCTCTTAAATAGTGTCTGTTTGAAGCTGTATTTATTCAGAATAGTTACACAAATAATTTTTAATTTAATCCTTTCAAAGTTTTGGAAATATGCACAACTTTTTAGGAATTTTTGGTGGTGCAAACTAAATTAGACTGCTTCCCTCTTCTAAATGTAGCAATGTGAAGAATAATGTTGCATCTTGACTTTAAATTTCTCTAAAAGAGGTTTAAACATAAAGTTATGTGTAAATTGCTACTGTGGCTTTCACTGAGTTGTACAAGACTATAATCTATGTGTTATGAGAAAAATGAGTACACAATTATAATGTCAGTTGATGAGTAAAGAGTTCATGAAGTATAATTGAAGAGAATATATTGATAAAAGACAATTCAAATTTGAATTTACTCGTACAAGGTGAATGCAAATACGTGGCAGAAGATCATTTCAGTTTACAAGAAATTCTGGGGCATGACTATAAACAATTTTAGACTTTGTCTTGCTTTGCAGAGTATTAGCAAATAACAGAACTTCACAGTACACACCACATTTTCAAGTTCCTTGCTAAAAACAAATGTTGAGATCCTTTTTCCAGTAAAGTTCAGGAAGAGAGTTCAGTAGAATTTTAAAATTTATTCCATTGGGATATAAATTGTTCAACTAGATGTGTCTAACTGGATAGAGTTTTTGTCTGTAGTTTGTGCTTAAGAATCTGTTTTTTAAATTAATGTGTAGTTTTCAAGCTCTCTGTGCTTTTCACTTCAGTAGCAGCATATGGATGGAAGGGAGGCTCCACTACTGTTGGGTTGTTTTGTTTTGGAACATGTAAAGGTGAAGAAGGAGACAGAAACAACTAGGGAAAGTGATACTAAAATTATTTTGACAGTGAGGGTTAATTACATATGGTCATTTCCATGCGAATTCCACTTGGGTCATTTTTTTCCTCCAAGAATTTCACATATGCTTTAGGAAAAACTATAAAATAACTGTTGAGATTATTGGCAGGTGATGTCTGGACTGGAGAGAGAAAGTCATTTCGTCTCCTGTTCTAGTGAAACAGCACACAGTTTACCAGCAAAAAATGCAAGGCCACACAGTTAAAAATGAAAAATATGATCCAGAATAGAGAGTAGTGTCTTTAAATGTAGTGATTTTGAAAATAAACTGAATGTTCTTTGTGTTAAGATGTGGCAGTAGGGTCCTTAGACTGAAAAGCAAGGGTAGAATCAATAAGAGTACCAAGGAAAATTAACCCTATGTATATGGATGTAGTGCGGCTAATAATGCAGTGCAAATCTAGTGCTGGTTTCTCACCTGAAAAGTGGGTTGACAAAATGCAGGATGTGCAGGGAAGAGGAAAAACATAGATTCGGGACTGGGAAAATGCTTTACCATCATTGGTAGCAAGTTAAATTTGTTTATAATAAAGATTACTGAAACCTTATTTCAGCTGATGTATACATATTTTCTTGTAGAGAAGACAGAGATTGCAGTAGAGAATTTTGATAAGAACTTTGAGGAGAATTGAACAGTAATCTAGTAGCTAATTCTGGACAATTACATTGTAACTGTTGGAACAGACTGCTTAAATGGCAGTTTGCTACTGTATATCCTGGTGTTCTTAGGTTAAGATTTGATGCATTTCGTAAACACAAAAGAAGGTGCTAGACAGTACAAAAGTAACAAGGACAATCCATTTGCCTTTTTTTTAAATGTAACAGACAGAACTATAGTTTTAAATCTATGAATAATTTTGCCTGTGGAAATAAAGGAAAAGATTATTGGATGTGGTACAAACCTTAGTGCACGTACATCTTGTGTACTAAAATTCAGTCTGATATCACAGAATAGTAGGGGTTGGAAGGGACCTCTGTGGGTCATCTAGTCCAACCCTCCTGCCAAAGCAGGGTCATCTACAGCAGGCTGTAGAGGACCTTGTCCAGGTAGGTCTTGAATATCTCCAGAGAAGGAGACTCCACAACCTCCCTGGGCAGCCTGTTCCAGTGCTCCGTCACCCTCAGAGGGAAGAAATTCTTCCTCATGTATATTCCTCATGAATATAAGCCTTCGGTTTAAACTGCCATGAAGAAAGAGACTTCCTATGAAATGTATGGACATGACTGGATAACTTTTGAAGGGTTAAAACTGAGTTTAAACAAAGTCAACCGAGTGGTTTCTGGATTGGTGGCCAAGTCAGAAGTGCAGGGAAAGAAACGTCTGGTTTGGATCAAAGCAGAAATTTTGGCATGGATTGGGAAATGAGCTGTTTATTTCACTGTAGTTTGAGAAATTAATTTTAAGTGGCCAGTGTTTCCTTTGAATGTCAATGTCCTGTTTTGCTGTGAGTTATTTAATTCCATTTTGAAACATATACATTTATTTTCTTGTTTTCTCTACAGGGTTGATCAATTCTTAAAATAGTACGAAAAGGTTAAGGTTTGTTTAGGAAATGTCAAAGTGAAACATTTCAGTATATTAAAAACTTTTTTATGAAAATATCTCATTAGAACTCCTCTATTACCCAGATTTTCTGTTTATTTATTGCAAGGATTTTCCCCTAAGGACAGAGTAGAATACTGAAAAAGGTGGGTTAGTCAAAACTATTTGCTAAATCAGGATGAAACAGGAAAGTATTCTGCTTTCCCTAGTCTCTATTTTTGAAAGTCATTTTACCATTCTTTCTGATGTTATTTTCCTCTTTTAAGGTAGACTACCTGTTTGTCATTTGGGTCCTCCCTTTTCAAGCACTAAATCCTAGTTACATTTCTGCCATGTACACCACAATTTAGTCCAGTCTAAGAGTTCTTTTGTATAGATCTTCTGTAGCTCTAGGCAACCAGGTGAAATCTGACTGTGGTTTATAATGCCTCCAAAACCCAGTTGCAGTACTTGTGAGTTTTACTTTGGCCCAGAGTCTTTTTTTCAGGAAAAAAGAATAAAAATGGTAGAGGCACAAGATTTTGAAGCTTTGCCACAAGCTCCTTGAGTGGCCTTAGAGAAAGCGCTGGAAGTTTTTTTACATTGGTTCCCCATCTGTAAAATGGAGACAAATGACACTGAACCACACCACTAGGGGGTATTTTGAGGCTAAATTATTTATTGTTTCCAAGGCTCTCAAAGCCTATAGCAGTGAGCTCAGTAGAAAAGCCTGCATGTTACATAAACCCATTACACAGGCCTATGCAATTAGAAGAGGTAATAAACATTTTGTATTCATGTGCAGGAGACAATTTTTAAATATTAATAATGTGGGGGTTTTGTTCATGTTGGGTTTTTTTCCAAATGCCAGATGTGCTGCTTCTGCCTCCAAAATGAAGAAGGGCAGTGGGATCTCATCTGAAAATGCAAAGCCACTCAAATATTTACATCAGTACAGTGAGAACTTCAGCTCACCATGACTGGAGCCAGCAAACCCCATTACCAACTTTGTAGAGACAAAGCAGTCATTGTTAACTTGCACTGGCTTTTGGAGGTCCCAGACAGTGTTGTTCACACCTGACTTTCTTTGTTACCAAAGTGAAAAAGTGAAATCCAAGAATAAGTTTTGCTGAAGACAAATACCGCATCTCAGTATAATGTTAAGTCTCTCCAATGCTCTTCTCTTTCCCAGGGATTTTATTTTCTCTTACAGAGCACAAAGCTGCAGCCAGGAGTTTAGCTGCCAGCAGCATCCTTTTGTCCCCAAGATGCTGCTGTGTGCTTCACAATTAAAAGCTGTAGCCAGAAACTCGGATAACTCAGTCTCAGGTTACCCTCACCATAGATATCAGTTGTATCCTCTTCCAGCACTCATGGCCGATCCTTTGATTCGCTGTAGCCAAGTGAGTTTTCAGTCATGGACTTTGTATGAGTGTGCTGCCGTGCAGACTGGGGTGGATGATGCCGGGGGACACTCAGGAGGAGGATGCCATAGGGACAGGAGCGGTGCAGGGTGCACATGCAGTGAATCAATTGGCTGCAGACTGGGGAACTCAGTCATCAGCCAGAAATGAAGCTACACATTTCATTTTTAGCCACCTCATACGGGCACAGAACAATGAATTTAAACAGTTGTGTCCTCTCTGTTGATCAGACATGAAAGGAGATATGTTGATCAGCCATGAAAGGAGATAAATACCCTCCAGGTGGTCTGAACAGTTGCCCAGAAGGTCTAAAGACTGCAGGACTGCAAAGGCTGTCCGGTGGTCAGTCCATAGTGAATCCATTGTCAAGTGTTTACAGGCAATGCAGACACTGCCAGGAGTAAAACTCAGGCTGAGGACTTGGCCTGAAGTCTGCTGAAGTCAATGGCTGTTCTTCCAAGGACTAAGGCAAGAGCCCTCTTTATGACCAGGTTGTAGAAAGGTAAGCAAGAATGGGAGTGCATAGTTGTCCCTGGGGCATGCCTTTTGCAACAGAATGAGGCAATCACAGACAGCTGAATTATCACACACACGTTTTTTAGAAGCTGGTGAACAGGAGCAGACCATGTCTGCTATGGTTCAATGGAGCTGACTGCATAGGAGTCTAATCCTCTTCCGATTTCAGCTGGTGGAAGTGATCACAGTGATTTCAAAATGACTAGATGTTTGCCTCAGAGTGATTACTGACCGTCACAAATGCGCGGCTATAGCTTACCTTAAGCGAGAGTGAAGAGAGCAGAAAAGAAAGGGGTGGTGATAGGGGACAACAGAACAGAGCTTGAAGTCAGGTCCTGATGAAAGGATCTGTGATGGCTGCACTTGGATGAGATTTTCCAAAGCACCTAAACAAAATCTCCACCTTGCTGAAACAACATGAGCTTTGCTCTTCCTGTAAATAGGACGGTAGAACAAGCAGACACTAATTGTCTCGCAATGGCCCTCACCGAAGCAGTGGAATTCTTCACCTGTAGCCAAGCAACTCCTGTAAAAGCCTCAGCTCTTTCCAGTGTTAGCACACATCAAAGAAATGACTCCCAGTATGATCGTGGCAAGTAAAGTGTCCTAATGATCAATGCAGGAGAATGGCAAATGAGCTCGGCACTGCTATGTAAAGTCAGTTTTGATCCATGGAGCCATTCAAACCAGTGCTGGTGATTAGTAAACCATATTCTGCAGTGCATGACATAAGCTTTCTCTAGTAAAAGAAGGGACTTGGTCGTGTCTCTGGAACAAATGCCTCCATGAATTCTCCAGCCCATCCATAAACCAGATTCTGTGATGAAATTTCTGCCTCAATTCCAGCCTCTGTGGGAATACAAAAAGAGCATAGAGGTATGTATTAAACCTACGCATATCTTAGCTCCTGCATCCAAAGTTTTTATAGGCTGTGCCATACAATCAGTAGCTTTTAAGACAGCAAGGCTGTCAATACATATTCTGGGAGAGCTGTCAGCAGCCCAGGTTTGGTCTAATAAAGCTGTATCTTTCATCTGGCTCTCTGCAAGGATCTGGAGCACATTTTAAAGGCACTGAGAGAGACTGCAACTGGTCTCAGTGAAACTTTACAGAAGATAATTGCTAAATCACTATCATAATTAATTAGTGTAATGAAAGATTAATTTTAATAGTCAATGAACATATCAATAAGCTAAAGGTATAATATGCTGTGTAACCTGAAATATTTACAAGGTTAATAATTGGGCATGGATCCTGCCAGAAGATACAAGTCTTGTCTTCTAAAAGAAGTTCCCAGCGTAGCTCTTCTGGGATGAAGATCTGCACTGTAGGTGTAGCCTCCACAGCCTGAGCTCACAGGCCTTTTCTTGCTTTTCTTGAGGGAACTTAGGCTTTTCAGCCCAGCTCGCCACTGACTGGTTTGTAACTGAGTGAATGGCCATCCTGGAGGCAGAGGAGTGAGCCCAAGGAGGCCGCTACAGTGGATCCTGAATCTACCTGGAGACAGCTGAGAGGGAAGGTGTGGAGGGGTACGGGTGAGTTCCTCTTCCTCTGAGGAACTGATTGGGTCTGGGGCGGCTTTGCAGGAAGGCAATATGTGCAGAGCCCACTGGATTATGGAAGGGAAAGAGTAATGAGGCTGTGAGATTAGTTTGGGGCTAACCTCTTCAGGAAACTTTCTGCTGCTTGTGGGGCAGTGAGGCATAGGGAGGACAGAGCTCTTCAGGAAAGGTGATAAATAGGCTTAGCAGATATGTCTTTTCTCTCTAAAATTATTGCTATGTTTATTCTAGCTTTATTCTTCTCTCTGATGGTTGGATCATCTTTCTGGTTTAGCAGACAAAAGTCGCCAAGTATGTATGTGAGTTTCTGCCAGTAGTTGCTGTCCCAGCGGTGATATTTTGCAGAGGGGACTGACAAAAACAGCCTCGATGTTAGGGACAGGGTGTCTACCAGGCATAGTATACAGTATGGTCTTTCAGCTGCGAGGTATAAATGAGAAAGTAAATGGCAAAAATCTGAAAAGTTATTTATGGCAAAAATCTCAAAGATTATTTACAATCAAGGCTGTAATTCCAATCTCTGTATTCTGGCATAGCTCCTCATGGAGACGTGATGGAGAAAAAAGGCAAGAGGATTTTGAGCTTTGTGGGTGATCTTCTCTGATACCTTTTCTAACCCTGCTGTGCCTTCCTTCCATATACTAGACTTTAGTGACTTTCAGCCACTTCTATGTCCAGTGTGGATTGTGCCCGGGCTATGAAAGGCTCTACTACCCCATTAGAAATCTACTAAACTATCATTAAAAATAATAACAACAATAGACCTCAATATCTTCAGTTATAGGCTATGCATAGGAAATATCTGTGAATTAACACCAAATCAAGATGGAGCTGTAGTATTAGGGGTTTAATGCTTTAGCTGTGCTTTAGGTCTGCTTAGATCTTGTCTGAGGATTTGGTTATACTTTCAAGTATTGCCAACACTTACAGAGGAAAAGACAGAAAAAGAGAACTCAAACCCAAAGAAACCTCTTTGCTCTATCTAGGAAGGGAAATTAGGATGATGTTATTTGTTTGTGGTTTTAAAAAACTATTATTTTTAAGTAGGATAGGCAAAATAAAAGAGGAGCAAAGAGTCCCCTCTGACATCATCTGGCATGGCAAGGCCAGCTTTCATACAGAATAGGGTGACTGCCTCCAACCTGCTGCTTGGGGATGGTCCCCAGCCTGAGCTCACTCCCAAGAAGGCAGTCCCAGAGCACACCAATAGTTCGGCACCTTCAGCCACTGCATGCCCTGGGCTGCGAGCTTTGTAGTTCACTAGCTTAACTGTGACCTGCTAGTCAGTATGAAAAGGTCTTTTTGCTTCTGTGGTGTCACAAGCATTGGCACCAAAGAATGTGCAAATTCTGCTCAAGGTCACCCCTTAGCAGATTTCTGGCTGCTGTAGTTGCACCAGGCATTAACTGGTTTCAAAGGGTTTATAATCAAGGTCTTGATTTTAACAATTAGTCTGATTTTATTGGGAGTGACTGCCTGGCTCAATGGCACAAGTCAGACACATTCTCAAAGGTTGGCTCAGCACTCTGGTTAGGTTTGTACTTGACGACAAGTCTGTCCAGACAAGTTACTTTTCTCCTTGCCACTGTTCCCAGAGTATCTTGTCTGTATTCAGAGTCAATGTGAAATATCACCTCAGAACATCATAGTGCTATGTGGCCTTGAAATCAGCTTTAGATAACTCAGAGTCTTGTAAATGGTCCTTGTGATCAATGAGCTGAACAGAAAAACCTCTAATCAACAGAAAAATGTCTCTGAGGCTTGGACTTCTAAAAATAGAGAAGGTATGGAACCTCAGCTATTTCACTGTGGATTTTGACACATTTGTGGACTTAATGGTGACAGCACAGGTGTAAACCTGGAGTTAAAACTAGTGATGTGAAGACTGCAGTGTCAGATATGCTAATTTCTAGAAGAGGTCTGAAGGAAGACTTTACTGAACTGTACTTATTGCATTTAATCTGTCCTTCTCCTGAAAAAGAAAAGTAGTTTGGGTGTTGTTATTTTTTTTTTTTTCTCCTTGGCTTTTGAGTTAGCTTTGAGGTTTCGTGGCTTATTTGGAGCACATGAATGTTCCTGGAAAAAAAACTTTGATTCTTACAGTTTTGCTTCAGAGCTGGAGCAATAATTAGAGACTGAAAGAAAGATTTAATCCAACTCACTGACAAGGCCTAGGAGGGGCTTTTTTTCACCCCTTTCTCTTTTTGCCATGTAGAGTGAGGTGATTTGATGCCTAGGAGAGATGCCTTGGGGAGATCCTGGCCTGAAAAGCCTCAGTGGTGGAGATCTGTGAACTAGGAAAGATTTGCAAAAAGTGACTGAGAAATGCAAACCCGTATCGACAGACTTGCTACACAGGGGTCACACATCTACTGCAAGGTATTGAAAATGTTTGCTGGAGGCCTCTACACTTTATGTGTCTAACAGTTGCGAAGGTCCAAGTTGCTGGCACCCTTGGTTCCATGTTTTCTTTATGTATTTTTGAGGGGAATGGGAGTTATGCTTCAGGGCTATTAGTGCATAGGGTAGTATACTAAGAAAATACTCATTCTTGTGGATGTTTCTAAGTTTGGTATCTGGTGCCTGGTTCTCTTTGTTTGCAGGGTTTGAGGGACTTGGAGTCCTTCTGCAGCATATAATCCTTTACTATTCACTGTCTTGCACCGATAGTGTCCCAAAGTATCATAGCTACACAAGATGCCTGAAGTTGTAAAGCAGTAGTAAAGATTTGGGCTTGGGACAGTCACCTACATTTGAGAGCATCCCACTTCATCAGAAGAAAAGTCCATTAGCATAATTCCTCACTGAGGGAGTCTGGCAGCTGTGCAGGCTGGCATGATGGTAACTAATGGCTAAAGAGTTAATGCTTTGCTAGTGAAAGGAGACAGTCCTTACACTCATTTGCACCAGTTGGGAGCAAGCCTGGACTATTCGTATGAAATTACTTCAGCTTTTGACTTATTGCTCTTATCTGTTCCACCAGACTTTCTCTCCTGACCCTGTCTTTTCCTACTCATTCGCATTTCCTGCCGAAAGGAGTGTGTGTAAGGGAGTGCTGTTTGCTGCTTCTTCTATGCTTCCTCCTTGATGAAATCGTGGTTTGCCTTCAGGCTGGGGACTAGCAGTAAACTGACACAGGAATGATATCAAGCTTTTTGTTCCTTGTGCTCTCTGTTGTCCGTATTCATGATGTCCCGTTGATGATAGCAACAGTGCGAACTCTAAAGTAGACAAGAATCCTCAAGGGGAGAGTGTGCTTTGAAGTGGCTGGTGGCCTTGGCTGAATTGTCTGTGGTTAAGCTCCTAATATTGCCATGGATGCAGCAGTGGGAGCAATATGGGAGGGGGAGAATGGATTTCTGGTCCAAAGTATCTTAATATTGTAGGCAAAAGCCAGCAGCAGCAGAGAGGAGTTGATCCAATTTATCTGAGCCGGGAATGCAGCTGCTTAGTTCTGCTGCCTGTCCTTGATAGAAGAGGACAGTGGGTGTATTTGCTAGATGCAGATAGGGTCGTGCCTGCCTCCTCTGCCTAAGGGCAGGCGGAGTGGCAATATCTTTGACAACACACAAGGTGTGGTATTATTAGCCTGTAATCTGCAGTGACTTACTGTGTATCTTTTGTGCTGTACCGAGTGACACTCCCCCAGTGGTCTAGGCAAAGTGAGAGTGCTTTCAGGGCAGCCAGGTCTCTCATCACTGTCTCCTGTTGATCTTAAATCAGCACAAATTTGTTGCGTGTTGTAAATAGGGCTAATGCAGCAGGTTGGCCACTGCCTCCCTCCTCATTACCACATGCAACTCTGTGAATCATCGAGTGTCTTCCACAGCTCTCCCCTCCTGGAGGGTCAAAGATATACTAGATGCAGAGGCTGTTGGTGGTCTCTTCCCTCATTCACCCTGACCTCCCAGTGTGTCCCACGGAGAGGCAGGGAGGGAGGGTTCAACTCCAATCTCTTGTTCCATGTCCCTCCTCTCATGTCAGAGAAGTTCTGCAGAACCCAGCCACTCCTCCTCACAAACTGCACAGAGCTTCCTTTGCTCTCCCACCCGCAGCTCCCTATTCCATGGCTCAGGAGTTGCAAAGGCACAGGAGAGGGATTCTGCAGCACGCAGTCTGCACCACAAGGAAAGAGCGGCTGTTTGGAAAATACCCAGAGAGGACTGGTGCATCTGAGTTTCCACAGCAAGAAGAAATCCATGCAGGTATATCCTCAGCCCTTTTTCATCTCCTCTGCAGTGTAAGAACGTGGGCCTGCCCCATGATACCGCAGCATGGGCCACTGCCAAAGCTCCAGCTCTCTGAGAACTGGCCCATGAGCAGGGCTTTGCTGAAGTCCTCTAAGTACAGTGAGAGGCTGCTTTAGTCCCACTGATACCGCTTCCTTTTCCTCCAGTGACTGTGAGGAGAGAGATTTTGCGGCTAACACAGAAAATATGATTATTTCTCAGTGACATGGTGTGGGGCTATTCACTGATGTTCTGGTCCTTTGCCTTCTGTACTCCGCACACATGCAGGAAAATGGGGATAGACCCATTTCCCTGGAGGAATGAGATCTCTAGCAAGACACTAAACAGTATTTCCAGTTCTTTCTAGTGCTCACTGCTCTATGGGAAGAACAGCAAACAGTGGGAGCAAGGATGCTGAGTTTCCACGTGACTCCACTAAGTGAACGGTTTCAGAACAAGTTGTTCCCGAGTTATTGCATCAAAGCCTTCAAACTATCTGCAGCACAAACACGCCCACTTTAGGCAAATGAGCCTTTTGTTCACTCAAAACTAAGCACTTCATTCAAGTATCAGCTCTTCCACATCCTACAGTCCCTGAAGCTATGGATGTAAAGAATAATCCTGCAATGAATGCTGAAAAGGCCTCAGACAAGCGCTGAATTCCTCTCTTGAGCACTGTCTTAATACGGGTAGGATGGCTTTGTTTGTTGCAGTCTCAGACGCTCAGATCTGGAATTTAGGGATAGGAGAAACTGAGGTGTACAGATTTGTTGGAGTAGGGCCTGGCTCGAACCTGTTATACACTGAGTAGCTTTCTAGGACTTGCTTATACTGGAGAGGCTTGAACAATCTAACTCTTGTTACTAGCCCAGCAGCAGCTCACACAAATACTGCCATGCTTAAAGGTAAGAGCATAGCTTACGAGAAAAGCCATAGGGTTTGTGATAATCAAGATCTGCTAGTCTGGAGAACTGGGAGGAAATTTATCTGGGCTTCTGAGATAAGAATCGGATGTTACAGAGCAGACTTTGTGCACAACATGCTGCATTGCTGCAGCTGTCCCTTCGAGATCTCCCCAGACTTGAAATCTTTCATACTGGGACAGTGAGGGGCATGTGCTAAGCAGAGACCTATTCACGTAATCTTGCTGCTGCAGAGAGCTAACTGCTTTGCAATCTCTCATTTCCATCTCCCTTCAAAGTTAATCTGAAAACACCTGCTCAGATAACCCTCTCTTCGCCCCTGCTCTTGTTTGCTTGATATATGAAGGCTTCAAGTAATTCTTTGTATGAGGTTTCAACAGCACTGTCTTGCTGCTTTCTGTCACTTGCTTAAGACTGGTTGTAGTACATCACTAGGCCATCTACAGGAGACCCGTCATTCAGTGTAGTACAAAATTGAACTCTGCTGCAGTGTGTTTTGTTTACAGTTATTGTGAATGAGTCATGCCAAGCCAGACACACAGAGCAGAGGAAGCAAGGAAAACCCCGTTACTGCAGTCGGAAGCAGCCGTGTCTGCTCACTCCAAGAGTTTGCAGGTACTTCTCGGAGAAAATAAGTCCGATGACGGGCAACCATCCAGGCGGTGGGCTTGGAACTTTCACCATGCACATGCAATGCTTCTTGGCAGAGGGGGAGGCACCCTTGTAGCAAGCACCCCTGCCAAACTGGGGTTCCAGGGTCAGCCAGTCCCCGACCCGGGGAATCACTGGCTGTGCGGCGAGCGAGCCAGCCCCTCTGTGCGCCCATGCAGGCTTGCTTCTGGTGCTCTGTCTTCTTCTTTGTAGTGGTACTAACAACACTGGAAATAAAATCCCATCCCCTTATAACAGGCCAATTCAGCTGCAGATTCCTTTGTGTCTCTGCCAGCAGCGCACACCATATGCAGAGCTTGAAAGAGTTGCAGCGTCCAAGCCTCTGCTTCCATTTCCTCTGAACTCCCCCAGTGATTCTTCTTTCAGGACGAAATTGCTCACGCTAAGCCTAAGCCCAAAGGATTTGTTTAGGAATTGTTGGATTTTTTTGACAAAATTGATCTGGCTGTTTCTGACTTATGCATGGGGAGAAATAGTTTTTACAAGGAGGCTGAATATTTTTTAAAGGAATATTTTAAAAATCAGGCTTGCCACAGATTTACAAAATTAGATTTTATTTTCTTATCTGTTTGAATCTATTAGTAGCCATGTATTTTAGAAGTGTTGACTGCCCCTAACTAGTGAACTCAAAATAAACTGCAAGCACCAGCATCTCAGGAAAGCTGATTTTTGCTTCACAAACACCGGGGGAGTGAGGAATTGCAAATAGGAATCTAGCCATACAGCTGCAAACTGTATCTCAGAAGCGTTTTCTGCTAGCTGTAATTTCATCAGCATCATTTTCAGCTTAGCTTCTGTCACTCTGCCCACCAGCCCACACGCGCGCATGACCTGCTCAACTGTGCTTCTTCCCCGAGCATGAATGCTCTGCCCTTTCCTGCCCTCACACCCCCCCCACCAACATGCCCGCTGAAACCACGCGGCTCAGCAGCAGTGAAATGATACAGGTACACCTTCTTTCCAGGCACAGTCTGATCCGGTGTCAGCCACAGGCTGCAAAGAAGCCAGCGTGCATCAGGCCTGGCTTAATGATTTCCAAAGCAAGTTATTTACTCACAACACGGCTAAAAGTGCTTGGTCAGGCTCGAAATTTTATTAATGAAAGGTTAAAATGGGAATATTTTTCTGCTGGAAAATACCACCTTGGAAAAGACTTTATCCAAGGGATTGGTTTGGTATATTTAAAAATTTCATGGAAAATGTATTTTCAAAGAGATTTTTAGAAGTCTTTGTCAAAGTAAAAGCATATGCCAACTACAGCAAAGGACTGATTTTTTCGTACAGTTTTTAAAAGTGATTAAAATAAAACGTCTTCAGTAAAACTTATTTCAGAATTTTAAATTCCAATTTAATTTGAGAATTAAATTCCTATTAATTTTGGGCTGAGGAAAAAAATTAATCAGCATGGCATTTATCTTGCATGCTTAGAATATAAGACAAACAGAGCACGCTCTCTCTGCAGAACCTTTTCCTTCCTCTCATTCACTGAGAACTTTTGAACTAGTCCAATTTCAGTGGAACAGTGTGGAGAAAAAAAACTTTGCTTTCTTTTGATACAAAGGCTGTGAAGCACCTGTTACTAAAAGCCAGAGAAACTGCTTGCAGCTGAGCAAAGCCCAGAGGAAACCAGACTTTGCTAATCCTCGTGAAATGTGTGAATATGGTGTTCAGGGGCTGCAAGAAAGACTGCGTACCCAGCTCTGATTTCATATGTTTAAATTAGGATGGAGTCTAGGAGTTATAGGTAAGGATGACACTGCTGAAAGGATCCATTGGGAGTAAGGAAGTAACCAGGAAATACATCTCTGGTTGACACTAGCAGCAAAAGGGAAGTGCCTTTGTCTGAAGGCGTGCATTTGTAAAGATGTTGTAACCTCAGTAAATACCCATCTTCCACAAACAAAGTAGTATATGTGACTAAGGAGTCTGTGCTGTTTTCTGTCCCTGCTCTCGGACAAGCTGTTTCATTTCTTTCCTTATAGATATCTTTGTTAGGTGGCATGGACGTCTCACTTGCATGTTTATTCAGCATCTAACACGGTGGGAGGCCCCGGATGTGACTGTAATACAAACAACACTGACAAATCCATGTTTCCATGGTAGGCTAAAAATCTCTTCCTCCTGTACCAAATAATGGCAAGGGTAAAAAGTACTTACTTTACATCCATAGATCAAAAGCCTTCCTGAGCACTTCCTGTAAAAGCCTTCCTGTAAAGTGGCACCGACTTAAATTGTGCTATGTGAATTGGCAGCCGGTTGTGGTCTGAACTTTTATCTCCTGGATGCTAATTTTATGAGCACTGTCAGTTTCTGTGGGAGGAAAGATGGTAAATCTTCTGTACACTTTTCCAAAAAAATAAGGATACATCTGTCAGTTGCTGTGTTCAAAGATAAATAGTTGCACTGATTTTTACCCCTTCCGGATTACCAAAATCCAGCTTCTGCATCCCAAAATTCAGAGAGGCTGTTCCACAGTGGAAGGCCAATACTTTGTAGTACATAAAAGAGTCAATGTTTGCTAAGAAAAAGGGAGGGTATCCTCCTCCCTGCAAATATAAAATGGCTTTTCCTTTCATTGCATTTTAGAACAGTGCAAATACACACTGCATGTCCAAACCTCCTGTGCTCAGCTGGAGAAACACAGGTAAAGCTGATGTCATGCCTCTGCTTCCACTCAACACATAGAGATGGCTTCCAGAAGGGCTGTCCCTCAGTGTTGGACTCTACAAACATGTGCGCTGGGCTTCATGCAGTACTTGTCTCTTCCTCCAGAAACTGCTCTCTGTGAAAAATATTCTGCAGCTTTTTCCTCATCAAAGTCTGGGTTTTTTGATTCTCAAATAGAACGGAAGAATTCCCAAGAGAGTCCTTAGGCATGAATACCAACATGACAGGTAGAAGTACTTTGCAAGACCAGTGAGAAAGCTGTTAAGTCTCACCTTTCCTTGACTTGGTTAACAGCAATTTACTTCTCTGCTGTGATGCTTGTTTGGGGCACATAGTGCTTTTTAAGCACTGCCATCAAGTTTTCTTAGTTTGAAGCACCTGAGTCTTGAGGGAAACATCAGTCTTTCAGGGCTGCTACTGTCTCTCTAACACAGTTCGGAAAATGGGTTTTTTCATGACAATCTTCAGTAGTGTTGGAATGAAAATACTGCAGCAGCCTTTAAACATAAACTTTGGCCTTATCTTCTTTTCAGCAGACTGAAACTCTCTTCTCGTGCACTATCATCTGTATATTACTTCTTGATCTTGATGCTGTTACCTTGAGTCTGGATGTCTTTTTAGACCCAACCAAGTGTCCCAGCCACCTGACTCCATCTTTCCTCAATACCGGGGCTTTCCTTGTTTCCAGACCAACATAAAACAATATTGTCTTTTTACAGGACTTGACTACCATCAGTCCACAGTCACAGAGCGTATCTTCTTTCCAAAGGTACGGTTATCTCCATTCCCCAATTCCATATCTGAAGTCTTCACACATGCTGACTCTGCCTCCGTGTTGTTCCAGACCTTCAGATATGGGACGGCATTTCTTAAAGCTCTGTGCGTCCCTAAACACGGTCATGCTCCTTCTGGACTCAGGAAGAACTTGTGTCGCTCTCCATGCTTCCTCTTCCAAAATGTCTCAGCTCAGGCACATCTCTGATCTTCCCAGGGAGCATGAAACAACTCCTCTCGCAATCTCTGCTTTCTCTTAGGATGACCTGTGGCTGTAGATGATCTTACAACATCTAATTGCAATGTTCCTGAGAAGGGAACCGCATGCTACTTTGACACTTAGATTCTAGCTTAGAGTTCCAGGAAAGGGCTGAAAGATCCATCTCCCTCTTGAAGCTGGATGGATGAACTGAAGCAGCAGACAGAGCCCAGAGGGAGAAAGGAAAGAAGTGGTATGAATATTAATACATATAAAATATATACTATGTGATGCATCTCTCTTCTCACACATCCAATGATCATCTATCCTCTCTCACTCCCCTCCCCTCCGCTCTGCTTCAGTCTGTCTGTGGAGTAAATGTTGGATTTACATTTTCAGTCTATTTAAATCTCTCATTTTTGCTGCAGTGTAGCAGAGTAAAATCCTTAACTCTCTGTTCTCTGTGCTGCATCTGTCAAACAGTGGAAGAGAGCAGAGCTTTTCTCCAAAGCCATCTATCTGTTTCTGCAAAGTTTTGGTCTTTATTCTCTAAAACCCTGGCTGGGCAGAGGCCACTGAATCTATCTGAAATGTACTGTACTTTAATGAATCCAAGACCTCTTTTCCACCCCTTTAGGTCTTTAAAATCAAATGTTTAAAATACTGCACAGTTATGAGTTACCAGACCTTGGAAGCACGAACTGTAGACCTGTGCCTGCTCTATAACTGTTCATGCACTTGTAAATTTTGGATAAATGCACAAAGCCTTCAAATTATGCCTGAACAGAAATTTTTGGGCAAAAATGCTGATATGTCTAAATAAAGTGGTGTGTCATAAACCTGGCAGTTATCTTGTTCTGGGTGAGTGTGCAGGAGACCTCTTCTTTGTCTTGTGGCAGGACATTTGTGAGTTCTCAGGAACAACTAAAGGAACCAGGAGCAAGGAAGAAGGCTGGGGCTAAAATAATCTGTAGTATTCAGATTATCCTGGATTCAGAGCCCCTGTTAGATCTGACTAAGCAAAAGATGAATCTAGCGAGAACTGTGACATTGGCTTTCATCCTTTCTCTTCCCTTTGCAACCTTCCTTACAAGTAACTGCATGAATAAGGGGAGAGGACATGGCTGCTCTTAGGCAGGTGTGTCTCTGAGGCCACGCTGCAAGCTCTTACTGGGATCTGGGGAGACATTTGATCGAGAAATCAGCAAGAGCTGTGACAGTTTAAATTATCATGCATGCAATAGTAAGTGTTGAATAGAGAACGTCATATAACACTGGAAAACATCTCAAGGGCCTGAAGGGTGCAGTCAGCCACTAACATCGTACGTTGACCCAACAGTTAATAATGATGCTTCAGGCATAGGCAATCTGCCATTTGTCTCTTTTCCACTTCATTTAGAAACAGGAGCAACTAAAACAACCCTCTGGTCCCAGCCTGGTGGGCAGCGTGCTGCCGAGGAAAGGCTGATGAGTGGCTCGTATTCTGACAGCTATTAACTTCCACAGTACTGTGTGGCATGGTCACAACTGGTTATACAGCTCAGTGGGAGTGGGTGGCAGACCCAGAAGAGAAAACAGGAATCTTCTGTTGCTAATGAGCAGATCCTGCAGGCCTCTTAAATGGTACTGTTGCATTTCACCATATAGAGAGACCAAATCAAGCCAGCTGCCTTAGCTCTGCAACTCAGTTTACGACATCAGAGGAGCTAGGGCTCTGAAAGGTTGCTCCTCTCTCCATGGCACAGCATCAGAGGAGTAGTAGGGCACCACTGCCTACTCTGCCAGCCAGGGTGCAGACAGAGCAGTCCTTCCTGAGCAATCCCCTGAGCCATCTCCTGTCTGTACCAGTCTAAAGGTAGAAGGTGGAGATGAAGTACAAGCGCTGCTGTCTGATCACCTGGGAGGTCACAGAATCACAGAATCACAGAATGTTTGGGGTTGGAAGGGACCTCTGTGGGTCATCTAGTCCAACCCTCCTGCCAAAGCAGGGTCACCTACAGTACGAACATGGTACAGGTCAGGTACGAACATGGCAGGTTTGGACCTGGCTGATGAGACAGGCTCTGGGGGCAATGCTGAGCATCATCATGGCACCAGCTGCCCCAAGACACATACCCTGGCGGTGGCTGGTAAGGATCCAGCTGCCCAGGATGGCTCTCCAGAGCAGATAGCACCCCAAGAGGACACATCAACCCCCTGTCACCAGTCAGCAGGGACTGGTTTTGTCCCAGCAAGGGTAAGCAGATTGTGGGTTCCCAGGGTTTAGGTGCTGATTAATGGGTTTCAGGGCTGGGCAAGTGCACATGGCTGCTGTGTCCTTCCTACAAAGCCCCGGCACTGCCTCCAACACTCTTGAGGTGCTTTCCCTTAAAAGCCAGCTCCAGACAGAGCTGTCAGCAGTGCCGATGTGATAACAGATTTCGTTGGCAGTGCTGGTAAACAAGTGCCTTGGAAACCTCAGCTGAAAATAGAGTTGTGGCTGTCTCCTGCTCTCCTAAGCAGAATGGAGCATCCCTCCCGCCCAGGCACTTTTTTTTTTTTTCCAAAAAGTCCCCAGATAGCTCAATCTGCTGGTGAAAATGCAGCAGCGACATGCTTCGGATGGGGCCGATGGCTCAGAGCCTCCCCCCAGGTCCTGCCGCAGTCCTCGACAGGCACTGGTTTGCAAGGCAGACCTCAGCCGAGCTTGCGATTACCTGCCCACGTCTTCTAAGACAGACGATCCGTTTTATGGGCTGCCGTAAAAGCATGAGGAAACTCCCACAAATCAGGCAAAACTGCCGTTTCCCTGGAATGATCTTTTCTTCGCTCCGCAGCAGAGACCCGTTAGCACCGCTCCTCAGAGACCCCGGTGATGCTGCCAAAGCTCACAGCCCACCGCAGGGAGCTGCCCGGAGAGGTCCCAGCGCCACGGCTGTGCCAGCAAACGCTGCTTCCCGGGCCTGATGAAGCATTGCGGGCAGTCTCGCTGCTCTGCACGAGACCTTTCGGACGACGCTTGGTTTCCTACGAGCAGACCCTCGTCCTGCAGACTGACCCTCTGGCTTTCAGACTGCCCCTCGTGTCAAAATATTGTGGCTGTATACAGTAAGGGGAAAGAAGCACAGGGATTTGGGGGGTTGGAAATTGCCCGGGGTTTGGGGAAAAGGGATTTCCAAAATTATTTGTTTTGCTGCAAAGCAAATGGTGAAATTGCCCCTGAAGTGTTTGCCCTGGCT
>Ga0181612_172042_pt1 | contig 28696 bp, 16 predicted proteins | sample HoacroProtozoa21_FD_119630 | JGI IMG/M metagenome (GOLD analysis project Ga0181612, IMG submission 119630) | Hoatzin crop microbial communities from Cojedes, Venezuel. Combined Assembly of Gp0051906, Gp0051904, Gp0051908 | reverse complement strand
GACCCTGCTGCGGCAGCAGGGTTGGACTAGATGACCCACAGAGGTCCCTTCCAACCCCTACCATTCTGTGATTCTGTATCCTCTAGTTTTTGCATCATAGGCTTCTGGACAAAAAAGCCATTATTGACGTGAGTATTTAAAAATTGTGATTAGTATGGTACCAGAGAAGAACACAGTTCTACAATAAGAAGGATGCTTGAGCTGGTGTTCATTTCTCCATAAGCAGCATTAGATTTCTCAGTGCAAAGGCTGCTGTAGGGTGTACTGCATGGCATCTCTGCTCCAGCAGCTGAGAAAACACCGGTTTCGCTGGCTGGCTGTACTTGCCGGCATGACACCAGCAACCACAGTCTAAATGTTGCAGGAGAGGCAGGCAAAACCATAGTGTTCATCCTACCTACTCCCTGCTTTTTCTTTGCCTGCTTTCAACTGCACATTGTGCACACATTAACGAGTTATGTGCCAGTTCTCTCCCTCCACAGTTAACAGTTACTCTCCACGTGTTCCGTGCATTTGTTTTTTTTCCAAGTTTCTATTCTTGTGTCACAGGTTTCTCAATACTCTTGTAATAATAACTAGGTAGAATAACAGCTAAACTCTGCTTGGCTTGGAGCAAGAACAATTTATATTTATAAGAATCCCCTAAATAAAGGGGAGAAAAAACATTAAGTAAAAGCTTTAGAATGCCCCAAATCAGCTTGAATTTATACAGAGTACAGGGAGGGATCATCTCACCTAGACGTATGCACACATACCTGTGTCAAGCTCTTGACTGTCTAAGCAGCGTTGGTGGTGTTGCAGCTCAGCAGCCCGTGCTCAGCAGCCCCCGCTTCAGGGCAAGATGAGCCACACCCTGGAAGTCTCCCTTCTGTCCAAGCACTATAGAGCAAGTTGAGATGGGGATATCCCAGCTGCCATCCTCTATATTTGTTGGGCTGAATCCTACCCTACCTGCTTCAGCAGCAACAGAAAGAACAAGTTTGGGGCATTTCTATTCTTCACCTGAAGAACAAAAAGTTCAGATTTGCAGTGGGACTTTGATCCACTTGGAAAGCTCACAGCCTGGGCCTGGTACTCCTCAAATAAATTGCTTCAGTGTCTCCTAGCAGGCTGGTGTCAAGCCTGTCTTCTCTTGCTAAGGCATGCAAAAAAAGGAATCCAAAAGCTGTACGGGGAAATCAGAACAAGCAAGTGGAAATATTACTCTCCAGCTCAAGGAGGAAGAAAATTCTTCCTTCCAGGTCTGTGGCTCGCACTGTCCTTTCTGCGCAGCAAGACAGTGTTACGAGCAATGTAGAAGATGGCCTCGTGCAGCGAAGTCAGTAGAGTGCATGACAAAACCTCTCAGGCTGGGTAGTCATCAAACCCAGACCTTCGACTTCCTCATCAACATTTAAAGCAGTATGTCAAAGGGACCTGCAACCACATTTCCAGCCTGCTCCTCCTCCCAGCTTTTGTGACAGTGGCTACTCTTGGTGTAACATGGGTTGCACTGCTGTTGGCGAGAGGCGTGCTTCCTCCAGCAGATGCTAGTGCAAAGATTGATGCTCAATCTGTCCATCCCAAATGGCCTTGCAAACCTGACATGGGTGCTAAAAGCTCAGTTCAGCTTTTTAATACTTCAATAAGTCCACTGGAAAAACTTTGGCAGCTACAGCCATACAGATTGCTGTACTAGATTTGGAAAGAGAAAGGATTTCAGGATTGCTCCCTTTGGCTTACGCAGATCTGACCTCATTCTAGATTTTTCTTCAGACTCCTACTGTCTCTGACAGAGCTGGGCCTAAGGCAACAGCAACAACTTGTTGTCTCTCTCATTGCAACCAGAGAGAGACAAATAATACCACAAGTGGGTCTAACAACATAAACAACATATTAGTCTTGCACATCCAGTGCAAAAACAGCGGAGTTCTCATCTTGCTTCCTGTTTTCTTCCGATGCATGATTTCACCAACTTCATCATCATGCACAGGGTAATTCTGTTACTATGGTAAAACAATTTATCTCTCTCACTTTATTAATAGTCATTCCAAACAAGTGAAAAAAATTTGAATCCACAAATTTAGATTTATGCCTTTGGCAAAGGCAGGCTGCTTTGTAGATTAGCAGATATAACTGCCCTACCCGGAAAACCTTGCTATCCGAGGCTTGTGTTATGTTCGCACAGATGTTCACAAATAAATTCAGTCCCTGATTATTTTCAGATTAATGGCATCCTGCTCTATCACAGCACTGCCAAATCATCATTTTATTGCCAGTCTTGCAAGGTTTTGTGCCTTTTTTTTTTCTCTCTAAAGCTCCAACTCTAGAAGACATGTGATTAGCCAAAAAACTCAAGTTTTCCTTTCTAAAGTCTCAAGCAAGCCTCGTTGTAAGCTTGACTCATGTCACCCTAGGGGCTCAAAGAACAGGAGTTAATCTTCACATTTTCTTAATCACTCTCAAGACTTTTAAGCGTCTGACTCACGATTTCTAATGCCTACAGTTGGCAACACTGCATATACATTACATGTGTCACATCATCCATCTGCCAGTAAGCAAAATCTTTACGAAATGTCCAATTAGTTACTACTCATACTGTTTCTAATAGATGCTTTTTTAAAAAGTGCACAAATCTCTGATGCCAAAGAAGTTATATCACTGCAGTAGTCACTCACAGCAAGAGAAAATAAATTCCTCATTAATCTGATTAAAAACAATTAGTAAAATCTACCTCCTACTCAGTCATGCATGTGAAGCCTAAACAGAACTACTTTAGATTTCTTAACTCGGCAGCCTACAAAACAGAGGGTTGTAAAGTCATGAAAACTCTTACTAAATATCAACTATGGAAGCATTCCCTGCCCTGCTGTCATTAAAACAGAAGCGTAAGAGGCAACTTGTGAAGGTTTACTCCATCCAAGGAGTCTCTCACAACACGCTTACTGATGCCCCCAGCCCACCAGCGGAGCACCACGACCACTTTCTGCGCAAGGCTGAGGGTGCTTGGCAAAGAGCTGCAGGTTACCTCCATCGTTCCACCGAGACCAACACCATCACCACATCAGCCATGTGGCAGCAGATTTGTTGTATACTGCATTGCTATGAAGCTTCTGCAAAAAGAATGGCAGACTGTCTCTTTGCTCATAACATGGGATGGTAGCATTTCACGTTTAAATTAAAACTGATGGCAAAATTTGATGTTTTGATTACTCATGTTGACATTTAATCAATTTTACACTTTAGAGAAAGGCCCTTATTTACATTACTTGGCTTCTAGTAACACAGACCTATCAGAGAGCCACGTTTAAAATAGAAAACAGAAATACATACAGTAGAACTGATTTCAGGCATATTTAAATTATCCAATAACTTGACTAGATATTTACACCATTCAGTTCACCTGACTCTCTCATTTTGGCTCTACTTTTGATACTACAAATAAAATCCTAATTATATTTAACACATATTTGATGATTATACCTCAAAATGAATCATAAACATCCAACTACTCAAGAAAACTGTGCAACTTGCTTAGTCTGAGTCAGAACCATTCTCCTCCTCTCCACGAATCTCAAAAGTGTGTTTTTGTAATTTTCTAGACTACTAGAAAAATATAAGCAAGGAAAGAAGAAAAGGGAGTAAAGTAAGAAAATACTTGGGAGATCTCTGTTTCAAGGACTTTAAATATTAATAACTTAATATTAGATTAGTAATTATTAATAGCTTATAATGAAAGACTAGAAAAAGTTTAATATGCTGAGCAACTACTCAATATTCACACACACATATTAGAGGCACCAGCCAGGATACTACTGTTGTGATGGCAATGTTTGCCGTTCATTTCGCCAGAACTAAACACATTTATCTCTATATTTCTTGCTATATAAACACAATTGTTTTCTGGCATTGCACTGAAATATCCCCAAGAACATATTGTATGAGTCAACGCTTTAATACCTGGGTTGCTTTCCCCAGAAGTAGATCCAATATCTTGTACTGACTGGTAAAAGGAAGAGCCATTCTCAATCAAAACCTTCCGCCATTTCTAGCAACAAAACGGCAGAGAAATTACACCATTCCTTAGCAGACACTTTTAAAGGCCTGTAATAGTGTCAGGACTTAGCAATTTGCGTCTCACAGGCTTTTTTCATTCTCTTTATGATAATGTTACCCACTTCATATGATCTGAGCCATCACTCCCAACTGACATACGGGAAGAACATGTGCTTTTTTTGCCCCCCCCCTTTAAAAAAACAAAAAAACCCAACCAAAAAAACCCCCCAGATTTCTCCTTTTCATCTTCATGCACGTGTTTATACTTCACTAATTTTATTCAGCTTGCTATAATCCTTAGCCTTAATGCAAAAGAGTCATCTGCTATATGAATTAGAACAGGAAAATACATAATGCATGCAACAGGGAGGATGCATTGAGTTAGATCTTAGTAAGCATCTACATCTGCCACTCAGTGATTGCTGATAGCATTTTCCTGAGGCAATATGTATTCCAAACTTTGTTTCGGCGGGGGCGGTGGGAGGGTGTCTTACTGAAGTAAAAAACCCCCAAAATTGAGGCAGAAACACTGCATTGGTAACCCTGACTGTAGAAGTATAGTACCTGTATTCACTAATTTCACGCAGAAAAATGATGCAGCTATACAAAAAGCTGAAAATCCCTCCAAATGCTTTGTTTCATGGGCAAGTCTATGTTGACTATGTCAACACATCAAGGTTGTACTGATTATGGTCAAACACACCGTGAAAGTAACATACATCTAGAACATCTACAACTGTTGTTCCAGGGAACCTCAGTTATAACTGAGATGTATTTACATAGAAGAATAAATGCGTAACTTGAGTGATTAATGCAGCTAAATACCATCACCTCATATCACAAAGGAGATTCTACAGTACACAGGACAACAACATATTTCTTGATGCATTTGGCCTATGCTTGCATTGCAACTATTTGGAATTTTCTCCTTGAATTTAGTGAGCAAAGTTTGTGCGCTCACTTTCCAGCTCTGTTAATAGACCAAGAAGTTAAAAGTGATCAAACACGTACCAGGCCAGAAGTTAAGATGTGGCTGTCTGTCCAAGAGCTGTCCGCATTGTGCTTTTGCACAGCTAACTACCACAATAGAGGCTTGACTTGAGACTCTGGTAAGGATAACACGTGTTTCTTCCTTTCCCCCTGCCCCAAAAAGCTTATTTCCACCCCAGTATATATACTTTTGGGAGACACACTTAATACTCCAGAGGGGAAAACGTGTAATTTCCAAGAAATGAAGAATTTAATATATACATACATGTTTTAACTCCGATAATCTCATCAGTGTATTTCCCAAAAGTCTTGGTAACACTTTTTATGATGCAAACATGAAAAGCAGTAACAGCTTTTTATTTCCAATCAGCTTTTTATTTCCTCTTTGACTGCAGACATTCCTCTCAGCATAACCCAGCGCAAGGTCATCCTGCACTACCGTTTGACAGGTTCCCACGAAGCATTTCCGACACAACGGCCGACCACTCATGCTGTCAGCCCGCACCAAATGCGAAGTGAAACCCTAACATCTGCATAAGCTTGCTTTCAGAAGGGGACATGGAACATACTATAAATTAGCACTTGGTCACATCTGCCTCGGTCATCTCAGCAGCAGACGACACTACATGAAGCATGAGCTTTGAAACACGAGCTTGAAAAACATAGCAACACAGTGGCAAAATGAAAGGCAACGCAGCCACTCTAGATAGTGCACATGAAAGAACAGCATGATTTTTTTTTGAAGCATGATAGGTACACAATAAAGTCTAAAATTTGGAATAAAACTAAAGAACATTGAAGTTACATTCTATTAATAGATTCTTCTTTGAGTAATCTTCACAATCTGTGTAGAGCACTTGACATACAGTCAGTTTCACACTTCTGTGGCAGTGTCAAGTCACTCGGGTCCCTTCACGCTGACAGTCTGAGCAGGTACTGAAATGAGGAGTACTTGTGCAGACTGAGCACCTCGGGTACTCACCCGGCAGCACACTTCAGGCGCCGCATCAGCTGCACTGCCTGCTTCTGGTCCTCCTCGGCCTTCTCCCAACAACGGTCATATTCAAAACCCTACGCCACACCTAATGCCGGAGCAGCCGACTCTCGAAGGCAAGTGCAAGGACTCGCCTTCAGCAGAGAGATTCACCAGTCTAAGTATACACCATAACCACACTGGTATAATTTCCCTAAATGCACAAACAAAAAACCCTTAATTTGGGAACAGAGCACATGTGAGTTATGCAAACAGCTACCCCAGTGTAAACTATCATTGCCCATTAACCTGCTTTCTCAGCTCAGCTCCTCCTCTGCAGGAGACTGCTTCTGAAGTCTGCTGGCAGACTTGCTCTTGTGAATGCTCCCTAGCCTGCTTCAGTCAGTTTCTCACATTTCTTCAGCTAACCTAAGCCATTTTGACTGAATCAGGTTAGAAAACATCAATACGAGCATCTCTACAAACACCGACCAACGAATGACAAACAGCAAAGTGCAGAAACCTCTTTCATCAGTTCAGATGGGTATGAATCCCACCAAAAATCTGACCAGTTAAGGGCATTCAAAGAGTTATAGACTCACACCAGCAGTGTAACTATACTATTAAGCTTCCCCTAGCCACATGAGCCCTTGAATATTCCATTCAAAAAGGATTTTGGGGGGCACACTAGTAGTCTCTATATACTTTAAGACCAGTAAAAACTACCCTCTTACACAATCTGGTTCAAGTTTTTGTAAGTCTCTTAGACTGCTTTAGCCTAAAACAAAAACAAACCAAACAAAAAAAAACCCCACCAAAACAAATCCAGTATAAAAATAGAAAAGCAGTAGAGTGACAGTAGGGAAGGGGGATGTCAAAACATGCACATTACTGTAAATGAATATATAAACCTAAACTTTTTAAATTCAAAGAGACAGTATCCAGGGAAGTCATGCCAATGAAAAGTTCAAGAAGCGCAAAAGGGTGCTACTTTTGAGAAGTTTTTTGGTTGTTATGAGAGCAAGACAGTTTGCAATATTATATCCAATAGCAACTTCTAAAGAATTTTACAAAAAGTTTGTTCATATAAAGACTACACTAACTGACCTTCAGACTCCCCCCCCCTTTTGAAAATCATCAATGCATCAACAAGGCAATACCAACAGTATTAATAACCTCTGCATGCAGAAAATTGTCATTTTAACAGTTAAACCCAGTCACACAAGGTTTAAACTCTGTTTGCAACTTGCCTTATACTTCAAGGTACCAACAGTGGAACAAAACCAGGTTTGCTATACTACACACACTCAAACACTCCTGCAACAGCAAGGATTAAGGATGGAGTTTCAGGCACTATTCCAAGATTAATCTCCTATTAGACAGTCATTAGTGTTTTGTTAAATTATCTTTTTAGAAAAAAACAGGGTCTAAACCTAGAACAAAACATGTTTGCAAAGTGGATTTTGAGGTACTTGGATTCTGCTAGAGATTCAAAACTTCTGTAATTTCAGAAAGGCTAAAGCCTACAAATGTTGTTTTTTTTTTTGGTACAACAGAAATGCAATACAAAAGAACAGTACTACTAAATGGTAATCTTTAAAAATAACGATCACCAAATCTGCACGGAATCTGCAGGGAATCAAACTAAACACTCATTTAGAAACCGCCAGGTTTAACAGTTTCTTTATAGAAGGTTTTCTAAAAAGCAGAACCTAAAATCCTAAAACCAAGGTAATCCTTTTCAGCTCAAAAGTGCTAAAACACTACTACACTCTGACAAGTGAAAGACAATGAACGTCAGCAGCAGATTTCAGATTTCCTTTGGCCTCTTAGATGAAGCTTGCCATTTATATTTGAAAGATGATTCTTCCTAACTACTAGTCACTGCAAATCTGGGAGGAAGGTGTTGAGTTTTGCATCACAGGTAGGTGTTCTAATGGAAGTTTTCTGGACTAGAAAGGATTACAAAGCAATTAATGCAGAGTCTATGACCCTTGCACCCTATTTTCTCCCAGTGCTTTTAAACGGCAGAGGATTCTGAAGGCTAGAGTTCTAAGTCATGGACAAGGTTTTGATGACAATCAAGACAAGAATTATATTTCAATTAATTTCTACTGAATGTGTTGTCAGATTTCTAGGAACTCAGTTCTTACCAAATTTTATTTCCAGAGCTTAAGTTTTCAAAACTGTCTAAAGAGACATCCTTCAAGGCTGTAGAAGAAAACCCAATGATACACAAAGAGCTTGTCTCCTTACATTGTCAACACTCCCACCTCTCATTATATGCACACTTAGCAATCTCAAAAGTACTAATCAAGCACAAACGAGATGTTTCAGACAGTCAAAATCACACATTTACACAGCAGCCACTGTGAACTTTATTAAGAAAAGAAGTATTTGCCAGTTAAACTGCCATGACTTTATTGTCTTCTCTGCTTACTTGTAGAAAATCAGTTCTTTCATAATGGCTCTGGAAATCATTTATTGCCCAGGTAAACGCTGAATCACTGGCAACGTATGCTCTCCTTGGAACTCTGGCAGCCTTACCATGAAAATAGCTATATACACCTCTGCAAATGCAAAGTAAGCAACACGTCTTTCATTCAAGCAACAAAGTCACTCTTAAGGCAGATGTCATGCTAGCCAAACAGCAAAAACACCTTTACAGTAAGTAATCTTTTCTATTGTGACAGTTCCACAAAATGAAGTGCAATTGGTGAGGAAAAAAAATCCTTAAGATACCAGTTACGCATTCCCTTCATGTAACTGTGTAGTCAAGTCTTATTTCTCAGGCCGAAGAGGCTGAGCTAAAATGAAACACAGCATGATGATCTTCATGAAAATGTCCTGTTGCTAATGCATCTGCTTTTGTCTCCTTTCCTCTTTAATAGTCCTATGCAGTCCTATGCATTAGAAGTCAGAACAAGGCTTCTTCATCTGGACTTGGGAGTTGTATTCAACCCTCTAAGTAACTCACAACGCAGTCTACACACATCTCTGAAAACGAGTTCTCCATTCCTAAGTAATCCAGCCATCACAGAAGATATTTCCTTATTTCTTCAACTCCATAAATTGTTTTAATTCCTTTTTCATCTTCATCTTGTAGCCACGTGGCAAAATAGCATTGTCATGGGCTACATACAGTAGGATTTATTCTTTATTAATAGCTTCAGTAGATTGCCCGAGGATTTTTAGTACTGTAGTAGGCTTCACATGCAGCTACATAAGCAGATTCTGGGAAGAAATCATCATGGTATTCTGCTAAAAACCTGGGAAGAAAGCACACCAAAAAAGAGAACAGAACATGAAACATTTAAGAGAAAAGTTATTTTCAAATTAATTTTTAAGCTCCGCAAAACCACAGCCTGGAAATTAAGAAATATTACACTTTGAAATGTGGCGTGCAAAAGTCTTGCCCTATTTTTACAAGTTTTACATAGTGAGAAACAACCTTCCCCTATCTTGCTCAAGATCAATAAAAAAAAAAAATCCAAAAAGTTGAAGCTACACTCAGAAAAATAATGCAAAGAACTATCACAGAAGGAAAAAAAAAGCAGTGAAGAGATCTTTCTGCAACTTCTGTCAGTCATCTGCTCAGCATACCATTTTCATTTATGTCAAAACCAGGATTTTCAGTTATCACCACGTCAGTATCTTACACAAACGTCTAGCAACCAAGACAACTGTATCTTCTAAAGTAAGTAAAGCTATGATTTGTTCTTTCGTGTGCCTGTGCACTCAGGGTCTCCAGCCCTCATGAGTAGCTGATTTAAATATGGCTCTTAGACAAATACACATCCTTTGCAAATCCAGGATGTCTCTAGTTTCAGATTTCTCCAAGCTGGTCTTCAAATATTCAAACAGTCAAGCACCAAATATTTTATCATGTCTTCCTGTTCTACTAACATGCAAGTCTTTCTTTGGTTTTAGAACTGAAAACGAAAATCAACAGTGCTGCTACTAACACCCATAATAAACAGCTAAAATGACTGTAAGCTCTTTCCCTTGTATACAAAGATATTGGGTATACAAATAGGAGCACTATGATCATGTACTTCAGGGTTTAAGAAACAAGTTATACTGCAGAACAAAACACAGACATTCAAAAATACCTGGATATTAAAGATCAGCATCAATAAACATGGCAAAATATTAGCTACAGGTTCTCTGAGTTAGAGCAGGAAGCAATGGCATTTGCAGAATCCAGTTTCTCTCAAGAACCACTAGCTAGGGAGATGACCTCACTACTGGAAGCTAAAAATATCAATTTTCTACAGCCAATACTCTGGACATAGAAAGTCCAAATTAAAAAGTTGCATAGATGAATGCAATTAAAACCACAGTGTTTCTCCAACCTCACTCACAGCTACACTGCCTGAACTAGGCATGTCCTTTGATCTTAAGAAAGCCAAAGCATCAAAGAACGTTGAGAAGATTCTCTATATAAGACAATCTAAATTTAATCAGGAATATATTAATTGCTGAGAGCTCATACAGAAATGTTACAGCACAAAACTCCAGGTAAATAAAAAAGGTTGAATTTCTCTCCCACACAATCCTTGTACATTAACATGGGCAAAGAAGTGCTACACTGGATGAGTAATGGGTTAAATCCTACCAGTTCTAGGAAAAGCAGTGAGAAATACAAGCTTTTTTTAGAAGAAATCAATCCTTCAGTGCGTCACCATTTATTTAGAAGGCACTTTGTCAACTTCCTCCATACTTGCTTATTTCATAGAGTTCTGTAATTAACAGTATAGAGGGACCGAGGGTGGTTTCTGATGTAAATATTTCAGGTTTAAGACAAGCAAGTGAACAGGCTGGACAACAAATAACACTTTCAGAAGATCAAATGGCAGTTTGTTTTTGTTTATAAAGATTACCTAAGTAATTGAGCAGAAAAGGCTCCATTACATGACCTGTAACAGTGTCTAATCAAGCACATCATTTCTGGCAATATTCAGCCGGGGCAGGCACTGCCAATAGGTAGAAAGATCTCTCTTGTATTTAAAGGATCCAAGTGGCTCTGCCACAAACAAATACCACATAAGCTATCATAATAAACATGTAAGAGCTAGGTAAATTTGAAGTTCTACACAGTCTTCATTCACACAACCCCAAGTGCATTAAATACTTTAGCACACCTTTTGTTTGTAAGTATTCATACTATGCTAGTTTCTCACTGGGTCCAACAGCAGCTTCCAGTTTTATTAAACAGCACAAAGCAAAAAGAATTACATAAATAAGGTTGAGAAAATTTTAAAAAAAAGCTTCTATGAAAACTATTTTGCTAAAACAAAAAAAAATGGTTTTAATATGACAGCATGTTACAGCTGTACTATACCAATATCCTAGTCACAGAAATAAAAGCATTTAAATAAATGCAATAAAAACATCAGTAAAATATTTTCCCCTGAAAGAACAAACTGCAACAAACTACTAAACAGTGAATCCACATTAGTTAAATGCTGGCAAAAGAATGAGCCAGAAAAGGTTTTTTTGAACAAAAAAAAAAATAGGACAAACCTAGATTAAAGCCACCAATATTTGATTAATACACTGTTTGAACCACACAACTTAGTGATTTACTAGCCCTTGTCTTGAAAACCATTCACCACCTACTTTTCTAGGCTTACCAGGCCACAAAATCCACTAATACTTCATAAAATGCCCCTTTTTCCCCATCCATGAGCTAGGAGACACTTCATAGAAAATCCAAAGAAACACAAAACCAATTCAAACAATAGATGCTCCTATTCTTCACTGAAATGTCATTCATTTGCACTACACACACATCTTACACATCTTATGAAAACCACCACAAGAGAGTACTAAAATTATAGCAACTTAGAAGCTAATAAAATGCCCGAGTCATCAACTGCTACGACCTCTGACTGTAGTTAGCTACAAACCACTTCCTGGGATATGTGGGATTGTTTGAAATAACACCAATAAAACAAAGGAACTTGTAGAGGACATCGGGTAGCTGTAGTTCCAAGAATTTTAAGGGCAAGTAATGGGAAACAAGTTCATTTTCTTTTACCAATTTTCTGACTTTTGCTTAAGGTCATCAGTCATAAAAGCCAGTTTGGTGCCAGCTAAAGTAACAGCTGGTAAAGATGAGAAATTTTAGCCGAGACCCTTGTGGCACAGCTACAACTCAAAACCAGCAGGCAGAGTGTATGCAGTTGAATGTACCCCTCTCTGTTCTTCATGTAACTGTTGTGAGAAGGAAACAGGCAAAAGAACGCAAGATCAGATTCTGTCCCAATCCCTTGTACATCCGTACACAAAGAGCAGTGGCCCTTCTAAAGCTGCTTTCTATTCAAACTACATTGCAGATCAGAAAGCTGGTGCAGAAATACTAGGAGTCTCCTAAGACACTTAGGTACTAGATATTTCACTAATGCTTTGCTCTTGGAAAAGCTGAAATAGCACAAAGATCAATTTCACTGGCACCTGCAAGTCATGAGCCAAGATTTAAAAACAGAGGAAGCTGTACTTAGCAAGCAGAGCCAATGGTCAGCTATAGATCAGAAAGCACATCCCTATTTAGCTATGCAGAAATTGTTTCCTTACTTGTAACTTACAAATCTGATAAATTCAGTCACCTGTTGCATAACTGCCTTTTTCGTTTTTATAATTTTTACACCGTTCATATGCGTACACCTACACAGTGAAACTGCTTACAAGTAACTGAGTTTTGAGATGCACAGTCCACACAAACATCCTGATGTAAGACTGCAAACTTTTTTCTCATCATGAGCATCCACAAAAAGAATACCTGTGCTTTATACTCCTGCTCAGAACAGAGATAACAGTGCACAATGCAGCTATTTCCCTCTCTACCACAGATTCCTAGAAGGGCAACAATTCAGAAAGGACTAGAGGGGGTGGAGACAGAAACAAACATGTGGGCAACCTAGCTTGAAGAACTCCTATGTTCTGATCTTCAGGTGTAGCAGCCTGCAAGCAAGTTTACCTCAGGTGACTCCAAGCAATAGCCTCACAAATATACTACCATCTGGCTGAGTTACACAGGCAGATCTACCAAAAGAGGCATAGAACTACTGTTACCTGCATTAAAAGGCCACTTGACATATGGGTCAAGAACATTTCTCACAGTCACTGAATTAAGATGAGCTTTAAGAGCGTCACCCGGTAGCAAAAACATCCTTGTCTTGGCAGCATCGATACAACCTATTACCTCAACAGTCTCTGCATGAAGAAAAACACACTTCTGAACGTCAGCTATCACCATATGAATAAACTCAGGGATGAAAAGTGTGAAAATTATGAAGAAAGGAAAACCGTAGAATCTTAAGAAGGACAACCTCAGCCATAAAGGTATAAGAACATACAGTTAAAAGGAAAAGTTTCCAGGAAGGTGACATCTTGCGCATTTTCGCTACAGCTCTGAGTTCTAGTAGGTAAGCAGATGCTTTGATGAGATCAGTGGCCTGGGCTAGATGCTGTTTGAAAGGCAACTCTAATGATCCAAAGAAATTTGCTTAAAGACCATGATGGGTCCTAACTCTAAGTCAGCTCATCAAATGAAATGTCATTGGCAGATTAAGAAGCTACCTCTTCTCCAAGACTACTAGTCAAACACAGGATTTGAAAGCTAAAAGGCTTAGTTTCACATAGAAGTATATACCACCACCTGCCCCCCACCTAATCCAACTGATGGGCATGTCTCCATCTGGAAGGCAAAAGGGCAAAAGCTCGCCAACACAAAGTCCATCATAATCCCAATGCAGTCAACAGAACAAGTCAGGTGAAGTTTCAGATGTTTGTTCTGATATCCAGTGTCTCAAGAACCAAGCCAATGGAACAAACAGGCTTGTTTTGTTGAATGGACTCATGTCACTCATCCACATACAGAAACAGAGATCATCTTCCTTGGCCTTTAGAGAACTCTGAAGATGCTAAGCTGCCAACATAACAGTTCAGGTAACCAGGCTGAGCGAATGAAAAATAAAAGCAGTGACTTCTAGTCGATCTTTTGGGAAAATAGTCCCACAAAAGCTCAACACAGGAGTCCTTGGTTGGTCTTGAGCATGAAGACCCACTTTTGGCAAGGCCAGCACAGATCCCAGAATTAATTCGTAGAGCTGCCTTCTAAAAAAAGCTACCATAACACTTAAAATACTTTGGGCAACCTCCCACTTCGGATGCATGATCCAAACCTCTGCTATTATGATTAGGAATATGCTCCTCGTTCAAATACCCAGGCACCTGATGATTTGGTGAGCAGAAGGAAGAGAAACAATCCACACAGTGCAGTTTCAGAAAGTATTTGTGGCAAAGCAACTAAACCTTACTCAAGAACAATAAGCACACACGAGCAGATTCTGCAGACAACAAAAGCCTACAGAGAAGAAGAACCTGTACAATACCAAATACTCCTCACTAAGACACTTTCAACATAAAGGTGCCAAAAGTTCGAGAGGACCCAAAATGGCAGCTACCTTCCTAACCATTCAATGGACACAAAGCCCAAATACAATGGCAATAATGTCCTAAAGTAAGGCATATACATCCACTGTGCAAGTAGAATTCCTTAATTCCAAAGCGGTTCAGAAGTTTTTTAAAAAGTTCCCTTACCTTTTTGTACCTCTAAACCCACACCTGTCCACTGACACTCAGAATCTTGATTTAGGCTCCAATGCCATAAAGTTTTCTAGCATATCACAACTGCTAGGCTGCACAGGTACTTTTTGTCAGGTAATCAGTTAATCCCAAAATTGAGAGGCAAACAGAAAATCCCTAATCAATACAAAAAGTAGTAGCAGAACTGCATTATTTGTGATCTTTCAAGAAGTGATTTTTAATCAGCTGCCATCTTGCAACTTTATTAAATCACAACAAGCAGAAACTCCATCACAAGCAACTTCACCTAAATAAAGATGTTTCCTATTCCATTCACCATGTGCGATGCTTCATTTTTTCATTCTCAGAAAGCCACTAACCTCTCATTAATTGCACATTAGCACAGACTAGTGGTCATAATTCACCACTGCAATTACACATACTAAAGCTACACTCAAAAAAATGTTGAGCTATCAAAACTAGAGATCTATTTCTTAAGGTTACTTCAAACAACTTGTCATCTTTCTATATACACTTTTTATTACCACAGCCCCGTAACTTGGTTGCATTCTGGATTTGGTTTCCTTCTCATAAAACACTCAACAGTATTAAAATACTTTCTACCTGTGGAGGGAGAGCGGCACAATAGATATAAATAAGCAGGTTGTAAAACATCAGGAAAAAAATGAGATGTAAAATGAAAGCAACAACTTACAGGATATACCAAGTTTGAAATATCAGTGGGTTTTTAACAAAGCCGAAGTCTTTGACCATTAAGAACATAGCTTTCCATAAACTGAAATACTACATATTGGCCTCGTCTGGAAAAGTGCATTAGAAATTTTAGAAGCGTTATTTTTTAAATATTTCATCACTTACTCTTCTGTATTTCATGAAAGTCAATACACCTACGGCTTTCTGGAGTGCTGTACCATTTTGTTTTGCTTTTTTCCCTAAAATGCAAATGACATTGACTGAAATTACCTCAGTGAAGATGGGTCGTGCTATTCTTAAATCAGACATGTTATATTCTCCTAATTTTTAAGTATCTCCTGTTAGTCAACAGTCCTGAGAAGTGACCTCTGATCCCAAAGCAGTTTTCCAAGTCCAGGCTGTGTTCACATCAATGGAAACAGCAAAACAGAAACTGAGAACTTCTTACCTATCATTTCTCATCACTTAAGCAGCCTCTGGAGGCACACTAGGCACCTCACAATACAGAGAAGTTGTAGAATACAGCACATTCAGCATTTTATTAAAAATACACCTGAAATAAAGGAATTGGTTAAAAGGCAGTGTATTTACTCTACCTCAAATACTATTAACAGGCAGGGAGATTAATCAGGGGTCCTTTGTTAGTAAGATTACCAGTTAGTAGGCACCCGTTACTGTGCTGGCTTCCGTTGCTTGGTCCTGAAGACCAAATTCAAACTGTAAGTGGAATTCTGTGAAACCAACTGGCAAGTTGTCACCAACGTCCATTCCAGACTGTTATTCTTCTGCAAGTATTATGAATTATTTCAGAGCTAAGTAATTTGAAGTGAAGACTAATAGTTTCATACTTAATTTAAGAAACTAACTGTCCTCACTACTGCAAATTCTGTAATTCAGAAATCAACTTCCATGTTCTCTATGAAGGAATTCTCAGTATGCACGCTGCACTAAGCACAAAGGGTACAGCTTCTACTTAATACGAAACTCACAGAAGCATTTCATACATCCCTTAAAAATATATGTTGTCTGGGAAACAGATCAATCTTGTCTAGCAGCAATCTGAGGGCACGACTTGAAAATATTACCCATGTAGCATCTCAAAGTGAATTTAATGCATCTGTCAAGTACTGAGTAAACTCGATAAAACAAGCTTGTAAACAAAGTGTTATACTAAATAAGTCTCAGTTTCTCGGCCCACAGGAGATTAATAGCACAAATCTTAAATGAAACTGTAAATTTTAGCCATAAAACCATAATACAAAATTCAATCAGCATCTATGCCAGAACTAAATCAGTGGCGTACCACATGAAAGTCTTCTCTAAAAATACATGAACTACTTACGCTTGGACTACTGTGCCTAAAATTCAAAGAAGATTCAGAAACAGTTTTATTAATGCTAACAGACAGCTTCAATCCCTTGTCTGCTATTAGAAAAAGAAAGAAAAGTAGAATACTTCAACTTGTCACTCAAGGCCAATTCACTAAAAGAAATCAGACAGTCTCAAGCAAAGTGGCTGCTATCATCTAATGCATACAGACTGTGTAGGATAGTTCTTGCCTTTCAAAAGGTAAGCCAGAACAAAACTGACAGAAAGTATTTCCACTAGACATCCATTAATCCTTTCATTCCCAAAAAGCAAAAGACAGAATGCGAAAACTGAAGAATGCAAGATGTCACCTCAGCCTCAAGTTTTCCCTTGTGATGAGAAACCGGTAACGCCAAAGTATTTCTGTGATAAAAATCAAGTCTGAACAAGTTTCCAGAAAATGTAATTGTTTAATCACTTTCCATGACATATGGGACAAAGAAAGCAGTGCCCAAATGAAAGACATCCTCATGCGCCATGAATAAGTCTTAGGGAAGGAAAAAAAAAAAAAATCTAGTAGTTTGCATTGGTTTCCAAGTTACCTATTTGAATACACAGTAGCATATCTGATAAGGAAATTAGTCTAAGAATACTTACGACAAAGCTATCCAAGATCGCATGCTACCTACAGCAGTAACTTAGAAGCTTTTTCAGGAAGGCTCTCAATTTGACCAGTTCTGACAAAACCAGAGAGATCATTATTTCAGCATAGAAAAGAAACTTCCATAACAGCATCAGCAAAACAACAATGGCACTGGCTTAGAAAGCACTTGAAAAAAGCCATAGCCCTCCAATATTTTGTTGTACCGGATACTTGATACCCACACTATGCTTGCCTTGTGGGGCTCATTTTGGTTTAGCATAGTCTGGTCTTGAGGACTGAATGCCCCCTAGTACTGGAGCACACTTCTGGTTAAGTATTTTCCAAAAGGAATCCAGCCTGTGTACTCAGAGCCCTCTGCAATGCAACACAAAGCATGCTAAGTGGGAACTACTGAGAGATTTGCTTCAAAAACACAGTTCCATCTGACCTCAAAACGTTGATGTGGAAACATCGCCGGCCTTTTTTTTTTTTTTAAGTTTCTATTAAGAGATGACTACACATTTCAACAAAATGGTCAAAAAGATAAATATGACACATACGGATACTACCACTAGAACTTTCAGTTTAATCACCTCCCTACTTGTATGGCAGGTGGGGGACATGTTTCCTCCTTTCCTCTATTCCACTCCACCACAGCTCACCCGTAGAATGGGCACGAAGAAACTGCATTTAAGATGCTAAAGAGTAGAGACCTGTTCTGACCAACACAAAAGAATATGAACAGGTAGAGGTCTGACAAAAACTTGTCTGATCCACAGTGAGTTAAGCAGCCTAAATAATACTGACTCCAGGCAAAAACAGGTTTCCAACGATAAGACTAACGCTGTCTGTTTAACTTTCAAAGATATTTTGAAGGATCTGACAAAGTAGAGATGTAAAAACGAATCAGTAAAACTTAAAAATTAAATGCTTCAAGAGAAAAATTTTGTATTGTAGAAACTTTGACATTTGAGACACCTTCTATTTTCAAAAAACAACTGAAGTAAAAGCATTTTCAAGCTTTCATCTCCCTGATCTCTAACAGGACTTTTGACTTGCTAGCGCCACATTATGTTACTTCTCAGAATGTGGCTCCTTAAGAGTCGCTACCAAAACGAAGCTACGAGTTCCACATTTCTTCCAGATGTATACCACTTACAACACTTTCTCCTGTAATTTTTCCTGAGCAAATTTATTTTCCACCGTATTGATGCTGCACAATACAGTGCCACACTAGACAGCTAACTACCACTACAATATCATGCAGAGACATTAACTAGAGTACCTGACAAAGCTATCAGCTGATCATGGTGAAGGTATGACCATACTGACTCCAGCTGTGGAGCTAGCACAGTCAGAAGGAGTTTAGGCTCCTCTACAAGCCACTGCATTGCACAACAGAGAAACCTTTCTGTTTAAAGCTCAATTAGGACAGACTTTTCTTTACAATAAAGAACTCTACCATAATTAAAAACATGTTCTGAACCACAAGTTTCTCCCCCCCTGCTAATACTAATGCAACATCAAAATTCTCAGATTGTGGTCTCAAAAATAACAATGCAGAGCTTGTATTTCCTCACAAAACATGCTTCTTAACCAAGTCAGACTTTTCATTCTAAACATACTAGCAAATAAACTTTTACACATGGTCCTCTAGCACTGTGTTTATCAAAACTTTAAGTAGGGAGTTCAGGTTCCCTTGAATTTGAATAATAGAATAAAAAATCTTGTATTAATCTTTACTCAAATTGTTATTATTAAAATATTATAATAATTTTATCATATTCTTGTAGTCATAGCAAATTAACATCTTATTTTAAACACCTTTTGCCATTCCAGGACACCTAGATCTACATAACACCACAAACACTGCTGTGGTACATTGTGTCACATTACCTCAGAAACATTTCGAAGTGTTTTACTAAAGCCTTTAGGTTTTTGTCAGGAAAGCACATCTTCCCCAGTATTTCTGGTAGCTTTACTGTAAATAAGAAAAATAATGTTTACATCTGTTCTTTTAAATGCAAATTATACTTACTTTTATCCACTATACAGAAAAAGAATTTAAAAATTTCTTCTCCCCACAGCCTCCACCAAAAAGAAACATGCTGAGAAAATGAATGCTGCTTGGTTTAACGATGTTTGATAGTGTATCGGAAGCAATGTTTGTTTACTTTTCTTAAATGAAGACTTACAGAGCCAGTAAGAGACAAGCAAGTTTATGAACAGCCCGAGAGTTTTAAACAGATTAAGATGTACACTTCTCCATGAATAAAAACTAAGTATCATAAAGCAAACAGAAAATCACATGGATACGGCCACTAAAAAAAAAACCAAAACAAATAAAGCAATTTTGATTCAGCACAGAGTTTTTGCATCAGTTTACCAAACATCCGTAGCAAATGTTGAGATCCATAGATATATGAGGGAGGTGGTGGTTGATCGCTTGGTGGATAATTATCTGGCATCAATTTCCAGGACAAAACCTAAAACGTAAGACATGAAAATGTTGGTTATGAAATCTTCATAGCACCATAAATAATTTAGTCTGTGCAGAACTTCAAAATCAAAGATGAAATAAGTAATACAAACAAAACCATTTCTTACATAGCCCTACTCTGAGGTCAATGAAACCTTTAATCATTGAATCTAGGACAGTAACATAAAAATCTGTTACCTCATTCAATTCGTTGTTTCTTCTACCTTCAAAGCCAGTAAAAACCGCACTCCCCTCTTTGCTAGGAGTCAAAGTTATAGGAGAAGATGATCCACTGTGGACAGGGGTTTCTTCATAAGCGAAGGAAAAACAAAACAAATTAGAAATAAATTTTATTATGTTTTATGGTATTAGCCATTAAGCATAACTAAGGCCTGCTGCTAAAATGTTTAAACACTGGAATTCAATAAATGCTATCCTAAAGTAGGCCCACAGGAAAGTAGCTCCTTGAATTCTGATGAGAAATACAGTATCAAAGTACTGAGAATACTATTTTGTACTTTTCCCTTTGTTATAAGCTTCAGAGATAAATAATTGATATAAAAAGTAATGAATTCCCATTTCAATCATTCAGTTCACAGTCCAGATGACACTGAAAAAAGAAGACTTAAAATCTTGTTTAGAGCAATAACTTAAAGAGCAAAACCTACTTTTTTCCAGGTGCAAGAAGAGCTTTGGCATAGAAGCTGGGGTGTCAAGATGCCGTCGTTTAGGTTGTGGGGAAGCACTGCTTTCTGACAACCTGTCACAGTTAGAGCTATGGCGTGTAGAACGTCTCAGCGACTGCAGTATTTCAGGTTCAGCTTTTCGTCTTTTTGGCGTGGCTGGCTCCCCTGTTGTAGGCTGGCTGTCAGTTGACTGAGGCGTTGGTGGATTCAGCAGAGGAGGACTTGGGGAAAGCTCCTCCTGATTTCTAGGAAATCAAGGCAGCTTTAGAGAAGTGATCTGGGCTCTTGCCCCGAAAGAGATTCTTTTAGTTTCACAGAACTTGTTAAATACTTAGTCATATTGGATAGTCTCCTCCCAGTAACCAAAGTGATCAGGCTTTCTATTAAATACTGTTTTCCAGAAGCATATTTATTTTCAAATTTAAAACTTAATGAACTCAAATTTACATTTCAGTGTAATTTTTTTTTTTGCCCACAAAGTTGCAGCATAACTCTACACCACTTAGTACAAATCCCTTTTGAAGTGAACCAGATAGAAATTCGGAACCCGAATGCAGGCAAGCAATTCACATAGAAGTTCAACATCTTATCAAGACAATTTAAGTCGAAGTCTGTGAAAAGCCATCCTATTCTGAACACCTAACCACATTCTGCTGCATTTTCTTCAGGAGATAAGCAGTATTTGACTCCGTATACCCAACCTACCTGTTAGTACTTGTTGAGTTTTCTTTGATGGGAAGAAAGAATTTTGATGAAGTCACCTTCTTATATTGAGCTTGTTCATAAGGATACAGCAAAATTATCGGAAGTGTGAAGTCAAAGGTTATTCTCAGCCCATCCACCATCTCTTTACATAGCTCAACACTAGAGGGGAACAAAAAAAAAAAAAAAAGGATTTATGAATTTCAAAGTTGCATGTCAAAAATATTTCAGCGCAGTTGTAGGAAATTCCCTTTTAATACAGATCACTAACACCTTAACTACAGTATGCTGACTTCATCACTAAGTAATGATGAGTGATTAAACCATACTTAGAGACAGTGATTGCTGTTAGTACTTCAGACAAATGCAAATTTTAAAAGTCTGCTTAATGAGGTCAAAGTCATACAATTGTTCTGTTGTATTACTATTTACTGGATTAATAAAATCTACTTTACAGTAAATAAAGTTAGATTTTCATGTAAGCATTATTTTGTTTTCCCACGTTTAGTAGGCTTGAAAAAGAGGCACCTGCCAGAAAAAGTAAGTATGTTTGCAACAGATTGAATTTCTGTCTAAAGGGCCTATGCAGAATTTGATGCAGTTAAGGCTGTGCTTAAGAGCTATCCGGCAAACCAACAAAACCAGATACATTTGCACTAGAGATCAGTTTCCAGTGGCCTGCTCCTGGTAACGAAAGCATTACATTTAGAGGCTACCAGGAACTTCAGTTTTGTTCTTGTGTAAAAGACTCACAATGTTAGGTGGTGAGTAGATGTGCCATTACAAGCAGAATCAAGAACACCCAGTCCAGCTCGCCTCCAACACTTCTCACCTCCATGAAGGTACTCATCTCTCATGTCTCAAGTGCATATATGTGTATGGTAACAGTTATTTGATTCTGCCACAATGACCCATGTTAGAAATTCCATACCTCCTACTACCATTCCATATCACCTGCTAAAACTACTGCCTTTTTTCTTTAAAAAAAAAAAAAAATCAAAATAACACTATATATAAATTGTGTCAGGGGACCATCATGTCCAGATATTCTATCACATCCAAGAAGGTCAATTACCTTCTGTGTTAGAGCAGTTATGGGTAATACAGTAATGTTGTCACCTGAACCTCTCCTACTTAATGGATCACTGAAATTATACACGTTCCTTGTTAAAGGACCTTCTTTACTGAGGAAGTCACTTACACATACACCTTTAAAAACCATAATGTGCATACAACCTTCTGTTCACATTTCTCGTATCTCATCTGAATTCATGTTTGGGAATTTATATTAAAAAAGAAAGTATCCTTTATCTGTCAAATAATAACTGACATCAGCATAAAGCAAGACACTGACATAGACCAAAATATTGCAAGGAATTGCACAATTATGCACCATTGAAATAGAACACAGTAACAAAAATCAAGATTTCTCTTTGCTTCTTTATCTAAGTGTACACTGGGGTAAAATTTTGTATTTTATCATTCTCCTCTAATACTGAGAATCTTTAACATAACAGGAAAAAAAACCCAGCCACACTGCAAACACGCAGGGTTAACATACTGCATTTGTAGCATGGTAGAAGAATATACAGCTCAGGTGAGAAAACAGAAACTAAGATACAATCAATTTTCAAAACTGGGATTAGTGTTACCACACACATTGTTTCCCTACATATTGACTCTAGGATTTAAAGATGATATGTCAAATAAAAAAAAAAATTAAAAAAAAAAATCACCCGCACTTGGAGTTCTCTATAAGTGTTTGTATAAAATTTTTATCCTTTATAAAACTTGAACCTGTCCAGTTTTATTTCAGCAGGGAATTTTCATATCAGATACTCTCTCACTGCTAAAAAAATTCTTCACATAGACAACAGCAACACATTCTTCCGAAACAGGTCACAATATCCACAAGAACTTACATGATAAAAGGGGATATTAATGCTTTTGCATAATGACTTTTCAGACGATAGGGACTCTCTCACTGATACACAAATTGTCAGTGTTACTGTACCATAGATAACTGTCAAATATTTTAAGCCCCATAAACAGACACACATCACAGTATAAGCTTGCAGAAGTGAACAGCCTTGAAACAGAACACGGAATGCAAGATCATTCTTCTTGTGACAATAGCACTGGACTAAAGCTGACTTACTTCTTCTCTGGTGGCACATAATGAAGATTCATATTAGCATGTGGAGTCATCTGATGGTGCCGAGATCTTTCATTGGCTGAAAAAGCAGCATTAATAGCAAAATGCTTCACATATGACTCCAGGATGGTTATTATATTTGTCTGACAAGGAAGCTTCACTAGCTGAAAAAGAAACAACAAATCAATGTCTTACAAAAAAAAAAATTAGTAAGTCTACCAAACTAAAACAAGTTATTTCATGAGTGATTAATTTGAACCCTTAAACTGCATTTTTGATCAATCCTTTGCAAACATCTGCACAAACAAAAACATGGTCAGGTTAACAACCTTACTACATTTCCAGCTTTAAAAAACGATCTGCACTTTAAAACACAATTGGGTACTGAAATGCAACATTCTTAAATTTATTACGACTCACTGCTTTAGCTATAAAGAAGTCTGCTCCCTACAGTCTTTTCATTCTTTCTTATCCTGTCTAAGCTCACCTTTGCAATAAAAAGTTATACTCAGTAACTACCTCTGATGCCCTGCCCCCCCCCGTGCACATTCATTTCATGGCTTTTATTTCATACCCGTTTTCTTCTATTAATATAGTAACAGTCTTCCTCAAGCTTCTTTTTCAAGACTTCAGGAATTTCTATGCTTATTGCTCTTTCTTCCATGTCCCTTTTTGTGTGAGTGTCTTGTTCTTCTTTCTACAACAGACCAGTGCAAGAAGCAACATGTTGGTTGTGCTTATGAATATTAGTGAAAAACAACTTCAGTCATCAGGATACAATATAACAGTCAAGTTTTGTCATGCAAAAATAAAATATATAAAGTACAGTAAATATTTAAGTGGATAGTAGCCTTATTGTAAGCAATTTAACAATACTGCTTTGAAGCAAATTCATTTTTTAAAACTTTTTTTTTAAATTTAGCATTCGCTGAAGTATTTAACACACAAGACTGAATTGAAATTTGTTAGGTTTTGCTGCTTCACATCACCTACACTGTAGCAGCTAGATTCCACAGACCTCCAGAACAACTGTTTACACTACATCTTTTTGATAACGTAGAGAAAACAAATGTTTTTTCTTTAAGTCAGTCTTCCACTTTTTAATTTAATGCCAGAGCTGACATGCCTGTTTCACAGTAAAATACAAAAGCCAGAAAGATCCTGCTGCTATCAGAATTTGTCCAAGCCGCACAGACCAGTAAAATTTTACGGTACCCACAAATCTGAATAATCTAGTTTGCTATGTTTTCTCCACATAAGCCTTACGTGGAGAAAGAGAGGAAAAGAAGCAAATGTGTATTTTTAGATTAATACCAACGAATTCTACACGAATATGACATCTTCCATAATTTTCAAAAATTCAACCACAGTCAGCACCAGGAGTAAAAAAATTATGCCTTTAATTCCAGCAAAACACCCAGCTGTGGCTTATATTTCATCTACTTCAATTTTTCCAGAGTTTAAAATACAGATGTTTAAATTCCATTATGTCAAGGAACTCATGAATATACCATTTCTGTCCTCTCTTCTATGTCACTTTCTTCACTTTTTATTTCTTCATCTGTTCCTTCATCACTGTCATCAGAAGAAGAACTACTTATAGCTGTGTAAAAGAGATTTCACATATTTATCTCAGATTATTACACTGCAGAGGTTAATACCAAACAATAGCAAGCCTCAATGCAAAAAAAAAAAAAAACACAACCCAAAACCAAAAGACCACAACTAGCCTGTTATGTTTAATGAGGATAAATAATTCTAATTGAATTAAACACACAAGTATTACTTACAGCACACTATAAACTTTAAAATATGTAAGTCAAGAAGTTTACAGCAAATATTCTTTCATCCTCTCTAACTGAAAAACATTTTTAAAAGCTCCCTACATTTCTGAACACTCACAGGTCTTTCAATTTTCATTGGACTTTAGTTCTGAACAGGAGATTAACACTTCATCTTTCAATCAGAAGGTCTGGACCTGTGCAGCAACAGTTGCCAGAACACCAGTTAAGTGCCAGCCAGCATTCCTGCTGGTTTTCAAGCTACAAAGGAAAACGCTATGAAATGGAAGAGCTGACTTGAGAATGAAATCAGCCAGTCAGCTGACAAGAAACAGATCTTTGTGCCAGGTAGACTAGAGAAAAAGAAGATCTTATTGCCTCCTAAAATATGTAGAAACACTAGCAGGGAAAGTATCTTGTTTCCTAACACCAAATAAAGAAAACTGAGGGCTTCTTACACCTAGTAATACTACACTAAACAAAGCAGCATTAAGCTCTGAAATCACCGATTAGAATAGCTGAGTGAAAGTGACACAAGGAAAAGCCTCTGGAACACAGGAAGGAGATAACTTAATAGACGTTTAACATGAAACAGTGCTCACTCTTCATATGGCTGTCTCCATATGTTTCAAATAGGACTGTGATGCTCTTGTGTCATCCCAATAGCAAGTTACAGCATGCACTGTACCCCTAGCTCAAAGTTAAAAGCCTCATGCAAGTTCTGAAAGAATGAAAACAAGCTCACAGTTTTCGCTACTCTCATCATTTTCTTCAGCAGGAAGGCTTTTCAATACAGAGTCAACACCAGGCAACCTGCAACGTCTCTTCTTTCTTCCCTTTCTTCTCCTACAGAACATAAAATCGTTCACCAAAATTTGGCTAATATTTGTTTCTCCTAGCAAATTACACTACATGCAACTGCACAGGAAATGTATGTTTGAGTTATTTTCATTAATTAACATTGAAATAATTTGGACAATGCTTATTTGAGAGTGGATACCTTAATGTCTGTGCATTACCTCATATTCATGTTCTCAAGAAGATCCTCAAGCCTTGGCCAACCAATATTAGATTACTGCCTTTGGCTGAAAAACACTTCAGGTTTTCCTAATTTATTTTTCAAGTACATTTCTTTGGGAAGATGTAGATCCCACACACAGGCATTTCGCAGCAACCGTTAAGAATAACATAGTTATTGAGTGTTAGTCTTTTAGAGTGTTGTTTAGCAAAATACGCAGGTATCTACCTTGGTATGAAAAGAATAGCTCTCTAGATCCACTGACTGCACTGAGTAGACATCTACCATCTACAGCATGAGCTTAGAGGCCAAGCTCACTCACAGACACTTGGAAGTATCTGTTTGAATCTGAAAATGAATCTCTCATTCATTTTGAGACCAAAAGGATTTCTTACATGCGAGCCACAGCCTTCCGTGCCAATTTACGCTGTAATCTGCGGTTTTCATCTGTATCACGAAGAACATGATCTTCAGCCGCCCATCTATCCCAGCTAAGGACAGGTCAAAAGAAAATTATTAACGGCTATGAATATACGTCACTCATGATTACTAATCAATTAATATATATTAAATCTAAAAAACACTCTTTTAATGTCTTTCAGAAGCAACATCTGTACCACAAGATTTGCATCCTTTTGTGTTCACATGGCTTCAAGTCTCATATTGCTATTTAAAATCTCTCAAACCTTGATTTAACATGCAACAGTGTTTGCAGCACCGACACATACAGCACTATGTATCAGTCGGAGACTACACTCCTGTACTGGCCTTGATAACCGAACAATCCCGGTCTAGATTTAAAAAAGTATAAACTCCTTTTATTAATGGAAACGTAGGAGCCACAAGTCTATGCCAGACAGTTATCCCACAAAGTTTAAACTCATGGCTATCAAACTGATCCACTGAAATTTATGGATACAGACGAATGCGTCAACATGAGCAAGCACATTAAAGGCATTCACAAACCCAAAAACATTCACACAAACAGCGAAGTCCTTTGATACTCTATGCAATGCTTTTCTTTACAGATGTTTTACTATAAGAAATGGAAGAGTTGAAACCATGCATACAGGTTCTTACCTTCTGTTCCAACCGTTAAAATGGATCAGATATTCTGGAATCTTTCTGCCTTTCTCATCTTTTCCAACAACAATATCAACAACCTGAAACAAATATTGAATAGCATGGATTAAAAAGCTTGAGAGAAAGTGAGCTTTCCAGTATTTAGGGAATTTATGCACAAAGAAAAAAATTAAATATTTACAGAAATGAAATATACCTGTAATTTTTCCACTGAATATTGATATGAGCAGAAGATACAGATTCTACTAAATGGTCAGAAAAACTAGCTTTTTTCTTGAGCGCTTTTAAAGTTGGGGACTGTTAGCCATCTTTGTCCTGTTCTCAAACATCCCGTGCTTGCAAGACAGACAAAGGGAGATGCAAAACAATGACAGTATCACACTACGGATATGCAGATACACATCTGGACTACTAACGTTTTTTCCTGCTCTTCAGGCCCTCAACGCAGGACAGAGTATTATATATGTGTGTGTATACATATATATAAAAACCTCAGAAACACTATTCTCTTGAACAACACTGAACCTCAGCCACAAAACATTAAAAGGCTTTGTAAATATCTGAGCCTTTGTTTTCTTCCTTGTCTGAAAGGCTTTGCACCTCAAAAGACACTCCAGGTGGATCATTAAGAAGAGCATCAGGACTAGTAATAACAGAGGAATCATTCTGCCTGCACTTGAATGGCTCTCAATAGACCATGTATCTCCAGATGCACACAGTAGCTTGGCTCCAGCAACATTTTAACTTGGGAGGCCAGAATTTTAGAGCTATTGACAGAATCAAGGACAGTTATGCTGGAGTTTGGGCTATTTGACAGTAAAGAAGAAAAGGCAAAAACAGACTTTGGGCACTCAGGTTACATCTAGGGCTGGCAATTAAAGCTCTTAGGGTGATCAGAGCATAGGAACACACGTACAAACAAAAGAGCAGACCAAAATATTTCAGGAAGGTGGAGTTCCTGATCAAGGATGTTTGAAAAACACTGATCTACACTACTATCAAACGTGCAGCAGAAAGTATCAATCCGGTCAGGAATCCGGCTCCACCACCTCCCTTTTCACCCCTCCCCGTAACAAAACGAAGCGAAAAAAAATGAACTGTTTCCAAGTTACCTACAGATGACTTCGGATTGAAAAATTATTTCGCGTCCCACTGATACCTCAAAACAGTATTATGTTTACACAAAGCTCTACAATTACCATCCCCGTCCTTCAAGGCAGGCCGAAGGGAGTCAGTCAGCTCCCAACTGCCACACTTCGGGGTCACCAGTCACTGCCTGCTACCGTGTTTCTCTACGCCCTCCCGCACCGCCGGTACCGTTCGCACCCTCCCGCAAGGCGGAGGGGCGGGCAGTACGGGCAGGGCAATAAATCCTGCCAGGCTACGAAAGCGCGCGGCGGAAACTGCGGATTTCGGAGTCACTCAGCAGGTGCTCAGCCGCCAGCGGCAGGCGGACACCGAGCCCGCCGCGTCCCGCGCCGCCCCGCGGGCCCGCCCCCCGCCTGCCGCCCCCCGCGAGTCCCCCGCGGCCGGCGCG